>Ga0335074_10004506_pt1 | contig 19183 bp, 18 predicted proteins | sample Lox_Sample_23_FD_206715 | JGI IMG/M metagenome (GOLD analysis project Ga0335074, IMG submission 206715) | Soil microbial communities from Loxahatchee National Wildlife Refuge, Florida, United States - Lox_Sample_2.3 | ecosystem: Environmental > Terrestrial > Soil > Wetlands | place: USA... | reverse complement strand
CCGACGCCGCCATGGCCGACCTGTGCAGGCGTCCTCGTCTAACAGGGCCGCGCTGTCCCATCCATCCGCAATCGATCCGGAAAGCGGTCGAGGGGCGCAAGGGACTGCGCCTCACTGCTCTCAGGGCACTCCCGCCCGCAGTGCAGCCCGGGTCTGCCGTAACGGTGTGACGATCCATGCGGGCGCACGGTTCTGCACCAAGCCGGCCACGGCCGCGCCGACGAGCGCTCTACCCGACGCCTCTTGGCCGAGCCGCATAAGGATCTGACCCTTGAGCCCTTGCAGGCGCTCCTCCCAGTGGTCACTGGCATCGGCGGCCGCAAGCGCAGTGGTCGTGAGTCCCGAAACCAGCGACCAAGCGCGCTGTGGCTCTCCCACCTGATTCAAGACGGCAGCGAGGTAGAAGTCCGTGATTTGGGTGATCGGAGCATCCGGTCCCAGGACGTTCGCGAGGACGGGCTGTACACGCTCAAGCATGGTGAGCGCCGCAGCGGTATTTCCGGCGAGGCACTCGAGGGATCCCAGAGTGGCCTCGGCGGAGAGCGTCGCCAGACCGCGATCTCCCTGGTACTTTTGCATGATGGGATAGGAGTGCGCCTCGGCCTCAATCGCCTCACTCCAGTGCCCTTCTGCCTGATCTACAGCGGACAGATGGTTCCATGCCAACCCCGTGAGATAACTCTCCGCTCCGAGCACGCGAGTCGTCTCACCGATGACCCCCCTCATGATGCCCTCCGCCTCCGCGTAGCGGCCCAGATTCGAGAGGGCCAGGCCATACTGAAGATGCGCCTTGGTCCAGTCCTGCACGCCGACGCGTTCGGGGCTATAGAACGCGTCCATCAGGGGACGAAGGATCGTGATGGCGGCAGCGCTCCGGTTCAGTCTCACATAGCACCACGCGAGACTACCGCGGACGCGCATCAGCCAGGAGACATCTGCAGGGGCGACGATCGCCCGTACACGCTCGGCCTCCTCGTACGCGGGCAGCGCGCGCTCGGGATGTATCTGCATGAGCGCCGTAGCGCCCCGGATCCAGAACGCGAGCAGTGCGAGCTGTGAGGGAGCACGAATTCGGTCGGCTGCATCGCGGTCGGCGCGCTCTAGGAGTGCCTCCGCCTCCCGGTAGCGGGCGCGGTAATCGAGCGTCAGGACCAGGTAGTATTCCGCTTCGAGCGTCGAGCCATCCCGGGGACCGAGTCGCGCCTCGAGCACAGCTAGGGCGGCCCTTTGCAGCGCTTCGGCCTTGGCATAGTCGCTCTGACCGTAGTACGCGCGCCCCAGTGCAAGCTGGATCGATGCCCGCGTGATGGGATCCTCGGTAAAGCGTTCGTCCAGCCGGCGCTCAGCGCGCACGAGCGCTTCGCGGATGCTCGTCCCGCCCGTCGCGCCCGGCGCGCTGGGATCGGCGGCGCCGAGCACATCGTCGTTGAGGAACGACGCGATGGCCTCGGCCCTTTGCCTCGCCGCCTCCGCCTCATGGTGTGCGCGGGTTAGCGAAGCCAACATCCAGCTCGTGGACACGAGGCCGACGGTCAGGGTCACAAGCGCTGCGATGAACCACGGGCGTCGTGCGCGAGCTCGCAACAGCGCCTCCTCCGCGCGTGCCGCCCGCGCGTGGGCCGCCGCCTGCTCAAGCTTCCTCTCCCGGCGTTCGTCCAGGTGCTTGAGCCGGCTGATGAGCTCATCGACGGTTCCGATCCGCAACGCCGGATCGCCGTCCGTGGCGGCCGCGATATCCTCCCGCAGGAATTCGTTCCCGATCTCACGCTCCCAGCCCGACACGAGGGGGCGCCGGAGGTCTCCGACGACCAACTGATAAAGCAGAATTCCCAGTGCGAACACATCGCTCTGCGCGGTGGCGGCTCCGCCCGCGAGCCGCTCCGGTGCCACATACTGGGGCGTGGCCGCGCCCACATCGCTCATCACGCCCTGCGTGACCGTGAGTCCAAGCTGGGTGATTCCGAGCTGCTGCAGGCGCTCGGGTTCGAGCAAGCGTGCGCTCCCGAAGTCCGCCACTCGCACCTGCCAGCCGCCGCCCGCGCGCTCGCAGACCAGCAGATTCGCGGGCTTCAAGTCCTTGTGCAGGACGCCAACGCGGTGCGCGGCCGCCACGGCCTCGGCCACCTGCAGAAACAGGTCCAGCCGCTCCCCGGGTGCGAGATCGGCGACGTGCTGGGCCGCCCACTCGACCAGGTTCGCCCCCCCGTATTCGCATTCCAGGAAGAACGGTTGCGCATCGAAGTTCCAGTCGAGCACCCGCACGAAATCGGAGCGCTCCCCCAGACTCTCGCGCAGCACCCGCGCGAGCGTCGCCTCACGCTTCAGAGCGGCAAGACCCTCTCCGTCGGCGCTGAACTTGTACACCCGCCGTTCGCCGGTCTTCGTATGCCGGGCAAGCCACACCTCATGGTGCGGGGATCGGCCCAGGCGCGAGACCAGGACGAAATTCTCGCGCCGCGCGACGGTGGTGCCCTCCTCCAGCTCGAGGCCGCTCGCGAAATGCCGCCCGACGGCCAACCGCTCGATCGGTCCCGTGAGCCGGTATCCCACCCGCGGCTGCGTGATCACACGAGCCGCGTTGTCCACCCGCAGCGCGCCGCGCAGCTTGGTCAGGGCGGTGTCGATGACGTTGTCAACCGTGGGACGGTCGTCCCACACAGCCTTCTGCAGCTCCTCGCGCGTCACCACCTCCCCCGCGCGTCGCAAGAGCAGAGCAAGCACCTCGAGCGGCCGGCGCTGGACCCCAACCGGCTGTCCACCGACCTTGAGCTCAAACCGCGCCTCGTCGAATTCGGCAGTCCCGAAGCGATACCGATAGAGCGCAAGGCGCTCATCCCGCGACTGGGTTTCCATCCTCGACCACCCGCAATCCGTAAGTCCTTAGTTTTCTTGCCAATCTGGAGGGGTTAGAACTTGTTGAGTCTCCGATGAGGACGAGCGCAGCGACTTCGTGCTGGGATGGATTCTCCGGCCCTGACAGCCAAGTGAGCGCCTCTGTGGCTGCGATTATCGCAGAGCCTGGGCCGACCGACCAACGTTCTGAATCCACGGAGGGCGGCCCAACCCGGCTGCACCGGGAGCCGAATGATGAATTTCGCTGATGAGCCGATGCTCGCACGGCTGCGTAACCCGTCCGATTCGGCTCTCAAGGCTTCATCCACCCCGCGGTTGCGGCCAAAGATTAACCGTACCCCCGACCTGCCTGCGATCGACTGGACCGTCGTCGCGCGCTCCGCCCCGAGGTTGCTCCGCACTCCCAGCGAGATCCCACTGGCCGATGCGGTCGTGATCACGTGGACCGACGCCGAGTGGGCCGCACTCGAGCATGTCTTCTGCGGCGGCGCGCGAGGCATGAGCTACGGGGCGCGCACGAGTGGTTATCGGACCGGATGGCAGCGATACACGAAGAACATTCCAACCATTGAGGGCTGCGCCTATTGGGGTGAGTTCCGCTGCGTGCAAATCAACACGGCACCGGTAGTCTTGTTCAAGTCGAACACGCGTCTTGACTATCCGGGAGAGCGGTATCTCGAGCAACTCCTCCGCCAATTGCTCGCATCGGCCAAGCCGAAACTCGTTCTCTCGACGGGTACGGCTGGCGGTGCGCGGCCGACGGACCACCTCGGGACCGTGAATGTGACGAACGCCGCGACGCTTTCGGTATCAGGCCAGCCGCTATCAAGGTGGTGGCCGACTTACAAGAATTCCTGGCAGCCGAACTGGACGCTGGCCAGTAGCGGGGGCTTTGCGAAGCTATTGTTGCCCGTGCCAACGACACAATCTGATCTGACGGCCGTCTGCGCACAATTCAATGCGTGCTACAAGTCAACGTACGTCCTGAATCAGCTAGATGTCGACCTCGACGTGGCTACGGGCGCGCCGGCGATCAACAATCTCACCGCGGCTAGCATCCCGCTGCTCTCGACCGATTCGTTTGTCGTTGGCAATCAAAGCGGAAACCTCAAGAGCTTTGCGTGTGTCGAGATGGACGACGCGATCATCGCGAAGGTCTGCTCTGCCGCGGACGTCTCGTTCGGATTTATTCGCAACATCTCGGATCCGGTGCAGAACGCAGCGTTGCCGCCCGACGTGCAGGCGCACTGGGCGCAGGCCATTTACGATGCCTACGGCTTCTATACCAGCTTCAACAGCGCGCTCACGGCCTGGGCGGTGCTGGCAGCGTGATATCGTGGGCAGCGCCGCCGGCCATTCTCGCAAGAAGACGATGGTCATCGTGGGGCATGGCTGATCGAGCGCCACGGCTGCAAGTCACCCCGCAGCGGCGAGGACATCTCGTATAATCCTCCGCCCTGCCTGGTCGCCCTTTGAGGTGTGTAATGTCAGATGATCAGCAAGCCGAGATCGAGCGGCTGCGGGCCGAAAACGAGCGCCTCAAGAAGAGCAGCAACGCCAAGCTTGCGATGAAGGTCAGCGAGAAGGGCGCTCTGTCCGTCTACGGGATGGGCCGATTTCCCGTCACCCTGTACAAAGAGCAGTGGCTGAGACTTCTCGCAATGGCTGAGGACATCAAGGCCTTCATCGAGGCCAACGATGACAACCTCAAGTCGAAGGAATGACGCTCGAGCGAGCGGAATCAGTGAGCATACCCGACGCCCGATCGCGCAACAGCGCTTGAAATTCTACTGAGATACGAATTTCGCCCCAGTTCGATAGAGATAGTTCTCCATCTCTCGCAATTGCAAGCTGAGGCGCCGTTGGCTCCTATGCGCGATACGCATGATGGTGGCCCGCATCACCTTGTAGACGATCTGCGGGGATCGCTCGATGAGAGTCTCGAAATCGCCCCGCGCCAACACCAGAACCTCCGTTCCGCTCGAAGTGACAAGCGCGGCGTAGCGCGGCTCATCATCCATGAAGGACAATTCACCGACGAGATCACCGGGTTCCAGCGTGTAGAGCACAGTATGTCCATGCTCTGAGGTGTGTGTGACCTCTATGCGTCCCTGTACAACGACCTGCAAATGACTATCACGAGCACCCTGCGGCAGCAGCACTTCGCCGTCTTTGAGCTCTCGGATGATCACGAGGCTCGCGAGCATCTGTGTCTCCGACGGCGTGAGTTCGGCCGAAAGAGGACCCTTACGTACGGCTTCGGCAGCTGTTGTCATAGCGCTCGGCTTGGCTGGATACGCACACTATGCTCGAGCACGCGCGGTGGACAATCAGGGATTGCCACGATCCGTCAGCGGGTGCTCAAGTTCCGCCGGGGCGCCGTCCTAGGCTTGGTGAGCCGTGCTAATTCCAAGCCTCCCGGCCATGTTCACCAGGTCGACGAAGGTCGTGGCCCGCATCTTTTCCATGACCCTGCCTCGATGCGCCTTGACCGTGATCTCACTGATACCGAGCTCGAAGCCCACCTGCTTGTTCATGAGTCCCTTCACCACGAGATTCATGACCTCGCGCTCGCGCTTAGTCAGCGAGGCGAACCGCGCTTCTAATTGACGCTGAGCGCCTTCTCGCTTCAGATTGGCTTGGCTGCGCAGCACGGCGTCACGAATCGCTTGAATCACGATCCCGTCATCGAGCGGCTTGGTCAAGAATTCGGTCGCACCCGCTTTCATTGCCCGGACCGATGTCGGAACATCGCCGTAGCCCGTTATGAAGATGATCGGTGTCGAGGACTTCTCATCACTGATGCGCTGCTGAATATCAAGACCGCTGAGATCCGGAAGATTGACGTCCAGGATCAGGCAGCTCGGGGCTATGGTCGGCAACCGTGCCAGAAAATCCTGTGCCGATTCGAACAGCGCAGGCTTCCACCCCTCGCTTTGGATCAAGAGCTCCAGAGATTCGCGAACAGAGATGTCATCGTCAACGACGACGACTGTGGGCGCAGCCTGCGGCATTGCGAGCGACCTCGAACGGCGAGTGGCTCCATTCATTAAACGCTTGACGGGTCCCTTTAGGCAAGAGGGCTTACTGCGAGCTCAACGCTCCTTCCAGGGCTTCACGTCTCATCGACGAAGCATGCAATTGCTCGTCGGCACGAGCACTTTGGAGACCACTGGCAACTCCCAGAGCGACGTGCCAGCGCACCTCTCCAGATGACATTGACGCTTGCCAAGCGAGCGCTTGGAGGGCACGGGGAACCTCGGGGTCGAATGTGCGCTCGTGCACGAAACTGCCGCTCCGTAGGCGTGTGAGCGGCCGGCGTGTCACTTCGGAACACCGACCGATACTAAGGTATCGGGAGGATTCCGGGGAATTGGGGCATGCTCCGATTGCTAAGTTGTCAGACAAGGGAATGGCAATGGAGGGAATGGAATGGGAACCAAAGAATCTAGGCGCAGGGTCCACGGGTGGCCAATGGCCCAGTGCGGGTGCTTTCGCTAATGCGCAATGCGGCAGTCGTCGTTGTCGTCGAAGACGATGAGTCCGTACGCGAGTCACTGCCGGACCTGCTGAACGAGCTCGGATATGCGGCGCGCGCGTTCACGTCGGCGGAGGAGTTTCTCGCGTCTGACGCGATCCCAGACGCCAAGTGTCTGATCCTCGATATCGGCCTGCCCGGTATGTCTGGACCGGATCTACAGCGCGAGCTCATTCGTCGCGGCCTCTCGATTCCGATAATCTTCATCACGGGGCGCGCAGACCGCACGATTCCGCCAGGTCTACTGAAGGACGGCGGCGCCGCATGCCTATTCAAGCCGTTCAGCGAGCAGGATCTCCGGGCCGCACTGGACATCGCGCTGCAGGGGCCCTCAGCAACGGTGAGTTAACGCAACTCCATCGCTCGCCGCAAGCCGGTCATTCCCACAGGCACGTTGTGTGTGGCGGGGATGACGAGCACCCGGCACGGGCGCCCACCCGTTCCGATCGGGCACGATCCCCAGCGTCGCCGCCATCCTGACCAGATCAGCAAGGGACGCCGCATTCATTTTTCGCATAACCTTGCCACGATGTGCCTTCACCGTGATCTCGGTAATACCGAGCTCACTTGCCACCCGCTTGTTCAGGCGCCCAGAAACCACCAGCGCCATCACCTCGCTTTCGCGCCGGCTGAGAGACGCGTAGCGCTTTCGCAGCGACGCCATCTCCGCCGCAGAAGCAAGCAAAGCACGGCTACGCTCGATGGCATACCCGATCGCACTCAATAGTGTTTCGCCGCGGAACGGCTTCGTTAAGAACTCCACGGCTCCAGCCTTCATGGCTTTGACGGTCGTCGCCACATCGCCATAGCCAGTGATGAAGATGATCGGCATGTCCATCGGATCGACAGAAATGCGCTCCTGCAGGTCCAGTCCACTAATATCCGGAAGGCTGACGTCGAGAACGAGGCAATGTGGTACGAGCACGCGTTGACGACACAGAAAGTCCGGCGCCGATGCGAACGTCTCCGCCTGCCAACCTGCGTGGCGGATTAGCAATTCCAGGGATTCGCGCACCGATACGTCGTCATCGACGACAAATACAACCGGTTTCGCTTGCGCATGGTAGTCGTCGTCGTTCATACGTCTCTCCCACGACTCAGCCGCGCCTTTCGTTCAGTGCAGGTCAACCGGAACAGTCGAAGATCCCTCGGACGCTCTTCGAGGTGGCTCATGGCCTCCAACGAATTCATCAAGAGGTTAAGCACGACCTGTTGAAGCTGGATTCGATCGCCTCTGATGCGAGGAAGGTCCTTGGCAAGGTCGATTCGCAGAACCACCCCCCGTCTTTGAACTTCACTCCATGCCAAATCAATCGCTTCTCGTATGGCGTCGTTCAGGTCCAGCGAAGCCGCCCATGCTTTCAAGCAGCCTCAGGTCCTCGGCGTCGAATTTGCGCCGATCGTCATGGGCGATGGCCCAGATCGTACCAACTGCCCTGCGATTCACGTAGAAGGGAACAACAGGCCCTCTTCGGCAAGCGGCTCCGCCATGCTCAAATAGGGATAACGCCGCTCCCAATGACTGAACAGCATTGGAATGCCGTGATCGAGGACGACGCCACATGGGCCAAAATCGCGGGGCGTGCCACCGCCGATGTGTGGCCCCCACGCGCCGGCAATGGCCGCCCAGTAGAATCTCCTTCCGTCTTTCGTCAGAAGACTCAGGCCGGCAGAATCGGCCTGCAAGACCGCGAGTACTTTATCGGCCAGCGTTTGCAAGATGGTGCTAGGCGGTGCTAGGCGAATCGGCCAGTGCCCCAACGAGCATCTTGAGTGCGGCGGTCTCCTCCTCGTGATTGGGAGGACGCCGCGGGCGCTTAAGCAACTCCTCCGTCCGCAAAATGGAACCCAACGAGGCCACCGCACCTGCAATCGCCGTTGCTAATGGAACATCGCCTCTTGCGTCAGCCGGCTGAACCACGCTTGATCCTCACGTGCGTTTGGGTGGCGGAGAGGGGTGGCTGCTGAGCCAAAGAGGGATTGTCCTCGTATGTGCGATCGCGTCCGTTTGGCTCGAGATTTCCCCGAGCGCTTCTTGATCTTGAGTCGACACCCCTGCGTCGCAAAACGATGCTACACGACTGATTATTGTTAAATCATAGAATATGTTGAACCCGCCAGATTCGGGAGTGCAAGTTCGGAGCGCGGTGCAGCAGGGTGTGCCGTGCTTGGCGCTGCGGTCGGAGGCCGAAGTCGCGTTGTCAGCGGCTAAGCCTTCGCCCAAGTCGAGGATGGTCGTCACCTCGATCGCCGGGTATCGCGCCTTTCTCTTAGGTACTACCTCGGATCAGTTCGGCGTTCGTGGGTGGAAGGGTGCAGCCCAACGGCGCACACATGGAGCGCGCTTCAGAAATAATCGCGGCAGCGATCGATGGATGATCAGAGAAATCCGCGCGTCGCTCAAGAATCTTCTGGAAGCCTCAACGCCACACTGTCCACTTTGTTTGCTTCCGCCAACGCTATGCAGCACCCATCGCCTCCGCAGCAGCTCATGTCGTTTCCAGGCATTCAAGAATCGTTTGACGGGCACCCACTCCTCACGGCCCGTAAGCGCGACATCGGATCTCCGTAGGTAATTATTCTCATCGACAGCCAGAGCGAACACGTGTCATTTTGGCAATTAAGCTTCATTGATTCTGCCAAAGATGCCCACCATGAGTCGCCGCCCGCCGGATTTCATCGTTGCAGTGGTCGATGACGATCAGAGCATCCTCGAGTCGCTCGAAAATCTTCTTGAATCTGCGGGGCATGCCGTGCGCTTGTTTGCTTCTCCGGCGGCACTGCTCAAGAGTAGCAGTCTCGCAGAAATCGATTTTCTCATCTCGGACATCGACATGCCAGAGATCGATGGGTTTGAACTATCGCAATTGGTTCATACGGCAAGACCTGACTTGCCGGTGATCCTCATCACTGGGCACCGTGACATCGGGATTCGATCATCCGGTCACTACCGATTCTTCCAGAAACCATTCGACGGAGAAGAACTACTCTCAGCCATTGACGACGCCCTGCGGCGTCCACAACGAAAGTGCGCCCGGCGCTGGTGATCAGCTGCCTCCGCGTACCAGTGCGGCGGCGACTTCAATCTGATCTCGCAACCACTTCATCGCCGGCTCACTCTCTTGCTGGCGATCCCAAATGGCTTCAACCGCGACGTCGGACGGTCCGCCTGGATCCGCGATCATCCTGAGCCCAAAGCGCATCACGAACTCGATCGCCAACCTTCGCGGAACGCTCGCGATCATGTCGCAACGGGTAAGGAGGAGTGGTAGGCACCAAAAATGTGGAACACACACTGCGATTCTTGCATCTCTTCCTCTCTGAGCGGGCTCGTCTTCAGCGATCCCCGTAGACCGGGATCGACGCGCCGTGAATCACTTTCGCTTCGTCACTGCACAGGAACAGAATGACCTGCGCAATGTCCTGCGGCTTGGGCCATTGGGCAAAGTCGGCCTTGGGCATCGCGCTGCGATTGGCCGCGGTATCGATGATGCTCGGCAGGATCGAATTTGCTCTGATGCCCGTGCCTACTAATTCGGCAGCCAAGGCATCCATCATCGCTAGCTCCGCGGCTTTGGATGCTGCATAAGCGGCGGCTCGTGCCGGCGGATCCACCCCCGCCTTGGCGGCCACGGTGACGAGGCAACCGTGTCGTTGCTTGAGCATCGTCGGGATCACGGCACGCAATAGCGCGTAGGGCGCCCGCAGGTTCAACGTCAGCATCCGATCCAGGACTGAGGTATCGATTTCCCACAACGGGGCGCCCCCAGCGTAGCCGCCGACGGCATTGACCAGCGTATCGAGGCGCGAATGGCGCGCAACCACATCCTGGACGAGCGCAAACGTTGCAGTTGCGTCGGCCAAGTCGACTCGCAGACCCTCGAGCCGCTCGCGCGGGGCGTCAACGCTCCTGGTGAATTCATCGAACTCCTGTTCCGACCGGTAGGTGACGATGACCACCGCGCCTTCCATCAGGAAGGCTCGAGCTACTGCGCGTCCGAGGCCGCCCGTACCACCCGCGACCATCACCACCGAGTTCGAGAATCTAGCGCTCATGCCTGCACTCCGTTTGTTGACCTCCAGTGCGGGTGCCATGGTACCGCACGACCTCAGTCTCTACCGATCGGCAATGCACACAGGGAAGCTGCAAGGCAGCTCAGCGCGCAGGTGATGAGGGCTGCGTGAAACTCGATCACCAGTTCTGGACCGTGCACCGCGAACACGAAGCCCAAAAGAGCCGTCGCGAACAGGCCGCCCGCGCGCGCGACGGCGCTGTTGAAGCCGGAAGCCACCCCCGTGTGCGGCGCACCGACCGAGCTCAGAACGGCAGTGGTCAACGGGGCAACCGCCCCGACCATGCCGATTGAAATAACCAGGATGGCGGGCAGAACGTCGGTCCAGTAGCTGCTCGCAGCGTCAATTCGCATTGCCAAAGCAAATCCCACCGCCACCAGCAGCGGTCCCGCCGCAAGCAGGACTCTCGCGCCGCCGCGTCCGGCAACCTCCCCGGCGAGTGGTGCGGTCAGCGCGAGAGTAATCGGAAGCGGAAGCAGGGCGGCCCCTGCAGCAAGAGCGGAGTATCCGGAAGCCTCGATGAGGAAGTACGGAACGAGCACGAGCAGCGCGCTCAGCGCGCCGTACAGGAGGAAGGTGAGCAGGTTCAGGCCGACAAAGGAAGCCGTTGCGAAGAGCGCGACCGGCATCATGGCACGATCACCGCGCAGCCCCTCGAGGGCCACAAACGCGACGAGCGCAACACCGGCGAGGACCGTTCCGCCGACTGCAGCGCGGGTCCAGCCCGCAGGACTCGACCCGACCGTGAGTCCCCACGCCAGAGCTCCGAGCCCGGCCGTGGCGAGCAACGCCCCCGCCACATCCAGCCGCTCGCCGTTGGATGCGGGATCCGGAGCCACGAAGCGCCGAGCGAGCGCCATCGCGCCGCCCGCCAGGGGAACGTTGATCAAAAACATGGCACGCCAGCTCCACAGATCGATGAGCCACCCGCCCAGCAGCGGACCGATGACGCCGGCGACGGCTCCGGCCGCCGCCCATAGCCCCACAGCGCGTCCCTTGGCTTCCCCGGTGAAGCTTTGGCCGAGAATCGCCAGGCTGTTCGGCAGGAGCAGCGCCGCACCCATTCCCTGCGTGAGTCTTCCCAGGAGCAGTATTTTGAGATCCGGAGCCACCGCACACACGATCGATGATAGTGCGAACACCGCGATACCGATGTTCAGATATCGCCGCCGCCCAAAGCGATCGCCAGCAGCACCGCCGAGCAATAGCAGTGCACTCAAGGGGAGCAGGTACGCATCGATGACCCACTGCAGCTCACCGGCGTCGGCATGCAGATTGCGGCCAATCGCCACCAATCCCACGTTCACGACGGAACCGTCGATGAATGCGAGGCTCGAAGCGAGGATGGTGGTCGCCAGAATCCCGACAGGATCCTTGACCGCTCTGCGGCACTGAACCGCTTGCGCAGCGGCCCGATCACAGGAGGCGTGAACATACGGGCTCACGCCGAGATTGTCCCAGTTACCAGCGTCTGCGCTAGACTTAAACGCGCGCTCAGCTGCATTCAAAGATAGCCGATATCCGCTCGAACCTTTCCGCGGAAGACCCAATAGGACCAGGCGCTGTAGAGCAGAATGATCGGCAAGAGAAACAGCGTGCCGGCAAGCAGAAAGAGCTGTGTGCTCGGGGCGGATGCCGCTTGCCACAGCGTGTAGTGGTGCGGGACGATCATCGGCCAGAGGCTGATGCCGATACCGCTGTAGGCGAGGACAAAAAGACCGATGCCTGCCAGAAAGGGGGTGAGCTCGGCCTTGCTCCTGCTGAGCGATCGCAGCAAGCCCAGGCTCAGGAGCACTGTGAGCACCGGCACGGGTGAGAAAAAGGCGGCGTTCGGCCAGCTGAACCAGCGCGCCGCGATCGTGCGGTCCATGAACGGCGTCCACACGCTCACCAGCGCGAACGCGATGATCACCCCGTACAGAGACACGCGCGCCTGCCGGCGAGCCCTGGCCTGCAGCTCCCCTTCGGTCTTCAAGATGAGCCAGCCTGCTCCGAGGAGCGCGTAACCGAAGAGCAGTCCGATTCCCGTGAAAAGGGAGAACCAGGTGAAGCAATCGAACGAGCTTCCGGAAAACTGCCGCCCCTGCACCTGAAATCCCTGGATGAAGGCACCGATCACGACCCCTTGCGCGAAAGTGGCCACCGCCGAGCCGCACGTAAAGGCGTAATCCCACAGGGTTCGGTGGGCGCTGTCGCGGTAGCGAAATTCGAACGCGACACCGCGAAAGATGAGGCCCAGCAGGATCAGCAGGACCGGGAAGTAGACTGCCGGGATCAGGATGGCGAAGGCGAGCGGAAACGCGGCAAGCAGGGCCAGCCCCCCGAGCACGAGCCAGGTCTCGTTACCGTCCCATATCGGTGCGATCGCGTTCATGATGAGGTTGCGCGAGGCGGTATCGCGCGCGAAGCCGTAGAGGATTCCGACACCGAGATCAAAGCCATCCAGCAACACGTAGAGGAAGACGCCAAGGCCGAGGATCAGCGTCCACAGAGGCACGAAATCCGGAATCCAGGCGTTCATGAGTGTACCTCCTCTCCACCGCGGGCTCGTGCAGCGGCATACACCTCGGGCAGCTGCGGGACGAGCGCCGCAGCTCGCACGGGCACGGGATCCGCCGCCGCGGAGTCCGGGCCGCGCTGCACGAGGTGCCACATGTAACGCACGCCGACGGTGAACATGATGAGGTACACCACAGCGTACCCGAGCAGGGACAGCGCGACGTTGGCCCCGGTCAGCGAGGGAGAGACCGAGTCCGCGGTGCGAAGCAGGCCGTACACCGTCCAGGGCTGACGGCCTACCTCGGTCGTCGTCCAACCGGCGAGCACGGCAAGAAAGCCGAGGCAGACCGCGAATTCACAACAGCGCAGAAACCAGCTTGACTGGTAGAGACGCTGACGCACGCGCAGGTATCCCCCTGCCACCACGATCGCGAGCATGAGGAGCCCGATCCCCACCATGATGCGGAAGGCGAAGAAGGGAATGGCGACGGGCGGGCGCGCCGAGCGCGGGAAGTCCTTGAGCCCCGGGACCTCCCCGTCAAGCCGGTGGGTCAGAACGAGACTCCCCAAATCCGGCACCTCGATGGCATAGCGATTAAGCTCGTGCGCCTCGTCGGGGATCGCAAACAGCGTGAGCGGTGCGTGGCGCTCCCGCGGCCAATGCGCCTCGATGGCGGCGAGCTTGGCCGGTTGATACTTGAGCGTATTGAGCCCGTGCTGATCGCCGACGAAGATCTGCAGCGGCACGAGCACGGTCAGGAGCCCAAGCGCCATCGATACCATCTTGCGCCCCTCTTGAGAGGCGCCATCGCGGCGCACGTGATAGGCGCCCACCGCCAGGATCACGAACCCGGTTGTGATGAAGAACCCGATGACAACGTGCGAGAGGCGATAGGGAAACGATGGGTTGAATACGATTTCAAGCCAGTTTCGTGGGAAGAAGCGGCCCTTTACGAGGACGAACCCGGCCGGCGTTTGCATCCAGCTGTTCGCCGCCAGTATCCAGAAGGAAGACATCAACGTCCCCGTGGCGACCATGACTGCGGCCATGACATGCGCCCACGGCGGCACCAACTTGCGACCGAACAGCAGTACTCCGAGGAACGCTGCCTCCAGAAAAAACGCCACAAGCCCCTCGTATGCAAAGAGCGGCGCCAGAATATTCGCCGTAGCATCCGCATACCGGCTCCAGTTGGTTCCGAACTGGTACGGCATGACAATTCCGGACACCACGCCCATGCCGAAGGCCACGGCAAAAATACGCGTCCAGAACGTCGAGAGGCTGGTATAGACCGGCCGCCGGGTCGTGAAAGCGAGAACCTCGAGCAGCGCAATGTACGCAGCGAGCCCCACCGTGAAGGCCGGCAGAAGAATGTGCCAGCCAATCACCCACACGAACTGGATGCGCGACAGAAGCAGTGCAGTTGCGTTCATGAACGCTCCTCGCGACGAGCGGCCGAGCCAGCATTGACTCGGCCCCACCCTCCGGAGAAGTGCGATGCGCTTATTGGATGCCGCTGCCGCCATTTTCCCGGAGCTGCTATCGGTCACGCGTTGACCCGCGGCCCCTCTCTCCCACGCGACTCAAACCGATACCAATGTGTAATCGCCTCGCCTGCGCGCGTGTGGTGAACTCCAAGCGTCGCGGTTTCGGTCATTGGTGCAAACCGCACGCCATTGTCGTTGAAGCTGTCAAAACCTGAAGGAGATCGCATGACACCTGCGAAGGTTGCAATGAGCCAGATGAAGGCGGCGCAGATTTCAAAGCCGGGTGCGGAGTTCCAGATTGTCGATCGCGACATTCCCGAGGCCGGCGCGGGAGAAGTGTGCATCAAGGTTCAGGCTTGCGGCGTTTGCCACAGCGATGTGCTCACGAAAGAGGGCCAGTGGCCCGGTATTCAATACCCTCGAGTTCCGGGACACGAAGTTGTCGGCATCATCGACGGAGTCGGCCGGGGCGTTTCCGTGTGGAAGAAGGGCCAACGCGTCGGGGTAGGCTGGCACGGCGGCCACGACGGGACGTGCGTGCAGTGCCGGCGCGGAGATTTTCGTAACTGTGAGCAGCAGAAAATTCCCGGTATCAGCTATGACGGCGGCTACCAGCAATACATGGTAGCTCCGGCCGAAGCACTGGTCGCGGTCCCAGAAACTCTGGGTGACGAAGAAGCCGCGCCGCTCCTGTGCGCGGGAATTACCACCTTCAACGCGCTGCGGCACAGCGGCGCCATGCCTGGAGATCTGGTCGCGGTGCAGGGGATCGGTGGGCTGGGCCATCTCGGGGTTCAATTCGCGAGCAAGTTTGGTTACAAGGTCGCGGCGATCGGGCGCGGCTCCGAGAACGCGGCGCTCGCCAAGAAGCTGGGGGCGAGCGTGTACATCGACACCAACTCGAGCAAAGCCGCCGCGGCTTTGCAGGAGATGGGCGGCGCGCGGGTGATTTTGGCCACGGCGCCAAGCTCGAAGGCGATGTCTGAGCTGATCGACGGTCTGGGTCAGAACGGTAAGCTCATGGTCATCGGGGTGAGTTTTGACCCGATAGAGGTCACACCGGTACAGCTCATTAGCGGAACTCGAACGATCGAAGGCTGGGTAGCCGGCACGCCGATTGATTGTGAGGATACACTGCGTTTCGCCGAGCTTACGGGCGTGCGCCCCATGATTGAAACGTATCCGCTCGAGAGAGCATCTGAGGCCTACGCGCGCATGATGAGCGGCAAGGCGCAGTTCCGCGTTGTTCTCACAATGTGAAATCGACCTGCGTACGCAACGATGTCGGGTACGCTTTACCGCTCAGACTCGCAGGCGCTACGGTTAAAGGCCCCTTCTCTGACCCCGCGGCTACTTCGCAACCCACCGGACCCTCTCCCCCGACATCCGGAACGGGCCGACCCCCCGGTCTGCTCCGTCGCCGCGCTTGCGGGCCGGTGCTGCGAGGCGTTGCCTGCAGCGGCGCGCCAACCTTGGATCCGGCGCCGCCGCTCGCCTCCAATGCGCTGATGAGGTGATTGACCTCGCGCGAACCAATCTCTGGCAATAGCGCGAGCTCCCCGGCGTGCGCAGTGGGAGCGCAGCGCCGCCGCGTCGAGCACGCCGCCGAGCTAAGCGAGACCTGCGCGACGGTGGCGCGGGTCGCTAGCCGGGTCGACGTAAGCAATGCCGAGAGGTCCAATCGCACTCACTTGGGTAATGTATTCGCCGGATCGGGCCCAATGGAAGTGTGACTGTCCCGACGGCAGGACCACGACCGCCCCGGGCGGATGCGCGACGAGCTTGGTCGCATCGAATTCCTCTCCGAGGCCGATGTAGAAGACGCCCGAGATGACCGTGTAGATCCGATCCTCCCGATGCCTGTGCGGCATCATCTTCACATCCGCTGGCATCTTCACCCGGATGAGATAGGGGCCCGCCTTGCTGGGCTCGCCGACCAGGACTGCGAGCCGAGCGCTCGGCGGGAACGCCGGGAACGACCGCCATTCCACATCCTCGGAGCGGATCGCCCGGAAACGTTCATCGCTCATGGATCCGGCTCCTTGCGGGTCGACATCGGTCGATTCACGCCCTCACGTTCTTGATTTAGCCACTGCTGACCGTGGGGATCACTCAGACGAAGGTATCGGTCAGGTTCGCTTCAGACAGTCAAACGCTGCTCCTTCCGTCCAAGTCGATCTCACCAGGCGAACGTATGGTTCCTGGTGCGGCATTCCGGCAGATCATCGAACGATGCCACCCCCACGGATCAACAGGCAATCGTTAGGCGCAATGGAAAAACCGGTTCAACCCTCGATAGCTCATCGCGCCGCACCCGACGGCACGACGTACGTCGAGCTCCTCGGTCACTGGAACCTTCGTGCAACGCGGGACCGCACAGCCGACCTGCTCCGAGAGCTTGCGCAGCTGAGCTCGGGCGGAACTCATTGGGACTTGACGCGCCTCGACGATCTCGACGTGGCGGGGGCGACGCTGCTGTGGAGGTCCTGGCAGCAGCGCCGACCTCCCCATCTGGTTCTCAAGCCCGACGACGATCGCATCTTCCGACAGCTGGCGGGCCTGCCGCTCAATCGTACGACGCACGAGCCGTCCCGACCCATCTTCTCACCGCTGCTGAGGCTGGCCGCTGCGACCCAGGTTTTTTTCTATCACGCGCGAGGGATGCTCGAACTGCTCGGCGAGATCACGCTCTGGAGCGTTCGGCTCATGCGTAGCGCCTCGCAGATTCCGTTCAAGGAGATCTCGGCTGCCGCCTTCCGCAGCGGTGCACAGGCGTTACCGATCACCGGATTGGTCGGCTTTCTGATCGGCATCGTTCTCAGTTACCTCTCCGCCGATCAGCTTCGTGATCTGGGTGCGGATTTCCTCATCGTCAACCTGCTCGGCGTCACGATCCTGCGCGAGCTCGGCCCGCTGCTCGCCGCTATCTTGAATGCCGGGCGCTCCGGGTCGTCGATCACGGCCCAGATCGGCGTGATGCGGGTCACCCACGAGCTCGAGGCCATGGCCGTCCTCGGCATCTCGCCCGCCCTGCGACTCGCGCTCCCCAAGGTCGTCGGTCAAGTGATCGCGCTACCGCTCGTGGTGCTCTGGACGGATGTCCTCGGACTCGTGGGCGGGATGCTGGGCGCGAAAATTCAGCTAGGCATCTCCTGCCAGGCGTTCGTGCATCGCCTGCCGCAGGTGGTCTCCCTCACCAGTCTCCTGTTTGGTGTATGCAAGGGGGCGCTCTTCGGTGCGCTCGTTGCGATCGTCGGCTGCCACTTCGGGCTGCAAATCCGGCCCGACACGGAGGGGCTGGCCGCGGGAACGACCCAGTCGGTCGTCACCTCACTCACTCTGGTCCTGCTCGTCGACGCGCTCCTTGCGGTCGTGTTCGCGCACGTGGGGCAGTGAGCATGACCGAAGCTGCCGCGGCAATCGAGATAGAGGGTTTATGGACCATCCTCGGTGCAGCGGTTGTGCATCGCGACGTAGAGCTGCGCGTCCGCACCGGCGAGGTGCTTGCAATCATCGGTGGCTCGGGAAGCGGCAAGACGACGCTGCTCCGCGAAATGCTCGGTCTGCTGCGGCCGACGCGCGGGCAGGTAAAGGTCCTGGGATCGGACATGCGGCGCATGAGCCGGCGCGAGCGTCTGCTGTGGCCCACCCGCTGCGGTGTCGTGTTCCAGAACGGAGCGCTATTCAGCGCTCTGTCTGCCTTCGACAACGTCGCTCTTCCCGTCCGCGAGACGACTTGGTGGCCGGAGGACCTGCTTCAGGAACTAGTGCTCACGACCTTGCAGGCCACCGGGATCACCGCCTCGCAGGCGAGCAAGCTGCCCGCGGAGCTCTCGGGTGGCATGGTCAAGCGCGTCGCGCTCGCGCGCGCGCTGATCCTCGAGCCGGAGCTGTTGTTCATGGACGAGCCCACATCCGGTCTCGCGCCGGATCAGCGTCATGCGGTCATCAGCCTGCTCGCTCGTCTCAAGCGGGAGTTCGAGCTCACCCTGATCATCGTTACCCACGATGTGGATGCGGTGCTGGCCCTTGCAGATCGCGTTGCGGTGCTGGCGGATCAGCGCATCGTGACCGTCGCGTCGGTGAGCGAGGTGGCGGCGTTTCCCCATCCGTTCGTCCGCAGTTTCTTCCTCGAACAGACCTGCCGCTGCGAACAGAGGCAGGTCGAGCAGTTCCGCTCGCGGCTGGAGGGCACCTGCCCGGAAGTTGTCACGGAGTAGCCGATGGAAAACAGCGCACATGCAATCGCAACCGGAGTCTTCGTCCTGCTCCTAGCCCTGCTTCTGGCGGTCGGAGCGTTCTGGCTCGGAGGCGGCACGGATCACGGGGTCCCGTACGACCTCATCACCGAATCCTCGGTCGCGGGACTGAGCACCGGGGCCCCCATTCGGCTCCGCGGAGTCGACGTGGGCGAGGTTCGCAGCATCGCCTTTGATCCGTTGGACTTGCATCGCGTGCGCGTGCGCGCGCTCATCCACCGCGATGTGCATCTGATGGAGGGCACCCAGGCGACGCTCACCTTTCCGGGCCTTTCCGACACGGCGTACGTAGAGCTCGACTACCCGGACGGTGCCTCGCGGCTGCTGCAATCCTCCGAGGCAACGCCGGCGAGGATTCCCATGGGGGCCTCGGGCCTTGCGCAGCTGACCGAGGCGGGTAACAAACTCATGAGTACCTTCACCGCGACGCTCGAGCGGGCGAATGGCCTCCTGACTCCGCAGAACGCGCGCA
>Ga0335074_10004505_pt1 | contig 19185 bp, 12 predicted proteins | sample Lox_Sample_23_FD_206715 | JGI IMG/M metagenome (GOLD analysis project Ga0335074, IMG submission 206715) | Soil microbial communities from Loxahatchee National Wildlife Refuge, Florida, United States - Lox_Sample_2.3 | ecosystem: Environmental > Terrestrial > Soil > Wetlands | place: USA... | reverse complement strand
ACGGACGCAGAATGCAGTTGTTTCTTGTGTTGGCTACTTATTGTGTGGTTTTGGGTCCCATTCCTTCTGCTAAGCACCTCATTGAGAGCACGCTGACCCACCTATCGCCCTAACGATCGTGCACTGCGACGGCACACCCACCTTAGCCCTTTACACTAGCTCTACAAGTCGCTGCTCTTTTATTATAGAGACAGTAGGCTGTAGCTGCTGTACCACTTGATTTACTGCTTCCATCTGCTGCTAAGATGGGCTTCGTATAGCATTTATTTGCTAGATGGCCTTGTCGGACGCAGTCTGCTTTACAACTTGCTTAAGCAGCTTCTTGTAGTTAACTGTCTTAAGGTCCTTAGTGTCAATTTCCAGTTTCCAGATGAGTTTACTAGCAATAGGGAGTAGCAGTCTATAGATAAACTAGATCCTAGCAGTATACTCAGTTAGAACCTTCTTTTCTATATAGTGTTAGGCAATCCAGTTAAATTTGCAATAATAGTCTAAGACATCATCCTTCTCCGTACAAGCAATGTTCTTATACTTCTTAAAGAATAAGACGGAATAGAGAAGCTGGTAAGTATCGTTATTTCTGTACTCAGCAAGGAGAACCTTCTTTAGTGCAGTATAGTCTTAATTCTTCTACTCCTTTAAGGACTTAATTGTCTTTGCAATAGGTTGGATGTAGTAGCATAAGAGTCTTATAAGTCTGTCCTCGTCTGTCACACAATAATTTAAGCAAAGGTCTTTATAGCACTTAAGAAACTTAGTCACATTAGCTCCCTTAAACATTAAGCTCCTTAGGGTGCTAAGTAGAGGTATTAGCATATAAAACATCGTCGACATTGTTGCTTGCTGTAGGGGAAAAGTCTGAAGACTCTCCTAACTGTTGCTAGAAGATGAAGAAGAAGGGGTTGTAGCAGTAGATAATGTTACTAGCAATATGCTCACACTTAAATGTAGGAATATAGTGTATAGTAGGTTTGCGCTGTAGTCCATTAAGTGCGTCTAGTTGTCTGTAATGTCTGTAGAGTCCTTTATAGACGCTTATAGTCTTTTACGGGTCCGTACGGGTTCTTTCCGGTCTGTAAAACCTGTAATGTCGTCTGTAATGCTGTCTTAATCCGTCCTGCCTGTATCGCCTGTATCGTCTGTGCTTCCCTTATTATAGTCTCTGTTCTACTCCCCTACTGCTTCATCATCCAGCTATCTCTCAACATAACCTGCTCCTATCCCTTTGCACGGGAATATGAAGGAATTGCACTAGCGCCCCTAATTGGGGTTAGCGGCTTCTATATCGCAACCCCACCAAATTCACCAAATTCACCAAAATTGTTTGTACAGCATTAAATTCATTGAAATAACTATATAAAAGCTCCTTAATTAGGGCAGGAATGAAATTTCCAAAAGCATTCCCTACACAAAGGGACCTTGCAATAACTACAGCTTATTTGGGTTCGTAGCACTTAATTTGAAAGGGTAATAATTCGGTGATTATCACTTTTCTTACTCTGCTAGCACCACCAACAATAAAAGCATGCTGCCTGCTTTGCTCGAATTTGTCGGTGAATTCTAATAGGGGCCGTATGCCGTATTTGAGGGAGCATAGTAGTCGATTTTGTAATATACATTAAGCTTTTTAGGTCTTCAAGTAGGTCTAAGACTAATTTCTCTTGAAAAGACCGATGTGTACTACGTACTTTGTCGAGTTCCCCCTTTAATTTAGCCTTCCTTTCGTGCTCTGAAAGGATGAATACATTAATAATTATAGAATCTAAAAGCCAGTAAAAGAGTGGACGTTAAGGTTTTACCCTTTGTTGTTAGGTAGAAAATCTAGATCGAAGTTGGTCTGCAATATCTACTCCACCTATAAAGCGATTATAATCGTCAATTGCTATTAGTATTAGCAAATCCCTAGTATGCTCGTATAGTTCCTTACACCCAAGTGGAGCCTCAAACATTAAAAAGGGTTCCCTAGTAATTGAAGTAGAAGTTGAAGTTCCTTTTAGACGTTTGCAATTTCGTACAACCTATTCTGTACTATTATGGATTGTGCTGCAAAACCCAACTTTATTAGAGTCCTACTACAAAGAAACTAAAATAGATTTATTCTTAAAGATAGCCTCTTATAGTTTAAGAAATGCAGCTACTATAGCTAAACGTAGCGTTCCCTACTTTGCATTCTAATTGTTGATATTGCTGAATACAGGTTTTATAACATGTTTTCAAGTAGTACTACATGCGCTAATCCTTAGGCTCTATAATAGACTAAATAGTTAAGGATTCCCAAATAAATTGTTGCAGAATAAAGTAAATTCATATTCTATATATAGTAAGGTTTTTGTGACAGCACGGAACCAGGGTGCACAAGCGAGCGGTGTGAATAGCTTTAACCACTCGGCCAACTGGCTAAAAAAGGCACAATATTAGAGTTAGCAACTCTAATAGCTATTCTACTATATAAAGTAACGCCCAACCGGCCACCGCGCAGCCAGTCTGTAACATCACCCCCGCCTTTAAACGCGCGCGTCCCCGAGCGCGGCAAGTAATGTGTATATAGTAAACTATAACTTAACTGGCTTTACGGAGTGGTATTCTCACTACCAGCCTAGGCCCTCGTTATAGGGTACCCACTTTTAGTAAGGAAGCAGGTCAGCCATATGCTCTTAGAGCGAATCTAGACAGTTTCAAGCTTAGTGTCCTCGCCTCGCTTCCCAAGCGAGATCTTAGAACCTAAAAACCGGTAACTCTAATATTCTGTGACGGCACGGAACCAGGGTGTACAAGCAAGCGGTGTGAATAGCTTTAACCACTCGGCCAACTAGCTAAAAAAGGCACAATATTAGAGTTAGCAACTCTAATAGCTATTCTACTATATAAAGTAACGCCCAACCGGCCACCGCGCAGCCAGTCCGTAACAGTTTTTATAAGCTGTAAAACTGCTAAATGTGTAAGGCAGAGTGCAGGGTGTTTTTTAAGTCTAATAGTCCTATTCTTTTAAGAATAAAAGAGAAAATCCTATAAATATCCTTAATCACATAAAGCCTAAAGCTTAAATCCTTTTTTAATTGGTTTATTTAGCATTTTCAGCGTATGTATTAACCAGCTAGAGAAAGGAACTATTATTTCGTTAAAACTAACATTCTATTTAAGGATAATATAGGTTTGAAACTTCGTACGAAGCATGCTAGCTAAAGGTTCCAGCTTTAAATGCTATTGCAATAAAGGTATTCGAGTAGAAGGAGGTAGTAACACATAGAAATATCGCTTTATTTGCTTAAATCGGTAAAAAGTCATAAACTTTATTAGTTTATAACTAGTAATACTACCCTTATCCTAAAAGCTCTTTATATTTGAAGCGCTAATAATACTAATATATATTAATAAAGCAATAAAGATATGCATCTTATATATAGTAGTAGCTGTTACAGACCGCAAACCAGGTAACAGTCCGCAACGGCCCGGGTAGGGGCCCAAAGCTGCCCTTACAGATAGGGGTTTACAGGCGGTTAGCTATAGCCTGTTAGCACTTGGTTTACAGACGGCCTGTAAGCGACATGTAACCTGTAAGGGGCATATAAACTCGCCTGTAAACCAGTGTCTTCTTCTTCTTCCTTCAGCTTTAGATTCTTATATTATAAGACTACTAATAGCATCAGCTTTACCACTCGCAGCGTCCTAGTGCTACTTATTAACTGAGTTCGTAACATTATTTAAAGCTCCACCTCACACTATAGTTCCTAGGAAGGAACTCAAAGATATCCAACTGGACAACTCAAACTAACACTTATATAGAATACGGACGCTGCAAGTTAGGGACTCAGTTTGACCCTAACTAAATCTCACAAACGAAACGCACAGACTATTACCCTTAAACTTTGCCCTTAACAATTAGGGCTGACACGCTAGCAATTTCCTGGAAATTGAGGGCTATTGTTGACTATAGCGCCAGGCGCGAAATCGACAGCTAGTAGGGCTGCTGCTAGTACGTCTACAAATCAAACCCTAGCCCAAATGGATCTACAGGAAGAACTTTTAGCCGCACAGGCCGAAATTGAGCTGCTACGGGCCCAGCTTGCAGCTCGAACTCTTAGAGACACTTCGCCGAGCAATGCAGGACTAGTCGCAGTCCTTAAAACACTCGCCTGACAGTTAAACAGGCCGTCATCCCCTGCGAACCGTCCGCAACAGTCCGCGAAAGTTGCTGACCCACCTATTTTAACAAACAAGGCGGACTCAAGCTTTAACAACTAGAGACTACAAATCTAAGACAAGTTGGAAGTTAATGCGGACTACTTCCTTAACGTACAAGCCCAAATGGCCTACATTTTCAGCCGCACTAAAAGGGACGCTTAGACCCATTTGAGACCTTAATACGCAGAGGAGTTTGCAGACGCTTTCAAAACAGACAAAGACTCATACAAGGTTTAGAACGCCCAACTCGCATATTAGAGTCTGATGATAAAGCTGTTAGAGGCATTTACAGATTTCCAAACATAGTTCTTGCACCTAGCAGGCCAAGCTAAGATCCCAGCCGACGATTTCGTCCCTAACTTGTTTGACAAACTAACTATAAACTTGTAACAGGCTGTATTGCCTACATACTTAAACCTTTAGACCTTAAAAGAGCTAATGCAACAATGCTAAGCCTTAAACTAAAGACTTCAACGAATTAAGGCTTATACAAAGCAAATGAAAGCTAAGAACCTAACTAACAGGTTAGCCCCTAACTAAATAGCACTTGTACGTACTACAACAAGCCCGGTCTTGTTTGCAAACCCTATATACATTAACTAGTCAACTTGTAAAGGCACCCCTATAGCACTCACACTCTAAAAACGCCCCTCTTACAACAACCTACTACAGCAAGCACTTAGCAACTAAGGAGCCTGTTTCTCTTACAGGCAGAATGACTACTTCGTAAAGGACTACCCGTTTGAAAAAGTAAAAAGGGTAGATGTAGGGCTAATTTAAGACTTAAAGGACTTAAAGGACTTAGAGGACTTAGGAAAAGAGGAACCTTAAGAAGAGACTCTGCTTTAAGGTCTAATAGCAGGGTTAACATGTTTAATGTTGACCTAAGTCAGCTAGTAAGAGGGAAGAGCTGCTTTATTCTATATATAATATTTCGCAATAAATTTCAAGTTTTCTTTTCTGCACTAGCTAACATTAAAGCAAATGCTTTTACCCTTATAGACACAAAGTGTGCTTGCAAACTATCCGAATACCTTGCTACCCCTTTTAAAAAGCTTCCTCGCCCAATTTAGGTTTAAGGATATAACAGATTAAGTGTACAGTCAATTACAACAGTCTTATAAATGCACATTTACGTTAACAAATAAAGGCAATATAATACCCTATTCCTTATAGTAGATCTAGGCCATTTTGACCTAATTCTCAGCTGAAAATGGCTCTTATACTTTAAGTTACAGCTTAATATGCAAAGCTGACAGTTAATATGGCTAAAGGACCTACCACTTACACCTTGCTTTGTTAAGGAAGCTGGTATTGCAATAGAAGCCCTCTTACAGCCTGCTTGCAAGCCAGCCTACTAGGCTGATACTAACTATAAAGATGCTGCTTTTAAGAAGGACGCCTAGTTAGACTTAAAACGGGTTTGAATCTTATAACGCCTTTAAGATGAAGGACAGCTAGTAATAACAGCTGCTATTAAGGACTTATTGCTACTGCTATTTACAGTAAGATCCTAACAACCGTAATAGACCTTAAGGGCTATTAAGCGTCATATAGAACTTGCAGACTAAAAGGACAATTTACAAACAATAAAATACAAGTTATAGTTGCTAGAGTTACTTGTAAAGCTCCTTCAAATTAGAAAACTGCCTGTAACAGTCTGTAAATCCTTTTTGCATGTAGATATTTGCAGCATTAGAGCTGCTAGGTTTCGTTAGAACCTTAAGAGACTAAGGGCTATTGTGTTTGTTACTAGCTTGTGCGAAATCGACTGCTTAATCAAGGAGAAACAGCAGCCTCTATTAGATAAGGACCTTATAGACAAACAGCTTCTCAAATTAAAGCTCCTAGCCTTATATTACAACCTCTAAGATGTCTTCTCTCAAGCTGCCTTAAACACTGTGGTGGGGTTCCGTGGTCCCCTACAAAATCACATGATTTAGGCGAGGTTGAGTTGGGTTGAGTCAGCTGATCTGGGCAATTGTTGTTCCCATGCCGGGGCACCTTGATGTATATAGCTGGTCCGGAGGACATTGTGGAGGCACAATCGAAGGTCATCATCGAAGGAATCGAAGCAGAGATCAGATAGGGATCAGTAAGGGACGCGTGACGGACGTACGAAGCTGTCCACGGCAGGTTTGGGCAGTTTTACGGACAGTTTTACAGACATGGACTGAGTTTTACGGACACCCGCATGGCATTTGCAGGTTTTATAGGACTTTACGGACACAGAGTGCAGTTGTTTTTTTGTGTTGGCTACCTATTGTGTGGTTTTGGGTCCATTCCTTCTGCTGAGCACCTTATTGAGCGCACGTTGACCCACCTATCGCCCTGACGATCGTGCACTGCGACGGCACACCCACCCTAGCCCTCTACAACACCTTGCCACCTTACTAGCTGTACGACTACAAGATCGAGCTGGAAGGCAATAGGGAAGCAGGCTTAAGCTATAACCTGCTGCGCTAACAATTTGCAGAGGAACTGCTAGCAACAAAGTAGTACGTTGTAGAACACTTAGGAAAAGGTTTTATTAAATTAAGTAAGGCACTATTTGCAGCCCTAATACTATTTGTTTGTAAAGCTAATAGGTTGTTATAGTTCTACATGGATTTTTATAAGCTAAATGCTTTAACCTACAAGGACTATTACCTGTTGCCCTTACTTAAAGAGACTTTAGTATAAATAAGTAAGGCTAAAATATTTATAAAGCTTGACATTTACTAAGCGTTTTATAGGATACAAATGCACTTTAATTTAAAGGACCTTACAACATTCCAAACTTGCTATAGCACTTACAAATGTAAGGTCCTACCTTTTAGACTTACAAACAGACTTACAACTTAATAGTAGTATATGAATAACACCTTATTTGACTATTTAGACGACTTCTACACAGCTTACTTAAACGACATTATAATCTACTTAGAGAATAAGCTAGAACATATAGAATACGTCTGTAAAGTGCTTATACAGCTCTATAAAGCTAGGTTACAAGTAGCCATCTAAAAGTTGGAATTCCATATAAAACGCATAAAGTACTTAAGCTTTATTATTAGTACAAATAGTATTGCAACAAACTTAGAAAAGACGTCTGTTATCTAATAATAAGAGCCCTTACAAACTATAAAGGGCGTGCAGTCTTTCTTAGGTTTTTACAACTTTTACTAGTATTTCATTAAGGATTACAGACGGGTTGCTCAGCCCCTAAATCGCTTTGTCTGTAAAAACCAACCTTTCATCTTTAATAGCAACTGCTACACAGCTTTCTAAGAGCTTAAGAAGCAACTAGTTTCAGCCTTAGTCCTAGCACATTTCAATTCAAACCTGCCTTTACAAGTTGAAACAGACGCTTTAAACGGAATAACAGGTAGAGTGCTCTCTTAAAAGCATACAGACAGCAAGTAGCACCTAGTAGCCTTCCTCTTAAAGACTATAGTTAGCGCCAAGCTAAATTACTTAATTTACAAAAGGAACTGCTAGCTATCATCTACAACTTCTAGTATTAGCATGTAAAGCTTAAAGGAACACTTTAAGTAATTAAAGTACTCTTAGACTATAATGCCTTAAAGTATTTTATAACTACTAAGGTTTTAACTGCCTAACAAGCCTGCTAGGTAGAAGTGTTATCCTGTTACAACTTCTAAATTATGTATAAGCTTAGTATAAGGAACTAGGTAGACGCTCTTACCTGTTAGAAATAGGATTTAAACGCCTTATAAGATGCAAAATCGTCCTTATAGATGCAAATCTTGCTAAAACTAAAGCAGATAGACTTGCAAGTGCAGTTAGAGTTAGCTACAGACTAAGTTTTAAGCACCTTAGAAACAGATAGTAGTTTTAACTTAGTAGACGACTTTTTGCAAACGAACTAGACTGCGAAATCACTTAAGGACCTTTAAGAAGAGGCTTAGAACCTTAAAAGCGTGTGGACCTTTAAGAACGGACTGCTTAAATATTAAGGCCGGCTTATAGTAGCAGACGAACTAGGTTTACAAATAAGACTTATTGCTAAAGCTTACAAATAAGTGTCCACAGCCCACTTAAGTAAGTTAAAGACCTATAAACTCCTTTGCACTTATTACTATTAGCTAGGGATAACAGCAGACATTAACTAGTTCGTATGCAATTGCAACAGTTATTAATACTTAAAGATCCTAAGAGATAAAACGCCTAGTTTACTTAAGCTATTACTTATCCCTAATAGATTATAACAGTACATCTTAATAGATTTCCACAAACTGCCTACAAACTATAACAGATATAATATAGTGCTAGTTTTAGTCAACCGATTTAGCAAGCGTACAATCTTTATTTTATGTTTTAAGAACATTAACGCAAAAGAGACTGCCTAACTATACATCTAATACGTCTATTAGACTTACAGACTGCTAGATACTATAATGTCCAACTAGGGACTGTAATTTGTGTTAGCCTTTTAGAGAGAGTTTATAAGCATTCTAAGTATTAAGTTGAAGCTCTTAACAGCTTGCCACCTACAAACAGACAGGTAAACCGAAATCACCAACTAGTACTTAGACTAAAAACTTTAACCCTTTATAAACTACTACTAGGACAACTAAGCAGAGCTACTACCTATAATGGACTACGCACAAGCAACCCTCCCTTACAATTTAACAGGATACACTCTAATACAACTAAAGATAGGTTACTTGCCTCAAACTAGTTTTAATTAGGATTAAACGGACAGGTTACAAACTGTTTGTAAGACGCTTTCTAAGAACAAAGCCTATAAATATGCTAAACGGTTATAGAACGCTTAGGCACTCGCCTAAAAGAACTTAGAGAAGGCTTAAACAACTATAGTAAAGCAAGCAAACTAGCACTAACATGAACCAAACTTTGTTGTTAAAGACAAAGTCTAAGTTACTACAAGGAATTGGAAATCAGACTGACTTAGCTGTAAACTAGATTATCAAATGGCAAGCCCGTATGAGATCTTAGAACGGGTAGGTAATGCCTATAAGGTGAAGCTATTAGAGTCAATTCGAGTCCACCTAGTCTTTTCGCCGGATAAGCTCTATAAGGCATCAAACGACCCGCTTTCAGGCTAAAGGAACAATCCCCTGTTACTAATCCAAGTTAATAGGGACGACGAATGGGAAGTCGACGAGGTCTTAGCCTCCAAACTAGTCTGTAGAACGTTAAAATACCAGGTAAAATAAAAGGGGTACGATCCAGATCCAACCTGGTACCCTACATGGAACTTTATAAGGAGCCCGCACTTAGTCAAACAGTTCTATGATGCTTACCCAGACGAACCTGGGCCGCTAAAGCACTTAGACGAGTAGTTGCAATGCTAGAAGGACGGGACGGACCTATAGGAACACAAAGACAAAAACGCTGTTAAAGCTTGAGGGCAGGCTTTACGGACGGGGGGGGGGTGATGTTACAGACCGCAAACCAGGTAACAGTCTGCAACGGCCCGGGTAGGGGCTTAGAGCTGCCCTTACAGATAGGGGTTTACAAGCGGTTAGCTATAGCCCGTTAGCACTTGGTTTACGAACGGCCTGTAAGCGACACGTAACTTGTAAGGGGCATATAAACCCGCTTGTAAACTAGTGTCTTCTTCTTCTTCTTCTTTCAGCTTTAGATTCTTGTATTATAAGACTACTAATAGCATCAGCCTTACCACTCGCAGCGTCCTAGTGCCATTTATTGACTGAGTTTGTGACAAGTATGAGGTTTAAAGGCTTATTAGAGCTTAATTAGAGAGTAACAGAGACTACTCTTTAGCCCTCAAAATAATAGAATGTGTTAGAGTATAAATACACGTTATAGTCGCTGGAAATAAGCTGGTGATTGCAAGGCATATTGCGTTATTCCTTGTAACTTGGCTAGACGGCTGATCGCCAGCCAATTATGTGACATACCCTTATATTTTGCTTATAAAAGAGGATAATTTGAAGCAGATACCTATTCTCTATACACTATACTAGCATACCTAAATGCTTTGCAATTTCCTACTTCTCTTACCTAGCATTTTAGAGCTCGTCCAACTTTTTAGTGCCTACCTTCTCTTCATACTCCTTGTTGGTGTATCCCACCTATTCAGATTCAGGAAAAATTTTGCTTATTATAATACTTATAGATTAATAGATCTTAAATCTTTTCTACTGTCTATAAAAGAGATTGTAAGGGTATATCTGTTTTATCTACTTATTTATATTAATGTTAAAGTAGCAAGTTTTATACTTTGTTTTTAAGAACATACTTCCTTAAGATATAGAAAATCAGCTTTAAAGCTCTAAAAAGCTAGTGCGTAATAAGTATAGTAGCAATATTAATAATAATATTAACAGTAGGAAACAAGAAAAGTAGGTGGAAAACTCTAACAGTAAGCGCCTTAGCACCAACACGTAATTATCCGCGGATGGTATCCGGATACCAGTTATCCGTAGTGAACACTAGCTGTAATCTGTAATTCCAACACAGCAAATAGTCTAGAATTGCAGTATGCAGGTGGGAATTGCAGTAAGTAGTCTAAAATTGTAGTACGCAGTCGGGAATTGTAGTAGGTTGTCCCTATTCATATCCACTTTCACAAACTAAGCTTAGAATCCCAAAGCGAGATGCGACTGTCAATCACGTTCACTAGGACCTCTAGCTTGGCCTGAAGATGCCTGCCTCTCCCCTTAAACATAGCTCCTAGAGCCTACATCCCCAGCTCTCTACCGCGTGGCTCTATTCCCCATCTGCTGCGGCTTCACAAGCTTTCGCTGATGATCCTGCGTGTGAAACTGTATCGGAGGTTCTGTGGCCATGGATCGCTGATTTACTTGTTCTTGACTTACAGCTGATGGCTTTGGGGCCGACTGATGTACAGGAGGAGCATCCGCCCATAATACAACACTAGGTTCGATGACGGAAACAATATCGAAATTGTAGCCGTCAGCGTCACCTCTTTTGAATAGGGCTGGGCTGACGAAGATTTGAACTATTTTATTATCAGTTCTTTCTTCCTCGTCGTCCGGCTGTACGCTCTTCATTGTGTCACAGTTGAACCAAAGAAGTGGTCCTTTCCCGTTCTCTAGTGACTCATCGCCATCTGTCCGCCAATTAGCTGACTGCAGAATTGAGCGGGATTGAATCACAGGCGACGAACTGGTTAAGTTTTGCTCCGGCATGAGGCCTCTTTTGGAAACCCCAGAAGAGTAGAGTGGAAATCGCACTGACCAGTTCGCTCGTTGCATGCGGATTAGCTTTGAAAACTCCACTGCTTCGGAGAAGATTTTCTGCAGCTCAGAGCTCATATTTTCAGAGCTCATATTTTCTTTATCGAGTCCGTCGGTCCACTTTTGGATCTTTTCCATGACTTCATGGCAGAGGTCAAAGATGCAATCTTCCGTTGCGCTGGATAGTCTTTCAGATGGTCTCGCTTTCGAAACTAGAGAGGCAGTGTATGCGCGCCAGTCATTTAGTTCGCGATAAGAGACATCTACATTTGACGAAGAGTTAGTAACTTCATCAGCTATAGATGCTGAATTGCTATTTTTTGCCTACCGGTGCTAATTAGAGCTCTTTCGGGTTTAAAGAAACTCTCGGCTTCGTTCTGATCCATCCAAAGATCTTGAGTCAACGTCCCTGGATAGTTTTCGTCGGCCAAAGTAGGGATAAGATGTTCTATAATTACAATAGTCACCCATCCTTGGAAGAAGTATCGCGTCGTTGACTTGTTATTTAAAAATTTCCGGAGTTGGTGTTCATCAAGGCCCGGAGCAATGTTTTCGAACTGCTTCCGTACAACTGGATCAATGCTAGTAAGGTCGACATCTTTCATGCTTCCAAGGTGACGTGTCCAACTTCTTACGTTTTTGAACAGGCCAGTGAAAGCACCCTGTACAATTCGATCCAATGCTTGAGGTCCAAGGAAGAGTTCTTTGTCTTGCATTGCTTGATGAACTCGAGTTGCCGACTCCTTCGTCTCAGAAACAGCTTCTTGCTGGCGCTTAAGGTCTAACTTGAGCCTTTCTATATCCTCCTTGAGCTGATCATTTTCCTTATCGGCTTCATCCCGTTCACGGCGTAGTCGTTGCTCTGTACTACTTTCGTATGGCCTACCATAACTCCCTTGGCTTTGGTTTGAATGGGAATCGGGGCGCGCAAAAATCGTTCTGATAGACCAACTGTCAGACCCACTGGGCCTTTCCGCTGGTTGACCTTGATAGATTGTCAATTGAAGTGTCAAAATGGCAGGGAAATTACGTGCCTTGAGCATGTTCAACCCGCAGGGTTCGTTGTGGCAGTGGCTGTCGCTGATTGAATATCTCCTGCTGGTTAGATGAATCTCGCTGATTGAGTGGCGGTCGCGGGTCAACATTCATCGGATCAGTATTGGAGCGAAAATAATTCATTGGTCCTGTATTGGATAGAGTAGGCTCAGCACAATTTGATGTCATACAATTGCATACGCCCTGTGGCTCTTAGGAAGAAGGGTCTTTTTAAGGAAGCGGCCACGTTCTACAATCTCAGTCAATGCTCATATGGGCTGGCTATCCCTCGATGAGCTTGCTAAAGCAGCGTTATGTTGTGGATTTTCGGTGGCACAGCCTTACTTAGAGCCGTCACCTGGAGCAGTATTATTGATTAGATTGGCAAAAAATGAGGTGTCAGAGTTGGAAACACGTGGGTCTAGACTGCAGTGAACCCTGATTGTGGATGTTCAGCTGCCAGCCACCAATACTGTGGGAGCGCAAGGCTGCGGCTTTACGAAGCAAAAAAACACCTCCTGAACGCGGCACAAACAACAGAATAAGCAATCTCTTGACAAACAACAACTTATGGTAAGAAAGATCTATTCCAGCTTGGAAGAGGCTCGAAATACTCCGAGCCTAAGCAGAATGCAAACTGAATCTTTTATGCCAGCTATTATGTTAGACTGTGGTTGTTAATGAGGACATTTATCACATCCGATCCGAGGTAATGTTCTGGTTGATGCCTAGCGGTTCATAATTGGAAATTGTGGGGTCGTGCGATACCGAAGAGAGTAACTAATCTGCAGTGAGATTTCTCGGTGTGATTTGGGTGCAGACTGGTGTGAGTTATCACGCCACAGCTGCGGGTTAAACGAGGTGTCTCTTGTGGAACCAGTTTGATTGGCTGGCGTGGCTGGTTCTTGCCGATGCAGCTCCCTCAAATTCCAGTGAAAGTGGAGGATGTTTTATCGTGTTTCAGTGCAAGTTTACTCGAGCCTTGCGGACTCGAGGGCCTTGCTGATCATGCAATTCATACACTGGCACGACTGGCGACGCGTTTCAAGTTCTGAAAAGCAAATAGATCACATGCTAACATTTCATAATGCCTAATCAGCTTCTACCTGAGTCCTCCAGTTTTTCCGCCCTGGCTATGGAGCCGACTCTTAATCACCTCGCTGTTTACGCAACACCAAGCTTATTCTATGCAGTCGTATTGCCGTGTTGACTGTGATACCCTAAAAATTCGCAAAGATTTCAGAAAGCGGGCCTTGACTATCGCTACCCACGATCCATGAACCGAAAAAGCTCGTCATGCTAGGCGAAATGCCAACGAACATGCCTAGAATCGACAAAGCCGTGGGAAGTAGAGGTAGGATAAGTCCTAGCTTGCTACTCTTCTTCTTTGCCCTCGCCATTTCCACGTTGATTTCGTCGCGTACTTCTGCTGCAATATCTGCCTGAAGACGTACCTGATCTGATTCAGCCTGATACAAGGCTACCTCCTGCTGTCGGCGATCGTCTTCTACCCTCTCCATCATCGCAGCGTTGCTTTGGTGAAGTTGCCGTTTGAGGCTTTCAATTTCGGCTTTGGAACTGGCGATAGACTCTGCCAGATCACCATTGATCACAGCGCCAGCACTCGTTTGCTCCAATGTCCTTCCCTCATCAACTAACTGGCGTTGGAGGTCGAGAACAATGTTGCCGCTCCCAAGAAGTTGGCTAACCATGCCTACTGCAGAGTCTCGGTCTCCATAGTACCGCGTCATGGTAGAGCCATGTGATATCATGTATGACCAAAAGTGCTCTCTGAGTCGATTCTCTCGAGAAGCGCCTTCTGATTCAGTGACTTTGTCCCAACGTGTTGAAGCGAGGATCACGTTCTTTAACGAACTTTCTCCACAAATCTCCTTGAAGATATTCAATGTTTTAACAGAAGAGCCCTGATACCTATTGTCGGTGATTCGATGTAGGTATATGACGCCCTTGAGGCTAACCCCCAGTTTGTATTGCGCGGCCAGCATTTTTGCAATGGCTGTGAGGATCTCTGTATCTGATCTTTGACTGTCATCGAAGCCAGGCGTGTCGATGAGAAGTACTTTGCTGTTTCCAATTTCAGTTGGCACGCCTTGGCATACTGAAGTGCCTGAATTGCAATGCATGATCAGTTACTAATTGAAACATAGTCAGCTCTCTTGTAACCTACAGGAGTCTAGCTGATCGCTCTCTACAACCGCCTGTCTCCCTGCTAATTGATTGATAAAGTAACTTTTTCCTGAACCTGTAACACCCATGACCAAGATCATATTGGCATCACTTGCTCTAGAATTATCGCTAGACATTCTGTATATTTTTTCGTTGGCAAACTGTAGCGAACCTTGAAGGTATCGCGGTGAAGATCTTTGCGAACAGAGCGGGGTTGGTTCCGTATCACGAAAGGGAGTTGTGAGAACAAGTAAATTCGACCTCAATTATGACTGCAACTCAGAGTCGTGATAAGAAACAACATGCGTGGCGATTTGAAATGTAGCCAAGAGAACTAAGAAAAAAAGCGGTCCATAACGAGACTAGAAAAGGTTCAAGCAGGGATATCTTTCAGCTATGGCATCCTTCTGATGTGTTGAGGGCCCAAGCTGGACACTTTCGCTTGAACCGACCATTCTTGTGGCGTTCTGGAAGCAGCAATATGACAGATAATAATAATATAGTCGTCAGCATTCTGCAGCTGTCCCAAATCATAAAGTGTTTCTCCGCTTTCCCGATATTCCGTACCAAAATTCTAAAAGCCACAATCACATCTGTAGAACCATTTAGTGGAGGCGAAGCGACTGATTTACCGTGTGGAGCGGTTCTAGCCCAGCCTGATACAAGCACACCACAAGCTCAAAAGTTTACGTGTCAAGGATGCCTGGCCTTGGCTTGTTGCCGCTTTGTCGTGCATCCCTCTGTCGGACGCATGGCACAGTAGACCAAACCTTTTCTCCATATACATATCTTACCCTTATTTCTTCCGGACAGCCTTACCTTGATTGGTAACTATACTCAAGTTTCACTGCACAGGTCAAAATGAACAACAAGAGCTCGGACATTGTGATTGGAATAGACTTTGGGACTACGTGAGTATTCAATATATTTAGCTTAGGCTTTGCAGCTGAGAATTCTAGACATTCGGGAGTGTCTTGGGCATATCCAGGAAGGAAAGACGTCAGACTTATCACGAATTGGCCAAATCCGAAGACAAAGAATCCAACCAACGATAAGGTTCCCTCAACTATCAGCTACTCGAATGGCAAAGTAGAGCGATGGGGCTATTCTAACACTTCTAAAGACGAGACCTTTAAATGGTTCAAGATTCTACTTGAACCGAGCCATAAGTACAATGAAGAGGTCAAGGAAGTGAGAGACAGCAACTCCCTGCTATCAAGAGTCCACAAAAGCCCTGAAGAAGTCGTTGCAGACTATCTCAGAATACTTTGGGAATACACAATGGATGATATTAAGCAGGAGCAGGGAGACGACTGGAGGCGAGAATTCGCCATCAAAGTCGTCATAACTGTCCCTGCAATGTGGAGCGAGGCTGCCAAGGCCAAAACAAAGAAAGCCGGTCTCATGGCGGGCATGCCAGACAATATCACTATGATTACAGAGCCGGAGGCTGCAGCATTATCTGTCATCAGGGACAAAGCAGATGACGAAACTTTAGCGGTATGAATTTTTGACTTGTCTCTCTAAACCAGTGTTAGCTCATATCGAATTACAGGTTGGCGATACATTTGTCCTATGCGATGCGGGTGGTGGAACAGTGGTAGGTGATCTGTGTTAGCATAAAAGAGGAGTTAGCTAAATGCCATTGCAGGATCTGATAAGTTACTCAATTGAAAGCTTGACTCCTCTACAGATCAAAGAAGAAGTTAAAGGTGAAGGTACGAACTTAATCATGAACCACAGCCTTCTTTAAGGGCCCAACTTTAATAATAACACTAATCTCAACCTACGATAAGGTGGACTCTGTGGATCGGTCTATCTCAACATCGCTTTCCAGAACTACATTGAGACGCTTGTGGGTAAAACTGCCTACGAGGAATTGTCGTTGCCGTCGAGGCGAAATATGATGGCTGAATGGGATGGGACCCTGAAGCGCACGTTTACCGATAGGAGCAACGGCCCGTTTACCATAGACCTTTTCGGAGTGGATGACGATCGAGCAAATGGAATTGACGACAACACCATTACCCTTAAGAAGTATGCCCTCCTCTGAAATGCCCCACATTTGTGCCTCTTCTGAACAGTTTTCGTCTTGCAGGACTGCTTTAAAGGCCATCTTTGATCCAATTTTCTTGCAGATTCAGGCCCTCATAAGTAACCAGATCACACAGATCAAGAAGAAAAGCAAGACAGTGCAGGTGAGTGGAACGGCGTTTTAATTTTTTCAATGGCAAGTACTGAAAGTATTTCCAGGCCATCCTCCTGGTCGGTGGATTTGGTGAGAGCAATTATTTATATGATCGCGTTTCGCAGTGCCATCACTCCGAAGGCATTCAGGTCTTTCGAGTCCAGGGAGCGTGAGCCACTCTCTCCAATTTATGATCAGACTCTTAATGATACGCAGATGGTCGGCAATCTGCCGCGGCGCCACTCTTGCAGGATTAGAAGGAATTGGAGGTTCTCTTTACCGTGCTCCTAAAGTTCTCTCCAGGGTTGCTCGCTGGAGCTATGGCTTTCCTGTCTCTAGACCATTCGATCCAAAAGTCCACGATATTGCAGACCGCTTTCTGGATCCTTCGGAGGGTATATACAGAGCCAAGGGCCAAATGGTCTGGCTTCTTAAAGCGGTATGTGAGGCTTAGTTCACAGAGTTATTGATTTTGCTAAGAGAAACTTAGGGAGAAGATGTCACAGAGGGCCGCGTGCTTACCAGGTCGGTATATGAAAGCGTCCAAGTCGGATTTTTTGATTCTGGAGACCGCTATTTCTCTACTTCCCTATACTGCTGCGCAGATGAGAAGCCCCCAAAGACACAGACATCTAGTGAGTCTTTTCTATCGATACCTCTTCCCCTACGCAAGCTTATAAGATATAGGCGTCCATCAGCTGTGCAATGTGAACTACACTGTCTCCTGCACAAAACTCTGGATGGAGACATCATATAGAAATCCCCTGACGAACGAGAAGTGGCGAGATTGCATATTTGAGGTCGTAGTTTCACTTGGGAAGGCCAGCTTGGATTTCATTATAGCGTATAAAGGTGAAATTATTGCGCACACTGAGGCTGAGTATATGGAGGACTTCTAAATATGCTTCATTTTGTTGTTCTAGAACTAGGGATTTAGGCGCAGCTTTGCTGCACCCGCGACCTGTATCTGTAAATTGATTAATAACTAATTAATCATGCATTGAATTAAATGTACGTGGTATTTGCAGATGGATGTTAAGTAGTTAATTGATTTATAAGTGTGATGGAACTTCGAGTTCTCTGTCAGGTATATAGTAGAATAGCGAATAAGGTTTCTAACCTTATTCTTGTGCCTTTTGGCCCTTTGGCCGAGTGGTTAAAGCTTTCACACTGCTTGCTGTAGCACTTGGTCAGTGCCCGTCAAGAAGAATAAGGTTAACTGGTACTTGGTTGTGGGATCTAACGTCATGCTGCAGCCCCTAAACGTTAGGCAAGGACCATAGTGCTTAAACTGTCTAGATTCACTCTGTAGGAGGTCTCTGGACTGTAACATCTTAGCTGTAACTTTGTTACGGTCTGCAACTATCGCCGATGCCTGCGATGACGTAGTTGTAGATGTAGATGCTCTGCCTCTGTCTCATATCCCGCCCAGCCCATTGCCAGCCCATTGCCACCCAATTGCTTGTGTATCTGCTGCAGTGCCGCCGGTCGGACACAGTAGCTTTTTTGTTGACAGTTTTGCACTGCCACGTGCTAGTTCACAGTCGAATGACCGCACGTCACCGCTCTTTCGACTGCTGTGTGTTCCATCTACGGCAGCAGTGACTACACTGCTATTTCGAATGCGCCGGCCTTTAGAGGAAGTAGGAGGAGGAGGGTTCACCGGCATACCCTTAAGTGGACTTTAGGTCAAGTTCAGTTGTTTTCCCTTGCAAGGGATATAAAATAGAGCGAGTGGCCCGTGCGCGCCGCATCCGGAAACAAACGAACTTGACCCAAATTCCATTTAAGAATGCCGGTCAGTCCGACTGTCTTATGACTCTTGGCGCTTCTGAACCAAAATGATGCCCTACTCCGACAATTGCTTTCTGGTCGTCCCACAGCGACTTATTATTTGATCATCGTCTAGTCTTCTTAAGACATTGAAGGATGCAGCTTCTTCAAAACCTTCCTTGAAAGATGTCACCGTCTCGAAGTATTGTGCCGTCGCAAAACGAAACGGAATCCATCGATTCTGCCTAGTAACCATGTTGATATTTGGAGGGTCAGCCCAGCGGTCTCAAGTGTTGTACCGAGCATAATCGATAATGTGCTCCCGGAAGAACGCAGGCTCGACATCAAGATAAGCACCTAAAAGCTCTATTACATCCTAGGAGAGGTCCTCGACAACGAAGAGCCTGAATTAGCAACTGTCGGTATCGCCTTCTGGAATTTCTTCTGCTAACGCGTTCCTTAAACTCTTAGATGTTTCGTACTCTTTTCATACTACTTCGCCAGAATCAAGATAGTCTAGCGCACACTTAGCGTAAAAGACACCTATGTGCCAGGGACTGTGCTAGAACGCTTATATAAGCGTGCGGCCAAAGCACATGAATCAGACGACTTAGATGGCGCTTTTGT
>Ga0335074_10004504_pt1 | contig 19185 bp, 14 predicted proteins | sample Lox_Sample_23_FD_206715 | JGI IMG/M metagenome (GOLD analysis project Ga0335074, IMG submission 206715) | Soil microbial communities from Loxahatchee National Wildlife Refuge, Florida, United States - Lox_Sample_2.3 | ecosystem: Environmental > Terrestrial > Soil > Wetlands | place: USA... | reverse complement strand
ACCTCGTTCCACTGGACCCACGAGCGGAGGGCCCTGCGCAAGGTGCCGCGGCTCCTGAAGCCCGGTGGGTGGTGGGCGATGTGGTGGAACCATCACGGCGACCCCCGATCCCCGAGCGCCTTCCACCGCGCGATCCAACCCCTCTACGGCCACGCTACGCTCGGATGGGCCGGGTGGGTGGCCCGGGGCCGCGCCGCCGCGCGGCGCGAGCGGGACGAGCGCCTGCGCGCGCTTCGGGCTCTCGGGGCATTCGACCGGATCGCGTTCGAAGAGATCCGGACGCCACTCCGTTTGAGCACGTCGCAGGTCGTCGCGCTGTGGGCCAGCTTTTCCGATATCTCGCGGCTGCCGGTGCCGCGCCGCAAGGCGTTCCTCGCGGGTCTGCGGCGGGTCTCGGACGAGGAGTTCGGCGGCACGGTCGAGTTTCGGATGGTCACGTCGATCTACACCGCCCGCCGAACGTGAGCCCGCGGGCGCTCGAAGCAGGTGCCGGGACGACCCCTTCGACCCCCCCCCGTGACCGTGAAGACCCAGCAGGGGTGAGGTCGACCCGATGTCGGGCGAGGCCGTGCTCGAGAACTACGTCGGCGGGGCGTGGGTGCGCGCCGGGACCGACGCGTCGCTGGACGTCCCGGATCCGTCGACCGGTCGCCTGCTGGCCCGGGTCCCTCGGTCGGGCCCGCCGGACGTCGCCGGGGCGGTGGCGGCCGCCCGACGGGCGTTCCCCGCGTGGCGGGACGTCCCCGTCGCGGAACGCGCCCGACGGGTCCTCGCCCTGCGGGAGCGGCTCGAGGCGCACCTCGACGAACTCGTGGCGAGCGTCGTCCGCGAGAACGGAAAGACCCCGGACGAGGCCCGCGGGTCGGTCCGGCGGGGGATCGAGGCGGTCGAGTTCGCGGCGTCCGCGCCGACCACGATGCAAGGTTCGTTCCTCGAGGACGTCAGCCCCGGCGTCGACACGACGCTCCTGCGGCAACCGCTCGGGGTCGTCGCCGGGATCACGCCGTTCAACTTCCCCGTCATGATCCCGCTGTGGATGGCGCCGCTCGCCCTGGTGTGCGGCAACACGTTCGTGCTGAAGCCGTCGGAGCGGGTGCCGCTCTCCGCGGCGTTCCTGGCGCGCCTGATCGACGACGCCGGCTTCCCCGCCGGCACCTTCAACCTCATCCACGGGGATGCGGCCGCGGTCGACGCGCTCCTGGTGCACCCGGACGTCGCCGCCGTTTCCTTCGTCGGGTCGGCGCCCACGGCCCGGCACGTGTACACGACGGCCGCGGCGAGCGGTAAGCGCGTCCAGGCGCTCGCCGGAGCCAAGAACCATCTCGTGGTGTTGCCCGACGCCGACCTCGACCGCACGGTGCCCGCGATCCTTTCGAGCGCGTTCGGTCAATCGGGGGAGCGGTGCCTCGCGGGGAGCGTGCTCCTGGCCGTGGACCCGGTCGGAGACCCGCTGGTCGCCCGCCTCGCCGAACAAGTCCGTGCCGCCGCGGTCGGTCCGGCCGGCGACGCGACGACCACCGTCGGGCCGGTCATCCGGGCCGACCACCGCGCGCGGGTCCTCCGATGGATCGAGGAGGGCGAGGCCGGAGGCGCGACGGTCGTGGCCCGCGGTCGCGCCCCACCGTCGGACGGCTTCTACGTCGCTCCGGTCCTGTTCGACCGGGTGCGGCCCGAGATGGCGATCGCCCAAGAGGAGATCTTCGGGCCGGTCCTCGCGGTGATCCGGGTCCCCTCCCTCGACGAGGCGATCCGGGTCGCCAACGGCTCGCGTTTTGGGAACGCGGCGGCGATCTTCACGAAGGACGGGAAGGCGGCGCGGGAGTTCGCCCGCCGGATCGAGGCCGGCATGGTCGGGGTGAACGTCGGGGTGCCCGCCCCGGCCGCGTACTTCCCGTTCGTCGGTTGGAAGGGATCGTTCTACGGCGACCTGCACGCCACCGGGCGCGACGCGATCGACTTCTACACGCGCAAGAAGGTCGTCACGACGCGCTGGTTCTGACGAGGACGGGGGGCTTTTCCGAGGGCCCGCTTCGGAAGGGAGATGAACGCCGCCGCCCGCCTCGCGCGACTCCGACTCCCCCTCCGCACGCCCCGGCTCGAGCTGCGACTGCCGTCGGCGCGCGACGTCCGGGACCTTCGGCGTAGCTTTCGCGATCCGCGGACGGCCCGGGCTGTCGGCGCATCCCTCCACTCCCCCGCGGAGCGGCGCGATCCGGCGCGGATGGTCGCCCGTACTCGGGCCGAGTACCGCCGGGGGGAGCACCTCTCCCTCTCCGTCGTGCTCCGCGACGGGGGCCGGTGCATCGGTCGCGTCGGACTGCGGGGGTTGGACTGGCCGTGGCGGAAGGTCGAGAGCCTCTCCTATTGGATCGATCCCGCGTACTGGGACCGGGGGTATGCGGTCGAGGCGTCCTGGTACCTGTGCCGGGCCGCGTTCTCGTCGCTCGGCCTCCGACGGATCGCTTCCCAGGCACTCGCCGAGAACGCCCCCTCGCTCGCCGTGCTCCGCCGGCTCGGGTTCGTCGAAGAGGGGCGCGAACGGGAGGCGATCCGGCGGCGCGGGGTGAGCCACGACATGGTCCTCTTCGGCTTGCTCCGCGGCGAGCTCGCCCCGGCGGAGCGGATCGCGGCGTCCCCTCGCGTCACCCGACGGGGTCGGCCTGGGCATCCGCGACCGCGAGGGCGCGGTCGAGCACCTCGAGGCCCCGGTCGAGCTCCGCGCGGGTCACGATGAGCGGCGGGGCCACGATCAGGTGGGAGACCCACCCGATGCAGTAGACCCCTTCCTTCATCATCGCCGCGGTGACCTGGTCGACGACGAGCGGCCGCCCCGCGAGCTTGTCGTCCTCGGTATTGAACGGGACCTTCGAGGTCCGGTTCCGTACGAGCTCGACCGCCGCGAAGAGGCCGAGGCCCCGGACCTCGCCGACCGAACGGTGGCGTTCCTGCATCTCGCGAAGGCGCGCGAGCAGGTACTCTCCGTCCCTCCGCGACTTCGCGATCAGGTCAAGGCGGCGGTACTCCCCGATCGCGGCGACGGCCGGCGCGAGCGTGAGCGGGTGGGCCTCGTACGTGTGCCCGTGCGGAAAGTAGCTCTCCTGGAACCGGTCGTGGAGCGCGCTCGTCGTCGCGGTGAGACCGAGCGGGATGTGGGCGCCGGTGATCCCCTTCGCGGTCGTCAAAAGGTCGGGCACTACGTTCCAGTGGTCGACCGCGAACCACTCCCCGACCCGGCCCCACGCGCTCATCACCTCGTCCGCGATCAGGAGCACGTCGTGCTTCCGGGTGATCTCCCGGAGACGGGGCAGGTACTCCGGCACCGGAACGAGGACCCCGTTCGTCCCGACGACCGGCTCGACGATCATCGCCGCGACGTCCCCCTCGCGTTCCAGCTGGTGGTCGACGTACTCGGCGCACTCTACGTGGCAGTCCGGATAGGTGAGGCCGAACGGGCAGCGGTAGCAGTAGCAGTCCGGCGCGAAGACGGTGCCGGGGACCTTCTGGACGCGCTCGATCGGCCGGCGCCGGAACTCCCCGGTCACCGAGATCGAGGCGGCGGTCGAACCGTGGTACGACCGGTGGCGGCTGACGACCTTCGTGCGGCCGGTCGCGACCCGCGCGATCTTGAGCGCGGCCTCGTTCGCTTCCGTGCCCGAGGTGCTGAAGAAGAATCGGTTGAGCCCCTTCGGCAGCACCTCGAGCAAGGCCGCGCTCGCGCGGGCGCGCGCTTCGGTGGCGAACCCCGGCACCGCGTAGGAGAGCGTCCGCGCCTGCTCGGCGATCGCCGCGACGACCGCGGGGTTCGCGTGCCCCAGGTTCGTCGCGATCAGCTGGGAGGAGAGGTCGAGGTACTCCTTCCCGGCGCTGTCCCAGAATCGCGACCCCTCGGCCCGAGTGACGACGAGCGGGTTCCACCCGGCCTGACGGCGCCACGTGACGTAGTTCGTCTCGCGGACGATCCGCTGGATCTCCTCTCCGTCCATCGACCCGCTCCCGGCCCGGTCGACCGCCCCCGAGCCGCGGGGGGGTTATGACGGGCCCGGCCGCGCCGGGCGGGGCGCGGACAGCCGGAAGAGGCGGACGGCGTTCTCCCCCAGGATCCGGGCCCGGTCCGGGGCGGGCAGGTCGAGGCGGTCGATGAGCTCGACCGCGAGGCGAAGCTCCTCGAGAGGCCAGTCGGAGCCGTAGAGGACCCGCTCGCACGAACCGATCATGTAGATCGCCTGGAGGATCCGGCGACGGCACTGCTCGACCATGTGGGGAAAATACGGCGCGGACGGGTGCGCGAGCAGCCCGGAGGTGTCGGCGTAGACGTTCTCGTTCTTGTAGACGAGCTCCGCCGCCTCCTCGACCCACGGGTTGCCGAAGTGGCACAGGACGAACCGGACGTCCGGGTAGCGCACCGCGACCTCGTCGACCTCGATCGGACGCGCGAACTTCACGAGCCCTTTGCGGTCGAGCGTGTCGCCCTGGTGGACGAGCACCGGAAGGGAGCGCCGGTGGGCGAACTCGTAGAGCGGGGCGAGTCGGGGGTCGTGGGGGTAGAACGGGAGGTATCCGGGAAAGAGCTTGATGCCGGCGATCGTCGGGTCCGACTCCCAGAGCGCGAGCGCGGTGCGGATCGTCTCCTCGCCGCGGGTCGGGTCGACGGTCACCACGGGCCGAAGCCGACCGCCGCTCGCGTCGACGAGGGAGCGGCTTTCGGCGAGCGCCTCGTTCGCGGACGGCGCCTCGTGGATCTGGATGACCAGGCCGAGATCGATCCCCGCCGAGTCCATTTCCGCCAGAAGGCCTTCCGTCGAGTAGTCGAGGCCGGCGCGGTAGGCGGTATGGGCGAGGTCGGGCCACCAGCGGGTCAGGTGGAGGTGGGTATCGACGCGGGGCGAACGGTCCTCCGCCATGCGGTCCGGGCAGCGCCCGGGGCGATAAAGCCCGCCGCTCGCGAGCGCCCCGCGACTTTCGTTATATGGGCCGGACCGGTAGTGACGGCCGGACGACCGTGACCGACCCGACCGGCTGGCTGAGCTATCCCGACGCCCCCCGGATCGTCGTCCCTCCGCCCGGTCCGAGGTCGCGCGAGCTCCTCGCGGCGCAGGCCCGACTCGAGACCGACGCGGTCGGCTATCCCCATTACTTCCCCCTCGCGCCCGCGCGCGCCCAGGGCTCTACGATCGAGGACGTCGACGGGAATCGGTTCGTCGACTGGGTCGCGGGGATCTCCGTCCTGAACCTGGGCCACCGCCATCCGCGGCTCGTCGCCGCGATGGCCGCCCAGTCCGAGCGGATCTGGCACGCCCTCGAGCTCCCGACCGAAGCGCGCGTCCGCTTCCTCGAGGAGCTCGAGGACGCGCTGCCGGGGACGATGCGCCGACACGGTCGGGTGATCTTCACCGTCACCGGCGGTGACGCGGTCGAGACCGCGGTCAGCCTGGCCGACTACGCGCAGGGACGCCACGGCACCGTGGCGTTCTCCGGCGCCTACCACGGGGTCCACGGCGGCGCGGTGGGGCTCACGAGCGGCCGGCGCTACCACTCGACCTCCGCCTTCGCCGGCGGCACGGTCGTGCGGGTCCCGTTCCCCGACCCATACCGGCCGGTCCTCGGCACCGGTTCGGCCGACACGATCGCCTACCTCGAGCACCTCGTCTCCGACCCCCACTCGGGCGTCGATTCGATCTCCGGCGTCCTGGTCGAGCCGATCCTCGGCGAGGGGGGCTACGTCGTTCCGCCGGACGATTTCCTCCCGTCGCTGCGCGAATTCTGCGACCGCCACGGGATCCTCCTCATCGCGGACGAGATCCAGACCGGCCTCGGCCGCACCGGGCGGATGTGGGCCGTCGAGCACGCGGGGGTGACCCCCGACATCCTCTGCATCGCGAAGACGATCGGTGGCGGGATCCCGGTCTCGATGGTCGCCTACCGTTCCGACCTCGTCAAGGAGCTGCCCCGGGGATTCCACCTCGGAACGTTCCGCGGCAACCCGCTCGCCCTCGCGGTCGGGACCGAGGTGCTGAAGGTGCTGCGGGAGGGCGACCTCCTCGAGCGGACGCGGCACCGGGGCGCCGCCGTGGTCGAGCGGTTCCGGGAGATGGCCCAGCGCCACCCGGCGATCGGCGACGTCCGGGGGAAGGGGTTCATGATCGGCGTCGAGTTCGTGCGCGACGCCGTTTCGCGCGCCCCGTGGGGCGAGCGGGCGAAGGCGATGCGTTCGGCGCTCTTCGCGCGGGGCGTCCTCATGCACACCGCCGGCGCGTGGGACCAGGTGCTGCGGTTCATGTCCCCGCTCACGATCGAGGACGAGCTCCTCGAGCGGGGCCTTGCCGCCTTCGAGGACGCGCTCGACAGCCTGGACGCGGCGCCGCAGGGCCGGAGCGCGCGCGCCGTACCGCCGATACCGTCCGGCATCCCCGAACCGCGCCTGCCGGCCACGCCCGGGATCCCCGGACCGGTCGTGCCCCCGGTCCCGGGGCGCACGTTCCCGGACGGCGAGCCCTCGCAGGCCGTTACCCGGCGTAGTTGACCGAGATCAGCTTGACCTCGGTCATCTCCTGCATCGCGTAGCGGAGGCCCTCGCGCCCGAGCCCGCTCTCCTTCACGCCTCCGAACGGGAGCGCGTCCCAGCGCAGGTTGGTCGGGTCGTTGAGGTGGACGCCGCCCGCCCGGATCCGCTTCGCGAGGGCGAACCCCCGCGCGATGTCGCGGGTGTAGACCGCCGCCTGCAGGCCGTACGGGGTCGCGTTCGCGACGCGGACGGCGTCCGCGACGTCGGAGAAGCGGACGACCGGTGCGATCGGCCCGAACGGTTCCTCGTGGAGCACGCGCGCGGCTTCGGGGACCTCGTCGAGCACCGTCGGGGCGTAGAACGTCCCCTCGGACCGGTCGGCGGGACGCGACCCCCCGGCGAGGACCTTGGCGGACCGCGAACGGGCGTCTTCCACGAGGCGCTCCATCCGCTCGACGGCGCGCGCGTCGATGAGCGGGCCGACCTCGGTCGTCTCCTCGAGCGCCGGCCCGACCCGCAGGGCCCGCGCGCGCTCGGCGAGCGCCAGGGCGAACCTCTCGGCGACCCCGTCCTGGACGAGGAAGCGCTTCGACGCCGTGCAGACCTGCCCCGAGTAGCTGAAGACCCCGCGCGCGGCCGCCGCGACGGTCGCCTCGAGCGGCGCGTCGTCCAGCACGACGAACGGGTCGAGCCCGCCCATCTCGAGGATGACCCGCTTCGCGTGGCGCCCCGCCCTCTCCGCGATCGACTTGCCGACCTCGGTCGAGCCGGTGAAGGTCACGAGCCGGGTGCGAGGATGCTCGACGAGCGCGTCCCCTACCGTGGCGCCCGGGCCGACCACGACGTTGAGCACTCCGGCGGGGACCCCGGCCGCCGCGAGATGCTCGGCGAGCCGGAGCGCTGTGAACGGCGCGGCCGAGGTCGGCTTCGCCACGACCGGGTTGCCGGCGGCGAGCGCCGGCGCGACCTTGTGGCACAACAGGTTGAGCGGGAAGTTGAACGGACCGATCGCCACCACGACCCCGACCGGATCGCGCACCGAGAAGAGGAATCGATGCTCGTTCCCGGCGGGGCGCTCGTAGGCGTCCGCCGGAAAGCTCTCGCCCCCCAGGTGACGGATCTCCTCGGCGGCGAGCCGGAAGACCCCCGCGGCACGGTCGGCCTCGACCCGCGCGTCGACGATCGGCTTTCCCACTTCGGTCGCGATCAGGCGGGCCATCGGTTCCCGGTCGGCCTCGAGCCGGTCCGCCGCGGCCCGCAGGATCCGGGCGCGGGCGTGCCCCGGGGTGCCCCCCCACCGTTCCTCGACCTCGGCGGCGGCGTCCACGGCCGCGCGCGCTTCCGCCGCCGAGGCGACGGGCGCCTCCCCGATGACGCGCCCGGTCGAGGGGTCCCGGACCGGGACGTACTGGCCGCCGTCGGGCGCCCGCCAGCGCCCGCCGATGAACAGCGCGCCCTTGCCGCTCGCCGCCACGCCGTCGGCCACGGTCCGCCTACGCCGGGTCCCCGTAGGTGAGGTAGTGCCAACCCTTCCGGGCCTGCCCCGTGAGGTCGATGTAGACGTTCTTGATTGCGGTGTAGTCGTAGAGCGAGTCGGTCCCCAGGTCCTTGCCGAAGCCGGACTGCTTGAACCCTCCGTGCGGGGTCTCCGACCCGAGGGGGAGGTGGTCGTTCACCCAGACGTCCCCGAACCGCAGGGCGTGGGAAGCGCGGATCGCGGTGCGCAGGTCGTTGGTCCAGACGCTGCCCGCGAGTCCGTACTCGACCCCGTTCGCGATCTCGATCGCCTCGTCGAATTTCGAGAACGTGAGCACGTCCAGGACCGGGCCGAACACCTCCTTCTGCGCGATCGTCATGTCCGGGGCGACCGCGTCGAACACCGTGGGCGCGACGAACGCTCCGTGCGGCGGGTCCTTCGGCGGCTCGGGGCTGCCGGCGACCAGCTTCGCTCCCTCGGCGTTCCCCTTCGCGACGAACTCGAGGACCCGCTTCTGCTGCGTCGGGTGGACGAGCGGGCCGAGGTCGGTCTTTCGGGAGAGCGGGTCGCCCATGCGGATCGTCGCGACGCGCTCGAGGAGGCGCCCCACGAAGGCATCGCGCACCTTTTCGTGGACGATCAGCCGGGTCGCCGCGGTGCAGTCCTGTCCGCCGTTGACGAAGCCGGCGACGACCGCCCCCTCGACCGCCGCGGCGAGGTCGGCGTCCTCGAAGACGACGAACGGCGCCTTCCCGCCGAGCTCGAGCTGGACGCGCTTCACCGTCGCGCTCGCCGCCTCCATGATCTTGCGCCCGGTCGCGGTGTCCCCGGTGACGGAGACCATGTCGACCTTCGGGTTTCGCGAGAGCTCGTCCCCGACCTCCTCCCCCGGACCGGTGACGACGTTGAGCGCTCCCGGCGGGATCCCGGCCTCGAGGAACGCCCGCCCGAGTTCGAGCGTCGTGAGCGGCGTCCAGCTCGCCGGCTTCAGCACGACCGTGTTGCCGGTGATGAGCGCCGGGCCGATCTTCCAGACGGCCATCATGAACGGGTAGTTCCAGGGGGTGATCGACGCGACGACCCCGACGGGTTCGCGCCGGAAGATCGTCGTCCCGTCGCCGGTGAACTCGGCCGGACTCTTCGCGTCGAGCGTGCGTCCGGCGCCGGCGTAGAAGACGAGGTTGTCGACCGAGAACGGCAGGTCCGCGTCCAGTGCCTGCTTGATCGTCTTTCCCTGGTTCCGGCTCTCGAGCTCGGCGAGCTGGGGCAGTCGCTGGGTCAGGATCTGGGCGGCCTTGAGGAACACTTCCCCGCGTGCCTTGGGCGGAAGTCGCGGCCACGGCCCGCGGTCGAACGCCTGCCGGGCGGCGTCGATCGCCCGTCGGGCGTCCTCTCGAGAACCGCGGGCGACCTCCTCGAGTCGTGCCCCGTCGTACGGGCTTAACACGGGAGACTTTGCGTCGTCCGACGCGGCCACCCACTCGCCGCCGATCAGCATCTTGAGGGCCATGAGCCACCCCGACGCTTCGCGAGCCCGGGCCATCTAAATAGCCTGCCGCCGCACTCCGGAGTTACTCTCGAAAACCGGCCCATGGCATACCTTATCAAGGGGGAGGCGGGTCCTGCGGCCGCCCCCTTCGGAGTCCGGTTCTATGAGGCCCCAGACACGGAATATCATCGTCATCGTGGTCGTGATTGCGGTCGTGATCGCCGGGATCGGAGTGTACTTCGTGCTCCAAAAGTCGACGACCTCGAACTGCGGTCCGAGCGAGACCTCGTACATCTGTGTCGACCAGGCCGAGATCCCCGACTCGCTCGACCCCGCCGTCACGTTCACCACGCCCGGCTGGGCCGCGGTCCAGCAGGTCTACCAGGGCCTCGTGAACTACAACGGCTCGAGCTCCACGAACTTCTCGGGGGTCCTCGCGTCCGGCTGGACGGAGACGAACAACCCGGCCACGAACTTCTCGACCTACACGTTCACCCTCCGCCAGGGAGTGGTCTTCTCGAACGGGGACCCGTACAACGCCTACGTCCAGTGGTACAGCCTCTACCGCAGCCTCCTGCTGGAACAAGGCCCGGAGTTCATCCTCGAGGAGAACTTCTACTCGACCAACTTCACCCCGTCGAACCCGCTGAACTACTACACGCCGGCCGCGACCGACGCGGCCGCGAACACCACGCTCGCGAACGACCTGAACTCCTGGAACTTCGACGCCCCGACGACGGAAGAGATCGCGATGATGGAACTGCCGAATCAGTCGTTCCAGGTGATCGGCCCGTACTCGATCGCCCTCAACCTCGGCTACGGCTACCTCGACTCGAACTACACCTACCTGCTCGCGTCGATCTCGGCGCCGAACTCCTACGCGGTCGACCCGAACTGGGTCGACCAGAACGGGGGCATCTCGGTCGGGAACGTCAACGACTACGCGTCGACCAACACGATGGGCACCGGCCCGTACCTGCTGCAGGACTACAACGGCGCGGGCGGCGGGGGGTACACCCTCACGCCCAACCCGAAGTATTGGGCCGCGTCCGCCTACGCCACCGAGCCGTGGAACATCAACCTCGCGCCGGCGAACACGTCGGTCGAGATCATCTTCCAGGACACGATCGACATCACCACCGCGGACCTCCTGGACGGCAACGTCCAGGGCGCGTCGTTCGCCTACATCGGCCCCTCCACGATCCAGCAGCTCCAGGGACACTCGAACGTCGTCGTCCAGCCGCTGTCCACGATCTACGGGGCGACGAGCGGCTCGTGGTGGATCTACCTCAACGACAGCTACCCGATCTTCAGCAACCTCTCGGTCCGGGAGGCGATCGCCCACGCGATCAACTACGACCAGATCATCCAGGAGGCGTTCGGCGGCTACGGGTCGCAGTGGGTCGGCCCGGTCCCGCCGTCCTATCCGGACTACAACCCGGACAACCTCGCGCCGTACTCGTACAACCTCTCGCTTGCCTACCAGGAGATGGCGAATTCCCCGTGCAAGGACGGCGCGTGCCGGGGCACGACGATCAACTACATGTACCTCAACTCGGGCTCCGACTGGTCCGATACCGCGTCCCTCCTGCAGGCCGACCTCGCGGCGATCAACATCACGATCAACCCGATCCCGGTCAACCTGGACGGGCTGATCGCCGAGCAGGGGATCAGCGACGGGGTCTGCGCCTCCGCGACCACCCTCAACGGAGGGCCGTTCCCGATGGGACAGGAGTTCTACACGTCCGACTACATCTCGCCGGACGACTGGACGCAGAACGACTTCGTGAGCTCGGGGAGCGCGAACATGTGCATGGCCGGCTTCAACAGCATCGCATCGCCGGACTACAACGCCACGCTCGACAACCTCGTCTACACGGCGGCGAGCACCCCGAACAACAACGCGACGAACAACGCGACCCTCGCGCAGGACTACGCGACGATGACCCAGTCGATCTACGACAACTACACCGAGATCTGGCTCGTCGTCCCCACGTCGTTCGCGGTGTACTCCGCGGACCTGCACGGCTTCGTGCAGAATCCGATGGCGAGCGCCGAGCCGTTCGCGATCGGCTTCAACACGCAGTGGCTCAGCTAGGCGCGGACGGCGCCGCGCCCGGCCCCGCGGGCTTCGGCCCGGCATCCCGCGCGAGCAGCTCCTCGGGCGGGATGTCGCGGACCTCGTCCGCGCGGTGGCACGCGACGAGCCGCGACGTCCCCTGGAACGGCACGAGGGGCGGGTCCTCGACCCGGCAACGGTCGATCACGAACGGGCACCGCGGCGCGAACCGGCAGCCCGGCGGCGGGTCGACGAGGGACGGGATCTCCCCGCTGATCCGGTACCGGGTGCGCCGTCGGCTCGCGTCGGGGACCGGGACCGCCGCGAGCAGCGCCTTGGTGTACGGGTGCACGGGGTGCTCTAAGAGCTCACGGACCTCCGCCTGCTCGACGATCTGGCCGAGGTACATCACCGCCACCCGGTCGGCGACGAACCGCACCGCGGCGACGTTGTGGGTGATCAGAAGGTAGGCGATGCCGCGCTCCCGCTGGAGCTCGACCAGCCGGTTCAGGATCTGCGCCTGCACCGCGACATCCAGCGCGCTGGTCGGTTCGTCCAGGACGATCAGCCGCGGCTGGACGGAGAGCGCGCGCGCGAGCGAGACCCGTTGACGGCCCCCGCCGGAGAACTCGTGCGGGTACTGGTCGAGGCAGTCCGGCGGGAGCCCGACGGTGGGGAGGAGCTCGCGCACCCGCTCGCGCACCGCGGCGGGCCGGGCGCCCTCCTGGGCGCGGATCGGCTCGCCGATGATCTGCCAGACCCTCAGGCGCGGGTCGAGGGACCCGACGGGATCCTGGAAGACGATCTGCACGTTCCGCCGCCAGCCGCGGAGCGCCGTCCCCTTCAGGTGGGTGACGTCCCGCCCGTCGAACCGGAGGTTCCCTCCGCTCGGTTCGTGCAGACGGGCGACGAGCCAGCCGAGCGTGGTCTTGCCGGAGCCGGACTCGCCGATCAGGCCCACCGACTCCCCCGCCCGGACCGAGATCGTGACGCCGTCGACGGCGTGGATCGAACGCTCCGGACGGCGCGCGAGCGAGTCCCCGAGGCTGCGCGGCAGCGGGAACCGCTTCTGGAGGTCGTCGATCTCGAGGAGGGCGGACGGTTCCGTCACGGGAGCCCCGGTACCTCGTCGGCGAAGTAGCACGCGCTCCGATGCCCTTCGGGCCCCTCGACCGACCCCGCGACCGGGGCGAGCGGCGGGGGCTCGCCACGGCAGACGTCCCGCGCGAGCACGCACCGGGGATGGAACCGGCATCCGGGGGGCGGGCGGGAGAGGTTGGGCACGGACCCCGGGATCGTGCTGAGCCGCCCGTCCGCCTTGTACCGGGCGGGCGCCGCGCGCAGGAGCGCTTTCGTGTACGGGTGGCGGGGGGTGCGGAAGACCTCCGCGACCGGCCCGAACTCGACCAGGCGTCCGGCGTACATCACCCCGACCATGTCCGCGGTCTCCGCGATCACGCCGAGGTCGTGGCTGATGAACAGGATCGCGGCGTCGACCTCGTCGATCAGCTCCTTCATCAGGGTCAGGACCTGGGCCTGGATCGTCACGTCGAGCGCGCTCGTCGGTTCGTCCGCGATGAGGAGCGACGGCTTCTCGCTGAGCGCCATCGCGATCATGATCCGCTGGCGCATCCCGCCCGAGAGCTCGTGGGGGTAGAGGTTCAGGATCGTCTCGGGGTCGTTGATGCGGACGAGCCGGAGGTACTCGAGGACCTCCCGGCGGAACTCGGAACGGGTCCGCAGGCGGTCGCGCGCCGCTTCCTCGAGCGCACCGTCGGGAACGATCGAGCGAACGAGCGCGCCGCCGACCGTCGCGCTCGCCGCCGGCTTCGAGTAGTCGAACGGGACGTCCCCGCCCTGGAACGACTTCACCCACCCCATGTCCCGGTAGTGGCGGATCCGGATCGCCTCCGCGATCTGGTCGAAGACCCGGTAGGCGGGATTGAGCGAGTTGAGCGGCTCCTGGAAGATCATCCCGATCCCGGTGCCGCGGACCATCGGGAGCTGTCGCTTCGGCACCTTCACGAGGTCCGTCCCGCGGAAGACGATCCGCCCCCCCCCGATGGACGCGGGCGGCTCGGGCAGGAGCCGGGGGATCGCCTGCGCGAGCGTGCTCTTGCCGCACCCGGTCTCCCCGACGATCCCGACGACCTGGCGGGGAAAGACCTTCAGCGAGACGTCCGACACGGCATAGAACGTGCCGGCGCCGACGGTGTAGGTGATGTCGAGGTGCTCGATGTCGAGGACCGGGTCGGTCATGGCACGGGCCGCGCCTCCGGGCCCCCCGCGGTCCCTTCCGCGATCGCGACCGGGGCTTCCTCCGCCGGTCCGGCCCCCGCGGGACTCTCCGCGGGGGGGTCGTGGGTCGCCGTGCTCCGGGCGAACGCCCGTCGGGTGCGCGGGTCGAGGATGTCGCGGAGCCCGTCGCCGAGCAGGCTGAAGGCGAGCACGGTCACGAAGATCGCGGCGCCGGGCGCGAGGACGAGCCACGGGTAGATGTTCGCCGAGCCGGTCGCCTGGTAGTGCGCCAGCATCGCCCCCCACTCCGGCTGCGAGCTCGGATAGATGCTCGCGACCCCGATGTACCCGATCGTCGAGTACGTCACGAGCACCGTGCCGATATCGAGGGTGAAGTAGACGATCACGGGCTCGAGGACGTTCCGCACGACGTGCCGGAGCAGGATCCGGTTCTCCGAGACCCCGGCGGCCCGGGCGGCGTTGATGTACGGGAGGTGCTTCACGGCGAGCACCTCGCCCCGGACGAGGCGGACGTAGAACGGCCACCACGTGATCGTGATCGCGAGGACGCTCGGGCCGACCCCGAGCCCGAGGACCCGAGTGAGCGCGAGGGCGAGGATCAGGCTGGGGAACGACAGGAAGACGTCCGTGGTGCGGAGGATGACGACCGAGAGGCCGCCGAGCAGCGTCCCCGGCGTGTTGTAGAAGCCGGCGACGAGCCCGAGCAGCCCGCCGATCACGAGCGCGCTGCCCGCCACGGCGAACCCGATCCCGAGGTCGAGCGGGAGCGCGAGCATGACGTTCGAGTAGATGTCCCGTCCGAGGTTGTCGGTCCCGAACAGGTGCCGGAGCGAGGGCGGGGCGTTCCGGGCCGCCGTCTGCTGGAGCGGGCCGTACGGAACGAGGAGGTGGGGGACGACCAGCACGAGCACGGCGGTCACGCCGATGATCACGACCAGCACGAACCCCGCGAACGAGAGGGGGTTCGCCCGCAGGACCCGCCAGAAGATCGACAGGCTTCCTTCCGGCCGGGCCGTCCGCGCGGGAGAGGGTCGGGCCACGCGCTACCTCCAGTCGACGCGGGGGTCGAGCAGGCCGTAGAGGACGTCGGCGGCGAGGTTCGCGACGACCACGGCGATCGCGAAGACGACCACGACCGCGATCGCGCCGTCGAAGTTGGGGGAGGAGCCGCCGCCGCCGATGACGGTGTAGGCGTACTGCCCGATGCCGGGCCAGTCGAAGACCTCCTCGACCACGACCGTCCCCGCGAGGAGCCCGCCGGCGGTCAGCCCGAGGACGGTCGTGGTCGTGATGAGCGCGTTGCGCAGCGCGTGCTTGTAGAGGACCCAGAACTCGCTGAGCCCCTTCATCCGGGCCGAGCGGACGTAGTCGAGCGGAAGGACCTCGAGCATCGACGCGCGGGTCATCCGGGTCGCGATCCCCATGTTGATGAACGCGAGGACCGACGCGGGGAGGATCAGGTGGGCGATCGCGTCCACCGTGTACGGAAGGTTGAGCGCGATCATCGCGTCGATCACCGACATGTGGGTGTACTGCGGGAACGGCACGAGGATCGTCGAGTACTCGCCGCTCGTCGGCAGCCCTAACCACGGTCCCACGAACACCGCGACCAGCACCGCCCCGAGGTACGTCGGGGTCGCCCAGCCCGACAGGTAGAAGATCCGCACCAGGTGGTCGCCGAGCCGCCCGCTGTACTGGGCCGCGACGACCCCGAGCGGGATGCCGATCACGACCATCAGGAACAGCGCGGCGAGCACGAGCTCGAGGGTGGCGGGGAGGCGGGTGTCGATCGCCGAGGCGACCGACGCCCCTGCGATCGACGCCCCCCAGCTGCCGTGGCCGAGGCTCGAAAGGTAGTTCCAGAACTGCGTCGTGAGCGGGAGCCCGTACTTCTGCTCGCAGGTCGTGAGGGTCGAGGTCCCCGCCTTGAAGTACCACTCGTGGCAGAGCGTGGTCGCGGAAAGGTCGAGGTGCGAGACGATGAACGTGAGCACGATGACGCCGAGGAGTACCGGGATGAGTTGCAGCAGGCGTTTCCCGACGAAAACGAACAGGTCGCTCAGGCTGCGGCCCATTCTCACCTGCCTCGAAGCGGCCGGTACCGAGGCGGGCCCGGGCGCTCCGAGGCCATCGCCTTCCCTCTATTAATCCGACGGCGAGGGGGTCCTACGGCAGGTAGTCGCGCGGCAGCGTCCGCAGCTCCCGGAACGTCTCGTGGGCGATCGCGACGAACCGGTCGATGTCCTTCTCCGAGTGCGCGCTCGAGAACGTGATCCGTTCGTAATTGTCGGGGTGGATGTAGATCCCCCGATCGAGCAGGAGCTGGTGGTGCCGGAGGTAGAGGTTCCAGTCGATCTGCAGCGACTCGCGGTAGTTCGTGATCCGCTTGCGGCGCGTGAAGAAGAACTGGAGCATTCCGTTGACCGACTGGACGACGACGGGGAGCTTCGCGTCCCGACCGGCCTCCTCGAGCCCCTTTTCCAGTCGCTCGGTGAGCCGCGCGAAGCGGCCGTAGAGCTCGTCGCCCCCCCGGGCGAGCATCTTCAGGTTCGCGAGCGCCCCGGCGAGCGAGAGGTTGTTGGCGAAGTAGGTGCCGCCGAACGAGATCCGTCCCGGCGCAATCAGGTCCATGTACTCCGCCTTTCCCGACACGGCGGAGATCGCGACGCCGCCCCCGAGCGCCTTCGCCCAGCAGGAGATATCCGGCTCGACCTTGTAGAGCTGCTGCGCGCCGCCCGGGGCGACCCGGAACCCCGTGAACACCTCGTCGAAGATCACGAGGAGTTCGTTCTCGTGGGCGATCTCGACCAGGCGCTTCAGGTACTCCGGCGCGGGCGGGATCACGCCCGCGTTCGCCATGATCGGCTCGAGGATCACGCACGCGAGCCGGTCGCGGTAGCGCTTGACCATCCGCTCGAAGGAGACGATGGAGTTGTACTGGGCGACCATCACGTAGTCCGTGACGCCGGGCGGGATGCCGGCCGAGTTGGGGAGCGGACGCGGGTACTCGTCGAGCCCCGCGACGATCGGCGGCGCCTCCGCGCTGATCAGCGCGTAGTCGTGCTGCCCGTGGTAGTGGCCCTCGAACTTCAGGATCGCGTCCTTGCCGGTCACCGCCCGCGCGATCCGGATCGCGTTCTGGGTGGCGTCCGAGCCGTTCGAGCAGAAGGCGACACGCTCGGCGTTCGGGACCATCTTGCGGAACATCTTCGCAAGCTCGATCTCGAGGGCCGTCGGCGCGGCGAAGTGGAGTCCCAGCTCCGCGCGGTCCTGGATCGCTTTGACCTGCTCCTTCGGGGCGTGGCCGTTGATGAGGCACCCGTACCCGAGGTTGAAGTCGAGGTACTCGTTCCCGTCCTCGTCCCAGATGTGCGAGCCCTTGCCCGCGGCGATGAACGGCGGACACGGGTCGTACGACGCGACCCGGATGAGCGAGCTCGACGCGTTCGGGATGTACTTCTTGCCCTCCTCGAACAGCTTGAGGCTCTTCTTCAGCTTCGGAACGAGCCGCGCGATCGGAATCGGTAGGGCTTCCGCTTCGGGAGCGGGAGCGGGAGGCGGGGGGGCCTCCTTCGGTTCCTTCGGCGCCGCCGCTTCGGGCGCCGCGGTCTCGGGGGTCGCGGCCTTCTTGGGTTCCTCGGCCGGCGGCGTCGGGGTCGGCTGGGCGCCGGAGTCCGCGGCGGTCAGCGAGCCCGCAGGCAGTCGTTCCGTCCGGGGGTCCCGCGGCAGAACGTCACTTCCCCTCGCTGGGGAGGTCGAGATGGGGGCGGGTTGCGGTTCCGCCATAGAGCACGCATCGCGGGCGGGTTTCGGACCCCGAGTGGCGTATATATAATTGGCTAAACGCGAGAACGCATTATACGATTAATATAGGCAAGTAGCAACCAATCGCTATGTAATGTTTAACGTATGTTAGCCTGCAAAAATAACTAGTAGTTGCCGTGGAAACAACCGAAACCGCGAATTTTCCGCCGTACTGTCTCCGCCTTCACTCCTTCCGGGGCGGCGGCAGCGGGTTTTCCGGCGGCACGATCGCGGTCTCGATTCCGCGGCGCCGGAGCGCCTCCCGGAACTCGGCCGCGGGGATGCACCGCTCGGGCGGCACGACCCCCACCTCCCGGATCCGACCCCTCGCGATCAGCTCCGCGCCGATCGCTCCGGCGACCCCCACCGCGTACTCGGTCGCGACCAGATGCCAGTCCCGGCGCGCGGGGAACCGCGCGACGGCGTGGCGCACGACCGGCGTACCGGCGCGACTCCCGCGCAACTCGATGTCGCAGACCTCCCAGTCGACGGCGTCCACCCCCGCGGGAACCCCGAGGAGCTTCTCGCGCTTCAGCAGCGCGAGGACGAACTCCTTCGGCGTCACCGATTGTCCCCGGACGTCCACCGGGCGGTCGGAGCCGAGGCCGAGCAGCGCCATCGTGCGGAGGACCTCGATCCCGGGACCCCCTTCCTTCCACTCGCAGTGGGCGAGCCCTTTCGACTTCAGGCTCTCGGGCAGCGTCGCCGGCTCCGAGTGCAACGTGCGATAGACCCGGGTCTTTCCGACCGGCGCGTCGAAATCGAACTCTTCCGCCCCGGACATCGGCGGATATTCCCGGTACTCGCCGTCCTCGAACACGACGGCCGGGAGCACCATCTCGTCCAGGAAGGTGGAGGGGGACCACGTGAACACGATCTCGGGCCCGCCGACGGTGAGGTCGCGCCAACCGTCCCGGATCACGATCGACTCGACCCGGTCAAGGTCCCGCGCCGCCTCCATCGCGAGGACGTTGGAGATCCCGGGCACCTGGCCCAGTCCGGGGATCGCGAGGAGGCCCGCCGCCCGGAACTGAGGGTCGAGCGCGAGCTGCCGGCGGGTCATGTGGAACAGCCCGCCGAAGTCGAGGTACGGTACCCGCGCCTCGAGCGCCGCCTCCATGACCGCGAGGTTGAAGCCATACTGGACCGCGTTCACGACCACGTCCGCGCCGCGGAGCAGGTCGACCAGGGCCGACCGGTCCCGCACGTCGAGCCCGCTCGCCGAAGCGTGTGCCCCCGCCGCCCGCGCCGCCGCTTCGGCGAGGGGGAGGTCCAGGTCGGCCGCGACGACGGACTCGAAGGTACCGCCCGTGGCGAGGTCGCGCACCGCGCACCGGCCGGTGAGCCCTCCGCCTCCCAGGACGACCGCCCGCACGCTTCTCGAACCCCGGTCCGCCGAAGGGGGGAGGCTATACGAAGGTTGGGTGGGGCGGCGCGCCGCCGCTCAGTGCGCGGGGGGCTTCGACCTCGGACGGCGCGCACCCTTCGCTCGATCCGGGGGCGGGGGGGCCACCGGCGCCGGGACCGGCGGCGGGGATTGGGAGGTCCGGTTGAGGAGATCTCGGAACGTCTCGAAGTGCCGGAGGAACGGGTCG
>Ga0335074_10004503_pt1 | contig 19185 bp, 20 predicted proteins | sample Lox_Sample_23_FD_206715 | JGI IMG/M metagenome (GOLD analysis project Ga0335074, IMG submission 206715) | Soil microbial communities from Loxahatchee National Wildlife Refuge, Florida, United States - Lox_Sample_2.3 | ecosystem: Environmental > Terrestrial > Soil > Wetlands | place: USA... | reverse complement strand
TCCCCGGCGAGTCCATGTCGACGAACAGCGCGGTGATTCCCTGGTGTGCCGACTCGGGAGCGCCGGTCCTGGTCAGCAGCACGCACCGGTCGGCGAACTGCGCCAGGCTGGTCCACAGCTTCTGGCCGGTAACGTGCCAGGCATCGCCGTCTGCCACGGCTCGGCACGACAGCGAGGCAAGGTTGCTGCCGGTCCCCGGCTCAGAGAAACCCTGGCACCAGGTCTCATCGCCGCGCAGCAGCCGCGGCACCATCTCCTCCGCCAGCCCGGCCGGCGCAAAGCTGATCATCGTCGGCCCGAGCACCTCGGGCACCGAGTAGATGCCGGGCTCGACCAGGCCGCGGATGGCCAGCGCCTCGCCCATGTAGCCGCGCAGCAACGTCGACCCGCCGAAGCCGCTGACGTGCTCCGGCCAGCCCCAGCGCATCCAGCCTGCGTCGTAGGTCAGCCGCCGAACCAGAGCCAGATGGCGCATCTGGACGTCGAGTGGCGCGCCATTCTCCGGTGCAAGCTCGGCCTCATGCTGGTCCAGCCACTCGTCCAGGCCAGTCCGGAATGCCTGCAGCTCCATCGGCCGGGCAGCCTCAGCTTGCCGCACTCTTGCCGGGCAGCGGTCAGCCCGCCAGCTCTAGGGTGCCAGCTGGTGCGGCGGATCGCGCCGGCGGTCCCCCAAACGGGCTCCGTTCAGCCGGAACAGGAGCGTCGTGGCTCTCCATGTGGCCGGACTGTACTCCGCTGTCGCAGCACAACGCCAGCGCACTGCTCGGCACCCGATGGCAATCGACAGCCGGGCGGACGGCGCTAGTCAGGCATGACCACGATGGTCCGCATGGGGTCATACGCGTGCGGAGGCTTGCCGGGCTCCTCGACGATCAGTGACGCTGCCTCGAGCATCACCTCGGGCTTCGGCGTGATATGAACGTCTCCCGGCCATCGTGGGCGCGTGTACACCTTGCTGCCAGGCGCAGGAGTCACGTAGATAAGCGGGAGCTCTTCCGAGACGAACCAGCCGACCCCTCGCCTCGACTTGATCGTTCCTGTCTCGCGCAGGAACCAGTACGCCCTTCGCACCGTCTCCCTGCTCATGCCACTGAGTTCAGCAAACATGGGCTCCGACGGCATCAGCGCTCCGGCCGGAAGCTCCCAGTGCGCGATGCGCCTCCTGATCGCCCGGGCTACCTGCGCGAACAGCGGGATCGGTGACTCGGGGTAGAGCACGAGCTTGGCGTTCTCCTGCCGCCACCTGGCGTCCGCTTCGTCGCGTTCGGTCACGGTACAAGCCATCCTTATCCGGGCAGGCGTGCAGGTCTTGACCATAAATGGCCTTGTCCGGTAAACAATACAAGCTGAGTTAACCGACCCCACCTGAGGGCACCGGGATGACGAGCACCGCCCGCAGCCGGCTATTTCGCCGTCAGGCCACAGCGCGGGTGGCCTCGATCACCTGGCCTTCGAGGCCCCCGCATCACGGCGCCCGGTTACCCGGCCGCAGAAGTCGCCTGCGCCTGCACTGGGTAGGGCCGGCCATCGGAGGGGGATGGCCGGCCGCCGTGCTGCGATCACCTCGCCCGCTCGACCACCCTGCCTCAGGTTCCAGCCAGGCCTCAGCGGCATCTAAGCCACCGGCGGCAGCACACAGAATTCATGGCCATCGGGATCGGCCATCGCCACCCAGCTGACCTCACCCAGGCCGACGTGAACGCGAGTTGCGCCGAGAGAGATGAGACGCTCGACCTCGGCTTGGTGATCCCCTCCGGCTGGCGCGGCCAGGTCGAAATGCACCCGGTTCCTGCCGGTCTTCGGCGTCAGCGGCGGACCGCCCCAGCTGACCTTCGGGCCGCCGCGCGGCGAGCGAATCGCGGTCTCCTGGTTCTGATCCCAGACCAGCGGCCAGCCGAGCGCCGCGCTCCAGAAGTACCCGGTGGCCTGCGAGCCCTCACAGGTAACCTCCGCGAAGAACCCGCAGTCAGCGAGAAATCTGTTACCAGGCTCGATGACGCACAGCAGGTTGCCCTCTGGGTCTGCGAGCACAATATGACCCTCCTCCGGGCGCTGGCCAATATCGACGTGCCGGGCGCCGAGGCCGAGCAGCCTCGCCACCGTCTGCTGCTGGTCCTCGAGGGACGTGCTGGTCAGGTGGAAGTGGATCAGGTCCGGGCCGCTCTTCTGCTCCTGCGCCGGGACGAAGCGGAACTGGAAGCCGGTGTCGTCACTCGGCAGCAGGCCAACCACCCCCCGCGCGTCGTCGGCAGTTGCCCAGCCAAGCACGCCGGCCCAGAACCGAGCGACACGGAGCGGATCGCTCGCGTCGAAGGTGAGCGCCAGGAGTTCACACGTCATTCCGCTCCGCACCTCCGCTGCGCTGACTCACCTCCGCGGCGCGGACACAGCGCCCGCGGCTGCCAGCATCCAACGCTAGGCGCCAGGGGACCCGCGACGCGAGCGAAAAACGCGTGGCACACCTCCCGGCGAAGCCGACCTTTGGCAGTAATGCCGTCTGAACTGCTCTAAGAACACTATTCTCCCATCCAGCAATGGATGCTAGCGGCACGCAAAGGGAGCCCCATGGCCACACGACGGCGGCCCCGCCCGGCCCGTACTAGGTCAATCAGCACCACTCTTGCCAGCCTGCTCGTTCTCCCCGTCGTGGCGCTCGTCGGCCTCTGGGCCTTACTCGCCAGCATCACGCTGGGAAATGCGCTGACCGAGCACAATGACAACCGGCTGGCGAATTCTTTCGCCAGCGCCACGGACAGGATGCTGGCCGCGCTGGAGCAAGAGCGCAGCCAGACGTTCTTCTGGCTCAGCAGCCCGTTACACCCGCCGGTCACCGAGCTGACCGCCAGCCGCCGCGCGGATGACGCCGCTATCGCTGCCTACGAAGGCGGCTACCCGCACAGCCTGTCGTCCAGGTCTGCCGTGCTGGCCGAGCTCGGCAAGGTCGCTGTGATCCGGGAGGCCGTTAATGCCAGGATGATCACTGCTTCCGCGGCCTTTGAGGACTACAGCGAGATCGTGGACGGATTGTTCGCCGCTTACATCTCAACCAGAGAGTCCGACGTGACGCTGTACCGTCACGTCCTCGGCGCGATCGACGCTGGCCGGGCAGTCGAGCAGTTCACGCGCGAGCTGACGCTGGCTGCGGCCGCCAGCTTCAACCGCGGCCAGCTCCCGGCGCCCGACCTTGCACTGTTCGCCAGCGCGGTGAGCGATCAGAGGCTGCTGGTAGAAGATGCCCTCACCGAGGCTCAGCCCGAGCTGCATGCCAGCCTGGCGCGCCTCTATGACTCTCCGCTGCACAGCCGGGTCGCGACGCTTGAGGACCAGATCGCGGCCGGCCCCGGGTCGCGCGCGCAGGCCGCGCTTCGCGCTTTCGGGCCTGCGGCGACATCCTTCCTCGGCCAGTTCAAGGTGATCGCGAACGATGCGGCCAAGCCGATCGGCACCGAAGCCGGCCAGGAGAGCAGGAGTCTGTTCACCGAGGCAGCCCTCGCCGGCGGCCTGGGCCTGGTGGCGGTCGCCGGGGTTATCGTGCTCATGCTTCGCTTCGGCCGCCGGATCCGCCGGGAGCTGACCGATCTGCACGATGGCGCGGAGGCCATGGCCCGCGAGCGCCTGCCTGCGATTGTCGAGCGACTCGGCGACGGCCAGAACGTCGATGTCGATACCGCATCGCCGCCGCTGCCGGCCGGCCGGATCACCGAGGTCGCGCGCGTCGCCGACGCGTTCTCCTCAGTGCAGCACACTGCCGTCGACGCGGCAGTAGGACAGGCCAATCTGCGCAACGGGCTCAGAAGGGTTTTCCTGAACCTGTCGCTTCGCAATCAGTCCATCCTGCATCGCCAGCTCGGCATGCTCGATGCCCTCGAGCGCGCTACCGACGACCCCGCCGCGCTTGCGGACCTGTTCCGGCTCGACCACCTCACCACCCGGATGCGTCGTCATGCCGAGAGCCTGATCATCCTGTCCGGCGCCGCGCCGGGCCGGTCATGGCGCGAGCCCGTGCGCCTCCTTGACGTGCTCCGGGCCGCAGTTGCCGAGGTCGAGGACTACACGCGGGTCGAGGTCGTCTGCGATTCCGCAGCCGCGGTGATCGGGCCGGCCGCCAACGACGTGGTCCACCTGATTGCCGAACTGGTGGAGAACGGCACCTCCTTCTCTCCGCCGAACACCAAGGTGGAGATCAGCGTCGACACGGTCGGGACCGGCGTTGCCGTTGAAGTTGAGGACCGCGGGCTGGGCATGACTAGCGCTGACCTGGCGAGGACCAACGCCATCCTGGCCAGCCCGCCAGGATTCGATCTCGCTGGCGGCGAGCATCTGGGCATGTTCGTGGTCGGTCAGCTCGCCGCCAGACACGGGATCGGGGTGTCGCTGAGACGTTCGCACTACGGTGGCGTCACGGCCGTTGTGCTGCTACCGAACAGCATCGTCGTGCTTCAAGGGCAGGCGCGGCTTCCCGAACCTGCGAGGCTGGGATCGCGCCTCGGTGAGGTGCAGGGCTCTGGCAGCGTCCCGGCGGTCGTGCTAACAGGCCGTTACGCGCTCGATCCCGGCAAGCCCGCCGACCGTGGCGGCCTTCCCCGCACTGGCGTCGCCACGGCTGACCCCGGCCCTCGCGGCCCGTTCGAGCCGCTCCGCCACCAGGATCCTGACAGCGGGCAAGCCCGCGAGGACGAGACGTACCGGGGCCTGCCGCGGCGGGTCCGGCAGGCCAGCCTGGCCCCTCAGCTTCGCGGCCGCAACGTGCAGCCGCCCGCCGGAGCGGCGACTCCGCATGACCTGGCCGGACCATCGCCCGAGCAGACTCTCCGCACGATGTCCTCGCTTCAAGATGGCTGGCGGCGGGGCCGGCTAGACCAGGCAAGCTGGCCGGACGACGCATCCGGCCGGCAGCGAAACTGGCCGGATCCGGCAAACGGCGGCCCGGCATGACGACACAGGCAGACGCGGCCGGGCAGCTGAGCTGGCTTCTTGACAACCTGCTACAGCGCGTGGACCACCTCCACCAGGCGATCGTTCTGTCCAGAGATGGCCTGGTGATGGCGGCGCCGCAGAACATGAGCCGGGAAGACGGCGATCACCTGGCAGCTATGGCTGCTGGTTTCCAGGGCCTCGCCCGCGGCGCGATGGAGTACTGCGGGGCACGCGAGGTACGGCAGACGATCATCGAGATGGATTCGGCATTCCTGTTTGTCATGGCAGCCGGCGAGGGCAGCTGCCTGGCGGTTATCAGTTCCGCGGACGCCAACGTAGGCGTCATCGCGTACGAGATGGCCATGATGGTGCGCCGGATGGGAAAGTACCTGATCGCGGCGCCACGCTTCAGCGCTCACCAGCCGGCGGCCAGGTGATCGGCAGTGCCGGCCCCGAGACACGGCAGGCCCGACGAGGATCCCGGACCATTTGTGCGGCCATACGCCATTACCAGGGGACGCACCGCACCCGCCGGAGGCGGATTCATCGGCCTCATCGACATGGTGGTGGCAGCGAGCGAGCCGCCGTCAGGAATGGCCCTCGGCCCGGAGCACCACGAGCTGCTAGCCCGCTGCCGGCAGCCCATCGCGCTGGCCGACCTTGCGTCAGACATGGACCTGCCGACCGGTGTCGTCCGGGTGCTGCTCAGCGACCTCAGCGAGAGCGGCATCGTACGTATTGTCAGCGCGTCCCGGCGATCCGCCTCTAACCAGCGGCTTCTGCAGGAGGTGCTGGATGGCCTCAGAACGCTCTGACCAGGGCGCATCGTCCGTCGTCCTGCCGAGGACCGCGAAGATCCTCATCGCCGGTGGTTTCGGCGTCGGCAAGACCACGATGGTCGGCGCGATCACCGAGATCCGGCCGCTGCGAACTGAGGAGCTGCTGAGCGAGCGAAGCGTCAGCGTGGACGACACGAGCTCGACTGACCGCAAAGGCAGCACGACGGTCGCAATGGATTTCGGTCGCATCACGTTCCGGGCCGACCTTGCCCTTTACCTGTTCGGTATGCCGGGCCAGGAGAGGTTCTGGTTCATGTGGGATGAGCTGTCCCATGGTGCGATAGGCGCCGTCGTCCTGGCTGACACGCGGCGGCTCGGCAGCTGCTTTGCGCCAGTCGACTATTTCGAGCATCGCGGAGTGCCCTTCATCGTCGCGCTCAACTGCTTCGACAGAGCGCAGCGCTACGACCCTGCGGACGTGCAGGTCGCGCTGGACCTTGACCACGGCGTTCCGGTCATCGAATGCGACGCACGCCGTCGAGACTCGGTCAGAACCGTCCTGATGACTCTCGTCCAGCATGTGCTGAGGATCAGCAGCGATCCTGCGGAAACATCAGTTCCAGCCGGATAAGGCTAGAGCCCTACCCTGCCGTCGATGCGCTCGCGCAGCAGGTCTGCGTGGCCGATGTGGCGGGCGTACTCCTCGATCATATGAACCAGCACTTCGCGCAGTGACACCTGGCCCTGGTGCCCACCACGGCCGGTGTAGGGCCTGGCGAGGCCGAGATCGCTGGCTTCACTGACCAGACGCTCGGCGAAAGCGACCTCGTCCCTCCAGTTCTCCCAGGCCAGTGAAACCGCGGCTGGATCGGCCACTGCGTCGAGGAATGCGCGGTCACGGTCGTCGCCCGCGCCGCGCCGGTAGCGAGCCGGAGCGTCCTCGCCGGCCATTACCTGGCGGAACCAGTACCGCTCAGCGTCCGAGAGGTGACGGACCAGGCCGAGCAGCGAAAGCTCGGACGGCTCGACCGAGCGGCGGGCCATCGCATCGGCGTCCAGGCCTGCGCACTTCAGTTCCAGGGTGAGCCGGTAGTCGTGCAGGTACCCGGCCAGCACGGTGCGCTCGTCACCATGATGGACGAAAAGGCCGCCTATCCCGCGCGGGTCGGCATCCGGGCCGACGAACATGTCCTGCCAGCCGAACTGCCGCTCGCCGCCCGGGCCGCTTCCCGGTTCGGTCCGGTCGCCAGGAGGCTGTGCTTCGGATGTCATCGTGACCATCTTGGCCGGCGCACCGCCCTTTCTTCCAGGAAGTTAACAATGACGGCGGCTGCGATGATGAGTTCGTGGATCGCCGGCAGATCGTCTTGCGCCTGGCCGCGGCATCGATGTCGGCGACGCTGGTCGGCTGCGGCTCGGCGCAGCACCGGACCGCTGCCGCAAGGCTGCCGGCGCCTGCTGAGGCGGTCGTCTCCGACCCGGTGCGAGTTGCTCATACCAGGCTGGGCACCGTCGGCTACCGGGTCGTGGGCACCGGTCCGCCGCTGATCCTGATCACTGGCTATACCGCCACAATGGACAACTGGGACCCGAGGTTCGTCGGCGCGCTGGCTCGGCATCACCGGGTGGTGATCTTCGACAATGCCGGGATTGGCCGCACCCAGCCGCTGCCGGCGCCGCTCACCATCGATGCCATGGCCAGCCAGACCAGTGCGCTCATCGGCGCCCTCGACCTGGGCAGGCCGGATGTGCTGGGCTGGTCGATGGGCGGCACCATTGCCCAGCCTCTGGCCGTCCTGCACCCGGCCCAGGTGCGCCGCCTGGTGCTGTGCGCCACGTTCCCCGGCACCGGCAAGACAACGCCGCCCGCGCCCGCTGCGGTGGAAGCCCTGACCAGCGGCAGCCTGCCGGAAGTCATGGCCGTTCTCTTCCCGGTCAGCCAGGCCGCGGCGCAGCAGGCGTACCTCGCAGCGACCGCCGCTTACCCGCCGCACGCACAGGTCCCGGCCGCCACGATCGCCGCGCAGGGACACGCCATGAGCGGGTGGCTCAGCGGCACCGACCCGGCAGGTCAGAAGACCCCCGCGATCTCCGTGCCCACGCTCGTCGCGGACGGCACCGCCGACCGGCTCGATCCGGTCGCCAACGACTATGCCCTGGCCCGGCTGATCAAGGGCGCGAAGCTCAAGCTCTACCCCGACGCTGGCCATGCGTTCTTGTTCCAGGACGAGAAGGCCTTCATCGCCCTGGTCGATGAATTTCTCCGCTGACGGCAGGTCCAGCCGGGACTCTTATCGCCGCTGCGGCACGCGCCCGGAGGCCGCGGTAAAGGCGATGGTTTGCGTCCACCACGCCGGATCCTCGCACCGGGCTAGGAAGGCGCCGATGGACCGGCTGTCGAGCTTGCCAGAGCTCAGCAAGCGCGGGCGCAGCTCCGTGACGGTCTGCCGCCAGTAATCGGCCCAGGCAGAGCCGCCCTGGTAAAGCGCGGTCTCCGCAGTAGCCTCGATGCTCCCTACTCCTAGCTCGGACAGCATGCCCGGCAGCCGACGGCCGATGAAGAAGTCGATGCCCTGCTCCCGCGACCATGCCAGCCATCCCCGCCAGAACGCCCGGATCTCGGGCGGCTCGGCGATGCTGGCCGGCAGGAAATCCGGTTCGATCAGCAGGACCGATCCGCCCGGCCGCACGCTGGCGAGGAGGTTGGCCATAGCGGTCCTGGCGTCGGCGAGATGATGAAGCACGGCCCGGGCGGTCACAAGATCAAAATCTGCCGGTCCGACCGGACCAGCAAGAATGTCGGCGCAGCGGAGCTCCAGTCCGGGCACGTCTGCGTCGGCCAGGGAAAGATCGAGGTCCGCCGCCACAGCCCGCCCGCCGGGGACGACCAGTCCGGCAAGCCAGGCGGACACGGACCCGTTGCCGCAGCCAACTTCCAGCGTCCGTGCACCTGGCCCGATGCCCAGCTGCTCGATGGAGCGCCGGTGCATCGGATCGAGCAGCCGCGACATCAGCGCCAGCCGCTGACGCTCGCCCTGCTGATGATGACCAAGAACGTACTCTGGCACGCTTCCCCCACGGCCCCGCACCCGGCCCGCCGGCAGCCTCAGACTGCCGACCACGCCAACCTACGCCCCGGCCGCGGCTCATCGCTCCGCCGGTCCCATGTCACAGACAGCCCTGGCTGCCTCGTCTCGGGGTTGAGAGTCAGTTCCGTGTCATCAGGAGGTCGATCGTCATGCGGGTCTTCGTCGCAGGCGGTACAGGCGTCATCGGACGGCGGCTGGTGCCGCAGCTCGTGGCACGAGGCCATCATGTGACAGCGACGACAACGAACGCGGCCAGGCTGGCCCTGCTGGCGCAGCTGGGCTCCGACGGGGTCGTGATGAACGGCCTGGATGCGGCATCGGTCGGTGAGGCTGTGGCCGCGGCCCGGCCGGACGCGATCGTGAATGAGATGACTGCCCTGTCCGAAGCGCACGCCGGCAAGCCCAACCTGCGGAGACCTGATCGCTTCTTCGCCACCACCAACCGGCTCCGCAGTGAGGGCACCGACCACCTGCTGGCTGCGGCCGAGGCAACCGGCGTCACCAGGTTCGTCGCGCAGAGCGCGGCGATCTTTAACCTGTCCCGCGAGGGCGGGCAGGTGAAGACCGAGGAGGACCCGCTGGACCTGGGCTCGGGGAAGCTGGCGCGCAAGATGGCCGGGGGAACGCAGGCCATCAGTCATCTTGAAGATGCGGTCGTCGGGGCCGGCGGCGCAGTCCTGCGCTACGGTTCGCTGTACGGGCCCGGCGCGACCGACGATCAGGTCAGGCTTGTACGGCGGCGGATGTTCCCGCTGGTCGGAGGCGGGACTGGATATTTCTCCTGGGTGCATCTCGACGATGTGGCGAGCGCCACCGTGCTGGCCGTTGAACAGCAGGCGACAGGCGTGTTCAACATTGTCGACGACGAGCCGGCGCCGGTCAGCCAGTGGCTGCCCTACCTGGCCGAGTGCGCTGGCGCGAAGCCGCCGAGACGGCTCCCGAAGTGGCTGGCCCGGCTGCTGGCCGGGGAGATGGTAGTGGCCATGATGACCGAGGGACGCGGCTTTTCCAATGCCAAGGCCAGGCGGGAACTCGGCTGGCAGCTGCGATACCCGTCCTGGCGGCAGGGATTCAGGGAAGAACTGGGATGAGCAGGGCCGAGGAGTTCGAGGAACTGCGGCCGCTGCTGTTCTCGATCGCCTACCGGATACTCGGCAGCGTGACCGAGGCCGAGGACGCAGTTCAGGAAACCTGGCTGCGCTATGAGGCCTCCCCGACACAGCCGGCCTCGGCAAAGGCGTTCCTGTCGGCCGTCGTCACCCGGGTCTCGATTGACGTGCTGCGCTCGGCCCGGATCCGCCGGGAGGAGTACGCCGGGCCATGGTTTCCTGAGCCGCTCGTGACCGACCCCTACGAGGACCCAGAGCGATCGGCCGAGCTTGCCGACTCCATATCGATGGCCGCGCTGCTGTTACTTGAGCGCCTGACTCCGCTCGAACGCGCGGTCTTCGTGCTGCGTGAAGTGTTCGGGTTCAGCTTCCCCGACATCGCGTCGGCGGTGGAGCGGTCAGAGGCGGCCTGCCGCCAGCTCTCGGTGCGGGCGCGCCGCCACATGGGCGAGGGCCGTCCCCGGTTCGAGGCTGACCGGCGCGAGCGCGAGGAACTTGCCGGGCGGTTCTTCGGCGCCTTCAGAGAAGGCGATCTCGAGGGGCTGCAGGAGCTCCTCGCCGCTGACGTTCAGCTGGTCGGGGACGGCGGCGGTAAGGCGCCGCAATTCTCCCGGCCCATCATCGGCGCTCAGAACGTCGCCCGGGTGCTCGCGGCGGCGGTCCACCCGCTCGTCGATGTTGGCGTCGTCATCGAGCCGCACCAGCTGAACGGCCAGCCTGGGGCGATTTTCCGCGACCGGTACGGCAAGGTCCTTGCCACCTTGGTGCTCGACATCCTTGACGGGCAGATCCAGACGATCCGGTCGGTGAGCAACCCCGACAAGCTCGGGCACGTAGGCCCGGTGGCAGACGCCTGGGCTATCGCCCGCGAGGCGAGCCAGGCTCGCCGGCCCGCTCGCGGTACGGATGGATGAGCGATCGTGGCAGAGGTGTCGAATGACGCGAGTGCGTTCGTGGAGAAGGTGAGTGGCAGCCACCCGGGCTGCCCGTGAGTTCAGAGGAGCCTGAGATGGCGCTGTACCTGATCGCGTTCAACGACGAGTGGGTGCCCGACCACACGCTGGAGGAGCTGCGCGAGAAGGGCACGTCTGCCAGGGCGTTGATCGAAGAGATGACGGCCGCAGGTGTCTTCGTCTTCAGCGACGGCGGTCTGGACGCGTCAACCGTCGTGTGCAGCGTCGACCCGAGCAGCGGCTCGCCCGTGTTCACCGACGGGCCGTTCACCGAGACCAAGGAGCACCTCGGCGGTTTCGCGGTCGTCGATGTGCCGGACGATGCCGCGGCTCGGTACTGGGCGGGCCGCATCGCGGTCGCCGTCGGCTGGCCGCAGGAGGTGCACCGGTTCCCGCATCGCATACCGCTGAGCAGTGGCACGCAGCCCGAGGCCTAGCCTCGTCATCCGGAGGCGGGGAGCGGCGGCGCAGTCGCCGCCGCCGTTATCGCCGCTAGCGCCCGGTGCGGCGGATCAGCGCGCTGACCAGTGCCCGCCGCCAGTCAGGCGGAGGCGGCAGTGTGTCGCACGAGTCCTTCGGCGGATGAACATCGCCGCACCAGCCAGGGTCCGGCAGCTTGCCGCCTCCGCACCAGTCGTCCGGAGTCCCATCGCTGTCGCGGCGCAGGCCGCCGGGGGCGTGCGGGAACTGCGAAGGTCTGATCTTCGTCATGGCGGACCTCCCTGCCTGCAGTTCCATTAAACGTGCCAGGCCCCGGCCGCGGCAAGCCACGCCAGCGCTGGCCAGGCAGCACCGGCAGGCCGGCCAGGCAGCACCGGCAGGCCGGCCAGCACCGGCGGGCCATGCCGCGGCGTGGCGAAGCGCCGGGAGGCGAACGGCCACGTTCCCGGCAGAATCTAAACGGAGTGCCCGTTCGGGACGAACAGGGCAAGCAGCAGCCACACCACCGGGGCCATGACCAGCAGCGAGTCGAGCCGGTCCATGATCCCGCCGTGGCCGGGCAGCAGGTGCCCCATGTCCTTGATCTCCAGATCCCGCTTGATCATGGACTCGACCAGGTCGCCAACAGTGGCGACTGCCACTGCCGCGACGCCCAGGAGCAGGCCCTGCCACAGCGCGCCGCCCAGCAGCCCTGGCACTGCGAGTGCCCCGGCCGCCAGGCAGAGCACGGTGGAGCCGCCGAGACCCTCCCAGGTTTTCTTCGGGCTGATCGACGGGACCAGCGCGTGCTTGCCGAGCAGGATGCCCGCCAGGTATCCGCCGGTGTCGCTGCAGACGGTCAGCACGACGAAGATGAAGGCGCGCCGCGCGCCATCCGCTTCGGACAGCATGAGCGCGACGAAGACCGCCGCCAGCGGCAGGTACAGCAACGTGAACAGGCCCGCGGTGACATCACGGACGTAGCCGGCCGCGCCACCGCGCAGCCGCCAGGTGAGCACGCCGATGCCGGTCACCGCCAGTGCGGCGAGGGCCCACTTGGTCTGCGTCCAGTAGGCCAGCGTCACCATCGCGACGCCGCCGATCGTGATCGGGATCAGCGGCAGGTGGATCTCACGCGAACCGAGGGCGCGGCTGAGCTCGAAGAGCGCGAGTGTCACGATGATTCCGACATAGAGCAGGAACGTGGCTTTGACAGTGAACAGTGTCAGCACCACGAGGCCGCCGAGGATCAGCGCGACCCCGAGCGCGGCCGGCAGATTTCGCCCGGTGCGGATCGGCCAGCGGCGGGTCACTGGCGCAGCGGCAGGCGGGTGCCCGCCTTCTCCGCCCTGCCCGCCCTGCCCGGCCTGCTGGCCGTTGGCGTAGTGCTCAGGTAGGTCAGCCGTCGCGGCCTGGTCAGGCTCGGTGTGCTGAGCCTGCGTGCGGACAGCTCTCGATGCTCCGATACCGGCGCCTCCGGAGTCGTCTTCCTGGGAGTTCTTCTCCAGCCGCAACTAGACCTCGAGAAGCTCTGCTTCTTTGTGCTTCAGCAGCTCGTCGACCTGAGCGGTGTAGGTATGCGTCAGCTCGTCCAGCTCGCGCTCGGCTCGCCGACCGTCGTCTTCGCCGGCGTCGCCGTTCTTGACCAGCTTGTCGATCGAGTCCTTAGCATGCCGCCGGATGTTGCGGATCGATACCCGGCCGTCCTCGGCCTTGTTGCGGGCGACCTTGATGTACTCCCGCCGACGCTCCTCGGAGAGATCCGGGAACACGACCCTGATGATCGTGCCGTCGTTAGTCGGGTTCACGCCCAGGTCGGAGTTCCTGATCGCCTTCTCAATGGCTGACATGGAGCCCTTGTCGTACGGCTGAATGATCACCATCCGGGGCTCGGGCATGTGGAAGGATGCCAGCTGGTTGACCGGCGTCTGCGTTCCGTAGTACTCGGCAGTGATCTTGCTGAACATCGACGGGTGGGCCCGGCCGGTCCGGATGTTGGTGAAGTCTTCCTTCGCAACCGCAACGGCCTTCTCCATTTTCTCCTCAGCCTCGAGGAGACTGTCGTCAATCACTTCGGCTCCCTGTGCGTTCGTCGGCGGTCGCTCGCCGGAGGGCGTCCGTTCGCCGGCGTCGACGGCCGGCCGGGTGGCTGGTGGCCGTTCGCCCGAGCAAGCGGCCGGCCCGTCCTGCCGGTCCGGCCGTGCCACGCCGGGCGCGCCTCCTGAGATTCCCAGTATGCCCTTGGTACTGCGTCGCGGTGTGCCGCAGTAATGACCTGCTCGTGCCAGTCGACGTCAGTGCTATGCCCTGCCCGCTTCCGCCCGGTCCTCACCTGCCCCTCACGCGCGGCTCACCAGGGCGTCAGCCAGACTTCACCGGCGGCTCATCGGGGTGGCTGTGGCGGCCGGGCGGCAGTCCCGGCGAGGCCCGGCGGGAGGCTCACCGCGGCGACCGGCTCACCAGGGTGCCGATCTGCTCGCCCCGCACGGCGCGGACGACGTTGCCCTTGCCCATCAGGTCGAACACCACTATCGGCAGGTCATTGTCCATGCACAGGCTGACGGCGGTAGCGTCCATGACCCGCAGTTCCCGGCGCAGGACCTCGGTGTAGTCCAGATGATGGAAGCGCACCGCATCGGCGTTCTTGGCCGGGTCGGCGTCGTAGACACCGTCCACCTTGGTGCCCTTGAGCACCGCCTCCGCGCCAATCTCCAGCGCGCGCTGGGCCGCGCAAGTGTCGGTGGAGAAGAACGGCGCGCCGAGCCCGGCTCCGAAGATCACGATCCGGCCCTTCTCCAGGTGCCGGATCGCGCGTCGCGGAATGTACGGCTCAGCGACCTGGCCCATGGTGATCGCGGTCTGGACCCTGGTCTCGGTGCCGAGTTTCTCCAGCACGTCCTGCAAGGCCAGGCAGTTGATCACCGTGCCCAGCATGCCCATGTAGTCGGCACGAGCCCGGTCGATGCCTCGTTCGGACAGCGCGGCGCCGCGGAACATGTTGCCGCCGCCGACGACCACGGCGATCTGGAAGCCCTCGCTCGCGGCCGCCTTGATCTCCTGGGCGAGGTGGATGACGACGTCCGGGGAGATGCCAAGCGGCTCACCGCCGGCGAATGCCTCGCCGGACAGCTTGAGCACGACCCGCCGCCAGCTAGGCCTGGACTCGGTAGCGACAGCCAGCGAGGACTGCGCCCCAGGATCGCCCGGCGCCTCTGACTGGCTGTCTGCCACCGCGGTACCGCCCTTCGCCAGCGTCAACCTGCCTGGCCGATCTGGAACCTCGCGAACTGCAGCACGCTGGCCTTGTGCTCGGCGAGCAGCTGCTTGACCGACTTCTTCGGGTCCCGGACCGATGCCTGCTCCACCAGGACGATGTCCTTGAGGAAGGCGTTTACCCGGCCCTCGACGATCTTGGGAATCGCCTGCTCCGGCTTGCCTTCCTCCCTGGTGACCTGCTCGGCGATCCTGCGCTCGCTGGCCACCACGTCGTCCGGGACCTGGTCACGGGTGACGTACTGCGGCCGCATGGCCGCTACCTGGTGCGTGATGTCCTGCCCGACCTCGGCCCCCGCGTCATCGAGCTGCACCAGCACGCCCAGCGTGGGGGGCAGCGCCGGGTCCGACTTGTGCAGGTAGCTGGTCACGAACCCGCCGTCAAAGCGGGCGTACCGCCCGAGCTCGAGCTTCTCCTTGAGGGCCGCACCGGCCTCCTCGATCAGCTGCTGGGTGGTCTGCCCTGGCCGAACCTCCAGGCCGAGAACCGCAAGCCGGTCAGGCGCCTGAGCCGCTAGCGCAGCGGCCACGATGTCTGCGGCGACCTGCTGGAACACGTCGGTCTTGGCGACGAAGTCGGTCTCGCAGTTCAGCTCGAGCAGGACGCCGGCGCTGGTCCCGGCTACCTGAGCGGTGACCAGACCCTGGGCAGCGGTCCGCTGCGCGCGCTTGGTCACGTCCTTGGCGCCCTTAATACGGAGCGCCTCGACCGCAGCCTCGTAGTCGCCGTCGGCCTCCGCCAGGGCGTTCTTGCAGTCGAGCATGCCCGCACCGGTCTGCTCGCGCAGCCTCTTGATGTCAGCGGCGGTGTAGTTCGCCATGTCTCCATCTTTCGTTGTGGTGCTGTCGTCAGCTTCATTGTCTTGCCTCCGGCGGCACTAAGTTGTCTTCCCCCGTGAGCCCCGGTTGCTAGCCCCGTGAGCCCTGGTTGCTAGCGCTTGCCACCCCCGGTTGCCAGCCCTGGTTGGTGACCCTCGCCAGCCCTGGGGTTGGTAACCCTCGCTAGCACTGCCTCGTTGTCCAGACCTGGCCCGGCGCGGTGGCCGCGAGCCAGATGCCGTGCCAGGCCTGCGGCCGGGCTCAGTGACTCACCGCGGTCGCCAGCTGGCTGCCGGCGACCGGCCGATACCCGGCGCCGGCTTTTGGCCCGGGCCGGACTGCACGTTGGCTGTGTTAGCCGTGTGGGCCAGCTGTGTTGGGTTAGCCGTGCTGGCCGTCCCGCTGAGCTGGCGCTGGGCCGGGCCGCTGGACCGGGCCGCTGGCCCGGCCGCGCCGCCAGGCCGCGCCGCCAGGCCCGGGTCAGGCCGTCTCGTTCTCGGTCTCGTCGCCTGTGCCGCTGTCGGCCTCGGCCTCGGCGACGGCTGCGGCGGTGGCACCGCTTTCAGCGATGGGCGTGGCCGTGCGGGTTTCGCCACCGTTGCCGTTCGCCGCTGCCGCCGCGCCCGCTGCCGCAGCCTCGCCGGGCCTGCCCTCGAGCAGCTCCCGCTCCCACTCGGCCAGCGGCTCAGCTGCGCCGATCTCGCCGTCTGCCGTGTCGGTGGCGGGCTTGGCATCCGCCGCAGCGGAACCCGCCCTCGCGATCAGGCCGTCCGCCACGGCGTCAGCAACCACCCTGGTGAGCAGCGCCACGCTGCGAATCGCGTCGTCGTTGCCGGGGATCGGGTACTGGACCTCGTCCGGGTCGCAGTTCGTGTCCAGGATTGCGATCACCGGGATGCCCAGCTTGCGGGCCTCGCTAACGGCGATGTGCTCCTTCTTGGTGTCCACCACCCAGATGGCGCTAGGCACCCTGGCCATGTCCCTGATCCCGCCGAGCGAGCGCTCGAGCTTGTCGCGCTCCCGGCGGAGCTGGAGCAGCTCCTTCTTGGTCAGGTTGGAGCCGGCCACGTCGTCGAAGTCGATCTCCTCAAGTTCCTTCAGACGCTGCAGCCGCTTGTAGACGGTGCCGAAGTTGGTGAGCATGCCGCCCAGCCAGCGCTGGTTGACGAAGGGCATACCCACCCGGCGGGCCTGCTCGGCGATGGCCTCCTGGGCCTGCTTCTTGGTGCCCACGTAGAGCACCGAGCCGCCATGCGCGACCGTCTCCCGGATGAAGTCGTAAGCCTTATCGATGTAGTCGAGCGACTGCTGGAGGTCGATGATGTAGATGCCGTTGCGCTCGGTGAAGATGAAGCGCTTCATCTTCGGGTTCCAGCGCCGCGTCTGGTGCCCGAAGTGAACGCCGCTCTCCAGCAGCTGGCGCATGGTGACGACCGGGGCCATGCCGGTGTCCTTCCTGTTCCTGGCGCGCCGCCCAGCAGGCAGCGAGCCGTCCGGTTCCGAATTCGTCGAATCGAATTCCTGGTCCTAGCGCCCGTACGCCCTTCGCCGCCGGAGTGGCTCCCGCGGACCGGTGAGGGGCGTCCTGCGCGGCTTGCGGCGCGGACACCCAACCGGGCCTCCGCGTCCTGCCGCCCAGCAAGCGGACGCGCGAATTCGGCTCGCCCGCAGGAGTGCGCACGCTGACGCACGCCCGAAGGCCAGCCGTGTAGTAAGTCTACATGGAGCCAGGGGCCTGGTTTCGGCGAAGATGCCGCGCCGCCGGCGACCATGAAGGGCGTGGAACGCGGATTGATGCCCTTAGAAGGGCATCAATCCGTGAGTGACGCCCAAATCGCGGGCCTCGAGCCTCGGTCAGGCAGCAATCGGGCTCGGGGTCAGGCTCGCGGGTGGGCCTGCCGGTAGACCGATATCAGCCGCTCAATGCTGACATGCGTATATATCTGCGTTGTGGCCAGCGAGGCGTGGCCGAGCATCTCCTGGACACTGCGCAGATCTGCGCCGCCCTCCAGCAGATGAGTCGCCGCGCTGTGCCGCAGGCCATGGGGACTGGTATCCGGGACCGGCTGCCCGGCGCCGGCGATCCGGGCATGAACCACCCGGCGGGCCGTCCTCGGGTCGATCCGGCCGCCTCTGGCGCCCAGGAACATCGCCAGGCTGGCGCCGGCCCGTCCAGCCGCCTCGTCCGAGCCTGGCGCCTGGCGGGCCGCCTCGCGGGCAGCCACCACGACCGGCCGGCCGCGGTCCAGCCAGTCCGCGACCGCTTTAACTGCGGGGATGCCGACCGGGACTACCCGCTCCTTATTTCCCTTGCCGAGCACCCGTACGGTGCGCCGTCCGGTGTCAAGGTCGCCGAGATCCAGACCGCAGAGTTCGCTGACGCGGATGCCGGTGGCGTACAGCAGCTCCATGATCGCTGTATCGCGCAGCGACACCGCCCGCTCGACCGCACCGCCATCGCCGCCCCGGGCATGAGCTGCCGGACTCAGTACGGCGGCCACCTGCTCCTGACCCAGCACCTGCGGCAGGTGGCGCCGCACCTTGGGCGAACCGAGCTGAGCGCCCGGGTCGCTCGGCAGCCAGCCGCGGCGGTGCGCGAAGGCGGTGAACGACCGCGCCGCCGCCACTCGCCTGGCGATCGTGGACCGAGCCTGGCCAGCCCGGTGCTGACTGCCGAGCCAGGCCCGCAGCACCGAGACGTCAATCTCGGTCAGCTTCGTGCACTGGTCGTCAGCCGCATAACTGAGCAGTGCCGAGATGTCACCCAGGTAGGCGCGGACCGTGTGCGGCGACAGCCCGCGCTCGGCAGCGAGGTGCCGGTCAAACGCCGCCAGCGCCGCAGTCATCTCGGCCGACATGGACGGCAGCGGCTCGGTCTGGCTGCCCATGACGCCAGTGTGCGGCACCCGATGGCGCGCGCCTGGCAGGCGGGCCGCGACACGGTTACTGTTTGCCGGTGACTGCCGACCGCCCGGTGGCCGGACCGGTAACTGCCGACCGCCCGGTGCCCGCACCGGTGCCGGGACCTGCGGCAGACTGCCCGCCGGTCATCGCGGATATAACACCGACCGCAGACCAGCCGGCGACCACAGAGTCGCTGGTAGCCGGCGACTCCCCCGCGCCGGTTGCAGTCGTCTTCGACAACGACGGCCTGCTGCTGGACACCGAGCCATGCTGGACGGCCGCGCAGGCGGCGCTGTTCCGCGCGCACGGCCAGGAGTTCACGCTGGCCGCCAAGCACGCGCTGGTGGGGACCTCCCCGGTGACCGCCGCGCCCATTCTGGCCCGCCTGCTCGGCCAGCCGGATGCAGGTCAGAAGCTGAGCGCTGACATGTACACCAGGGCACTGGCCGAGATCAGCGCTGGTGCAGAACCACGACCTGGCGCCCTCGAGCTTGTGGCGCGGCTCCGCGCCGCAGAAATGCCGATCGCAGTCGCTTCCAACGCGCCGCGGGCGCACCTGCTGGCAGGCCTGCGCCGAGTCGGGCTGCGGCATGCCTTCGAGGTGATACTCGGCGTCGATGACGTTCCCCGTCCTAAGCCTGCCCCGGACCTGTACCTGGCGGCCTGCGAGCGGCTGTCAGTGTCGCCGGTCGCGGCGATCGCCCTGGAGGACTCACCTCCCGGCGTCGCCGCTGCGCAGGCAGCGAATATGTTTGTCATCGGGATCCCGTCTGTCCCCGGGGTGGTGCTGGCAGCGGATCTGGTCGTCGACAGCCTCACCGATGTCGCCGTGTTCCGGGTGCTCGGACTGGAGCCCTGAGCGCTGCCCGAACCAGGCTGACAGGTGGCGCCAGCCCGACCCGGCGCCAGCATGATGCGGCGC
>Ga0335074_10004500_pt1 | contig 19186 bp, 20 predicted proteins | sample Lox_Sample_23_FD_206715 | JGI IMG/M metagenome (GOLD analysis project Ga0335074, IMG submission 206715) | Soil microbial communities from Loxahatchee National Wildlife Refuge, Florida, United States - Lox_Sample_2.3 | ecosystem: Environmental > Terrestrial > Soil > Wetlands | place: USA... | reverse complement strand
GGTCCCGATGGCGACCAGCACGCCAGGGCCGACGTTGGTCAGCGCGACCGCCAGCCAGCTCAGCCCACCGCCGACCATGATCACGCCGAACCGGTTGCTTGGCCGCCGCCACCAGGCCACCAGCCCGGCCGCGGCGTAGACCAGCCCGTTCACCGTGAACAGGGCCAGGATCCATACCGGGCCGGCCTCCGAGCCCGGGTAGAGCGCAAACTCCACTACGGCCAGCAGGGCAACCGTCGCGGCCAGCATGACCAGGACCGCGCCCAGCGACCCGGCCGCCGGCGAGCGCCCCGGGGCGGGTGGGGTCATCTCGTCAGTGTCGCACCGGCAGCCGGAATAGTTCCACATCCAGGGGAAGTCGACCTAGCTGCGTCGCCGACTGGGCTCAGGGCCCGGTGACCGGTGCCGGGAGCTAGCCGGCACCGGTGATGGTTATCTTGGCGGTGGCCACGCTGCCCAGCGGGTCCGGGTTCAGCGTGGCGGAGACCGCCGCGCCCAGCACCAAGGCGGTGCCGGCCCGGCGGGCGGTGAAGGTGACCGACTGAGTGGCGGTGGCCTTGTCGGCCAGCGTGCGGTCCTTCCAGGCCAGAACATTGCCATAGCTGGCGCAGGCCGGGGAGCAGCTGGTCTTGACCAGCTGCGGGGCCAGCGCGACCGCGGCGATGACGCTGCTGGCTGGGTCCGGGCCGTTGTTGGTCACGGTCAGCGTGCAGGTGGCGGACTGGCCCACGGTGACCGGAGACGGGCAAGCCAGCTTGGCCGACAGGGCCGCGGTGGCCGGCGGTGCCCTGGTGACGGTGACGGTGAACGGCCCCGCGGTCGCGGTCCCGGCGGTGTTGGCGGCGGTGACCGTGTAGCTGAACGAGGTGATCCCGGCCGGGACGGTGCCGGACAGCGCCCCGGTGGAGGAGTCGATGGACAGCCACGACGGGGCGCCGGAGGCCAGCGCGTAGGTGGGCGCGGGGGTTCCGCTGGCAGTGAAGGTGTACCCGTAGGAGGACCCGGCGGTGGCGGTCACCGGCGGGGAATCGGTCACGAACGCCGGCGCGGCGTCCACGGTGATCCCGGTGCCGGCGCTGGCCGAGGCGGCGAACGCGCCAGCCCCGGCGTACGAGGCGGCCAGCGTGTAGGACCCGGCGCTGGCCTCGGTGAGCTGGCAGGACCCCGATCCGCCGGACAACGTGGCGGTGCAGGTCTGGCCGGTGCCGTCGGCCACGGTGACCTGCCCGCCCGGGGCAGCGCTGAACACCCCGCCGCCGGCGGCCGGCGCCCCGGCCACCGACACGTCCACGGTGAACGGCGTCCCGGTGTCCGGAGCGGCCGGGGACACCGCGGTGATGCTCACCGTGGTCGGCTCATACCCCGACATCTCCAGCACCTGCCCGGCTGCTGAGTTGGCCAGGTACACATTCCCGGCGGCATCCACCGCCAACGCCCACGGATTGAACAAGCCGGTGACGCTGAACGGCAGGGTGACCTGCTGGCTGGAGCTGGTGGCCCCGGCAGGCAGCTCCGCCACCGAGGTGCTGTTACCGTAAGGGCTCGCGAAAACGTCCCCCACGGCGTCTACCGCCACCCCGCTGACGCCGCCGAGGCCGGTGAACGGCAGGGTGACCTGCTGGCTGGAGCTGGTGGCCCCGGCAGGCAGCTCCACCACCCGGTCGTTGCCCTGGTCGCCCACGTACACGTTCCCAGTGGCGCCCACCGCCAGCCCGATCGGGCCGTTCAGGCCGGTGAACGGCAGGGTGACCTGCTGGCTGGAGCTGGTGGCCCCGGCAGGCAGCTCCACCACCCGGTTGTTGCCATCGTCGACCACGTACACGTTCCCGGCCGCGTCCACCGCCAGCCCGAACGGGGCGTTCAGGCCGGTGAACGGCAGGGTGACCTGCTGGCTGGAGCTGGTGGCCCCGGCAGGCAGCTCCACCACCTCGTTGTTGCCGGCGGAGGCCACGTACACGTTCCCGGCCGCGTCCACCGCCAGCCCGAACGGGGCGTTCAGGCCGGTGAACGGCAGGGTGACCTGCTGGCTGGAGCTGGTGGCCCCGGCAGGCAGCTCCACCACCCGGTTGTTGTCATCGTCGGCCACGTACACGTTCCCGGCCGCGTCCACCACTACCGCGACCGGGTCGCTTAGCCCGGTGAACGGCAGGGTGGTCTGCACCGGCCCGGTGGCGGCCTGCGCCGCAGCCGGGGCCAGCAGTCCGCCGACCAGCCCGGCGGCCAGCACCGCCGCACCCGCCAGCGCCGCGGCCCGCGGCTGCCACCAGTGTCTGCTCGCAGTTCGGGTCAGCGTCATCATTGTTCCTACTTCCCTCCCTGGCGGGCATGCCCGCTCCGCGGCGCGGCCTCCGAAGACCGGCTCACGGCCAATCCGCGCCGGACCCATCATGTCCGCGCCCCGGTCCCCGGGCAACGGAGCTAGGTACTGTCCTGGCCGGTACCTGGGTACCGTGCGCCGACTGCCCCGCCGCATCACAGGCGGCGGGCGCCGCCGGAGGGCACGGGGGCCAGGAAGCGCGGTCGCGGCCAGCGGCTCCGCGCCGTCGAGCAGGCCTACCGCACCGCCACCGAGCACGACACCGCGTCCAGGCCGCCCGAGCCCACCCGGACATTCCGTTCCCCACAGCGTCAGGCCGATAGGAAGATGGAGCTTGAGCCTGGGTTCCGCAGCTGCGTAGCGTGCTGATCGGTGAATCTGGGGTTTGACGTGCGGGAACGTGTCCGTCTCTAGTGGGAGGGCGTGTATCTAGCCCGGGTGTTTCTGCTGGTCAGCGGCTCGCGGCTGAGGGGAGCTGGTAGATCCTCGGGGGCGGGTCGATGTCGAGCTGTTCGAGGATGGCGGCCTGGTCTGGGCTGATCTCGGCGCGCTGGCAGAAGGTGCCGGCGGGCCCGTTGAAGGTGCCGACGCCGATGCGGTCAAGCTGGCGGCGCAGTTCCGGCCAGGTCGCGCCGCGGGCGTCCTCGGCGACGCGGGCCAGGAGCAGGGCGAGCCAGCAGAGGATGCCGTGGGCCCGGATGCGCTCTTCCTTGCGGTGGTAGACCGGCCGCAGGTCGATGACTTGCTTGAGGTCGCGCCAGCCGCTCCGGTAGGAACTCGGCACGAGGGATAGTCACCCCGGGCACGGGCGATGCATAAACATACAGGACAGACGACAACGCGCCGGGCGACAACCGGGGCTGTTGGGCAGCCAACGACGCGGAGATCCCTTTATAACCGCACGCCGGCCCGCCACCTTCGGTATGCCTGGGTGAACTAACCCACCCGCGGCACGCCTGATGGCCACCACCGGACAGAAACGCTGACCGCCACTGGGCAGATCTCAGGCTCCGGCCCCAATTGCAGCGCCTCAGGCAAGATGAAAGAACAGCAGCACACCGATGACGATCGTGGCGGCAACACCGAAAAGAGTCAGGATGAGCAGAATCTTCGAAGCGGCTCTGGTGTATGCGAACCTCGGCCCGCCAGGAATTACCAGCACGGACCCCATCAAAGTGTCATGCCAGTCCATCACCATCGCGTCGCCCAGCATCCTGCTCGAAGGCCGTGCGTCGCTGACCCGTACACGGTGATATCTTGATAGCACCATGCCGATGAAACCGGGAAGCACCAAGAACCTGCTGCTGCGCCTCGACCCCGTACTGGCCGACCGGCTGCAGACCGTGGCCGAGATCGAGGGCCGCACGGTCTCCGACGTCGCGCGGGAGGCCATCGCCACGCTGGTCGAGCAGCGCCGCAGCGACAAGCGCTTCCTGCGGCTGCTGGAAGACAACCTGGCCCGGCACCAGCAGGCGCTCGAACTGCTCCGGGATGACCCGCGGTGATCACGCTGGAGGTCGCCGATCTGGTCATCATCGCCAGCCGCACGATCGGGCTGGGCACCGGGCAAGTACTCGACCTGCTCGACGCCGCCGCCGCCGAGATCGCCCTGGCCCGGGCGCGGCCCGCCACCGACCCGGGAAACCCGGCCAGCCAGGCCGCCGCCTTGCTGTGCTCGCTCGTGCAGGGCCAGCCGCTGCGGCGCGGCAACCAGCAGGTCGCGCTGGCGGCGACGCTGCAGTTCCTGGCCCTCAACGGCTGGGACGTCGATACCGACCCGCCAGATGCGGCCGCAGCCATGGTCACCGGGGCCGCGGCCGGGACTCTCGCCACCGCCGGCGTCGCGGACTGGCTGGCGCCCCGGCTACGGCCCGCCGCCAACGTGAAGGAGGAACCGATGCGAGACCGACCCGCGCGGCCGCTTGCCGAGCGGATCAAGAAGGCGACGATGCGACAGCAGCCCACCGGCATGTTCCGGCGGTTCACCGACCGGGCGCGGCGGGTTGTGGTCTTGGCCCAGGAGGAGGCCCGGCTGCTGCGCCACGGGCACGTCGGTACTGAGCACCTGCTGCTCGGCCTGGTCTACGAGGGCGAGGGCGTCGCCGCGAAGGCGCTGGAATCGCTGGGCCTGTCGCTACAAGAAGTACGGCGTCAGGTCATCGAGATCACCGGCCACGGCCAGGACACCCCGGCGGGCCGCATCCCGTTCACACCGCGAGCCAAGAAAGCGCTGGAGCTGTCCCTGCGGGAAGCGCTGGCCCTCGGGCACACTTACATCGGCACCGAGCACCTGCTGCTCGGCCTGCTCCGCGAGGAACACGGCATCGCCGCCCGGCTCCTGACCGGGCTGGGCGCCGGCCACGACCGGGTCCGGGAACAGGTCACCGCCCTGCTGAACCAGCGCGAGCAGGCAAACCGGGAAGCGCAGCAGGCGCGCCAGGCCATCCCCGCCGAACTGGCCGACGCCGCCGAGCAACTCGACCACGTGCGGGCGCAGAAGGAGGCGGCGCTCGACACGGAGGACTTCGAGGCCGCCAAAGCGCTGCGTGACCGGGAAAAGCAGCTGCTCGCCGACAAACAGCGGCTGGAACGTCAGCTAAGGGCCGACGGGGACGCAGACATCCAGGCCATCATCGCCGAAAACCAGCAGTTGCACCGCGAACTCGATCGCCTGCGCGGCATCCTCCGCGACCACCGCATCGAGCCGGACAGCGGCACCGCCCAGACCGCCTGAACCGCCACCCCACAGCGCATCGGTAACGATCATCAATTACCTGAGGTACGCGCATGAGTTCCTGGAGGCGGCGGGCTGGCCGCAGGACGGGCCGGAGTTCGGTGCCGGCCTGGCGGCCCTGGACGGCGCGCAGGTGCCGGACATCGTGTCACGTCAGGTCACCCGCCAGCGGGTGCCCTCGGTCGGCGCGGCTTTAACCTTAGCGCTCGACGCGCCGAAGGGCACGGCTGTCGGGCAGGGTGCGGCCGCTCAGCAGCGCCACGAGTGGACCGCTATCGGCGCGTACGGTGTCGCCGCTGCCCCAGCTCCAGTCGGTATCGATGGCCTCGAGGCGAACCCCGGTCAGGTCGACACCGAACAATGCGCCGTTGGCGCCCGCCAGTTGATCAAGGACGGCGACCACGGCGTCTCTCGGGGCGGCCGCCGGCCGGTCGAGCGCAATGGTGACGTCGAGGGAGTGGATCACGGCATGGCTGAGGGCACCGGCGGCGCCGCCGCCTGGCGGCTGCCAGTCGTGCAGCAGCCGGGAGCGCAGCGCGCCGAGCTGGTCGGCGAGCGGCAGGGACGCGTCGCGCTCGGCCACGGTGTCGGACAGCACAGTGAAGTCCCCGCCCGCCGCCGCCATCTCGGCGCCGAACTCCTGTGGCGTGAGCCGCGCCGGCATCGTCACGTGCGCGATCACGTGCCGCACCTGCCAGTTCTCACACAGAGATGGTGCGTCCCAGGTCTCGGTGGGCGCCGAGGCGAGCAGGTCGGCCAGAGCGTCGTAGGTCGCTGCCGCCCAGGTCTGCAGATCACTCATGAGGCTCTGTTCCGGAGCAGTCGGTTGAGGTGCTCCTCGAGCTTGTCGAGGGAGGTGAGGAAGCCGGCGCGGGCCTCGGGCGAGCGCATCGGCTCCGGCACGTGCCGCTGGTGGATGACGACCTCGGTGCTGCCATCGTCCAGCTCGGCGAGCGTGCCGGTCGTGTGCATACCGCTGGTCGCTCGACCCAGGAGAGCAGTTGGGGCGGCACGACCTCGGTGAAGATGGCGACCATCCGGTAGCTGCCCCCTTCGCCGACCATCAGGGTCTCGAACCGGCCTCCGGCATGGAGTTCCACCACGATGCCGTCCAGCGGGGTGGTCATGCCGCGCGGACCCCAGAATTGCGTGAGCTCCGCGGGTTCGGTCAGGCACCGCCACACCAGATCGCGTGGCGCGCGGAACACCCGCCGGAAGACGAGCTCATCGACGCTCACCGCTGGCCGCCCTCCTGCAGGCGGGCCAGATGCGCCTCGAGCCGGTCCATGCGCTCAGTCCAGGTTCGCCTGCTCTCCTCAATCCAGGACACCGCGGCCTCCAGCGCCTGCGGTTCCAGTCGGCACGGGCGGGTCTGCCGGTACCGGCCGCGGCTGACCAGGCCGCACCGCTCGAGCACCCCGACGTGCTGCGACACAGCCTGCAGGCTCATCGAGTAGGGCGCCGCGAGCTCCTTGACCGTCGCCTCGCCCTTACTGAGCCGGGCCACGATGTCGCGCCGGGTCCGGTCGGCGAGCGCCGCGAACATCGCGTCGAGCCGCTCGTCGTCGATGGTGATCGCCACGCTGTTAGTAAAGCGCGCGATTGATCAAGCGTCAACTGGATAATCACTTTGTCTGGCTTGGAGGGTGTCAGCAAGCCGACAGCGGCTGTGTCAGCTGGGTGACTGGGATTTCCCGGCAGGCCAGGCAGCCTTATGGCGACTTATGTGGCATGCAATGGAGTGGAGCTCAAGATGCCTGTTCAATCCTCAGTCCGGAACACGGTTACGGTGACCAACCCCGGGACCCAGAGTTCCGTGGCGGGCACTGTGGTCAGCCTGCAGATCGAGGCCAGCGACTCGGCCAGCGGGCAGACCCTGACCTACACCGCGGCGGGGCTGCCGCCCGGGCTGTCGATCGACTCCGCCGATGGCGTGATCTCCGGCGTCGTCCCGGATGACCGGGCAGGAAGCTTCACGGTCACGGTCACGGCCACGGACACCACCGGCGCGTCCGGGTCGGCGGCGTTCACCTGGACCCTGCACAACAAGGTGACCTTGTTCGTCCCCGCGGAAGGGCTGGTAAATTTCGTCGGCATCGAGGTCAGCATCTCGAGCTCGGCCAGCGACTCGGCCAGCGGGCAGACCCTGACCTACACCGCGGCCGGGCTGCCGCCCGGGCTGTCGATCAACTCCTCCACCGGCCTGATCTCGGGCAAGCCGAGCACGCCTGGAACCTTCACCGTCACGGTCAAGGCCCAAGACACCACGGGCGCGTCCGCGTCGGCGGCATTCGAGTGGCAGATCTTCCCCAGCGTGACGATCACCAACCCCGGGATCCAGGACTCGGGCACCGGTACCCCGGTCAGCCTGCAGATCAAGGCGATCGTGCTGCCCGCCCGGGCCGCCTCGGTAGCCTACAGCGCGCGCGGGCTGCCGCCCGGGCTGTCGATCAACTCCTCCACCGGCCTGATCTCCGGCACCACGCCGAGCACGCCAGGGACCTTCACCGTCACGGTCGGGACCGAAGAAAACACCTCTACCCCGATTCTCGACGGCGTGACGTTTAGCTGGGTCGTTCGCAACAACGTGGCGATAACCAATCCCGGGACCCAGCGTTGGATGGCGGGCACTCCGGTCAGCCTGCAGATCAAGGCCAGCGACTCGGCCAGCGGGCAGACCCTGACCTACACCGCGGCCGGGCTGCCGGCCGGGCTGTCGATCAACTCCTCTACCGGCCTGATCTCTGGCACCCCGAGCGCGGCAGGGGACACCGCCGCCATAGTCACGGCCGTGGACGCCACCGGCGCCTCCGCGTCCGCGGTGCTCGACTGGGTCGTGTACCCCTTGGTGACAGTGGCCAATCCCGGGAACCAGTCCTCCACCACCGGTACCGCCGTCAGCCTGCAGATCAAGGCCAGCGAGTCGCCCATACCGCTGGACCCGGGGATCCCGCAGACCCCGACCTACACCGCGGACGGGCTGCCGCCCGGGTTGTCGATCAACTCCTCCACCGGCCTGATCTCTGGCACCCCGAGCAAGACGGGGGACTTCTCCGCCGTCACGATCACGGCCAAAGACGCCACCGGCTCGTCCGGGTCCGCGGCGTTCACCTGGATCGTCCGCAACCTGGTGACGGTGACCAACCCCGGGACCCAGGACTCCACCGTCGAAGGCGCCGTCAGCCTGCAGATCAAGGCCAGCGACTCGGCCAGCGGGCAGAACCTGACCTATGCCGCGCTCAACCTGCCGGCCGGGTTGTCGATCAACCGTTCCACCGGCCTGATCTCGGGTACGATCCCGGGCTCGACAGTGGTTTCCACTCCTCTCACCGTCGAGGTGACGGCCGAAGACGCCACTGGCGCGTCCGGGTCCGCGGCGTTCGGCTGGATCCTGCGCAACCGGGTGACCTTGACCAACCCCGGAACCCAGACCTCCAATGCAGGCACCGCGGTCAGCCTGCAGATCAAGGCCAGCGACTCGGACGCCGGGCAGACCCTGACCTACACCGCCGTCGCGCTGCCGGCCGGGCTGTCGATCAACCCCTCCACCGGCCTGATCTCCGGCACCATCCCGACCTCGGCACCGGTCTCCCCCCCTGCCACCGTCACGGTCACCGCCCGAGACTCCACCACTGCCTCCGGGTCCACGACGTTCACCTGGAAAGTGACCGAGCTCGGGTAACGGGGCCTACCCGTCACCGAAGCAGAGGTCCTGCCGGACCCGCTCCACCGGACCACGGCCCGTCCCTTTCTTTCCACCGAACGGGCCGTGGTTCCCGCCGTCTGTCCAGTCCACCTCGCTGCTCGCTGGCGCTGTCCTGACCAACGGTCATCACAGGTACTCGTTCAGCTTGATGATGTGCTCAAGCTGCTCACGCTGTGATTCCAGGCTTGTCGTGGCGATCCAGATGGCCAGGTGCCGGGCGCCCGCCGCTACGTACCCGCGCAGTTTCTCCGCCACCATGTCCGGCGGCCCGGCCGCGAGCAGCGCCTGGACCTTCTCCAGCTGATCCAGCGGCATCCCGTTGTCGTCTGCCATGAGCATGGGACCACCTGCTGAGGTTTGTTGCCACGGGGGATGGGACCACCTGGTTTGCCAGTTGATGGACCACCCTGCTGTGATCTCCCAGTTCATTTCGGACTGGAAGAGACGCAGGGGGTGGCGTTCCGGGAGGTTCTGGTGACACAGGTGAGAGAGGTCCCGCGGGCGTGGCTGGGCGGGGCGGGTAAGCGGCCGGCGGCCAGGCGGGCGGGGTGGATGTGAAGACCGCCGCGCGGTATATCACGGCGGCGCGGGCGGCGGGTCTGGCCCGTGACGGGGATGAGTCGCAGCTGAGTGATGAGCTGCTGGGGGTGGTGGTCGCGACAGTGCGCCCGGCCCGCCCGGCCGGGCATGGCACGTCGTGGGAGGCGCTGGCAGCGCGCCAGGACGACATCACGGGCTGGGTGAAAGACGGCCTGACGCTGGTGAGGATGCACGAGTGCTGAACCGGTCCGGGACGGCGGTGCCGTACCGGACGCTGGCCCGGTTCGCGGCCGGGGAGTGCGGGTACTCCTCGTCGTCGCGGCAGGCGGTGACGGTGCCGGTGGCCGACTGGGAGCCTGGCGAGGAGGTGCAGCTGGATTTCGGCTTCCTGGGGATGATCAGCGACGGGGACCGGCGGCGGAAGGTGCACGCGCTGGTGTTCACCGCGGTGGTGTCCCGGTACTGCTTCGTGTTCTTGACGTTCTCGCAGACGACGGCGGCGGTGATCGCGGGCTGTGAGGCGGCGTGGGTGTTCTTCGGCGGCATGTTCAAGGTGCTGGTCCCGGAAAATGTTCCGCGGAACATTTTCCGGACGCTGCTTCTCGCGAAAGCCATACGAGTACCGGCAGCCCCACGAACGCCCGGATCTGCCGCGAGGCGGCTTGGTCTTATGGAGGCGGAACGCCCCGTGGCTGGGACTGGTCAGTGGCCAGTGAAATCCGCTTGGCGGCGTTCCAGGAAGCTGCGCAGTCCTTCGGCCGCGTCCTGGCTCTGCAGGATCCCTGGGAGCAGCGCAGCGATGGTGTCGCGCGCGGCGCCGGGGCCGCTGCCCAGTCCGGCGCGCGCGCTGGCCAGCGTGGCCTGTACGCCCAGCGGCGCCTGCCGAGCGACCATCCGGGCCAGCTCAGCAGCCCGCTGGACGTGCGTCCCGGCCGGTACCACCTCTTGCACCAGCCCGATCCGCAACGCCTCGGCGGCGCCGAACTCCTCGGCGGTGAGCAAGAAGCGCATCGCGTTGCCCCAGCCGAGCTGGGCGGGCGCGCGGAAGGTGGCCCCGCCGAACGGCACGATCCCGCGGCCGATCTCCAGCTGCCGGAACCGCACGTCATCGGCGGCGATCACAATGTCGGCGGCCAAGGCGAGCTCGATTGACAACGTGAACGCGATGCCGTTGACCGCCATCACCACGGGCTTGGGCACTGGGTCGCCCCATACGCCAAACGGGTCGAAGCGGTGCGAGCCGCGCAGTACCTGCGGGCCGTGCCCGGCCACCGCGGGGCCGACTTCGGCTAGGTCCAGGCCTGCCGAGAAGTGATCACCGTGGGCGAACAGCACGCCCGCGCGCAGCTCATCATCGGTGCCCAAGATCTCGTAGGCGCGGGCCAGCGCGTCGATGGCTGCCAGGTCGAAGGCGTTGCGCTTGGCTGGACGGTTAACGCCGATGAGCAGCACGTGCCCGTCGCGCTCCACAGTCACCGGCTCGGTCAAGGTCGCTCCCCGGGTCTCCTGCTGCTAGCCACTCCGAATATACGGACTCACAGCCCCATCGCGCCGCGCGACGGCAAGGCTCGTACAGGCGAGCGCTCGAACCGATGATCCAGGCGAGTAGCATCAGACTACCGACCTGCGCTCACGTGCCGAATAGCGAGCGTTAGACGGTTGTCTCAAACCGACTGCTCGCGGCGTGGCCTGGGCATCGAATGGCATCCACGGTACTAGGCTCGACCTGTGAACTGGCTCACGTCGCGGCTCTCGGAGCTTAACGACTTTTCGGATTTTGCGCGCAGCAGGCTACCAACACCTGATCGGAGCCTCGGTCTAATACCTTTCACTGTGGTACGGGAGGCCCTCAGCAACTACCGGCTAACCATCGAGGGTGAATTCACTCTGGATCCGTATTTCTTGCTGGTTGAAGACGCCGGTCCAGCCGCTGCGCGTGCTGCACGGGCCTTGCCGGCTCGGCCCGGCATTCAGCTTCCACTTACCTTTACGCGAGCCCTCGACGACGGTGCAGGAAATGTATTGTATCTGCCCGATGGCTTGGGTCCGGCGGCCGACTTTCAGCTGTTTAGCATTGAGGATCAACAACTTTCACGAGTCCGTGCTGGGGGCCAACTGGACGCGCAATCTGCCCGCTTGCGTGGCTTTGAGCCTCCATTGGAGACGCCGTGTGCGGACGGGCCGTGCCCGGACTGGGGAGCAGCCTGCGGAGATAATTGTGAGTGCATGAAGTTCGAAGTTGAGAGAGATTATCTCGCCATGTCGTCGTTGCCGTCGCGCTTCCTAACAGGACGCGGGCGCACCTACGAGTTGAGATGCGTTAAAGTCGACAATGCATGACGGAGGTATCCAATGGGGCGACGTTGCCACTTGGGCCGTGGGCGTCATCGCGGCTGTCATCGCGTGGCAGCAGTATAGGCAGAGCAAATTCCGGCCAGTCGTTATGGCGTTCCGTGATAGAGATCGGCGTATAGTAGTCCAGATTATTAATGAAGGCGGCGGCAGTGGGCTGGTGCAAGATGTCAACCTTCTTCCGCCCGATCACCCCAGGGGAGAGGTAAAATTCTACTGGTGGGAGGTCGGCGAGCACCCAGATAAGAAGCAAAGGCTTGTGCCTTTCGTGATGCCCGGTGGGGCGAGCGCACAGCTAGTACTGATACCTCGACCGGAAATGAAGTTTGACGGAATTCGAGTTAGAGTTGACTACGGGAACGGCACAGACTCGGGGTGCGTCGTGATCACGCCAACGACTGGCCATCTTTATGGAACAACCCATATTCCTGGCCGATCGCCATGATAACTCCGGATGCGTTGGCTACCATTCAGGACGAACGCCACAGACTTTGCGGACCCGGCCCAGCCGTGGTGGCGATGGTCTGAAGTATGCACCGCCTCGGCGATCCATGTCTTGCGCGCCGATCCGCGCGATGAGCCCATCGTTACAGGCGCCGGCGGTGAGGTGGCCACCGATCATGAAGGCCAGGCCACCGGACATCTTGCGCTCACTGACCCCGGCGACATGCCGCAGGCAGGCGCGGACCCGGTCTGCGAGCAGTTCGTCAAACGCCATGCCCTGGATCGTAGAGCCCCCGGCCACGCCAGCCGGCGCGCGAGGGCGGCGGGCAGAGCGCCGGGCCGCGGACAGCTGCGGCGCTGTCATCACCGCCCACGCAGCCGAGAGAAGTCACTGACCGCTGCCCGCACCGGATCCAACACCCGCACTTGTCACCGAACGTAGTCACTCATCACGCAGAGAACGCTCGCCGAGCCGCTATGTTTGGTTTCCCGGCGCAGGCTCTCTGTTGACCCGGGTGTGCATAATCGGATGATCGGGCACGGCTGGCTCGGATTTTGGCCAGGGTCGGGTCCTGTGACGCGGTCGCTGTAGCCGACGTTAAGCTCCAGGTGACCGGTATTGCCGATTTGCAGGCCTGCGTGCTTTCTCATCATGTGTCTGCGACCGCGAAAAGCCGCCACTGGCCGGGCAGCCCTTTCAGCGCCCGCATGCCGCGGTCTTCGAAGGTGATGCCCGAGCCGGCGACCAGGTCTTTCGCGGTTCCGGTGGCGAGCACTTCGGACGGCCCGGCCGCGGCCGCTACCCGGGCGCCGACGTGCACGGCGACGCCGACCGGCTTGCCGTCCAGGACCTCGCACTCGCCGGTGTGCACGCCTGCCCGGACTTGGATGCCCAGCAGCTGCACCGCGCGCACGATCGACCCGGCGGCGCGCTTCCAGAGCCCGGTGAGGAACGCCTCGATATCCGGGACGATCTGCCCGAATTGACCCACCAGCCGTGATCGATGCCGTCCAGCTCGCCGAAGCCGGCGCCGGGGATGCGATCGGCCGCCCAGCGCATCGACTCGATGGGCACGTCCTCGTCACCGGTGCGGTTGAGGACCAGCGTCGGGACCTGAATCGCCGGGAGCACGTGGCAGACGCTGATGTCGCTGTTCATCAGCGACATGGCCTTGATCGCGCCGGGGCTCGCACTGGTCTGAACCCAGGAACGCCACCATCGTTTGGTGGCTGGATCGTCGGCCGTGCTCGGCGCCAGCTCGCGCAGCCTGTCGTCGCACCACTCCTCGGTGCCGCGCCTGCCCCTCCGCGCTCTCAAGATAGGCTCGCATCTCCTCCCGCGTATCCGCCCAGGGGTACTCGTCGGTGCGGAACCAGGACACCGGCGTGCTGTAGAGCACCAGGGCCGCGGTCCGCTCGGGATAGGTAGCCGCGAACAGCACCGACATCGGTCCGCCGTCGGAGAAGCACATGATCGCCGCGCGCTCGGAGCCGGCCGCGTCCATGACGGCGCGGATGTCGTCCATCCGCGTCTCGAGATCGGGAATCCCCTGCGCCCGGTCGGACATCCCGAGCCCGCGCTTGTCGAACAGGATCAACCGGGCGAACGAGGACATGCCGCGGTAGAAGTCGGCGGCGCTGCCCTGCCACGGCACGCCGAAGTTGGACAGCACCCCCCCGCTGACGAACACGACGTCGATCGGGCCTCAGGGCCCTCCACAGGAGAATCTTGCGGCTCCGCTCGCCGCCGGGCAAGAGCAAGGCGGCGCAGCGCTCTGTGCCCCGCCCGGTGCCGCGGCCGATTCGCCGCCTCCGACCCCTGCCCGAAGGCGGCGGCCTGCCCTACGCTGGCATTGTGCTGGGAGGGCCGGTTGGGGTGCGGGTGTCATCAGGTCCACCGGCATGAGTGAGCTCCCCAGCGGCGCGGTCACCTTCCTGTTCAGCGACATCGAGGGCTCCACCCGGTTGCTGAAGACGCTGCGGGACCGCTACGCGGAGGTCCTGGCCGAGCACCGGCGCCTGGTCCGCACGGCCATCGCCGCCCACGACGGCCACGAGATCGACACGCAGGGCGACGCCTTCTTCATCGCGTTCGCCAGCGCGAAGCAGGCCGCCCAGTGCGCGCTGGTGGTGCAGCGCGCGCTCGCCGGGCACGAGTGGCCGTCCGGCAGCAGCGTCCGGGTCCGGATGGGCATCCACACCGGCCACGCGGTTCCGGCCGGAGGCGCGTACACCGGCCTGGCCGTGCACCGCGCGGCCCGGATCTGCTCCGCCGCCCAAGGCGGCCAGGTGCTGGTGTCCCAGGCCACGCAGACCATCATCGAGGACGACGAGGAGGAGGAGCTCGGATTCGCGTGGGCGGATCTCGGCGAGCGCCATCTCAAGGACCTTGACCGGCCGGTTCACCTCTTCCAGCTCACCGCGACCGGACCCGGCCAGGACGAGCCGGCGCCCCCGCCCGCCCGGGCCGTCCCCGAGCCGCCGCCGCCGGACCCGGAACCCACGCCCCCGCTGCCGCCGATCGTGGGCCGGGCGGCGGAACTGGAGATCGCCTCCGCCGCGTACGCCCGGGTGCTGGCGGGCCAGGCGCAGCTGGTGGTGCTCACGGGAGAGGCCGGCATCGGCAAGACCAGGCTGGTGGAGGAGCTGACGGGCCGGGCGCGGTCCGCCGCCGACGGCGTCCGGGTGTTCCTCGGTGAGTCGGCGCCAATAGCCGGGGCGGCGCTGGCCTACGGGCCGTTCGCCGCCGCGCTCGGCCGGGAAGCGGACTGGCTGCTGGCCGACGACGAGGGCGGCGACATGATCGCGGCCCGGCACCGCCTGTTCGTCCGGGTGCTCGACCTGCTGACCAGCATGGCCGCGCGGTCCCCGCTGGTGGTGGTCCTGGAGGACCTGCACTGGGCCGACGAGTCCTCCCGCGAGCTGCTGGCCTTCCTGGCGGTCCGGTTGCGGGAGCAACGCGTGCTGATGCTCGCGACCCTGCGCGAGGACGACCTGACCGACGCGGTCCGGCGGTGGCTCACCGAACTGCAGTACCGCCCGAGGGTGATCCGGGTGCGCCTCGGCCGGATGACCGACACCGAGATCGCCGGGCTGGTGGAAGGGGCGATGCCGGCCGGCGCCGGCCCGGACCAGGTGGCGGCGGTAGTCGCCGCCGCGGACGGCAACCCGCTGTACGCCAGGGAACTCGCGTACGCCGACCCGGGCGCGGCGCCCGCCTCGATCACCGACGCGGTGCTGGCCCGCGCGGCTGCCCTGGCCGCTCCGGCGCGTGCCGTCGTCGACCAGGTGAGCGTGGCCGACGGCGGGATGTCGCACGACCTGCTGGCCGCGACGGTCAGGCTGCCGGAGAAGCGGCTGCTGGCCGCGGCCCGCGCCGCGGTCGAGTCCGGCCTGCTGAGCGCGGCGGGCGACGGATACTCGTTCCCGCACGCGCTGATCCGCCAGATCATCTACGCCCAGATTCTGCCCGGTGAGCGTCAGCATCTGCACCGCGGCCTGGCCGAGGCGCTGGCTGGCCGGCCCGGATCGGATCCGGGCCTGTTGGCCCGGCACTGGCAGCGGGGAGGCTCCCCGGACCGCGCGGCGGCCGCCGCGGTGCTGGCCGCCCGGCACGCGGTGTCCGTCCGCGCCTATCCCGAGGCGCAGCAGAACTACGCCCTGGCCATCGAGCTGTCGGCCTGGCTGCCGGAGGCCGGGCCCGCCCTGCTGGACGAAGCGGCCCTGGCGGCGAGCTGGGCGGGCGATCCGGGGCAGGCGGCCGCCTGGGGCACCGAGGCCGTGGCTCGGTCCGACGCCGCCGCGCCGCTGGACCGGGCCAGGCGGTTGGAGCGGCTCGGCCATTACCGCTGGCAGACCGGTGATCCCAAGGCGGCCCTCGAGATCACCGAGCAGGCCATGGAAATCCTCGACCTGGAGCCGCCGTCGCGGCTCCAGGCCCGGGTCCTGGCCGCGCTGGCCACCCGCCGGGTGCTGCTCGGCGAGCCGGCCACCGCGCGGCCGCTGGCCGAGCGCGCGGTGCAGGTGGCCCGGCGCACCGGCGCGGACGCCGCGCACGCGCACGGCCTGGCCACGCTGGGCATCATCAAGGCGGAGCACGGCGACCTGGAGGGTGGCCTGGCCGACCTTCAGTCGGCGTTCACGCTCGCGCGCCGCGTCGGCAGCGTCGAGGACGTCATCCGCGCCGCCGCTAACCTCGTGCACCTGCTGAACCGGGCTGGCCGTTTCGCCGACGCGGTCGAGGCCGCGCTGGCCGGCCGCAGCGCGGCCGCCGCCATGGGCGCGCCGCCTGCGATGACCGCCGGGATAGGCAATAACGGCGCGGCCGCGCTGGTCGCGAGCGGCCGGTGGGCCGAAGCCGACCGGCTGCTGGCCGAGCTGGTGACAGAATCGCCCCCCAACTGGACCCGCTACCTCCATCTCCTCCAGCTGGAGCTGGCCGTCTGCCGGGGCGAGTCGCAGCGCGCCGCGGACCTGGCCGCGGAGCTGCGGAAGTCCCCGGAAGACCCCAGGCTTGCCGCCTCGCTGCACGCGTGGCTGGCCGAGCTGGCCCTGGACGCGGGTCAGCTGGCCGTCGCGGCCGCCGAAGTGGCCGACGGGTTCGCCGCGCTGTCGGGCGCCGACCTGGCCGACGACGAGATCCGGTTGCTCGCCGCGGGCGCGCGGCTGGCCGCCGACCTGGCGCTGCTGCCCGGCCCGGCCCGGCCACCGGACCTGCCGGACGGATGGGATCAGCTGGCCGCCACTTTCGCCGAACGAGCGCGGCTCATCGTGGCCGGGCACGGTGCCGGGGAACCGGATCTGACGGCGTTCGGCGCAGTGGTGGCCGCCGAGGAAGCGCGCGGGCTCGGGCATGACACCCAAGCGGCGTGGCACGCCGCGGCGCAGGCCTGGCGGACGGCCGGATCGCCCTACCGGGAGGCGTACGCGCGGCTGCGGGAGACCGCCGCCGCGCTGAGCGCGGGCCGGCCCGAACAGGCCACACGCGCGCTGACCGCAGGCCGGGACCTGGCCGGGCGACTCGGGGCCGACCCGCTGCTCGCCCTAGCCGACGGTCTCGCGCACAGGGCTGGCCTGATCCCGGAACCGGCCGACCACGCACACTCTTCCCGTTACCCGTCAGGAACAAACTGATAAGGAGAACCCATGTCCGGCTATTTCCAGGTGACAGGCGACCCGACGCAGTGGAGCCCGGTTCAGTCCCTCCAGGCCAGCCAGTTGACCGGGCAGGCGCTCACCATCGAGGTCGCGGCGCCGCTTGCTGGCGCTCTGGTGCTGTCCCCCAATTTCGCCGGCGTCGCCGTCTTCACCCAATCCCCCATAGCGACGGCGCTGGATCTCGCCAGCCCGGTTATTTACCTGCCGACGGCAACCGGGCCGTCCGCGAGTTCTGCCGGGTACGCGTTGCCCGCCTCCGCTAACCTGACGACCCTGGCGAGCCAGATCGCGGCGCTGATGCTGAACGGCACCAGCCAGACGATCGCCCTGGCTGACGGCGGGGAATTGGTCCTCAACGGCGTCAATCTGTCCTTCGCCGTCCTGTGCCCGGCGACTGCCGCCGCGACCTCGACCGGTGGCGGCGCCGTCACGGCCGGCGGCTCCGTGCCGCACGACTAACCGGCGGGCAGGCGCCATCCGGCCGGCTTACGGCGCGAGCACCATCCCCGGTCGACAGCGTCCGCGATCACGGTCGGCTGCCCCGCACTGTTCGTGGGCACGGTCCGGGTTCTCCCCGGCGGATCTGGCCATGCCGCACGTGATAGGCGAGGCAGCCAACATCGTGGCGATCTTGCAGGCGACCCGCGACGCGCTGCACGTACCGCCGCTGCACGGCCGGAACAACAAGATCTTGTGGGTGTCCAGGATTCCGCTGGCCGCGCCGGATCCGCTGATCAGCAAGGTCACGTTCGCGGGCAGCACGCGCACGGCGACCGTGTCCGTGCCGGGCGGGCCCGGACCATCGATCATCGATCTGCCGGGCACCCGGCTGCTGGATGTTCCGCCTGAGCAGGACCGGCCACACCGGCGAACTCCAGCTGCGCTACGTAGCCTGACAGGGGCTTACAAGATGTCTCCAGACGGCATGCCACGTCCGTGAACGTCCTGCGGCCGCTGTCTAGCCTGGACCGCATGAACGCACTGGTTTCCTGGGCCGGACACCTCGCCCTAGCGCTCCCGCAGGAGCCCCTGCCCCGCCGCTGGGCGCACGTCCAGGGCGTCGCCGCGCGGGCACGCAGCCTGGCACCCGTCCTCGGCGCTGACGCCGAGCTCCTGGAAGCCGCGGCGTAGCTGCACGACATCGGCTACGCGCCCGGCCTGGCCGCGACGGGCTTTCACCCCCTGGACGGCGCCCGTTACCTGCGCGATACCCAGCACGCCGACACCATGCTGTGCCGACTGGCCGCCCATCACTCCCGCGCCATCATCGAAGCCAGCGAACGCGGACTCGCCGGCATCCTGGGCCTGGAGTTCAAGCCCGCACCGTACGTGCTTTCCAGCGTGCTGACGTGGTGCGACATGACCACCAGCCCGGACGGCGAGCTGGTGACAGCCGGATGGCGACTGGCTGAGATACGTCACCGGTACGGCCCCGGGCACCTGGTCAGCCGGTCAATCCAGCGAGCCACACCCACGATCCTGCGCGCAGTCGAGCAGGTTCACGACCGAGCCGCCCAGGCCCGCAACGCGTGACTCACATGCGGTGAGACCCGGACACCATTACTGCACTACTGCACTACTGCGGTGTCCTATCCCATCCAATGCGAGTCATCGCCAACCCGGCTGAGCAGGCGTGATTCATGTTGACGGGACGTTCCACTTGGCCGGATGTCGCTGACGTGAGTCATGGCACAGTTCGCGCAATCGAGGTAGACGGATCGCCACCACCAGTTCCAGACGTTCCGGGCAAGCACGGGATGCCTTTGGCGGCAACGGCTGGAACCAGCGACTCACCTTGGCGGGAACAACGAGCTAATGACTCAGGTCTACGACGCCTGACTCAGATCAGGTGGGACGTGTCCGACCTCAGTAAATCTGGTCCGTGGTCAGCGAGCTGACCTGCCCGGACCGGATTCGGTGAGATCAGGCCGATGCG
>Ga0335074_10004499_pt1 | contig 19187 bp, 17 predicted proteins | sample Lox_Sample_23_FD_206715 | JGI IMG/M metagenome (GOLD analysis project Ga0335074, IMG submission 206715) | Soil microbial communities from Loxahatchee National Wildlife Refuge, Florida, United States - Lox_Sample_2.3 | ecosystem: Environmental > Terrestrial > Soil > Wetlands | place: USA... | reverse complement strand
ACAGGTCCCGGCCCTCGCGGAACACCCCGGGCCAAGCGGTCGGATCCACCGGAGCCTCTACGGCGCGACCTCGGCGAGGAACTCGACCTCGACCGCGGCATTGAGCGGAAGGCTCGCCATCCCGACCGCGATCCGCGCGGGTCGGCCTCCGTCGCCGAACACCGCGACCAGCAGCTCCGTCGCGCCGTTCGCCACCTCATGCTGCCGATCGAATCCGGGGGCCGACGCGACGTACACGGCCACGCGCAGGAACCGCCGCACCCGGTCGATCGAACCTAGGGCGGCCGCGAGGGCGCTCAGCGCCTGCAGCGTCGCCCGACGGGCGAGGTCGCGGGCGGCCTCCTTCGAGACGTCCCGGTCGACGAGCCCGGGGAGCACGACCGCACCGCCCTCCGTGACGATCTGGCCGGCGACGAACGCGAGGCTGCCGGAGACCGCAACCGGCGCGTAGGTCCCGGCCGGGGCGGGCGGCGCCGGAAGCTCGAGACCGAGCTCGCGCAACCGTTCCGAGGGCCGGGGGGGCATCGGCGCGGGGATGCCGGGGAGCGCAGAAAAGCGTGCCCGGTCCCGATCCTCCTCGAAGGATACGCCTATAGCCCGACCCCGAGTAGCGACCGCGATGTCGTTCTTCCGACGGCTCCGGCGCGACGCCGACGAGCCCGAGAAGACCGAAGCCCCGGAGGTGCCGGCCCCGGAGTCCCCGGCGGTGCCGGCCGCCGCAGCCGCCGCCGTCCCGGCGCCGGCCCCCGCCGCGCCGCCGGCGGGACCCCCGCCGCCCCTCCCGACCTCCGCCCCCGACGCGGCCACGAAGCCGGGCGCCGACCGAGGGACGTTCCCGGTCTGCTTCGTCTGCGGGACCCCGCTCGACCGCGGCACGTGCGCCCACTGCCGCATGGCGTGGGTCGAGTAGCCCGTCCGGCCCCGGCGGGCGCCCGCGAGCTTTTGAACCCCCCCCGCTCCCGGTCGAGGCTCATGGCCCAGGATGCCCGCTCCCAGGAGGTCGACGCCCTCGAACGCGCGGTCATCGACCACCTGTTCGTGCTCCAGCCCGGCTACGCCGTCGGGCTCGGGCTCCACGAGTACGACGGCCGGGTCCCGGACCTCTCGGTCGCCGCGACCGACCGCTGGTCCTCGGACGCCCGAGCGCTGCTCGACCGCCTCGGCCGGCTCGAACCGGGCGGCCTCTCCGAGGCCCGCCGGATCGACGTGCTGCTCCTGCGCCTCCTGCTCGAGGGCCCGCTGTTCGATCTGCACGAGTCGGAGGACCTCGAGCGGAATCCGATGTCGTACGTCGGGTCGGTCTCCCTGACCCCGTACCTCGCGCGCGACTACGCCCCGGTCCCTCAGCGCGTCGCCGCGATCGTTCGGATCCTCGACGGCGTGCCGAAGATGCTCGAGATCGGTCGCCGTCGCCTTCGGGCCGCCGTGCCGAAGCCGTTCCTCGACCTCGCCCTCGCGATCGGCGGAGGGCTCCCGCAGCATTTCGCCGAGGCGGAGGCGTTCGCGGCCCGCGCCGATCTCGTCCCCGCGGTGCGCGCGGCGCGCACCGCGGCCGAGGCGTCCCTCGGCGAGTTCCTCCAATGGCTCCGGAGCGAGCGCCTGCCGACGGCGACGCCCGAGTTCGCCCTGGGATCCGAGCGGTTCCAGCGGCTCCTGTTCGTGCGCGAGGGGATCGCCGCGCCGTTCGAGGAGATCCGCAGGGCGGGGGCGGCCGACCTCGCGCGCAACCAGGCCCGCCTGCACGAGATCGCCCAGAGCGCCGGGGTCGCCGTCGGCGAGCTGTTCGATCAGATGAACAAGCACCACCCGGCAGCCCCGAACGTCCTCGCCACGGCCCGCGAGTTCGTCGAGGAGACGCGCGCCTTCGTCACCGACCGGGACCTCGTCTCGATCCCGGAGCCCGTCTCCGTGCGCGTCGAGGAGACGCCGATCTGGGGCCGGGCGCTCTCGACGGCGAGCCTGAATCCCCCCGGGCCGTTCGATGTCGGCCCCCCCGAGGGGATCTACTACGTGACCCCCGTCGACCCGGCCTGGACCCCCGTGCAGCAGGAGGAGTGGCTGCGGTCGTTCAACTTCTCGATGCTCCGGAACATCACGGTCCACGAGGTCTACCCCGGCCACTACCTGCAGTTCCTGCACTTCAAGCGGGCCGAGGGGTCGCTCGTCCGGAAGGTCTACCTCTCCCCGTCGTTCGTGGAGGGCTGGGCGCACTATACCGAGCAGCTCGCGATCGAGCAGGGGCTCGGCCGGGAGACGCCGCGGGCCGAGGTCGCGCAGCTGCACGACGCCCTCCTGCGGAACTGCCGCCTCCTCGCCGCGATCGGCCTCCACACGCAGGGGATGACGCTCGAGCAGGCGACGCAGCTCTTCCAGCGCGAGGGCCACGTGGAGCGGCTCCCCGCCGAGCGCGAGGCGATCCGGGGCACGTTCAACCCCGAGTACTTCTGCTACACGCTGGGGAAGCTCGCGATCCTCAACTCCCGGACGCGGTTCCTGGCGGGCCCGTTCGGCGGCCGCCTGCGGTCGTTCCACGACACCCTCCTCGGCTTCGGGAGCCCGCCGATCGGCCTCCTCGATACGCTGTTCGAGCGAACGGCCGCCGCCTGAAGCGGCGCGCGAACCCCCCGCCGGCCGAGGGAACCGTTAAGCCGACCGGGCCCGCATCGAGAGGCCAGCGCTCGTGTTCGACTCCTCGACCCGCCCCCGGTCCCCTCGCTGGCGCACCTCGCTCGCCCTCGCGGTCGCCGCCGTGGCGACGCTGAGCGCCCTCGCGCCCGGGCTGGCGCTCTCGGGAGCTCCCGGGGCCCCCGCCGCGGCCGCGCCCCCGCCGCGATCGGCGCCGACGGCGCTGCCGCCGATCCACGCGGAGGTCCTGGGGCTCACCGGCGCGGCGTCCGTCGATCCGACCGGCTACTACGACGCGGAGCCGGCTCCGATGGGGATCGGCGACTTCGGCATCGGCACGGACGGCGCCCCGTACACGTACAACACCACCCAGTTCCTGGGCAACTTCTCCTGGCAACAGCTCGATCTCAGCGGCTCCGCCGGGACGGCGTTCACGGACCAGCTCAACGTCGTGCTGCAGTTCGTGCAGGACGGCACGACGTACGCCTACTGGATCCAGGACGTCGCGTTCATGGACTCCGCGGACAACGAGCTCACGTTCGAGAACAACATCTGGAACTTCTCGAGCAGCGCGAGCTGCCTCGACAACACCGGCGTGCAGGGGAACGGGACCGTCTACGACTACAGCGGCTGCGAGGGGTACTACGCGGTCGGCCCGTCCGGGAGCCTTCCCGGGGCCGACCTCACCATGCCGAACCCGGGCGACTTCGGCCTGCTCGTGCGATCGTACGAGGACGGGCAGGGACGGCCCGAGGTCGCGTTCGAGTACTGGGACGGGGTCACGAGCTGGTACGTCACCTACGACAACGTCGTCTGGCCCTGGGCCCGGGGGATCTCCGCCGACCACGGCTTCGTCGTCGACGGATCGAGCTACAATCCGCTCGGACTGTTCTACGATGCCGAGCTGACGATCGGCGGGCCCGGCGGAGGCTCGGCGACCGAGGCGTATCCCACGACCGCGGCGAGCTCCCGCCTCCTGTACTGGAACGGCCACAACTTCGAGGCCCCGCCCGCGGTCTGGAACTTCGGGAGCAACACCGCGGAGGCGGTGAGCAACGTCCAGTCGTACTTCGCGCACGACGCCGCCGGCTTCCCGTACACCGTGCAGCGCAACGGCACCGCCCGCAACGCGACCCCGGCGCTCGCGTACGACCAGGCGGTGGTCGGCGACCTCGAGGTCAGCACGCCGGGGAGCGCGCCGGGCACGCTCGCGATCCGGGCGGACGACTACCCGTTCGTGGGCGGCCTCGCGCGGGCGACCGTGGTGGCGGGCACGTACCCGGTCTGGGTCAACACCTCGAGCACCCACACGGCCCTCGGCGACTGCGCGGTCGCGGCCGACGCGATCACCTACGTGTCGATCGACTCCGGATGCGGGCCGTGGGTCGGCACCCCGACCGGATCGCCCGCGTCGGCGGACCTCGGCCAGTCGGTCACGTTCAACGCGTCGGTGCTCGACGCCGGGTCGGGAGGCGACACCTTCGCCTGGTCGACCTCCCCGAGCGGCCTCGGCTGCGCGGCGTCGACCGGGGCCACGCTCGCCTGCACCCCGACCGCGACCGGCACGTACGCGGTGTCCGTCGTGATGACCGACTCGGACGGAGGGAGCAACCAGAGCGGCGTGCTGAGCTACGTCGTGCATTCCGATCCGACCGTGGCGGCGCCGACCGCCAGCCCCGGGTCCGTGGAGACCGGGCAGTCCGTGACGTTCACCGCGTCGCCCTCGGGCGGCGCGAGCCCGTATGCGTACAGCTGGCAGGGCCTGCCCGGCGCGTGCTCGGAGACCGACACGGCGACCCCGATCTGCCGGCCCGCGACGGCCGGCACGTCGACGATCTCGGTGACGGTCCGGGACGCGAGCGGAGTGTCGGTGACGAGCCCGACCCTTTCGTTCTCGGTGACCCCGGGCCCCAGCCTCACGACCCCGGTCGCCACGCCCGCCGACCAGCTCGACCTCGGACAGAGCGTACTCCTCAGCACGAGCGCGAGCGGCGGCACCGGCGCGTACACCTACGCCTGGTCCGGCCTGCCGACCGGGTGCGCGAGCGCCGATGCCCCGACGCTCGACTGCACGCCGACCGCCGCCGGGACGTTCTCCGTCGCGGTCGCCGTCACGGACGCCGACTCCGGCTCGGCGCACAGCGGCACGCTCGACCTCGCGGTCGACCCGGCGCTGGCGGTGCCGACCGTCGCCGTGGTCCGGCCCTCGGTCGACGTCGGGCAGTCGTGGCAGGGGCTCGTCACCGGCGTGGCGGGCGGCAGCGGGTCGTACGCCTACGCCTGGTCCGACCTTCCGACCGGCTGCGCGAGCGCGAACGCCACGTCGGTCGCCTGCACTCCGACCGGAGCCTCGGCCGGGAGCGTGTCGGTCGAGGTGACCGACTCGAACGGGGCGTCCGTCACCGCCGCCGCGTCGTTCGCGGTCTTCGCCGACCCGACGCTCGCCGGGGTCTCCGCCACGCCGACCGGCGCGGACGTCGGGGAGACCGTGACGTTCGCGCTCGTCGGGCTCGACGGCGGCAGCGGGGACCTCGCCTACGCCTGGACGGGCCTTCCGACCGGGTGCGCCGCGGCGGACGCGGCCGAGATCCTCTGCGTCCCGACCGCCGCCGGCGCGACGAACGTCACCGTGACCGTCACCGACTCGAACGGGGGCACGGCGCAGGCGACCGCCGCCTTCGCCACCGATCCGGCCCTCGCCGCGACGCCGGGCGCCTCCCCGGCCTCGGTGGCCGCGGGCGACGCGGTGACCCTCTCCGTCGCGGTCTCGGGAGGCGCCCTCCCGTACAGCTACGCGTGGAGCGGACTCCCGACCGGGTGCACGACCTCCAACGCGGCCGAGCTCGTCTGCGCCCCGAGCGCGGCCGGCCGCTGGGCGTCGATCGCGGTGACCGTGACGGACGCCCACGGCGCGACGGTGACGGCCCACCTGGCGGCGCTCACGGTGACGGCGCCGGCCCCGTCGGCGCCGTGGGGCCTCACCTTCGACGAGCTGTACCTGCTGATCGGTGCGGGGATCGTCGCGGTCGCCGGGGCCCTCGCGGTGGGGCTCGCGCGACGGCGCCGCGCGCGCTGAGCTACCCGTCGGGGACGATCGCGTCGCCCGGGCCGGCCTCGCCGTCGGCGAGCACGCGCGCGTACCATCCCCGCCGGCCGAGCGTCGTCTTGAGGAACTCGGGGCCCCGCGAGGCGCCGACGTACGGAAGGAGGAACAAATTGTCGCACGGGTCGCACGGCTTGGTGATCTCGAGCTGGGCGGTCCCGACGCGCCAGCGGCTCCCCGGCCGGAACCGGTCGTACGGCACCCCGGCGGTCGTCACGTTCTCCCCGACGTCCCCCGGCCGGACGGGCCAGCCCTCCCGGTTGAGCTGCTCGATCGTCTCGAGCGGGAACAGGAGGATCGCCATCCGGGGGTCGTCGTGCTTCTCCTCGTGACGGAACCGGTTGAAGTCGCCGGCCGCCCCGGAGGCGGTGAGGCGGGCCCGCGGGACCTCCGGCTTCGGGAGGCCGCGCTCCCCGGGGCGCTCCGACTTCACGTGCACCGAGACGACGCGGCCCTCGGGCGCGGCGGGCATGGCGGCCTACCGGCGCCCCGCGCGGAGCGCGGCGAGCAGCGGAAGGAACTCGTACGACCCCTCGTGCATCCGCCCGTTCACGAACAGCGTCGGCGTCGCGGCGACGCCGGCGTCCGTTCCGCTCTCCACGTCGTCGGCGACCCGCCGGGCCGCCTCCCCCGAGGCGAGGTCGCGCTCGTACACCGCGAGATCGACCGGCAGGCCGACGGCCCGTCGGCGCAGGTCCGCTTCGGTGAGCGCCTCGGGGTGCTCGAACAGACGGTCGTGCATCAGCCAGAACTTCCCCTGGAGGCCGGCGGCCTCCGCCGCCTCGGCGGCGCGCTGGGCGTGCGGGTGCTCGGCCACGAGCGGGAAGTTCCGGAAGACGAAGCAGAGCTGGTCGCCGAGCTCCCGGACGAGCTCCTTCGCGATCGGATAGAACTCGGCGCACTGGGGGCATTCGTAGTCGCCGTACTCGACGAGCGAGCACGGGGCCCCGATCGGGCCGATCGTGTGGTCGCGGTCCTCGATCGGCACGATCAGATCCGGAAGTTCCTCGTCCATGGTCGTCCCGACGAGGAGCCTCGCCCTCTTCTTCTTGTCGCCGACCCGGACCGGGGAAGGGAGAAGAGGGGTCGGCCGTTCGATCGGCCCGACGCGAGCATGGACGCCCATCGGTTCCGGAGGCGCGAGTTCACCGACGCCGACTTTCCGGCGTTCGCCGAGATCTGGAATCGCCAGGTGCCGATGCGGCCGACGACCGCCGACCGCCTCCGCGAGGGCCGCACGATGTACGAGGACCCCGAGGGGCCCGGTCGGTACCTGGCCGTCGAGGAAACGTCGTCGGGGCGGCTCGTCGCGGCCGCCCTCATCGTGGTGCCGACGTGGGGGGCCGAGCCGGGCACGTTCTTCGTCGACGTGCTGGTCGACCCCGACTTCGAGCGCCGGGGGATCGGCCGGTCCCTCGCCGAGGCGCTGACCGACCAGGGCCGCGCCTGGGGGGGCCGCCGCCTGCGGGCCGAGGTGCGGGGCGACGTCCCTCGCCCGCTCGCGTTCGCGCAGGCGCAGGGGTTCCTCGAGCGCCGTCGCACCTGGGCGTCGATCGAGGAGATCGACCGGGTCGACCTCGGCTCGGTCCCCGACCGCCGGGCGGAGCTCGCCGCCGCCGGGATCGTGCTCACCACCCTCGCCGAGGAGGGGCCGGACCGGCCCGAGGTCCGTCGCGCCGTCTTCGAGGCCCAGCGGTCGGCGTCCGAGGACATCCCCCGGACCGGGGGCTACCGTCCGCCGGAGTTCGCGGCGTACGTGCGCTCCACGTTCGAGACCTCGACGCTCACGCCGGCGTCGTTCTTCCTGGCGCGCGCGGGCGCCCGCTACGTCGGGCTCTCGGTCCTCGAACGGATCCCGGCGGAACCGGAGACGCTCCACCTCGTCTACACGGGCACGGTCCCCGAGTTCCGCCGCCGGGGGATCGCCACGGAGCTCAAGCGGCGCACGGTCGAGTACGCCCGGGCCCACGGCTACCGCCGCATCCGCACGACGAACGACTCGCGCAACGACCGGATGTGGCGCATCAACGAGCGGCTCGGCTACGCGCGAGCCTGGCCGTTCGTCCACGCCGAGAAGCCGCTCGACGGCCCGCCCGCGCCCTAGGGGCGGTCCCGCGGCCGGCCGCCGCCGCCGGGCGGCGTCGGGGTCCGGCCGGTCGCGAGCTCGAGCCCCGCGACGAACAGGCCGAGCGCCGCGCCGAAGACGACCGCCGACCGCTCGAGCCCGACCCGGTCCGCGGCGAGACCGAGGCCGATCGTGGGGACGGCGAGCGCGAGGTACCCGACCACGAAGAACGCCGCCAGCAGCTCGCCCCGCTGGTCGTCCGGGGCCACGCGGTCGATGAGCGTGACGCTGCCCATGTAGGCGAAGCCGATCCCGAGCCCCATCACCGCCGCGCCGGCGAGCAGGAGCGGCAGGGAGCCGAGCGGGAGGGCGAGGACGAGCGCGACGAGACCCCCGAGGATGAGCGGCAGCCCGTCGAGCAGCGCGCGTCGGTCCCGGACCTCCCCGAGGCCGAGCTGCACGATCGCGGCGAGCCCGAACAGGACGGCCACGATCGCCGCCCCCTCGGCGCGGTTGGTGACGCCGATCTGGGCCGCCAGGAACGTGGGGGCGAGCGCGCCGAACAGCCCGTAGATCGAGTAGCACGCCGCGAGCGCGCCCGCGGCGACCCAGAACGGCCGCCGCACCGCGGCGGGGACGACCAGGCGCTGGACCCGGATCCGCCGGTGGGGGTCGACCACCACCGTCTCGGGCGTCCGCGCCACCAGCGCGAGCGCCAGCGCGCTCACGGCGACCACGACGAGGTACACGGTCTCGGTCGGAGCGGGCCCGTACTGGGCGAGGAGCCCGCTCACGAGGATGCCGGTCGCGACCCCGCCGAAGTTCGCCGCCACCGACACCCGGGCCACGTGGTGTTGGTCGCCGCGCGGCTCGAGCCCGGCCATCGACGCGGTCGCCGTGCTGGTCGACGCCCCGACCGCGAGGCCCGAGACGACCCGCGCGAGGGCGAGGCCCGCCGCCCCGCCCGCGAGCAGGAAGGCGACCCCGGCCGCGGCCGTCAGGCCGAGGCCGACGTAGAGGACCGGCTTCCGGCCGATCCGGTCGGAGAGCGGCGCCACGAAGAACGTCGTGAGGAGGACGCCGAGGGTGTACGCTCCGAAGATCTCGGCGAGCGTCCCGGAGGCGAAGCCGTAGCGGGCCTCGTAGATCGCGTAGAGGGGGGTCGGGACGCCCGCCGTGAACGCCGTGACGCCGAGGGCCAGCGCGACGTACCGGAACGGGGTGCGGCTCGTCGGGGGCGGGATCCCCGGTCCCGGGCCGGTCCTCGACGCGGGCGGCGCGGTCACTTCGGCACGACGGTCCGGGCGAGTTCCGGCGGCAGGGTCGGCCACGCGAGCCCGAGCCCCTCGAGGTGGTCGACGAGGAGGCGCACCACGGCCCAGTCGCGGAACCACTTCTTGTCGGACGGCAGGACGTACCACGGGGCGTACGCGGTGCTGGTGCGCCGGACCATCTCCTCGATCGCCGGGCGGTACTTCGACCACTTCGCGCGCTCCGCGACGTCGGCGGCGCTGAACTTCCAGTGCTTCGTCGGGTCCGCGAGACGCTCCTCGAGGCGGCGGCGCTGCTCGGCCTCGGAGATGTGCAGGAAGAACTTGATCACGCTCGTCCCCTCGCGGTCGAGCATCCGCTCGAACTCGTTGATCGCCCGATACCGCTCGCGCCAGATGCCGGGCCGGACGATCCGATCGACCCGCGCGGCCAGGACGTCCTCGTAGTGGCTCCGGTTGAAGATCACGATCTCCCCCTTCGCCGGGACGTGCGGGTGGACCCGCCAGAGGAAGTCGTGGTCGTACTCCTCGGGGGTCGGGACCCCGAACTTCGCCACCCGGACGCCCTGCGGGTTCACGCCGGTGAAGACGTGCCGGATGGTGCCGTCCTTGCCGGCCGTGTCGAGCCCCTGCAGGACGACCAGGAGCCCTCGCCCGCGGCAGGCGTACAGGAGCTCCTGCAGGCGCCCGAGCTCCGCCACGAGACGGGCGGACTCCCGGAGGGCCCGGCCCTTGGGAGCCCCGAAGGCGGACGTGTCCGCCGGGTCGACGCGGGCGAGACGGAACGACCGCCCCGGTCGGGCGGCCAACCGCGGCGGGGGGTGCAGCTTCGTAGGCTCCTCGTCCGCTCCGCGCCGGTGCCCCGGTCGCGGAACCTCCTCCCGGGGGATGCAGGGGGCCGCGAGCTTTAACCCTCGGTCGGGGGGTCGCCCGGTCCCCCGGCGGGCCGGACGACCCCCGGGACCCGGGTCACTTCCGACGCCGGGGCGCCGACGACGCGGCCCGCAGGGCGGCGACGATCGGATCGAATTCCGGATACCCGTCGTACCGGACCCCGTCGATGAAGAACGTCGGCGTGCCGTTGACGCCGCTCCGCACCCCGCTCATGTAGTCCTCCTCGATCCGCGGGGCGTAGGCGGCCGCGGCGACCTCCCGCGCGAGGCGGGGCACGTCCAGCTTGAGTCGGGCCTCCTCCCGGGCGAACGGGGCTTCCTCGCCGAGCGATCGCTGGTGCTCGTAGAGGAAGTCGTGCATCTCCCAGAACCGCCCCTGCGCGGCCGCCGCTTCGGCGGTCTCGGCCGCCCAGGCGGCGTGGGGGTGCGCGTTGGTGATCGGGAAGTTCCGAAAGACGAACCGGAGCCCGCTCCCGAACTCCTTCTGGACGCGCTTCACGATCGGATACGCCGCCCCGCAGTAGGGACACTGGTAGTCGCCGTACTCGACGAGCGTCACGGTCGCCTCCGCCGGACCCTGCGCGTGATCGCGATCTCCGACCGGCAGCGTGAGCCGGGGCGGGGTGTACGTTCCGGCCACGGTGGTTCACCCCAGCTTCTCGAGCGCCGCGAGGATCCCTTCCGCCCCGGGGTTGACGCCGTCCGGCGAGAGGTAGCTCCAGCGGACCCGACCCTTCCGATCGATGACGAACAGCGCGCGGGCCGCCTCCCCCGTGCGCGCCTCGAACGCGCCGTAGAGCCGGGAGACCGCCCCCTTCGGTTCGAAGTCGGAGAGGAGCGGGAAGTTGAGCTTCCGCTCCTTCGCGAACGCCAGATGCGACCAGACGCCGTCGACCGAGACGCCGAGGACCTCGGCGTCGAACTTCTTGAACTCCGGCATGAGCTGGGCGTACAGTCCCATCTGATCCGAGCAGACGGGGCTCCAGTCGGCCGGATAGAAGGCGAGGATCACCGGTCGCCCCAGGAAATCTCGCAGGGCCACGTCCTGGTCCGGCGTGGTCTTGAGCGCAAAGTCCGGCGCCGGAACGCCGGCCGGCAGGATCTTCAGACTCGGGGGCGCCGTCTTCGGCATGCGTGCTTCGCTCCTCCTTGCGCCGCCCGCGCGGGGATCGGCGCGTTCCCCCAGTCGCCTCGGGTTGAACTGGTTGTCGCCCCGCCGTCGGGGGAGGTCCCCCGACCGGGATGGGTCGGCCGGGCGCCCCGGACCGACCGCCGGGTCGGGCGAACGTTCCGAACGCCTCGCCGGCCGTCGTAGCGATCCCGGCGGCTCCTAGGGGACCTGCCATGCTTCCTCGACCGACGCGGGGGGGCTACGGCTCGGCCTGGCGGTCGGTGGGGAGGGGCGGCCCGGGCTCACGAGACGGCGGTGACGGATGTCGGAGGGGGGATTTGAACCCCCGACCCCAGGATCTCTCCCGGGGCGCGCGGTGCGCGCCCCGCTATGAGTCCCGTGCTCTACCGGGCTGAGCCACTCCGACAGGAAGGAACCGGCGGAGCATGCCGCGCCCGCTCCGTCTAGGCGGCCGTCCCGTCGCCGCCCTCGGCCATCGGGGCCGCGAGCTCCGGTCCCGCGGGGCCCTCGGGCACCGCCGACGGCTCGGACGTGGGGATCTCGTCCGAGATCACGCCCCGGACCTCGGAGCGACGGATCTCGATCTTCTTGAGGGGGTAGAGGGTCTTGAGGCCGTGGGCGAGCACCTTCGAGAGCTCCCCCTGGAGCATCTCGCGGACGAACTCGCTGCTGGTCCTAAGCTTCGCCTCGTCGACGAGCAGCTCCACGATCTTGTGCCGCAGCTCGGCGCGGAGCCGGGTCTGGAGGCGCTGCTCCCCGACCGCGACCGGCTTCACGATGATCTCCACGCCGTCCTTGGTCGTGACCGCGAACGAGGTGTCGATCTTCGAGCGCTTGCGGCGGGCGAGGCGGCGCACGTAGTCGGAGGTCAGGTCGTGGCCGATGAACCGGGCCTCGGCGACGCCGTCGCCGCCGATCCGCTCGATCCGGAACCGGAGCTTGATGTGGGCCTTCCCCGCGTCGGCGCCGCCCGAGATCTCGGGGAGCGTCGTCTCGAGGGTCCGTCCGACCACCTGCTCGGGCTCGCTCGCGACCGTCTCGCCGAGCTCGACGTGCTGGAAAAGGCCCGGCGCGCGGACCTTGAACCAGTGCTTCGAGCGCCACTTGTCCTTGACCGTCCGGGCCAAGGCGGTCTTCTTCGGAGCCGACTCCTTCTCGGCCATCGCGTGCGGGGGCGCGGAGCGGGGTACCCTACTTAACGGTTCGGTCGGCGAGGGCGCGCCGTCGGCCCACCGCCGAGGCGCGTCGCGCCAAACTAATTAAGCGAACCCAGCTCGGCGCGCCGTGGCGCAGCCGATCGCCGCTCCGACGCCCGGCACCCGAGGGACCGCCGCCCAGCTCGTGGCCGCCCACGCGACGCTCGAGAGCCCGAGCGAGCGGTTCCGGTCCGAGATCCTTCGCGCGCTCGACGCGTTCCGGGCGAAGGGACTGGGCCGCGAGGACGCCGTGCGCGCCCTGTTCCCGCGCACGGTCCTCCCGGAGTCGACCTACGAGGACCTCGTCACCGCCCTCGTTTCGGGCGCCCACGTGCTCTTCTTCGGTCCGTCCGGCGCCGGGAAGACGAGCCTCGCGAAGGACCTCTGGAGCCTGTTCCCGAAGGGCGTCTGGGTCGTGGACGGCTGCCCGGTGCTCGACCACCCGCTGAGCCTCGTCGACGCCGGGGCCGCCGCCCGTTTCCCGCCCTGCCCGATCTGCGCCCGACGGTTCGCCCCGGACGGCGACCCGGCGAACTTCGACCCGACCCGGGTCGATCCCGCGAAGGTGCCCGCGGAGTATCTCCTCCTCCGCGAAGGGTTCGGGTTCGCCCGGATCCAGGGCAGCTCCGAGGTGTTCCCCGATCACCTGACCGGTAACATCAACCTGCGGAAGCTCGAGGAGGTCGGCGACCCGATGAGCCCCCTCGTCTTCGAGCCGGGGAAGCTCCTCCAGGCGAACCGCGGCTTTCTCCTGGTCGACGAGATCGGGAAGCTGCCGCTCGGCACGCAGAACGTGCTCCTGCAGGCGCTGCAGGAGGGCACGGTCACGCCGTCCAAGTCGCGGGAGAGCTTCCCGGCGGCGTTCGTCGCGGTCGGCACCTCGAACCTCTCCGACCTCGACAACATCAACGACCCGCTCTCCGACCGGCTCACGAGCCTCCACATCGGCTACAACGACCGGCACGCGGACAACCGCCGGATCGTCCACCTCGGACGGGCCGCGGAGGGCGTCGCCTGGGTCCCCGAGGTCCTGGTCGACGCGGGCGTGCGGGTCGTCGAGGCCTGGCGCCTTCGGATGAGCGAGGACAACCCCGACATCGGCGAGGTCGGCTCGAACCGAACGCTGCTCGACGTCGCCGCGCGCACGAGCGCCATCGCGACCGTCGCCGGCCACCCGATCCCCTCGGGGGCCGACCTGCGGGCCGGCCTCGTCCACGCGATGCGCGGCCGCATCCGGGCCCGGAGCGGCGACTCGTTCCGCCAGAACGAGAAACGGGTGACCGAGTTCGTCGACCAGTACCTTCCGCCGGCCCTCAAGCGCAGCGCCGGCGTCTACTGGTGCCGGTACTATCGCGGCCCGCTGAAGGAGAGCAAGTCCGACGGCGAGGCGCTCGTCGGCGAGGGGCGGCGGCTGCGGGACGACCCGGCGCTGCGGGCGAGCACGGCCGTGGACGGCGGCACGTTCCCCCAGTTCCGCGCGTTCGCGGCGTTCGTGGCCGACCGGGAGCGTCCCGGGGACGGCGTGACCCCGATCGAGGCCGGGGCCGCCGTGTTCCGGCTGCTCGAGGAGCACTCCCTGTTCACGTGCCCCGACGAGGACGGCGACGACGCCCCCCTCTAGTACGGACATCGCGCTCCCGGAGTGCCGGGACTACCCGGACGACGTCCGGTCCGACGACCTGCTGGACGCGTTGGACCGGGACGCGCTCGTGCGGGCGCTCGCCGAGCAGGGCGTCGACGGCGCCCGCCGGCTCCTTCAGGAGCGGGCGGGGACGGACGCGGAGCTGAAGTCCCGGCTCGAACGGCTGCGCGAGCGCCTGCGACGCCAGGCCGCGACCCGCGTCCGACGTCTGATCGGCGACTACGACCGCCGGGCGGCCGAGCTGGCGACCGCGCAGCAGCGCTCCGACGCCGACGTCGCCGCCCGGATCGCCGCGCTCGAGGCGCGGCTCAAGGCGGCGCGGTCGATCGACTGGTCGAAGCTGCCGCCGTCCGACCTCCTCGACGAGATCCAGGCGGCGTTGCTGGTCCCCGAGGCCTCGTGGAACCGGCCCCCGCCGGCCCCGTCGCTCGGGGCCCGGCTCCGGGCGGCCCTGCGCCGCTTCGTCGCCTGGCTGCGCGGGCTCTTCGGCCGCCGGCGCGTCCCGCCCCCGGCCCGGCCCGAGCGGACGATGCCGATCGCGGTCGCGGCGGCGGGCGGACGCGCGCTCGGCCCGTCGGAGCTCGGGTCGGCCCTCGCGCGCCTCTCCGCGCCGGAGCGGGACGAGCTCTCGCGCTCGGTCGAAGAGCGCCTGACCGCCCAGGAGCGGACGCTCGCGAAGGACGCCGAGGCGAAGCGCCGGGCCGCCGAGGCGCAGCGGCGGCAGCTCGCGGAGGAACGGGCGGAGGCGGAGCGTCGGGCCCGCGCGCAGACCGAGAGCCAGGTCCGCGAGGGCGAGGAGCGGCGCCTCGAGCGCGAGCTCAAGGAACGCGGGTTCGTCGCGGAACGGGCCGGCGAGCTCGTGGTCACCTACGGGCTCGTCGAGCGGTTCGCCCGGCTCCTGCTCGAGGAGGAGAGCCGCCGGCTGCCCGGCGACATCCGGCTCTCGCTGCGGGGCGGCGGGTCGACCGGCGTGTACGAGAAGGCCCGGCTGCAGCGCCCGGAGGAGGTCGCCCGCCTCGATCTGCCGAGCTCGCTGCTCGCGGCCCGCCTCGCCGGGCTGCGGCACATCGACGAGAGCACGAGCTACGTCTACCGGGAGGTCACGAGCGAGCGGGTCCACGTCGTCCTCGCCTTCGACCGGTCGGGGAGCATGGCCGAGGGCGGAAAGCTCGAGGCCGCGAAGAAGGCGCTGCTCGCGCTGTACGTCGCGATCCGTCGTCGGTACCCCGACGCGACGATCGACGTCCTGGCCTTCGACAACGAGGTGCGCGTGCTCGATCTGGTCGAGCTGTGGGAGTGCCCCGCGGGGGCGTTCACCAACACCTCGGAGGCGCTGCGGGCGGCCCACCTGCTCCTGCAGGCGTCGCGGGCGACGCGCCGCGAGGTGTATCTCCTCACCGACGGGCTCCCCGAGGCGTACACGGGCGAGGACGGGGCGGTCCGCGCCGGCCAGCTCGACGTCGCGATGGAACGGACGCTCGAGCGGGCCCGGGAGCTCGCGACCGTGGTGCCGCTCCGCTTCTCGATGATCCTCCTCAAGTCCGAGCACCCCGAGTACGAGGCCGCGGCCCGGGCGATCGCGCGCACGGTCGGCGGCGAGCTCGTGCTCACCGAGCCCGGCCACCTCGGGGTCGAGCTCCTCGTCCGCTGGGCCCACGGCACGGCCACGGAACGTCGGGGGGTCGGCCCGTCCGCGGAGGGGCCGGCGGCGACCCCCGCCGCACCGGGGCCCCGCCCGAAGGGCCGCAAGCGACGCGCCGACCGACGCATGGGCGGCTAGGGCCTTTCCCGTGCTCCTCTAGGTTTATCTCCCGTGCCCTCGCTCTCGCGGGCCGGGTCTCCCATGCCCGAGAGCCGAGAGGAAGCGCAGTTCCGTGAGCACATGGCCGACATGCGGCGCGCCGCCCGGGGCCTGGGCCGGGACTTCGCCCACGAGTTCGCCGACCTGGACCGGAAGATCGAGCGGTTCGGGAACTCGACCGCCCGCGACGCCCGGGCCCTCGGCGCGGAGATCCAGGACGACTTCGCCCACCTCGGACGGCAGCTCGACGAGGGGATGCGCGCGGTCCCCCAGCGGTTCGCGAACGCGGGCTACGCGATCGGCTCCGGGGTCGCCCGGGCCGGCGGCGCCACGCGCGACGCCGTGGTCGCGGCCGGCAAGGCCGCGAAATCCGGCACCCGGAACGCGCTCGCGAGCGCGGCCGGCGTGAAGCGCACGCCGATCCGCGAGTGGTCCCCGCCGCTCAGCGACGCGGCGCCGCCGGACGACGCCGAGCCGTAGACGGCCGCCCGGCCCTCGGGCCGGCGAGCTCCCCGCGGACCCGCTCCGCGGCGACCCGGAGGTACTCCGCGTCGACGTCGAAGCCGACGAACTCGACCCCGAGGCGCGCCGCCGCGACCGCGCTCGCCCCGATGCCGACGAACGGGTCCACCGCGCGCCGGATCCGCCGGACCCCGTGCAGGCGCAGGCACCACTCGGGGAGCTCGGGGGGGAACGTCGCCGGATGCGGCCGGTCCCGCGCCCGGAAGCGGATCGTGGGGTACGGCAGGAACCAGGTGTTCCCGCGGCAGCGGCGGTCGGCCCGCCCCGACCTCCAGCGCGCGACGTTCGACTTGTCGCCGTACGGCACCCCGATCGCGAGGCGGTCGAGCGGCACGTCGCCCCTCCGGGTGAGGTGGAAGACGTACTCGTGCGCGCCGTGGACGTACCGGGCGGAGCGGACCGGCTTGTAGTGCCCGAGCGCCAGGTCCCGGTCGAGGCCGGCGGCGCGCCCGGCCGCGTCCCGGTCGATCGCGATCGACTTCACCCAGTGGATCACGTTCTGGAGGTGGAACGGGGCCCCGGCGGCGCGGGCGACGTCCCAGGCGAGCCCGGGGTCGGACGGCGGGCTCCCGACGTTGAGGAAGAACGAGCCGTCGCGCGCGAGGCTCCGGGCGACGGCCCGTCCGACGGTCCCCATCCACGCGAGGTACTCGGCGCGCGGCCGGTCGTCGGCGTACGCGGAGTACGCCACGCCGAGGTTGTACGGCGGGCTCGTGACGACGACGTCGGCGCCCCCGGGCCCGACGCGCCGCGGGAGGCCCGCGACGGCGTCCTCGGCCCAGAGCGTGACCGACCGCCCGCCGGCGAGCGGGAGGCGCGCGTACGGCGGAGCGGTCATCCACCGGCCGGGGCGCGTCGCGTCACCGGGCCGGGGCGGGCGGAGGGGCCTTCTCCTTGAGCTTCGCCATCTCGGCGCGGGCCTCGCTGAGCGCCTTCTGCGGCTCCTTGTAGTAGAAGGAGACGAGCTGCCCCACGTCACGGTGGGTGTACGGCCGCTGGCGGGTCGCCTGCGCGTCCTTCGCCATCATGAAGTCGAGGATCTCGACGCGGTTGCGGACCTCGCGCTCCATCTCCTTCATCGAGAGGTTCTTCATCAGCGCGACCCGCTCGTAGATGTACGAGTGGCCCGAGTAGAGGAACGTGTCGTCCGCCGGGTTCCACGAGTAGACCGAGTTCGTGATCAGCTCGTTCGTCTCGGGGTCGAGCCCGACGATCTCGGTGAGCGACTGGACGCGGCGGGTCATCTTCGTCCCGACCTTCACCTGCCGCTGCAGCAGCACGAGGTTGAGCGCCGAGACGAGCGAGCGCGGCAGCGAGATGGGGGGGTTCTCCATCCGGTGGACCATCGCGCTCACGCTCTCCGCGTGGAACGTCGTGTAGCAGGTCTTCCCCGTCGCCATCGCCTGGAAGACGATGAACGCCTCCGCCCCGCGCACCTCGCCCACCATCAGGTACTGGGGGCGCTGGCGGAGGGCGGCGGCGAGCAGATCGAACATGTCGATCTCGCCGGGCGCCTTGCCGCTCGTGAGGTTCTTCGCGCCGAAGCCGGCCCGCGTCAGCGATGGGACCCAGTTCTCGTGGGGCAGGTTGAGCTCCCGGGTGTCCTCGATCGAGACGATCTTCATCTGGGGCGGGATGAACAGGAGCGTCGCGTTGAGCGTGGTCGTCTTCCCGCTGGCGGTGCCGCCGCAGACCATCATCGACTGCCCGTTCTCGATGGCGATCCAGAGGTACGCCATCATCTCCGGGCTCATCGTCTTGAACTTCAGGAGGTCGACCGGGGTGAACGGGTTGTCCCGGAACCGCCGGATCGTGAACGAGCTCCCGCGCTTCGTGACGTGGACGCCGAGCGTCGCCTGGAGACGCGAGCCGTCCGGGACCGTCGCGTCGAGGATCGGGCTCGCGACCGAGATGTGCTTGCCGGAGCGCTGCGCGAGCCAGACGACGAAATCGTCGAGCTCCTTCGCGCCCCCGAACTTGAGGTTCGACCGGATCGACCCGTACTTGCGGTGGTAGATGTAGAGCGGGATGCCGACCCCGTCGCACGAGATGTCCTCGACCTCGGTGTCGGTCATCGGCACCTCGACGACGCCGTAGCCAACGAAGTCCCGCTCGAGGTAGTAGAGGATCCGCGACTTCGTGGTGGGGCCGGGCGACAGCTCCCAGGCGAGCAGCTGGTCGTCGACCATGCGGCGCAGCTCCCGGCGCTTCGTCTCGGGATCGTGCTCGGGGAGCGGCTCGAACTGGGCGATCAGGACCGTCCGCAGCCGGTCGGTGAGCTCCTTCTCGAGCGCGGAGAGGGGCGGCTCGATCACCTCGTAGAGGTACTCGTTCCGCTGGTTGTGGTAGGAGATCCGCACGTAGGTGATCCCCGGGCGGATCGGCGCGAGGTCGAGCTGCTTCAGCGCCGGGTCGGTGATCGCCGGGACCGGCGTCACGTCGCGGTCCGCGCCCTGGCCCGAGATGCCGAGCCGGGCGAGCTTCACCGCGCGCGGGTCGGCGCTGCCCTTGCGCAGCGAGGCCCCCATGCGGAGCCACGGCGAGAAGAAGCTGCGCTTCGGCGGCGGCGCGGTCGTTGTGCCGTCGTCGTCGCCCGGTGCCTCGATCGCCTCGCCCGCCACGGACCTAGCCTCCCGCCGCGGGGCAGTTCGCGCTCAGCACGGGAACGATGAACCGCATGATGACCCAGCCGACGGAGAGCATGATCGTCGCGTGCTGGAGCCCCTCCGCCAGGCGGCCGTTGAACAGGACCCCCGCCATCACCCCGTCGCCGACCGCGTGCACGATGACGGCGACCATGAAGGCGAGGAACAGGACGGGGACGAACTGGAACGCGAGGTTGACGGCCGAGCCGCCGCCGAGCCCGGACGCCGAGACCGAGCAGCCGGCCACGATCATCTGCGGCAGGAAGATCGCCGCCATGATCCAGATCGTGAC
>Ga0335074_10004498_pt1 | contig 19188 bp, 12 predicted proteins | sample Lox_Sample_23_FD_206715 | JGI IMG/M metagenome (GOLD analysis project Ga0335074, IMG submission 206715) | Soil microbial communities from Loxahatchee National Wildlife Refuge, Florida, United States - Lox_Sample_2.3 | ecosystem: Environmental > Terrestrial > Soil > Wetlands | place: USA... | reverse complement strand
GGCCGGTGTTCCGATCGCCATGGGATCGGACGTCGGTCCGTTTCCGCACGGAACGCAGGCGCGCGAATTCGTACTGATGGTCAAGTACGGGATGACGCCGCTCGCCTCGCTGCAAGCCGGCACGCTGAACGGCGCGAAGCTGCTCGGCTGGGAGGGCCAGATCGGCGACCTCAAGCCGGGCTATTTCGCCGACATCGTCGCCGTTCCGGGCGACCCGCTCGTCGACATCACGGATGTGCAGAGAGTGGCGTTCGTGATGAAGGGCGGCGTAGTGTACAAGAAGTGATCCTATTTGCCGCAGTCCTGCTGGCCATAACGGGCGCGAAGGTATTCCCTTCGCCCGATGCCGCGCAGCTCGAATGCGACCAATGTTTCATTTTCGCCGGATTCTGGAACGCGCACGTCCATTTCACGGAGCCCAAGTGGGCCAAGGCCGCAACGGATCCAGAGCAGACGCTCACGCGTGACCTTCAAGACATGCTCACCAGTTGGGGATTTACCACGGTGGTCGATCTGGCTTCCGATATTCGCACCACCTCTGCTCTGCGCCGGCGCATTGATTCGGGCGAAGTTCTCGGCCCGCGCATCTTCACTGCCGGGTTGGCGCTTTATCCTCCCAACGGTATTCCATACTATCTGGGCGACCTTCCCGCGAAGATTCGCGCGATTCTCCCGCAACCTTCCACTCCGGCCGAAGCCACGTCCATCGTCGAACGAAACATCTCGGCCGGCGCCAATGTTCTGAAACTCTTCACCGGCTCCTATATCGCGCGCGGCCAAATCAAGACCATGCCGCTCGATGTCGCGCGCGCAGCTGTGGTGGCCGCTCATGCGCATCACCAGCTCGCCTTCGCGCATCCGTCCAATCTGGAAGGAGCGCGTATCGCGATGGAAAGCGGCGTGGATGTGCTCGCGCATGCGCCCGATACGGTCGCCGGTGTCGACGACACATTCCTGCGGCAAGTAATCGCACATCACATGTCGATGATTCCGACCCTGAAGCTCTTCTCGGGCGAATCTGACATCTTGAGCATCCGCGACATCGTCGACAAGTTCCACCAATTCGGCGGCAGGCTGATCTTCGGCACCGACACCGGCTTTCTAACCGATTACGATTTGCACGAAGAGTACCGGCAGCTGGCGGTGACCGGGCTGTCGTTCAAAGACGTGCTCGCTATGCTCACTACTGCGCCGGTTGAATTGTTTGGGTTAAAGAATGAAGGCCGAGTGGCCCCTGGATTTCGCGGCGACCTGACCATCCTTTCAGCCGATCCGTCCGCGCGCGGCATGACCGCATTCACCGAAGTGCGCTACGTCATCCGCGAAGGCCGCGTAATTTTCGATTCGTCGAAATTCACCCGCTAATTTTCGAGCTAATTCGCCGCGCCCTGCATTGCCAGTTCCGCCTGCGGAGCGGGCGGAGGAGCTTCCGCGCCGTTCTGTCCGAACCGGACCGAGACCAGCTTCGAGACACCTGGCTCCTGCATCGTGACACCGTAGAGCGATTGCGCCGCTTCCATGGTCCGTTTAGCGTGCGTGATCACGATGAACTGCGTCTGCGTCGACATCTCTTTGATCAACCGCGTCAGGCGCTGGATATTCGATTCATCGAGAGGCGCATCTACCTCATCGAGAATGCAGAACGGGCTCGGCGTATAGCGGAAGATCGCCATCAGCAGCGCCATCGCAGTCAGTGATTTTTCGCCGCCCGAGAGCAGCAGCACGTTTTGCAGCTTCTTGCCTGGGGGCGATGCAACGATATCGATTCCCGATTCGGCCATGTTGGTCTCATCCGTCAGCCGCATCTCACCGGTACCGCCGCCGAATAATGTTTGGAACATCTGGCGGAAGAAATTGTTCACCGCTTCGAAGGCTTCCGAAAACCGCTTGCGCGATTCCACGTCGATTTCGTGGATCGCTTTTTCGGTATCGCGGATCGAATCGAGGAGGTCCTGACGCTGCGCGTTCAGGAAATCATAGCGCTGCTGCGCTTCCTGAAATTCTTCGAGCGCTTGCGGATTCACCGGACCCAAGGCCTCAATCTTGGCCTTCACTTCCTGATATTTCTGCTCGGCCTCTTCGAGTCCAACTTCATCGAGCACGGTCTCTGCGCCCGCCGCCAACTCTTCTGCCGCGAGGCCCAGCTCCTTGCGGCTGGTCTCATCCAGAAACTTCAGTTCGGACTGCTTCCGGACCAGTTCCAGTTCGATTTGCGAGCGCCGCTCCTGAGCCGCTTGAACGCTCGATCGCAATTGTTTCAGAGATTCGTCGAGCGCCAGCAGATTCGCACGCTGTGTGGTCTCCGACGCCGCGAGTTCGGCTACCAGCGTTTCGGCCGAACGGATGGTTTCCACCAGTTCGCCTGCACGCCGCTCCAGTTCGACGTTATCCGCCAGCAGCCGTGCGCGTTCGGCGCCCAACCGCTCCATCTCCAGCGCGATTTCGTTCCTGCGAGTTGCCGCCGATGCAATCCCCGCCTCATGCCGCGCCTGCGTGGCACGTTCGGACCGCTGGCGTTCTTCAAATCCCGCCAATTCCGCGCGCAGGTTGCCGTGCTGTTCGCCAAGCAGATGCGATTGCGCCTGCAACTCCTCAAAATCGGCTCGGGACTGTTCGAGCACCTGTTCTTCTACGGCCCGCGCCGCTTCGCGATCATCGAGCAACTGTTGATCGCGCTCCTGCTGTTCCCGCGCCCGCGCGCCTTCTTGCCGCAAGCGATCGAGCTCCAGCCGAGCCACCGAAAGCCGAGTCTGTGCCCGCGTGAATTCCTCAGCCAGCTTGCGATGCTCGTGATCGAGCGCCAGCGCTTCTTTTTCCTGGATCTGCTGTAAGCTGCGGAGGCTCTCCAGGTCGTCGCTCAAGCTCGTGATCTCGCGATCCAGCTCTTCGAGCGCCACCGTCGTCGCATCCACTGCGCGTTGCTTCACCTGCACTTCGCCCATTAACTCCCGCAACTCACGCTTTAGCGCCAGTGGACCGCTGCCCGTTTTCTTTCCGCCACTCACCGCCTGGCCGTGATAGCTCACTCCATCGGGCAACAGGAAGAAGCATTCGGGATGCTCCACCGCCAACCGCTGCGCCGCGGCGCGATCCTCGGCGAGGAAACAATGCGCGAGGCGCGGCAACAGGTCCCGCGGCGCCGACGCGAATCCGTTGGTAAAACGCAGATGATCGCTCAACCGGCCGATCACGCCGGGGTCACCGGCCAGCGTTTCCATCGCGTGCTGTTCGCCCGCGGCCTCCGGATGCACCAGGAACGTCGCGCGGCCATCCAGATCGGTACGCATGATGTCGATCCCGCGCTCGGCCTCGCCCCAATTCTCCACCACCACGTATTCCAGCTCTTCGTGCAGAAAATCCTCGGCCGCCTTTTCGAACGCCGGCTCCACTTCCACGAAATCCGCCAGCACGCCCGACGCGCGAAAATCCTCCGCCTGGCCACGCTCGATGGCGGTAAACAATCGCTTCACGCTCTCCGCCGTATATGCGCGATGCGAGAGAATCTCTTCAAGCGATTCCTTGCGCGCCTTGAGCCGCGATGCTTCGGTGCGCAGATGGTCCAGCGTCTTGCGAGCCTCCGCCGCCTCTGCTTTACGCGCGCTCAAATCTTCTTCCACACGCCGCTTTTTGTCGGCAGTGGATTCAAGTTCCATCTGTCCGGACGACATCCTATGCGACAACTCCGCCTTTATGCCTGTGAGCCGCTCTAAATCCGCGGCGGAGGTTTGTTCATCGCGCTGGCAGCGCGCCGAATCACGATCCACGGCCGAAAGATACTCGGCGATCTGCACTAGTTGATTCTTTAGCTTCGAGGATTCGCCCAGCAGCCGCAGCACATTCTGGCGACCCGACTCCAGAGTCCGGCCGCGCTCCTGCAAGCTCTGCTGTAATTGCTCGCGTTCCTTGGCCTTCACGGCTAAACGCTCGCGCGCCGCTTCAATCTCGGCTTCGAGCTCCGCGACCGATTGCAGATGGGCTTCGAGTTCCAGCCGCAGCTGTTCGTGACGCTTCTCGAGCTCCTTCGATTCCGTCTCGCCCTGCCCCAGCCGCTGCTCCATGGCGCGAATCTGCTGCGCTTGTGAATCCAGCCGGCCGCGCGTACGTTCCTGATCCAGTTGAAAATCGGCCAGCTTGCGCCGGGCTTCGGCCAGCTCCGCGTCGTTGCGATAACAGGCTTCCTGCAACGCGGTGTATTGCTGTTCACTCTGCGCGACTTGCTCGGAAAGATTTTGGAACTCGGCATTCGCCAGATTCAAATCGAGCGCGGTCTTGGCGGCGTCGCGCTCCAGCATCTGGTAACGAGCCGTCAGTGCGCCGCGCAGATGCGCCACCATTTCGCCCTTCAACTCTTCGTAACGCCGCGCCTTGGATGCCTGGCGCTTGAGCGAATTCACCTGGCGCCCAACCTCTTCCAGAATGTCGAACACGCGCGACAGATTCTGTTTCGCACCTTCGAGCTTCGCTTCAGCGAGGCGCTTTTTCGTCTTGAACTTGCCGATGCCCGCGGCCTCTTCAATAATGGCGCGCCGGTCCTGTGGCTTGTTGCTCAAGATCTGCCCAATGCGGCCTTGCTCAATGATGGCGTAGCTTTCCGGACCCAGGCCAGTGCCAATGAAGAGGTCCTGGATGTCACGCAGCCGGGCAACCCGGCCGTCGATCAGGTATTCGCTTTCGCCGGAGCGGAATAGCCGCCGCGTAATGGTGACTTCGCTCGGCTTGTGATGGCCGTTAGTGTGTCCAGTGCCATTCGCGTGGCCGTTGCCGTTGGCGTGAGGCTCGGGCTGCTCGTCGGCCGCCGGGTCCACGAGCGTCATGGTGACGGACGCGAGGCCAAGCGGCTTACGATCGCGCGTCCCGGCGAAGATCACGTCTTCCATCCTGGTACCGCGCAGGCTCTTGGCCGATTGTTCGCCCAAAACCCAACTCATAGCGTCACTGAGGTTGGACTTGCCGCAGCCGTTCGGCCCGACAATCGCCGCGATTCCCGAACCGGAAAACTTCATCTCGGTTCGATCAAAGAAGGACTTAAAGCCCTGAATTTCAACCCGCTTGAGCTTTAGCAAAATAGCTCCCCTTCCATTATCGTCTCGGGGGATGGGTCTATAGTAACCGCACTCGGGGCCAAAGTAAAGCGGGTCATCGCCTATATTTTGTGGCGAGTCCTAGGACTAATCTATTAGTAGTCCCTAGGACGATAGTCGAAATTCAACGTCGACTTCGGTCAGAACCTCGACGGGGACACCGTTCAGATACGTTGGCCTATAAACCCACTGTTTGACAGCGTTCATGGCGGCGGGAACGAGGAGCGGCTGACCGCTCAACAGCGCGAGATCTTCCACCTTGCCATTCGGGGCAATCACGGCCTTCAACTTCACCACACCGCCAATCCGAGCATCTCTGGCAAGCATAGGATACACCGGCTCGACCTCGTGAACCAATCGCGCCGCTTCCACTTGGCCGCCGATCCGGAGCCGCGAAGGCGTCGCGGGTTTAGGAGCTTCCTTCGGTGCGGGTGGTGGAGGAGGTGGAGGGGGTGGTGCTGCACTGAGCATTCCGCCGATCACGCCTCCGGGGATCCCGCCAGGCACTCCACCAGGGACGCCGCCGACAACACCGGCGATCTCAGGCGGCGGGACTTCGCGAATGTCATTGATTCGGGCCACTTGTTTGGGAATCGTGAGCGGGGCAATGAGCTTGTTCGGGTCGAACTTGCGGGGAGTAACGTGAGTCACGCGCGCCAGGTGCGCTGGAGCCGGCGGGGGCGGAGGCGGCGGGGGTGGAGGCGGCGGAGGCGCTAGCAATACACTGCTCGAAAACTGCGCTACCGGCAGCGTTTCCACCACGAACAGTGGAATCGCAAGGATAATCCCGATCGCTAAAATCTGGCCGCCCAGCGCCAGCAGCACGGTCCAGGAGCGGCGCGTTTTCCCTTTTCCCACGAAGGTTTGTTCAAACATGGAATGTCCCTTCTCACAACCTATTGGACGCGCCGAAGCAAGGTCACGGTGCAAAAGGGCGCATCCCGCGCGGACGGGATTTCGGTGGGCGTACTGAAGGGATAATCTAAAAGGAGAAGGCTGCTACGCGGCTGGAGTTGCTCGAAGATCGCGTCCCGACAGTCTTTCGATTCGGGAGCGCCGCACCGCAGGTCAACTGCGGGTCGGATGGAGCTTAGCCCGAGGCCGTCACTGCGCACTGCGAGGCGCTCTGGTTGTTCGCAACGTCTATCGACTTGCCGAGCCGGATCGTAAAATGGAACGCGCTGCCTTCGCCGGGCTCGCTTTCAACCCATACCCGGCCGCCCAGCAACTCAGTCAAGCGCTGCGAAATCGAGAGGCCGAGTCCCGTACCGCCGTATTTGCGCGTTGTGGAACTGTCGCCCTGGGTGAAGGAAGAGAAAATCTCCTTTTGGCGCTCGGCGGGAATGCCGATGCCGGTGTCTTTGACGGTGAACCGGACCAGCGTGCTTTCGCGATCCTGCGATTCCAGGTGAACCGAGATCGTCACGCCGCCGGAACTGGTGAACTTCACCGCGTTCCCGACTAAGTTCACGAGGATCTGCCGCAAACGAACCGGATCGCTCGCTACCAAATCCGGGATCTTCGGATCGATGACCAGGCTAAACTCCAGACCCTTCTGCTGCGCGCGAATGGCAAGCGGCTTCAAGGCATGCGCCAGGGTTTCTCGCAGGCTGAAATTGACTACGTCCAGGCTCAGCTTCCCGGCTTCCATTTTCGAAAAATCAAGAATATCGTTGATCACCGCGAGTAAGCCGTCCGCGGATTCTTTGGCGGTTTCGAGATAATCCCGCTGCTCGGCATCGAGCGGCGTGGTCAAGGCCAGATCCACCATGCCGAGAATGCCGTTCATGGGCGTGCGAATCTCATGGCTCATGTTCGCCAGGAACTGACTTTTCGCCTGGTTCGCGGCTTCGGCGGCCTCCTCAGCGCGCCTGCGTTCCACCATTTCGGCTTGGAGCCGCTCATTCGCTTGCCGCAGCGCCGTGCGTTGCAGATGCGCCTTCAGGGCCAAGTAAATGAAAAGGCCAAAGACCATGGGGCCCAGAACGGTTCCTGACAACGTGATTACGGAGAGCAAGCCGGTATGGTGCTTCGGTGAAAACGCTTCGAGCAAACCGATTCGGACCGTCGTGAGAAAGAGGACTCCGCAGATGGGCGCCCATGCGGGAACTTGCAGGTTGGGTTGAATCAGATCCAAAGCGACTGAGGCGACGGCGACCCCGAGCAGCAGGAAACCGAAGCCGCTATAAAAAGCTACTCGATTCAGTTGAATCGCGGCAAAACTGTAGCCGTTTCCTCCGGTCACCCCAATCAGACAAGCCGCTCCCACGGCGGCGACAAAAAATCCGATCACTCCGAGCAGCGACGATTCACTTTGGAAACGCCTGGTTTGAGCGAGCATCACTCCAGCGGCCAAGATCAGGAAACAGATGGCGACGAGCGGTGGCGTGCGGGCCGGATCGATGGTCTTCGGTCCGGCAACGAGATCTTCGAATAGTGTGATTGCCGCAAGGCACGCTGAAATGGCCGTGCCGATCCAGACGAGCCGCGTCCGGCCGATCGCAAGACCCACGACTGCACAGCCAAGCAGCACAAAACACAGGGCCGAGTCAGGACGCATCGGCGCCAGGTCGGGTGCGACCTGAATCAAGATCCTGGAATGGGTGGCATATCCGGCAAGAACCGCCAGGCCAAGTGCACTCGCGAGCACGCCTAAGACCGCTCCGGTGATTCTGGGCACAGACAGACGGGGCACAGGCATGGCTGAATCCTTGCTATCGACGTATTGAAAACAAAGCTTTAACTCGACCTAGACCGCTTGGCGAGGATCTCGTAAACGGGCTTGTTGTCGGCGAAAACCTGGAATTCGGCGATCTTGCCGTTGTGAACCAGGGCCCGCCAAGCCGCGGGCGTGCGCCACGGAATGCCATCGATAGTTCCGCCCGCTTCACCGCAGGCGACGACGGTGGTGTGGTCGGCAAGCGCTTGGTCGATGCGAATCGCATAATCGGGGCACATGTTGAAATAACCGCGCCACCCGGCTTCCATGGTCTTGGCTCCATGGACGCGGTTTCCCAGGGAATCGATGAATCCATGCTCCGGCGTCATCAGCGCGGTGATCGCGCCTACGTGATGGCGATTGATGGCGTTCACGAACTGGGCAAAAACATCGGCGGGGTTCATGGCTTGGTTGCCGGTTTGACGTCGACTGTTACGGTCTCACCCTCGCCGACGGTGACCTCCGGACAATTTTCCACGGTCAGCGAAGCTTCAAGATCGCCCACACCTCCGACGGCGGTCACGCAATACTTGCCGGGAGCCAAACCGGGCAAAGAAAACTGACCGTTCGAATCCGCGTGGGCCAAAGGATTGTAGCTGGATTGGAAACCGAAGGCTCCCTGTTCCGATTCGTCCACTTGCGTCGGTATCACCAGGACGAACTTTCCGGGAGGAGCCGTGCCCCTGATGGTCGCCGTATTAGTGCTGACTACGATCCGCAGAGGCGCGGCCACGCCCGAGGTCAGATCGATTGCTTTGTGGGTGACGTCGTCAGTGCCGAACCACGCCGACTTGAGGAAAGCCGACGGGGCCGTTAATCGAATTCGCCAGTCGCCCGGAAGAACGGATTTGACGGTAAATGTTCCGTCGGCGCTGACCTGGTTTGGCGCGGGCGCACGTTCGAATTCGTCCGCAGGCATGAGTTGGACATTGATTTGGCCGGGGGTGAGTTGCGCGGCGGCGCTATTGGATTGCTCGATTTCGACCGTTCCTGAAAGGTCCACAGCACGGTGAAGCTGCACGGAAACCTCAACCGGTTTGTCGGCGACATCGATGCGCATCATTGCACCAACTTGATTGGGGGCATCGGACTGGGGACCTCGAACGCCAAAATCCTGGGAGAACACAACCAGCTGGTAGGAACCCGGAAAAACGCGCCGAATATCGAAGGAGCCGTCCTTGGGATTGATTTGTTCGCCACCACTGAACATGAGCGGACCTGGGCCTCGCCGAACGAGCGGAAGGAGCTCAACCCGCAGATCGTTGCGCCCGCGCCAGTCGGCGCTTCCGGTCACCATCGTCCCGTGGATGCGGGTCACGGACACGGGCTGCATCTGAAAATCGATACCCGACTTTTCGGACCCGGGCGCAAGGTCGATCACCTGGGCGGTGCTTACGTCGGTTGCGGCGGGATAAAACAGCGTCGGATAAGCAGCCGTGGGTGGCGGATCGGGTCCAGCGGAGAGAGGCCGCGGCTGGAAGACATTCTCTGAACACTGTGCGCTGACGGTGTACTTGCCCGGCGGAAGATTGTAAATGCGATAGGCTCCGGTTTCGCGATCCATTCGAAGTCGGAATGGAGCACCTTGATCGGCATTCTTCAGCGGATTCGGCTGCACAGTGCAGCCGGTCATGGGATCGCCGTCTTCATCGACAATTTTTCCCGAAATCGCGGCGCCGGGGATTAGTTCGACTGTGACGCTCGTCGCATCGTCCGAGGCCGACACCTGCACAGTCTTATTGACCCTGCCCATCCGGGCGCTTGGATATTTGTCATCCGTGACAGTGATCATATATTCTCCGGCGGAGAGGCCGCTGAAGGAAAAAACGCCGCTGGCATCGGTGATTACGATGTGCGGGGTTCTCGACGAAGGCTCGCTCTGCGCGGGTCCGGCGAGGCCGAAGCCTGTGAATGCGATGGAGACCGTCGCTTTCTTGACGGGCTGGCGGGAGACGGAATCGATCACCACGCCTTGCACGCTGCCGGTCTGATCCTGCGCCACGGCAGCGGCGATTGCGAACAAAAAAATGAGCGCGGGTTTCATTGCAAGGCCTGCACCGCGCGATCGGCGGGGATGAGTTTGGGGTGCACTTCCACCGCCGCGCCTTCGGCGAGATCGACAATTTCCCCTAATTCCCCGAGTTGATCGGCAGCCTCGGGATTTCGAAAATTCTGCGCGGACATATTTTCGAGCGCAAAGACTTTGTATTTGCCCGGCGCGATACCGCCGACGCGGAATTTCCCGTCCGCCCCTGTCATGCCGCTGTAGTAGAAGCGGGTGAAGTTGTGATAAGGACCGATGGCCGCGATCAAAATGCCGGCGCGCGCGGCATCACCCGATGCGGCGTCAAGCTTGCCTTCCACAGTCGCGGTGTTCACGCTCACAACGAGGTTCAAGGCGGCATCCTTCGTGGGATCCACTTGAACGGTGGTGAAACGGAAATCCTTGTCGCCGTACTTGGCCGATTTGAGGTAGCCAGGAGGCGTCGGAGTCAACTGAATTTGATATTCGCCGGGAGGAACGTCTTTAATCGTGAAATGCCCGCCGCCGGCAGCGACTTCGGTGAGGTAGCTGCGGCGCGTATTCGGCTCCTCCAATCCAACGCGGAAGCCCCCGTCTTTCAGGAGCGGTGTGCCGGGGCCGTCATTAGAAGGCGCGGTTCCTTCCAGGCGCAGCGTTCCCTGAATATCGCCGGCCGGCGACAGCGTCAGCACGACATCGGCCGAGCCGGGCTCGAGATCGACCTCCTGCAATACGGCGTACCGTTTATCCGGACCGCGATACTGGGCGTAGATATCATAGCGGCCGGCAGCAAAGCCGTCGATTTCGAAGCGATGCTCCGGCCCAGTTGCCGCAGCACCAAATGTCGACTGCGGCATACCCCGGCGACTGATCGCGACCTGCACGACTTGATCCGGCATTGGGATCCCCTCGCGGACAAATGCGCCCGGCCCCGTTTCCGGCTGCTCCGGAACGCCCAGAACCTGCCCGTGAAGGTCCACAGGAAGCTGCGAGACCAGATGAAAGTCGAGCCCGGTGAGATCGCTCTCGCCGACGTGCAGCAGAGTAGCGTCCTTCGAATCGCCGGCGCCGTCGTAATACTGATCCGCAAATATCGGCTCATCGGTCCTGTCCGGCCCGATAGAACGCATCGTCCGGGTTGGCGCGACGCATAGATAATATCTGCCTGGATCGATATCCGGGAGCCGGTATTCGCCTCGATCATCGGTATTCGCGCCGCGATACAGCGTCAAAACCGGAGCGCCGAGGTTCCGCCCTTGGCGCACAAGACTCACGGCCGCATCCGCCAGCGGCTCGCCGTCGGCATCGTACACATGCCCGGAAATCGTTGCCGAGTGCAGGAAATGAAGCTTCAGTCCGCCGCGCGATTCACCCTTGCGGAGCGTGATGAGATTTCCCAACTCACGCAAGTGATTTGCGCCGTAATTCGCCGTTCCTATCCCCAATTTCGTGGCGCGAAGCTCGTATTTTCCAGCAGGAAGACCTTCGAATTCGAAGCCGCCGGAGCCATCGGTCCGTGTGGTGGCCCAGCGGCGCGGAGTGCCTTCGAGCGTCAGCGTGACGATCGCCTTGCGAACGGGATCGCCCGATTCGCCGTCCAGAACGACGCCCGAAATCGCGCCGGTACCGAGCGGCTGAGCCAGCGCAATCGCGAGAAAAACGCTCGTGCAAAAAAAAGGCGAGGGAACGCTGCGGAGGGCCATGTCTCCTCCTAAAACAGACTAACAAATCGGGCTCCTGGCACGCGCCCTGGAACGCTCGAGCCTGCATCATTCCCTCCAATTAGGTTCCAGGACCGGACATCACGGCGTCGGAGGCGTCAAAATACAAGTGAACGTAGCAACACTGACACCAGCTCGGATTGACGTTTGACGTCCAGTTTGGAAAACACGCTCCGTAGATGCGCTCGCCCCGTATTTCTCGTTATGCGAAGCGTTTCACAAGCCTGCGTTAGATCCGAGCCAGCCATCAGGATCGCGGCTAGCTTGGCCTCGGCAGGCGTAAGCCCATGAAGCTGGCGTAGCCTCCGCCAATCCGAGTTGGCGGACTTGTCCGGGTCTCGGATGAAAACAACCAGAGCCGCATGGCCGTCAAATAAGGTCTTCGAGGATGCTCGAATCGGTGAAACGAGCAGCGAGTAGGCCCGCTTTCCCGAGCTGCGCTCGATTTTCAGGGCGTCAGGTCCGGGGGCGGGCGGGTTAACGAGATCGCCCGTCAACTGGGCCGCGATCAGTGTGCGAAACGCCGAGCGCGCGGGCGCAAAAACCGGCGCAAGAATGCCTCCGTCGTCGACCAGCCCGTCGCGTCTCTTCAGAATTTCCGAGGCCGCCCGATTCGTGTAGACGATCCTCCCATTCCGACTCAGCAGCACGGCCGCGGTACCGACGTGGTCGAGCGTCTCAAGCGCGGAATTCACCGTCGCCGCAGCGTCTTGCATTCGCAAGGCGCGGTTTAAATGCTTATTCAGGAGCCCCAGCGTGGCCTTCTCCTCGGCTGTGAAGGGGCCGTAGCGCTTGGCGCGCAAGAACTGAGCGAGCCCCGCACTGTGAGGGCTCATTGCCACAACTCCGCCCAAAATGTAGAAAAGTCCCCATTTTCTCAAACAGTCGGTGTAATATTCCGAACGGGAAACCAGGCTGTCGGGGCAGATATCGTGGCTCGAAATCACGGCACCCTCGACAAAAAGGGGGCGAGCGCGCTGTAAAAGAATATTCACCGAGTGGTAATAGGAATTGTATTCCGCCACGAGGCTCGCTTCGAATCCATAGCTAACGTCGAGCGCTGACGATCCTGCGGGCAGCTTCTCAAACGACAGACCGCCCGCCTCCGCGGTCAAGAGCTTGGCGATTTGTCCGATGACCTCCGGCCACGCATGAACATCGTCCACGGCATCGTAAATATTCGCAATTGTTTGCGCCAATTCCGGCGTCATCGTGGCCCACGAGTATAGCAGATTGGACTTGTTGGGCGACGAATTGCACAAACATTCGTGATCCCTATAGTCCGTTTGGACGATGCCAAGTAAATGCGGTTGCCGTAATATTTTCGCAGTCTATGAACGCGGAATTACGCGACGGAGGCTTTACCATGAAATGCATCTTATTGGCGTGTTTGATTGTCTGCCTGAGCAGTTGGAACGCCGCCGCCGATTCTCTGTACGGAGTGAATATGACTGGCAGCTTCTCGGCTAATGACCCCGCGAACCGGGCCGGCACTTCTTTCACAACCGGGCCAACCTTTGGAGCCTATCTGCAACAGGACAGCTATTCGTATGTGAACGGCGCAAGTGTGGCCGACACGGTATACGACTCGTCACAGGATGCGCTGGTGAATTTTTCCGCGTCGGCTTCGGTAGACGCTACCGTTAGCCTCGGTGATTTCCAAGCGACGTTGCTCGCCGGCTCTTCTGGGTACGGCGGTACTCTCCAAAATACCTGCGGGCCGGTGGACTGCTATCCGTTATCGTCGGATGGGGGCGCTACCCTGGCTTCTAACTGGTACGACACCATCACCTTCGGCGGCGCGCCCGTTGGTACACCTGAAGAGTTTCTAGTCACCACCAGCTTCGTTACAGCGTTAACTGGCGCCACTTACCCTTACACGGGGGCGGATGCCTCCTACAATACGAGTTTGGGAAATTGCAATACTTTTGAGCAGGTAAACAGCACCACGCCGAATGTGAATGACGTGGGGACCTGCATTCTAACCGCATACGCCGGCGAGACCTTGCAGGCTAGTGGCTCATTCACCATGACTGCGCTCAGTACGACGGAATACGAAGGCTACGGATCCAGTGCCGATGCGCAGACCTTCGACCCTGCCTTCTTCCTCGATGCAATTACACCCGGCGCCACCTATTCCACAGCCAGCGGCGTAACCTATTTTTCCACGCCGGAGCCGAACCTCCTTTGGCTAAGCTTGCTGCTAATGGCGGTGTTCTGCGGCGTTCATGTTTTTCGAACTCGCCGATCTTCGTCTACGTCGTCACCACACTGCTGACTCACCGGACTTGTGCAGGGATCGTGCGCGACATCGCATATATACCTTGCGCGCTCTTCGATAAGTCTCGCCCACAGTCTCCACCACGCGATTGAGATCGAACGAGCGCGTGCTGCCGGCGCTCGAGCCTGCATCATTCCCTCCAATTGGAGTACAGTTTGACTAGAGACTTGGATCCTTCCTATCGATACCGTCAGCTTCCCGGCCGTCAGGTTCGCGGCCGATACCTTTGGTATTTAATCCTCGCCGTATTCCTCTTCGTCCTGGCGCGCTGGCTCTGTTCCTACGCCATCGACTATCAGTGGTGGAAGGAAATGGGCCAGCTGCGGACCTGGTTCAGCATCCTCGCCTACAGCCTGATTCCAACCGCGGGCGCCACAGTTCTTGGATTCATCGTGTTCTGGATGGCCCACATCTTCGCGCTGCGGCATGCTCACGTCCGGCTATCGGAACATCCGCTGTACGCGCGCCTCACAGGGCTTGGAACATTCTTGATCGCTCTCGTGGTGGCGCTCGGCACGCTCGACACCTGGACGGTGGTTCGCTATTTCGGCGGCCGCGGTGTGGGCGGCGCGGCCACGGCCTGGCACGACCCGGTGTTCGATAATCCGCTGGCATTTTATTTATTCAAGATCCCGTTCTATTCCGATCTGCTTGGCCTCGTGCTGGGCATCGTGGTGATCGGCGCATTGATCTACTGGGCTGCCGCGCGCGGCTGGCAACTCCGCAGTCAAGTAGGCGATTGGAAAAACGTACAGGAAATTAGCCTGAACGAGCTGGGGCTCACCGGCGGGCTGCAAAGCGGCTTTTTGCGTGGACTCGGGGCCGTCTTTCTTCTGGCCTTAGCGGTGCGCTTTTTCCTGGCCCGCTACGGACTGCTCCTCAATGAACACGGCAGCTTCATGGTGGGGGTGGACTACGTCGACCAGAACTTCGTGCTTCCGCTGCAGTGGGTGGAAATCGGCGGATGCGTCGTCGCGGCGATCGCGCTTGCGCTGGCCCGGTGGCGTACGGCTCTGGTGGTGATCGCCGGCGCGATTTTGTTGCGCAATGTGATTCCTCCGATCGTCGCCGCGGCTTACGTGCGGCCCAATGAAATTTCGATCGAGCGGCCTTTCATCAAACGCCATATTGAAGCCACCCGCTCCGCGTTCGGGATCGACCAGCGCACGCGCGAAGTCGATTTCACCGCGCAGCCCGATGAGCACATCGATTTCAAGCAGCATCAGCCGCTTCTCGAGAACGTGCGCCTCTGGGATTGGCACGCTTTCCACGACGCCATCACCCAGCTCCAACCGTATCGGCCCTACATCTACACCGACACCGATGTCGATCGCTACACCATCGACGGGCAATTGCGCCAGATGATGCTTGCGCCGCGCGAGCTGGATCTCACGCAACTGGGCGAGGCAGGAACTCGGTGGATCAATCCGCACTTTATCTACACCCACGGCTACGGAATCGTGATGGCGGAAGCCAACACCGTTTCGCCCAACGGACTGCCGGAGCTGATTATCAAGGATGCGCCGCCGGTGATCACGGTTCCGGGGCTGAAGCTTACGCGTCCCGAGCTGTACTACGGCGAGAACGTACAAGATCCCGTGTTTGTGCACACGGCGCAGCCGGAATTTGATTACCCATCGGGCGACCGCAACGTCGAGAACCATTACGGCGGCAAGGGCGGCTTTCCGATTTCGTCGCTTTTGCTCCGCACGGCAGCCGCGGTGTCGCGCGAAGACTTCAACATTTTGCTCACCAGCTACCTGACCCCAGATAGCCGCATGATGATCCGCCGCAACGTCACTGCGCGCATCAGCGCCCTGGCCGATTTCCTGACTTGGGACCCCGATCCTTATATTGTTCTGACCGATACCGGCCGCCTGGTCTGGATCGTCGACGGCTATATGACGTCGGACGTTCACCCGTATTCGGCGCACGTTGGCATCGATGGTGTGGGCGAATTCAACTATATTCGAAACTCGGTGAAAGCCACGGTGGACGCGTACGACGGCACGGTGCATTTTTACGTGTTCGATCCAACCGATCCACTGCTGCAGGCTTACCGCAATCTATTCCCGGCCCTTTTTGAGCCTGCCTCCGACATGCCCGCCGATCTGCGCCGCCATGTCCGTTATCCCGAACTGATTTTCCGCGTACAGGCCGACATTTATCGCCTGTTCCACATGCGCGATCCGGACACCTTTTACAACAAATCCGACGCGTGGGACACCGCCAAATTCACCAACGAGCAGGGTGGAACGCCGGGGCCGCTCGCGCCCACCTATGTTGTCGCCACGCTGCCCGGAGAAACGAAGCCCGAGTTTCTTCTGATGATTCCGTTCACGCCGCGCAATCGCGACAATTTGATCGGGCTCATGATGGCGCGTTGCGATGGAGAACATTTGGGTGAGAAAGTGGTTTTGCTGCTGTCGAAGCAAGAGATCATTCTCGGTCCCATGCAAGTGGAGGCGCGCATCAACCAGGACCAGAACATCTCCAAGGACCTGACGCTCTGGAACCAGCAGGGCTCGCAGGTCTTGCGCGGCCAGATGCTGGTGCTGCCGATGGGCCACACATTTTTGTACGTCGAGCCGATTTACATCCAGGCTTCGCAGGCCAAGATGCCGCAATTGAAGAAGGTCGCGCTCGCCATGGGAAACAATCTGGTCTACGCGGATACCTACCAGCAAGCGCTGGCGCAGTTAGCCGGCGAAGCTTTGCCGGCAGCGCCCGAAGAATCAGCGGCGGTGCAGACCGCGGCAGCCACGGGATCGCCCCCGCCGGCTTCAACGCAGCCCGACCCGCGCATTATGGAAATCCGTGAGCATCTGGATCGCTATCGCGAGTTAGTTTCGCAGGGAAAACTTTCCGAAGCGGGCGAAGAACTCGAAGCGATCCAGAGCCTGGTTGGAAAATAGCTAATCCGGAATTCCCGCGATGCGGGCCGTCTCCCGCCACAGCCGGTCGGCGGCGGCGTCGTCCTGCGCGAGTTTCGACGGCTCCACAGGTTTGCATTCAAAGAAATAGAGCCCGTTCGCTTTCGCTGCTTCCTCTGACGACGCCAAATAGATGATGGTTTCCGCGCCTTTTTGCGGCGAGATCGCGAACATCTTCATCAAACCGATCACCCGTGCCATCACCCCGCCACTCGCATCGCCGAATCGGGTTCGCACAAAACCCGGATGCAAGCTGTTCGCCGTTACACCGGTCCCTGCCAGACGCTTCGCCAGCACGCGCGTGAAGAGGATGTTGCACAGCTTCGACCGGGAGTACGACGGAAAAGCCTTGTAGTCGCCACGCTCATACTGGAGATTCTCAAAATCGATCGTCGCGCGGTAGTGCGCATGCGAGGACGTGTTGATCACACGCGACGGCGCCGAGGTGATCAAACGCTCGCTCAGCAGGTGCGTCATCACGAAATAAGAAAGATGATTGGTGGCGAAGGTGAGTTCCACGCCGTCTTCGGTCACCTCGCGACGGCTGAACATCGCACCGGCGTTGTTGATCAGCACGTCGATCCGCATCTCAGCAGCCGCGATCTGTTTGGCCACGCGCCGCAACTCGGTGAGCCGCGAAAGATCGCCGTAATGAATCGTGTGCTTCAGGTTCGGAGCAAGCGCGCGTAATCGCGCCAGCGTCGCCTCGCCCCGGTTTTGGCTGCGAGCCGTCAAGACGATGCGCGCGCCCATCTGAGCGAGCTTTTCCGCCGCCACCTGCCCGATGCCCGACGTGCCGCCGGTGATGACCACTGTTTTTCCCTGCATGGCTGCCCGCAGTGTAACCTAATTGGGGATGCGCATCGGATACGTCTTCATCGCAGCATCGCTCCTAACAGCGTGCCATAAGGAAAAACCAAAGCCTGTCGTCGTCGTTCCACAAGCTTTCCATGTCAAGTTTGAAACATCGAAAGGTGATTTTGTTGTGGAAGCACGGCGCGCCTGGGCGCCCCACGGCGTGGACCGCTTCTATGAACTGCTCCGGATGAAGTATTTCGATCAGGGCCGATTCTTTCGCGTGGTTCCGGGATTCATCGCGCAATTCGGGGTGAATCGCGATTTCAACGTGCATGCCAAATGGCGCGAATATTTCATCGTGGACGATCCGGCGCGGATGAAGAACCTGCGCGGGACGCTGTCATACGCCATGTCGGGGCCGGATACCCGAGCCACCGAGATGTTCATCAATCTGGCCGATAATTCCGCGCTCGATCAACAAGGCTTTGCGCCCTTCGCCCGCGTGACGCAAGGCATGGATGTTGTCGACAAGCTTTATTCGGGTTACGGCGAGGTGCGTCCGGTAGGCAAATACATTGACCCGGGCCGCGTAGAAGGCGAGACGAACGAGTATTTGGTACAGGATTTCCCAAGGCTGGATTACATCGTTAAAACCGAGATCTTACCTTGAACGAAACAATCCGCGCGCGTAACGCTCTTATAACTGATGAGCAAACGCACCAAGTACGTGCTCGCGGGAGCGGCCGTGGTGATTGTGGCGGGCCTCGTGGGCGGCTACTTTGCAGCCCTGAAGATGGCGCGCCGGTTCGAACCCATGCTGCGCGCGCAGGCTGTCCAATATCTTGAAGATCATTTCCATACGCAAGTGGAGCTTCAGGCGCTTCATATCAATCGTCCCAAGATGTCTGCCCTCCAAATCCTGCTACGGCACGGCCGTGGAGCGATTGTCGGCGTGGAGGGCGATGGCCTTTCCATGCGGCTGCGCGGCGATCCTACCCGCCCACCATTGTTCACGATCCAAAAAGTGTATTTTGCCGTCGATCTCGGCGTTCTTACGGAGCCGAGGAAGTTCGTCAATCTTGTATTGATCGATGGGATGCAGATCAACGTTCCACCCAAGGGTGAGCGCGGCAATTGGATGTCCGGCGAGAAGCCAAAATTCCAGGTCATGATTCACAATGTCCAGATCAAGAACGCGGTGCTCTCCCTGCTTCCGGCCGATCCGACCCGGCCGCCGTTGCGATTTCACATTGCCCAACTGCGGCTTCAATCTGTGGCGGCAAATACAGCGGCGATTTACAATGCCGACCTCATGATTCCGAAGCCGCCCGGAATCGTCAAAAGCACCGGCAATTTCGGACCATGGAACGCCGACGAACCGGGTGACACGCCGCTCAACGGCAATTACACTTTTGATAAAGCCGATCTTGGGATCTTCAGCGGCATTAGCGGAACGTTGGCATCCAATGGAACATTCGACGGCGCGCTCGATTCTGTAAAAGTGACCGGAACGGCCTACGTGCCAAATTTCGAGTTGAAGTCGGCCGGCAACCCAGTTCCGTTAACCACCACATTTGAAGCTTTGGTGGACGGGACCAACGGGAACACGGTACTGCAGCCGGTGAGAGCCAC
>Ga0335074_10004496_pt1 | contig 19192 bp, 13 predicted proteins | sample Lox_Sample_23_FD_206715 | JGI IMG/M metagenome (GOLD analysis project Ga0335074, IMG submission 206715) | Soil microbial communities from Loxahatchee National Wildlife Refuge, Florida, United States - Lox_Sample_2.3 | ecosystem: Environmental > Terrestrial > Soil > Wetlands | place: USA... | reverse complement strand
GACACCATCACCAGGCTCGACGCGACGGCTCTGGGGGTCTCGTTCGTCGAGGTCGCGGATCCATATCAGTCTGTGAACCGCTCTCTCAAATATGAGCCGCTATTCCTCGGGCTGGTCTTCCTTTCCTATTTCATCTTTGAGGTGACTGCGGGCAAGCGGGTACATCCTGCGCAATACATTCTGGTGGGAGTGGCGCAAACGATCTTCTATCTGCTGCTGTTGTCATTGGCTGAGAGAATCGGCTTCGACTTTGGATTTCTTTTCGCCGGGGCGGCAACGGTGATGCTGCTTTCGGCAAACGCGGGCTGGATCTTCATGAGCCGGCTGCAGGGAGCGCGGGCCCTGGCCATCTTCACGCTTCTCTACGGCCTGATCTATCTGTTGCTGCGCCTGGAAGACAACGCGCTGCTGGTGGGCGCAATTGCGAGCTTTCTGCTGGTGGCAGCGGCAATGTACTTCACGCGCAAGATCGACTGGTACAGTTCAATTTCGGCCGCAGATGCGCTGCCGCATGCTGCTCCGTCCCCGACGGCAAAAGACGCGGGATAGAAGACCGCGATGGAACTTGCAGCCGGAGCAGGGAGGCGATCGTGGGCGGAGTTTGTGGAACGCGCTTGGCGATGGGGCGCACTCGTTGACATCAGGGGCGTAGACAAATCGAGTGCATGAGCCGATGCGCAACTCTGAAGGCGTCTTGCCTAATCCGCCACGGCGCGAGCCCGTCGATCCCAGCCCGCGGTGTCAATGCCTTTCAGGAGGAACCAGAAGAGCTGAGAGAGCCCAGCCACAAATGTGGGCAGCACATACAGCATCGAATCGTATTGCGGCGCCAGCACTGCGGCAAAATTCTTTGCCACGAATCCCGCGCCGCCGAGGATGACCAACACACCCAGTACGCGCGGCAGATAGCCCGACCGGTAGATCAGGTAGCCGCGGATGACGGTTGGGATGCCGTACATGGCGGAAAAGAAGCTAAAGATATATCCGTAAACCGTGAGGCAAAGATAAGGAAACCAGGCGCGGACATCCGGCCCCATGGCCCCGGCCAGCCCCGGATCCGTCGCAGGGAGCGCCGCAGTGAAATAGAAGATTTCGCCCACGGCAAAGATGGCAGTACCAAAGACTCCGAAGCAGAGGGCGATCACCGACAGGGTGCGGCTCACCGGCCGCAGCAGCACATAGAAAATTGCCGTCAGCGACAGGTCGCACATCGCCTCGAGCAGGTAGGAAGCAAAGCCGGCGCGGAGAAGGCCCACGGACGCCGCGACCCTGTGCGCCGTCTCGGCAAAGTCATGTCCTGCCAACAGCTTGCCCGGAACATAAGACTCGCCGAAACCACCGGCGAAAATCGAGATTAGAATCAGCCATCCCGCCAACCGCACACACCGCTGGGCATCGCGCGCGTTCATACGATCAGTTTCTCCTCTGTCCTGGATTTGCTGCGAGTATATACGCGGCGTGGCGACTGCGGGTTCGAAACCCTGCGATCGCGCCGCCTCGACTGCTTCACCAAACGGAGAGAACCTCAGGGTCCCTCTCGAAATTGCTGCAGGCGAATTGTTGCCAGGATGGGGCCCGAAGCTCCTCTGGAGAGCGGCCGTCTGGTCTCGACGAGCGACCTGGCGATGGGGCGCCAATCAACGTTCAATCGCACTTTCGGGTTCAGGGATACAGGATCGTGGGGCACCGGGGATACTATACGGAGGGTTTGGTGCTGGCGAAGAGTTTTTGCGCAGCGATGGAGGCACAACCGGGGTGACGACCGAGACAGGAGTTGCCGGGCCGCAGGAATTGACCGCGGCATCGGTGAAGGGCGCATTGTGGCTGGCGGCAGGGTTTGGCCTGCTGAAGTATGTTCTGGCGACGCTGGGCCAGATCACGATCCAACACGCAGGGTACGGCATTTTTCGTGACGAGTTGTATTTCATCGTGTGCGGCCGGCATCCGGCGTGGGGGTATGTCGATCAGCCGCCCGTCATTCCCCTGGTGGCGCGCATTTCAGCGTCGCTGTTTGGCTTGCAATCGCTGGCCCTGTTCCGGACCTTTGCCTCGCTGGGGGGCGCGGCGGAAGTTGCGCTGACGGGGCTGCTGGCATGGCGGATGGGCGCTTCGCGCTGGGCGCAAGCGCTGGCCATGACGGGGATTCTGCTGGCGCCCATGGTGATGGGCATCGATACCACCTTTTCCACCAGCACTTTTGAGCCGCTCTTCTGGATGACGGTGGCGCTGGCGACAATGGAGCTGGCACGGCTGGCTGGGCGCGGCATTCGCAGTGGCCGTACTGTGGCGTGGTGGTGGGTGCTGCTGGGCGTGGCGGCCGGCGTGGGACTGGAAAACAAGTGGAACGAGGTTTTCTTTCTCACCTGTCTGCTGGCGGCGCTGTTGATGACCAGCCAGAGAAAGTTACTGGCTTCGAAATGGTTCGCGATCGGCGTTGCGCTGCTGGTGGTGCTGATTCTGCCCAATCTGCTGTGGGAGATGCACTACCACTGGGCAACGCTCGAGCTGCTGCACAACGATCAGATTAACGGCAAGAACGTTCATGTGGGCCCCGTGGCGTTTGTGCTGGACCAGATGCTCGTCTTCGGTCCCCTGATGGCGCCGTTGTGGTTGGGAGGCATTCTGTGGCTGCTCTTCAGCCGGGCGGCTCAGGCGATCCGCTTCCTGGGCGTGACCTACGTGCTGTATCTGCCCCTGATGATGATTCTGCATGCCAAGGACTATTACCTTGCGGCCATTTATCCGCTCTATTTTGCCGCGGGGGCGGCCGCCTGGGATCTTCTCTTCCGCAAGGCCTGGTTGCGGCGCGGGCTGACGCCCGTTTACGTGGCGCTAAACGTGCTTGTCACCGCGATTCTGTTGCCCGTCGTTCTGCCCGTACTGCCACCGGCAAAAATCCTTGCATATCAGCAGCGGCTGCATCTGCAGCCTCCGAAACTGGAGAATAGCGCCACCGCGCCGCTGCCGCAGTACTTCGCCGACATGCTGGATTGGCGGCACAAGGCGGACTTGCTGGCGGCTGCCTGGTACTCGCTGCCCGAGGCGGAGCGCGCACAGGCAGTGATCTACACGGAAAACTACGGCGACGCGAGCGCAGTGAACGTGTACCGGCCGGATGTGCCGGAAGCCATCAGCGGCCACCAGAACTACTTTTTCTGGGGACCGCGCAACTCTACGGGCAGCGTGATGATCGTGTTTGGCGAGAGCCGCAGTACGCTCGAAACCAACTTCGACTCGGTGGTGGAATTTGCACGGGATACAAATCCGTATCTGGAGCCGTATGAGCGTGGGCCGGTTTTCATCTGCAGAGGCCTCCATGAAAATCTCCAGGAGCTATGGCCGAAGGTGAAGAACTGGGAGTGAGGCCGCGGCGAAGGCGTCGGGCCGTCTCACGAGGCGGTTTCAGACCCATTCACGCATCGAGGGCGGTCTGCGGGTGCGCGGGAGCGCAGCGTCGCTCACGCTCTTGAAAAGCGGGATGGGCTCAGGGAAGCGGGTTTTTCGCTGCTGCCCGCAAATCGGAAATTGCTGCTCCGCTATTCTTTGGCCGGCGGTTCGCTCGCCGCTTCCGCGCGATCGACGATCAAGACCGGAATTCCATCAATGATCGGGTAGGCGCGCCCACAGGATGCGCAGATCAGGCGCGAGCCGCCGTGGCGCGGCGAGTTTTGGTGACGCAGGTTGCCGTAGCACGCCGGGCAGGCAAGCCGGCCGACGACCGAGGCGTCGAATTCAAGCGGGTTAGAGGGCTTCGCGCACATGGAGGTGACCGGCGCCGGATCCTGGCATGCAAATGGCGCGTTGCAACCATTTTCGCAGACCTCTCGTGGCGGCTTGAGGGTGGAGCAGTGACCTGAGACCTCTGAAACCGGCGACAAGACCAGACGGACGCCGGGGCCCGGTGAAGCATTGAAGGGGATGGCTTCACGGCCCGCCGAAAAACCCCGGCGCGGGGTGAGGCTTAATTTGGCCGGTTGACGGCTGAGGAGCCGTAGCCATCCGAGGTCATGAGGTTGGCGACGATGGGGGTGACGACCGGCGTGGCCGCTCCGACGAACTCGGTGAGGGTGCCGTAGGAGTAACCGGTCATCCAGACGTCTCCGGATCCGTCGATGGCGACGCCGAAGGGAAGGCCCATCGAGGAGATGCAAAAGGTGCAGTAGCCGTAGCCGTTGGCCGGGGAGATGGCCGCGCCGCTCGAGCTGAACTCGCTGATGACGCCGCTGGTGGCGTCAGCTATCCAAATATTTCCGGAGCCGTCGATGGCGATGCCCTTGGGTCCGCCCAGACCACCCCCCGTGAAGGGGTCGCTGCCGTTGGCCGTTCCGGAAGAATTGAACTCGCTGAGGCTGTTGCTGGAGTTCGACGCCCAAATATTGCCTGCGGCGTCGACGGCAACGCCAAAGGGGAAATCGAGCGAACCGGTGGTGATGGGGGAGCCGTTGAGCGCAGCGCCGGAGGAATTGAACTCGCTGATGGAGCTGTTTCCGCCGTTGGCGACCCAAATATCGTTGGCAGTGTCGACGGCGATGCCGCTGGAAAAGCTGAGCCCGCCGCCGTCGAAGGCGGAAAAGACGTTGCTTCCCGGAATGAACTCGGTGAGTTCACTGCTTTCACTGTTGGCGATCCAGATGTTGCCGGATTGGTCGATGGCTACGCCTCTGGGGAAGTCGAGGCCGGAGGCGCCGATGCTGTTGCCGTTCGGGTATGAGGCGATGAAAGAGCCGGTGGAGCTGAATTCGCTGAGACTGTTGCCGCCGGCGCCGCCGGAAGCGTTGGAAGCCCAAACATTGCCGGAGTTGTCGATGGCAATGCCCCAGGGCTCGACCGCGCCGGTGTAGCCGGAGGAGCTGGAGATGGGCGAGTAGCCGCTGGCGATGGTGGGGCCAAACTCGCTGATGGTGTCGTTGGCCCCGTTGGCCACCCACACGTTGCCCGAGGCATCGACGGCAACGCTTTGCGGAGAATTCAGGCCGCCATTCGTGTAGGTAATGGCGAGGGTAAAGTCGTTGGGCGCGGAGCTCAGGTCAGGCAGGAAGGGCGCACCTGCCGCAGCCTGCAAGGGAAAGAGGGCGGCAATGTTTGCGCCCGGATTGTGCGCGATGTTGATGGCCGCCGTGACCGTTTCGGTAGGCGCAGTGCCGTTGACAGCGCCGTTGCTCGTGGCGTTTGAGAACAAGGTATTGCAATTGGTGAAGGGGGACGCGGAATTGATGCATGCCGCCAGAATGTTGGCCAATGTGTTGATGGTGGCCGCCGGCACTGTGCCATAGCCCCCCGAGGTGGTGGCGTTCGCCGTGCCCGTGGTTAACATACTGCTGATGCTCTCAAGATTGAGAAAGTTCTGAAATGCATTTTGCAGGCCCGTGGCAGCCAGATTGCTGGTTCCCGTCGCCGCATGCGTGGCATCGGTCGCGTAGGCGGCGAAAGCGTAAGCGGCCGCGACGGTCGAAACCTCGTTCACGATGATATTGGTATAGGAAATGAGGGTGGCGTAGACGCAGGGGCCGAGCGGGGCCGCCAAGCCTAAGTTCGGGTTGTTGGTTCCCGTGCCGGGAGGGCCTCCGCCGATGACAAGCACATAAACATACGGAGAAGTGTTGCTGCAAGTGTAATTCCCGGTGAGGCTCCAGGCGCCGTTCATGTCGGTCGTCACATAGGTGCCGTAGCTGTCGGTACCGGAGCCGGTGGTCAGGAGCGAGGTTGCCGCGGCACCCCAGCCGGACTGGTTGATCTGGTAGAGGTAGACGTGCGCGCCCTGAATCGGAGTCTGGCCGCCGTGAACCCTGCCGCGCAGGGCAACGCCGGGAACTGAGCCGGTTTGGGTGGTGGTCATCACCGGCGCGCCTGCACAGCCGGTGAGAAGAACAGCACACGAGAGAAACAGAATCGCCCGGGTGACGCGCATGACGGAACCCCCTTCGCCGGTTCTTGCTGTGGCTTGCGCCGAGTTGTGAACTGAGAAACCCCTGCCTGATAGAGGACGGGAAAAGAATTGATGATGAAGCCAGGGTGGGGAAGAAGACTCAACACCGTATAGCACGCTGCCGCGCAGGGGGTCAATGGCAAACAGGCGGTGAGCGCCGGCGGGGAGTGAATCGCGCGCCGGGGCGGGGCTGGTCCCGGCGTTCGGATCAGCGCGTCCCCGATTACTGGATTGTTGCGTCGGCTTCGCCGGCGTCTCTGTCGGGACTCGGTTTCGGCCGGTTGGCAAAAGCCTGTTCGATCTGTTCGTTGCCGCCGGAGCGCGCGAATTCGTAGGCGACGCGGATGCCGTTGAAGATGGCGCGGTCGTTGGAAGATCCGTGGCCGATGATGCAGACGCCGCGCACGCCGAGCAGAGGAGCGCCGCCATATTCCGTATAGTCGAGACGGCGGCGGAAATCGTTGAAGGCGCGGCGCGAGAGCAGCGCGCTGACCTGCGCGGTGACGGTGCGGGTGAGCGACTCGCGCAGCACGTCGCGCACAAAGCGCCCGATGCCTTCGCTGGCCTTGAGCGCCACGTTGCCGACAAAACCGTCGCACACGATCACATCGGCGTTGCCGTTGAAGATATCGCGGCCTTCCATATTGCCGATGAAATTGATGGGCAGCGCCTTGAGCAGCGGGAATGCCTCGCGGGTGAGCTCGTTGCCCTTGGTTTCTTCTTCGCCGATGGAGAGCAGCCCGACGCGTGGCTTGGCGATTTTGAGCACGCTGCGGGCGTACATTTCGCCCATCACGGCAAATTGCTCGAGATTCTGGGCCTTGCAGTCGACGTTGGCGCCCACATCGAGGAGCACGCACGGGTTCCCTTTTGAGGTGGGCATGGGCGTGGCCAGAGCCGGACGGTCGACGCCGGGTAGAGCGCCGAGGACCATTTTGGCCGTGGCCATGGCGGCGCCGGTGTTGCCGGCCGAGACGAAGCCCGCGCATTTGCCCTCGCGGACCAGCTTGAGGCCGACGCGCATCGAGCTGTCGCGCTTGGCGCGGACGGCGTGGGCGGCCTTTTCGTCCATTCGGATGCGCTCAGAGGCGTGGTGAATGACGATGGGCAGGTCTTCATTTTCGAGGTGCTCGTCGAGCAGATCGCGGAGCTCATGCTCCGGCCCAATCAAATGCACGCGGACCGGCAATTCGCGGCAGGCAAGAATGGCGCCGCGGATTTCGGGCTCGGGAGCCTTGTCAGAACCAACGGCGTCAAGCGCGATGTCGGTAAGCATCGGAATCGATGGAGCTACTTCTCTTCCTTCACTTCGAGTACGGAGCGGCCCCGATACGAGCCGCACTTGGGGCAGGCGCGGTGGGGCAGTTTTTTCTCGTGACAATTGGGGCACTCAGAGAGGCCGGCCGCGGTAAGAAAGTCGTGAGCGCGGCGATTGGCAGTGCGGCGCGTGGAGTGGCGCCTTTTCGGATTGGGCATGATGTGTTTCCTTTTCAGCTGTCAGCTATCAGCTTTCAGCCGTCAGCTTCTGCGTTGGGAGAGCACAAAATCCGGAATCCCACGAGACGAAGCCGGTCAGCTAACAGCTGAAGGCTAAAGGCTGTCTTTTTCAGGACTTGATCCGGCTGCGCAACCCGGTAAGCGCCTCCCAGCGGGGATCGGATTTCCCTTCATCGCAGGAGCAGGGCTGAAGGTTGCGGTTGGCTCCGCAGCTCGGGCAAAGTCCCTTGCAGTCGGGCTTGCACAGCGTCCTGACTGGCAGGGACAAAAGCACCTGCTCCCGCAGCACATCTTCAAGCGACAGACTGTCTTTCTGATAATAACCGATTTCGGTCTCCGACGCCGTAATGGAGCGTTCGGGGGCGCCGGCGTCGGCGCCGATGGGGCGAAAGATGAGGTCAAAGTCGGCGGCGATGGGGATTTCGACAGGCTCGAGGCAGCGGGCGCAGGGAACCTGAAAGCGGCCCGAATAATGGCCTTTGAGGCGGATGTCGGGGACGATTTCTTTGGGTCCGCGGTGCTCGTGGATGACTTCGGCGCGGCCCGAAGTGGCGAGGTTGCCCACCTGCTCGGCTTCTTCACCAAAGTCGATGGATCCGGCCCTGATGTCGACATCGAAATCGATGGGCTCGCGCTCGAGTTCGGTTATGAGGAATTCCATGGATAAAAGGGTAGAACAGGGGAAGGCCGGGAACAAGGGAACGAGGCGAGGAGGGAACAAAGACAGGGACGGGAGAGGCAGGCAGGGAGGGAGCAAGGGTGCAGGGCGGCGATTTGGGAGCAGAAACGTAGATTGCGACGGCAAGCGGCGAGGGCCGCGCACCTGTCGGGCTGGAACAGCCTGTTCCTCGCGAGACACCCGGCGGGCCGGCGCTTGACTGTGCCGGCCGAATGGACGAAAGTGGGTGCGTAGACTTGGGTTAAAGGTTCCTGCCCTACGTCCAGTGACGGTTCACCGGCAGGCAATGGAACCCGGTACGGCGGTTCCAGGATCGGGACACAGGTCATTGCTCAGTTCAGGGTCGCCGCTCCGCGCGGGACGCATCGGCTTCGATGACGCGCTTTCGGGGCAGCGCAATCCTGAAACCGCTATCACCCCCGGGAGCGCCTGGAGATGTTCACCATGGGGAAGATATCAATCTGGTTGTGGCTTGCCTGCTGGGCAGCGCCGGCTTTTGCGGTGGATCGGCCCGCGGCGAGCCGGGTTACGGTGGAGCAACTGGAACAGCAGATCTCCACGGCGAAGGACAAGAGGGATTCAGAAGAGGCAAAGCAGCTTTTGGGGCTGGAATTGACCGAGCGCCTGAGCACAGCCAGGTACCAACAGCTGAAGGCCCTGTTGCCCGGCGAAAAGTCGGAGCAGGCGTTAATGGCGCTGGCCGACGTATCCGCATTTCTTGAGCCGCCGCCCGGCGATATTCCGGCAACGGCAGCGCCGGACACGAGCACGCAGCGGAGCATGCTGGCTCTCACCGTCGCCTACCTGGGCAAGGCTCTGCCGCTGCTTCCCAATCTGCTGGCTACGCGCGAGACCACGCGTTTTGAAGGGCGGCCCTCGTCTTTCGACGCTAACGGCGAAAATCCTCTGCGCGAAGTGGACCGATCGGCGGTGACGGTCTTTTACCGGGACGGCAAGGAATATTTTGACGCGGTGGCGACCAAGGGCGGCAAGAGACAGCTACCGGACAAAGGCCTGACGACGCGCGGCGAGTTCGGAACATCTCTGGGCATGGTCGTGATGGACGCAGCCCGCAGCCATCTGGCGTGGAGCCATTGGGAACTGGGCAGCAGTGGGCCGCTGGCGGTATTTCAATACGCAGTTCCCAAGGAAAAGTCGCATTACGACGTGCACTTCTGCTGCGTGACGCAGTCCTACGGATTCGAAGTGAATTATCTTTCTCAGCGGGCCGGATATCACGGCGAGATCACCATCGATCCGGAAACCGGAACCATCCTGCGATTGACCATGATCGCGGACCTCGATTCGGGCAATCCGATTTCGCAGGCGTCGATGCTTGTGGAATATGGCCCCGAGGAGCTTGGGGGCACGAGCTACATTTGTCCCGAACGCGGCATCGCCCTGGCCCTGGGACCAGACCTGAAGACGATGGACAACGCCATGGCGCAGCGCGGCGAAGCGGGGCTGGAGCATCTGCAGGCGGCAGCCGAGACGACCAGCCTGGCCGCTCTTGCGCACGAGCCGAAGCAAATCCTGCTGAACGACGTGGTCTTCCGCCAGTATCACCTGTTCCGTGCCGACGCAAGGTTGCTTACCGAGAAAGAAGCGCAATCGGCGCTGCGAACCGCCGCGGCTGCACCACCTTCAACACCTGAAGTTCCCTCGCCGGAAAATGGCGCGCAGGAAGAAGAATCAAGCGCGGGCGCCAACGCCAGTGCAGCGGAGCCGGCAGCCGAAGCCGCAGCCGAAGCCGCAGCCACGAACGTTCCGGCGCCATCTCCGGCCGGGCCTCGGGCCGCCTCCATCCCGGAGATTGATGTCACGGAACTCACCGGCCTTCCGCAGGAGCCGATCATTCCGCAGCCCGCGAACTCCGCGGCAAACCCCACTTATCGCGTGAACGTGCGTCTGGTGGATGTCCCCCTGGTTGCGACGGACAAAAAAGGCCATCCGCTGGCCAACATCAACGCGAACGATCTGGAGGTGTACGACAACGGCACGAAGGTGGATATTCGCTACCTGGTGGCGGCCAACGCAACCGCACCGGTAGAGCCCGATACCGCAGCGCAGCCTACTGCTGCGCCGAGTGAGCGGGAATTCACGAACATGAGCGGAACCGGGTCGAAGCGCGCGACGGCCGCCGTGCAAAACACAATGATTCTGCTGCTCGACAGCGTGCTGTCTTTTGACGATCTGGCCAACGCCCGCGATCAGGTGGAGGAGTTTCTGAAGGGCCTGCACGACAAGGATCGCGTAGCGGTTTACGTGATGCGCAAGGGCGGCTTTCAAATTCTGCAAGACACCAGCACCGACCATCAGCAGATTGCTGCCGCGCTGGCGAAGTGGACGCCGAGCGCGGAAAACATGCAGATGGGCCAGGAGGAGGAAGCGCGCAATCGCCAGCAGATGGACTACGTGAACAACACCGAAGATCTGCTTTCGGTGAACGGCAACCAGGCTCTGGATACGCAATCTCACGCGCAGGCGCTGGACCCGAGCCTGCGGGAACTGGGCGACGATCCGGGCGGCGATGCGCTGGGATCGTTGCTGTTCGTGGCGCGATTTCTGGCGGCCATGCCGGGCCACAAGAGCCTGGTGTGGATCGCCAGCGATAACGTGCTGGCGGACTGGAACAATTCGGGCCTGAACATGCAGAAGGGAGAGCACCATATTGAGCCGGCAGCCCTGCGCGTGCAGGAGGCGATGAACGACGCGCACGTCAGCGTGTATCCGCTGGATGCGTCGCGGCTGGAAGCCGGCGGAGTCGGGGCCGATCTGGCGGAGATCAACGTACAGCTGAATCCCGCGGCAACGGCCAACCAGATGGGGTGCGGACAAGTCACTGGAACAAGCAGAGCGGGAGGGCTTGCCGGCGGCGACCCCGCACTGACCTCAGGCCCGGACATCAACAGCTGCGCCAAGAATCTGGATCCGGGCCGGATGAAGGCGCAGATGCAGCAGGATCTTCACTCCATCCAGGGGGTCTATCGGGAGATTGCCGACGCGACCGGCGGGCGCGCGTTTCGCCGCGCTTCAGATGTGGTGGGGGAACTGAATGATGTGGCCGACGATGACCGCGCCACGTATCTCCTCAGCTTTTCGCCTGCCACCGCCGCCGATAACCAATACCACGTGATCACCATCAAGCTGCCGGGGAAAAAGAACGTGGTTCTGCGTTATCGCACCGGGTACTTCTATAAAGAAGAGCCGGCCACGCTGAAGGACCGCTTCCGCGATGCCGCGCTGGGAGCGGGGGACGTTTCGGATATCGGCGTGACGGCGAAATTGGTGGCTGGTTCCCAGGGCCACACCATCAAGCTTGGCATCGCCGCCACCGACCTGGCGATGGCGGAGAAGGACACTCTGTGGACCGACAAGCTTGACATTTTTCTGGTACAACGGGAAATCTCCGGCACAAAGGCCCAGATCACCGGCCAATGCATGAATCTGCGCCTGCAGCCCGGCTCCTACCAGAAGTATCTGAAAGACGGCATTCCTTTTGACCAGGCGGTTGAAACCGCGCGAGGAACCGGGTCGATCCGGATTGTCGTCCTCGATGAGAACTCCGGCCGGTTGGGCTCGGTGACGATTCCCGTCTCCGCTTTGAAGGAACCATAGACCGGTTTCACAATTGATGTCGCCGGTCTTCGCTTCTGTCAGGGTGGTTTTTTCTTAAGGGAAAAAGCCGCTTAGCTTTTGCGGCTTCGAGTACAGTCACTGTGAAACCGGTGGAGGCCCGCCGCGGCGAACGGCAATGGCTGGAGGGGTTTCATAATCTTCTGCCGAAGCGCAGGCTGGAGAGACCGCCGGTTATTGAAGAAGTCAGGGCATATTCAGCGGAGCCGCGGTGCCATCGGACCACTTATCCGCCAGGATAAACAGAACCGTCACATGTTCCTCGCGGTCATTGGCCACCATGACGGGCGAGTTGGGATCGTCGGCTCCCCAGCTTTTGGTCATGTCGCCGGGGGAATAAAACATCACGTGGGGGTGCCAGTTCTTGCCCTTGTCGTTCAAGTACTGCTGCTTTGACATCATGTAAGCCATCGCGCCAGGCTCGAGCGCGGGCAACTGTTTGTCGTCGAGTGCGGCGGCAATTGTCTGCGCGATTTCAGCCTTGGATTTTCCCTCGAGCACAAGCCGGGTCTTCATGAGGAAGATGGGCGCAAAGCTCCTGGCGGCTTCCGCGTTGAAGCAATGAGGGGCACGCATTTTCGGATTCCAGAACTCGGCGTTATCTTCGTTCTGCGCCCACGACCTCTCCACGAGGCAGAGAAAGCCATTGGTTCCCTTCACCGCGACTTTGTAGCCGTCGCTTCCCAGAACCATCACTTCGGCGCCGTCGGAAATGGAAGCCGGCGCAGCACTGCGAGCCAGGGCGATCTCGGATTTCTCATCGGCGATCAGGTACTGGTTGAGGGGAGCCATGGCCGGATAAGCTGCATCCTCGGCCGGCGCAGCAGCGTGCCCACGCGCGCCGGTCAAGAGCATGTGCAGAGCAAATGCCAATACGACGACCTTGACGTGATTCTTCAGCATCCGATCCTCCTCATCCGCGCATTTCACGCGGGTGAACATCATCGCATCGATTGGCAGATTGTACATGGAGCAAAACGGGCGGCGTCAAGCCGATTTGCGACAATTCACGATGCAATGGGGTGGCCGGCGCCTGAAAAACAGTGACCAGTGGACCATAGGCAGGGACGGGCTGCGATGACGGCGGGACGAACAGCCGAGGCAAAAGAATTTGCGCAAAATGGGCGCGGTGGGTCGTGGGTCGTGGGTCGTGGGTCGTGGATCGTGGGCCGGCCGGTGGCGTGAAAGCCAGGGCTGGACCCAGGACCACAGTTTCGACGACGTTCGGCCTGCAGTTTTTGCGATGTTCGATAACGGACGATCGGGAATGAAACCGGACAAGGGCGATAGAGCTGAGCCGGTATGGACGGCGAGTTAACCTGCGTCGTATCAACGGCTGAAAAAGATCCGGTTTTGGCAACCGAGATGCATTCTGGTTGCCAGCCTGCTGCGAGGCGTACGTCCGGACGATCCGCTGGTGTTTGCCAGCATCACCCTGGTCATCGCGGCGGTTGCGCTGTTTGCGAGCTGGCTTCCTGCCCGGCGCGCGGCGCGCGTCGACCCCATGGTGGCGTTGCGCGACGAGTCAATGATTATCTGGTGGCGAGGGAGCTGGCCTGGCCGAGTGCCTGGCGGGCGTGGGTGATTTGCGGGAGATCGCGATCGGCGGAGGGCCAGGCTTTGAGGAAGGCCTGATACTCGGTGTGGGCGAGCGCGGCGTTGCCGGCGAGCTCGTCGGCGCGGGCGATGCCGTAGAGCTCGAAGCCTGAGTTGGGGCGTTCGTCGAGAGCTTTCTGGAAGGCGGCCCGGGCGCCGGCATAGTCCTTGACGCGAAGCAGAGCTTCGGCCTCAGTCTCGGCAACGGGGCGAATGTAAAAAGGCGGCTCGTGATAGCCGAGCTTTTTCTCGGCGAGGACGGCCTGATCGTAGAGCTTCTTGGCCTGCGCGGTGTTTCCCTTGGCGAGCTCGACGCCGGCGCGCAGTTCGACTGAGGCGACGCTGAGGGTTTTCACAAGGGGGCCGGAGTCGGCGTCAGGATCGATGGGGTCGGCGGCGGGCTTGTTTTGCGCGGCGCCGCCCGGGCCTGCCGCATTTGATTTCATTTCGGCGTCAGCTTTGGCTTTTGCGGCATCGGCTTTGGCCTCGGCAGCGGCTTTCTGGTCTGCGCCCTGACGCCACAGGCCCGCGTCCATCTGGGCCGATGCAGCCTGCGCGGAAGCGACGTCACCTTTGTCCAGCGCCTGCATGCCCAGGGCGAAGCTGTCGAGCTCGGCCTGGAGGAAGCGCAGGTTGGTGGTTTTGTCGCCGGCGGCCAGTTGCGCCTGGTCGAGCATGGCGAGAACCGCCGGCCAATCGCCGATGCGCAGAGCGACCGGAAGGCGGCGGCTGACGCGGGTGATCTGGTCGCGTGCGCTCCAGATGTAGAGGGACGCGGAGAGCTGGCCGCGCGCCTGGGCGAGATGGTCGGAGAGCGCGTTGGCGGCCTCAAGGCGGCCTTGCTCCATGAGATTGGCGATGGCGTACATGAGGTTGTGCACGTAGTTCCAGTCGTCGTCGACGCTGACGTGCTGTTCGCGCATGTAGCGCTCGTCGGCCTGGGTGGACGCGGTGAACCAGCGGTCGGCGCTGGCGTAGTCGCCCACGCGATAGTAGATGTGGCCGGGCATGTGAACCATGTGGCCGCTGGTGGGCGCGAGACTGGCGAGGAGCGCAGCGCTGGGAATGGCGCGTTCAGGATGATTGCCCGGTTCCATGGCGTGAATCCAGTAGTGGTTGGCGGCGGAATCGTTGGGCGCGTCTTTGAGAACGCCTTCGAGGATGGCGATCTTTTCCTTCTGACCGGGTTTCGGGTCGCCGTGGTCGTCGAATCCGTCGCCCAGCGCTTCGGCGAGGAAGATGCGCGCTTCGATGTCGTGCGGTTTTTTCTGGACGAGCTTGCGGTAGAGGGCGATGGAGCCGGAGTGGTCGTCTTTGCCCTCTTCGCGCAATTGGGCGACGGCGGCCTCGATCAAGAGGCGGCCGGTTTTGCTGGCTTTGCCTTCGAGCTTAACCGCCTGATCGAGCGCCTGCTCCGCATATACCCTGGTGGAATCGCCGCGGAACTCCTCAGCCTGGGCGAGGCCCCAGTAGCACATGGCGCAGTTGGGATCGAGGCGAATCGCTTCTTCGAAGGCCTTGGCCGATTCGTATTCCCAGAAGTCGTTCAGGAGGCTGAGACCCTGGTCGAACCATGCCTGGGCCTGGGCATTGGCTTTGATGGTGATGTGGGAATTGCCGATGCCGGTCATTTTGATGGGGACGGGGAGCTGGGCGGGCGGCGGAACGGGCTGCATGTCATCCATGGGCGGCATGGGAGCGGATTGAGCGGGGGCGGAGGCAGTCAGGGAGAAAGCGAGGGTGAAGGCGATCAGGAGGGAAGCCGCAATGCGCATGGAGAAGACTATAGACGAAGCGCGGGGCCTTTGGCCCGGTTGGGCGGGTTGCATGGCGCCGCGCGCGGATTCTCCGGATGGGGTTCAAGGTCGCCGCTAATCTGCCGATAGGCCCATTGATCTCAGTCAGAGAGGGCCGCACCATGTCCTGGATCCGAAACCAGCCGATATCGCGCAAGATTGCCTATGCTTTTGGAGTCGTGTGTGTTCTTTGCCTCATTGTGGGAGGCTACACGTTTCTTTCTTTCCGGTCGATTGTGGAAAGGGGCAAGGAAACGCGCGATGTGGCGCTTCCCTCGGTGGTGCAGCTTTCTCTGGCCCGAGCCGCGGTAAACGATCAACGCCGCGAAGACCTGGATCTGCTGCTCTGCCCGGACCAGCAGTGCATCGCCAAGCACATGTCGAGGCGCAGCCAGGACCTGCAGAATTTTGCAACGAGCATGAAGGGCTACGAGCCGCTGATCGCAGACGAAAGTGAGCGCGGGCTTTACCAGAGGATCGAAGCGGGCCAGTCGGGCTACAGGGAAACGAGCGACCGCGGAATCCAGTTGTTGCTGGCCGGCAAGACCGCAGAAGCGAAGGGACTTCTTGGCACCGACGAGGCCAGCGCCAAGTTTCACGCGGCGCTGGACGAGATTGTCGAAGGTCTGGACCTGAGCATCAAGAATGCGCATGCCGGCTCGGATGCAGCCGTCGATTCCAGCCAGAGAGCCATGTGGATCGATTTGACGTTCTCGCTGCTGATCGCGGCGTTGTGCGCGGTGATCGGGGTGGGGCTGACGAAGCAGATTGCGCCGCGGGTGTTGCATGGGGTGGCCTGTCTGGAGCAACTGGCGGCCAAGGACATGTCGCTTCATGTTGAGATCACGGGCAGCGACGAGCTGGGCCATCTTGGGGAAGCGTTGAATCACCTGGCAGCGGAGATGCGCGAGGTGTTGCGCGCGGTTGCCGAAGGAGCAGCGACATTGTCGGCGGCGACGACCGAGATCAGCACGCGCGCGGTGCAGAGCGCGGGGAATGCCCGGACCGAGTCGAGCAAGACCAACCAGATCGCGGCGGCGGCGCAGGAGATGACGGCGACGATCGGCGAGATCAGCCACAATGCGGAGGGGGCGGCCAAGGCGAGCCGGGACTCGGCGGAGACGGCGGAGCGGGGCGGAGCGGTGATGCAGGCCGCGGCGGCGACGATGGAGAAGATTCACGCGGCGAGCAGCACGGTTTCGGCCAAAATGGCGTCGCTTGCCGCGCGCTCAGAGGAGATCGGCAAGGTGGTGAACGTGATTCAGGAGATCAGCGAGCAGACCAACCTGCTGGCGCTGAATGCGGCGATTGAGGCGGCGCGGGCCGGCGAGCACGGGCGCGGATTTGCCGTGGTGGCGGGCGAGGTGCGGCGGCTGGCGGAGCGGACCAAAGGGGCCACCGAAGAGATTGCGGGCACGATTCGCAGCATTCAGGAGGAGACGCGGGCGACGCTCGACGTGATGGACGAGAGTCGCGCGGCGGTAGAGAGCGGGATGGCTGAGACGGCCAACGCGCGCAAGAGCCTGGAAGCGACGATCGAAGCATCGAAGCAAGTGGAGCAGCAGATCAACCTGATTGCGACGGCAGCCACCGAGCAGGCATCGGCCTCGGGAGAGATCGCCGAGTCGGCGGGGCACATCTCGCAACTGGCGGGTGAGAACACCGCGGGGGCCGAGGAGGCAGTGGAAGCGCTGAAAAGCCTGTCGAAGCTGGCGAACGAATTGGACGGAATGATCCGGCAATTCAATCTTGAGGCCGCGAGGCAGCCAGGTGGAGAATTGCCGGGCCATCCGCAGCCCATGCAAGGCGCCTGGCGCCCGGCGCGGGCGTAAGCGGTCCGACGGGAGGAGGCGGGAAGCCGGCGCTGCGGCGTGGCGGGTTGCGCTGCGAAACTTACCGGGGCCGCAAGGACAAGCGCGGCGTCCCGAGGGCCGCCGCGACGGGGAAGCGGCAACGCCGGCAGCGCGTGAATCGGCGTTGATTGATCCCGGGCCGTGAGATCGGGAGCCTGCTCACACCTTCGCTCGTTTAGAAAAGAGGCGGCGCTCAAGCCCGGGTCTTGAGGTCGCCGGCGGATTTTTCAAACGGCCGGGCGTCGAAGAAGAGCTCGATCGAGCGAATCGATTCGCCTGCGAAGGCCAAGAGGCTGGCGGTGCGGATGACGCCGATGGGATTTTTCAGAACGAAGTCGTAAACCAGCATGGCCGGCGCACCAGAGGTGCGATGCGCGCGGGAATTGGCGCCGTGGCGTGCGCGCGGGCGGCGGCGAGCGCACCAGTTCAGGTGGCGACGCGGTTCATTGGTTGGTGCAGGGCGCTGTGTTAGGCTCCGGTTCAGGAAGTATCCAGCGGCGGTTGCGAAGCCGTCAGCAGCCGCATCCAAACGAGGAGAGAGACCGTTATGAGCGCGAAGTATGACCTCGTCGTCATCGGCTCCGGACCCGCGGGACAGCGCGCCGCAGTGGCGGCGGCCAAGATGGGCAAGCTGGTGGCCGTTGTGGAAGCCCGGTCGGTGGTGGGAGGCGTGTGCATCAATACGGGCACCATTCCTTCAAAGACGATGCGCGAGGCGGTGCTGCATCTTTCGGGGTACAACTACCGCTCGATTTACGGCGTGAACTACCGCGTGAAGGAAAAGATCACCATGGGGGACCTGGCTTTCCGCGTGCAGGCGGTGATCAAAACCGAGGTCGACGTGACCGAGGCGCAACTTTCGCGGAACGGGATCGATGTGGTGCACGGCATTGCCCGATTCGTTGACCCGACCCATGTGCGGGTGGAAGGCCCGCAGACGGACACAATGCTCGAGGCGGAGCAGATCATTATTGCGGTGGGGACCAAGCCGGCGGTTTCAAGCAAAGTGCCGGTGAACGGCAAGACCATTATCAACAGCGACCAGATCCTGGGCCTGGAGTCGCTGCCCAAGACGCTGATCGTGGTGGGCGGGGGCGTGATCGGCGTGGAGTACTGCTGCATGTTCGCGGTGCTCGGGGTGCGCGTGACGCTGATCGAGAAGCGCAATCGGCTGCTGGAGTTCGCCGACCAGGAGATCATCGAGGCGTTGAGCTACCACCTGCGCGACAGCCGGGTCACGATGCGCCTGGGCGAAGAAGTTGAGAGCGTGGAGGAACTGGCCGTGCAGCCCAGCAGCAAGGACACGCTGCTGGGAACAGCGCCGCTGGGAAACGTGGTGGCCAATCTGCAGAGCAAGAAGAAGGTTTCAGGCGACGCGCTGCTGTACGCGGTGGGCAGGCAGGGCAACGTGGACGACCTGAACCTGGCGGCGGCGGGGCTGGAGGCGGACAATCGCGGGCGCATTGCCGTGGACGAGCACTACCAGACGAAGGTGCCGCACATTTATGCGGTGGGCGACGTGGTGGGATTTCCCTCGCTGGCGTCAGTGTCGATGGAGCAGGGACGCATCGCCGCGTCGCGCGCCTTCAACGATCATGCGGCGAAGTCGAATCCGAGCTTTTATCCGTACGGGATTTACACGATTCCCGAGATCAGCTTTATCGGCAAGACAGAGGAGCAGCTGACCGGCGAGGATGTGCCCTACGAAGTGGGGATGGCCTACTACCGCGAAGTGGCGCGGGGCCAGATTCGCGGCGATACGACGGGCCGGCTGAAACTGATTTTTCATCGGGAAACGCGGAAGGTGCTGGGCGTGCACATCATCGGCGAAGGGGCCAGCGAGCTGGTGCACATCGGCCAGGCGGTAATGACGCTGGAAGGCACGATGGAATACTTCATCGAAACGGTCTTCAACTATCCAACTCTTGCCGAGTGCTACAAGGTGGCCGCGTTCAATGGGCTGGGACGGCTGTTGCGGTATCAGACAGAGTGAGAAGACAGCGACACGCTTCCAGCTTTTTCGTACCGGGGCCGAAAGCATTTCGAGGCGAAGAGAGCCTTTGAGCTGACGGCTGAGAGCTGATGGCTGACCGCTGTTTTGGGGCAGGCGCACGATCACCAAGGAGGAAGTTATGACTACCGCGATCGGCGTTGTGATGACCGAGCATATCGTCTCCGGATGGCTCGAGGATCAGAAGATTGCCGGCAA
>Ga0335074_10004495_pt1 | contig 19192 bp, 15 predicted proteins | sample Lox_Sample_23_FD_206715 | JGI IMG/M metagenome (GOLD analysis project Ga0335074, IMG submission 206715) | Soil microbial communities from Loxahatchee National Wildlife Refuge, Florida, United States - Lox_Sample_2.3 | ecosystem: Environmental > Terrestrial > Soil > Wetlands | place: USA... | reverse complement strand
CGCCACGTTGACGCCGGTTCCTGCAATGGCTGCGAATCGGAGCTTCAAGCGCTGAACAACCCCTTCTATAACCTGCATCGGCTCGGCATCTTCTTCACTCCGTCGCCGCGATTCGCTGATTTGCTTCTGGTCACCGGCTCCGTTACCTATGCCATGCACGGCCCGCTTCTTGAAACCTGGAATGCGATGCCCGAGCCGAAATGGGTGATGGCGACTGGCACATGCGCTGTATCCGGAGGAGCAACAGCCGGGGGGTACAGCTGCGGCCATGGTCTTGAAGGTGTTCTTCCTGTCGATCTGTGGCTGCCAGGATGCCCTCCCAATCCCGCGGCCATCATTCACGCTCTGCTGTTGCTGCTCGATCGCGCCAGCCAGCATGTTAAAGGGGGCCAGTATGCAGGCTGACCTGCTGCTTGCGATGGCCTTACTGTGGGTCGCCTCCGCCGTGCTGGCCCTGATCCTGCCGCGCGGAGCGTTCGCTCGAGTTGGGATCGCTTTGGGGTGCGCGGCCGGCATAGCAGTTGCCCTCAAGGGCTTCATTTGGGGTTCACCCGTGCTGTCGCTGGGAATTCATCTGAGCGACACCGCCGTGCGATTCCATCTCAGCAATTCTGCGCTGTGGCTGATGTTTTTCGGTCTCGTACCCGCGCTTTTCGCCGCGCTGCTCAACAACGGTTCTGCCTCTGGCTGGCCCACCAGACGCTGGCTTGCCGGCTTCGCCCTGACTCTGCTCGGAGCGGTCGGCGTGCTGGGCCTGCAGGATGCCGTCTCCTTCCTGATCGCCTGGGAGGTGATGAGTCTCGGCGGAGCCGCCATGATTCTTGGCGAAGGAATCTCCGAATCTTCTGGCCGCCCAATCCTCTTCATGCTGTCTCTGCTGGAAGTCGGGGCCGTTGCCATCCTTCTGGCTCTTCTGCTCATCGCCAGCCGCACCGGCTCCTGTGAATTTTCCAGCTTTAGCCTGACGCATGGCGTCGCTACGCCCGGAACGTTGCTGCTCGCTCTGCTGCTGCTGTTCGGCTTTGGCGCGAAGCTGGGAATCCTGCCCTTTTATGAGTGGTTCCCGGCGGCGTACGGTTCCGGCAGCGGTGCGAGCGGGCTGGTCTTCTCCGGCATCGTTCTCAATGCCGCATTCTTCGCGCTTTCCCGCGGCATTCTGGAATGGTTCCCCCGCGCCGGATTCTGGGCGATGAGTTCCGCGGGCGTCATCGTTCTCGTTGGAGTGGCGAGCGCTATTCTCGCCATCTTCAACGCGTTTCAGGAGGAGGACTGGCGGCGGATGCTCAGCCTGTCCTCAGCGGAAAATGCCTGTGTCGCAGTGGCTGTGCTCGGCGCCTCGTGGCTTTTCCTGGCCTGCGGCCTGCCCGAACAGGCGGCGCTGGCCTGGGTCGTATGCCTGCTGCACCTGGCTGCCCATAGCCTGTCGAAAGGCACCCTGTTCCTCACCGCAGACGGCGTCAATTCCGTTACTGGCAGCTACACGATCCGCCAAACCGGCCTGCTCCGTAACAACTCCGCGGCCTTCGGCATCGGCGCGCTCTTCGCCGCCATGAGCCTCGCGGCACTTCCGCCCCAGGCGGGGTTTGTCAGCGAGTGGTACATCTTCCAGACGCTCTTTCATGGAATGCAGGTCAGCGTCTTGGCCGCGCGGCTCACCATCACAATCGCCGCGGCGGGGCTGGCGCTCGTAGCCGCCGTCGCTCTGGCAACATTCGCCAAGCTGTACGGGGTCGGACTGCTGGGCGATCACCACACGCATACGCGGCATTTCTCGAGGGCGCGCAGCACCAGCATTTTCCTGCTTGGCTGTTCTGTGCTCGCTCTCGCCGTCGGGATGCCCTGGTGGATACACGCCCTCTCCGCAGGAAGTCTCGCCAACTTCGGTGTCAACGCAACGGTGGATATGCGGAGCGGCTGGCTACTCGTCCCGCTGACCAATACCTTTGCCTTCATCTCCCCTACAAAGATGATCCTCGCCGGGCCACTTCTGGCTCTCCTGCCGATTGGTCTGTTCCTCATCAGCCGGCGCTCCCTCCGATTCCGCCGCGTTCCGGTTTGGTCGGGCGGCCGGCGCGAGGATGCGCGCCAGATCGCTACAACCTCCCTGGCCTTCTCCAACGCGCTGCGGACTTTCTATGGGTTCATCTACGGTCCCACACACAATCTGGAGCGCGAATACGCTCACGGCCCCTACTTCGTGAAGCGGCTCATCTTTAATCAGGAAGTCGCGCCGATTTTCGGCCCCGGTCTCTTCTCGCCGGTCACTAAAACCGTTCGCAAGCTCGCTGAGGCCGTGAGCAAACTGCAGTCCGGCTATCTAAACTTCTACAATGCGCTCATCGGACTCCTGCTGGTGCTGATCCTCGCGCTGGCTTTGTTCTACCGTTAGCTGAAGGGATGGCTCGCGTCCGCCATTTCGGCAGTCCTGGATTCCGACTCCAAAATTCGCCGATACAGATCCCGGCCGTAGCTGGTCGGCAGCGGCTCGCCTTCCAACACCCGAAAAGTCCGCTCTCCTTTTGCCAGCCTCTCGGCGCGCAGAAATAAGGCGTTCGGCAGACGATCTCGGTAGAAACCATGCGCCAGGTCATACATGTGCGTCACATAGACCACGCGCACGCCAGCGCCGAGCAGCGCCTCCACAATCTGTCGTGCAATCTCCGATCCTTCCCGCTCATTCGTCGATGCGAAAGATTCGTTCATCAATACCAGGCAGCCCGGTTTTAAGCGACCCACGATCTCGCTCATCCTGGCGAATTCTTCGTCGAGCTTTCCGCTCTTCATCTGGGAATCTTCTTCGCGCTTAAAGTGCGTGAAGATTCCGGAGCACAGCTCGCCGCGGAATGTCTCGGCTGGTACAAACAGGCCGCACTGCATCATGAGCTGCGCCTGTCCCATGGCCCGCAGCAACGTGGATTTTCCACCGCGATTCGCCCCGGTGACAAACAGCAGCGCTTTGCCTTTACCGCTAATTTCGTTGCCGACGGTCCGCTCCGTGATTGTGAGGCTCAGCGCAGCATCGTACAGCCCGCTGCAGCTCAGGCCCGTTTCACCTTCTTTGACCGGCACGGGAGCGCAAACGGGTTCTCCTTTTCTGCTGAGCTGCTCCCGAAGATTGATGCAGCCGACATAGAAGGCCAGTTCCAGGCGCAGCAGTTTCAAGAAACTTAGGATGTGATCGGTAGACTGCGCCAAAGCCACCGCAACCGACGCTATCCCCTCACTTTTCAATTCTGAAAGCGCATTGAATCCCGCCTCGTCTCGCTCGGCAACCTCATAGGTATAGGACTCTTCGGATTCTTCCCCCAGATGCGAAACCCACTCCTGCAGTCGAGACAGCCAGCCCCCCTGAGCATCCGGCGGCCTGCGCAGGACGTAGCGGGTGCCTCTATTCCCTGGACCCAGGTCCGCACTCATCAACACGCCACCCTTAAACGCGAGACGTTCCAGGTGGTCCCGAACCCGATCCAAGTAGGCATCATCCAGCTCCGACCGCAGCATGGCAAAGAATCGGCGGAATCCGGGCGACTGAAAGGCGGAGCCCGCTTCGTCCGCAACTCGCCGCAGTCGCTCCAGAAGCTCGGCAAAGACGGCGAGCACTTCAACCGAACGATGCAACGACTCGTTCGCATACCGGGTCGTCATCCAGCCCCAGACATGCTTTTCCCGCTCGATGGCTTCGACTGCCAGAGCATACAGCCCTCTGACTACATCGGAATTGGCCATCGCATCGGTGAGGATCTGTTGTCGGTAGAGAATCGCTGATGCTTCGGTCAAGCTGTGAAGCACGGTTTGGCGTGCGACATCGCGAAGGAAGGAATCGCCGGCTGCCATCGAGTCGAACAGGATGTTCAGTCCGAGATCCTGCGTCAGTTCTTCAGCCTGTGATGGCAACGGCCGCTGCGGGTCATAATCGCTGTCCGGGTGCATCAGGAAGGCTTTCATTGCCCGTCCTTCCTGGTATTTGCAGCGATCCGTTTCAGGATTTCGGTTCGCCCGAGCCGATGCTTCTCAGCAAGAGCGAGGGCATACGCCAGGCCGTTCGCCGGCCTTCGCACAATCCTGAAGGTTCGTCGGGCCGGATCGGCGGGATCGACTTCACCGACCATGCTCACCGTGCTCGCGTTGAAGGAGGCGAGCTCATCGAGGAAGGTTACAAACACGCAGAGCATGTCGCGCTCCACAATCTGGCCGAGCACTTCTCGGCTGATAAACAGCGCATCATCCACCGTTGTCGAGAGGAAGCTCTCGTTCATGACCAGGACGCTGTCAGGAGTGGCAAGCTCGAGAACTCTGCGAATCCGCCATAGTTCGTCTTCGAGTTTTCCTGTCAGGTTCTCGACTTTTTCCTGACTGTCGAAGTGCGTGAATATCTGATCACAGAGAAAGAGATTCGCCTGCCGAGCCGGGACCGGGCACCCCAGGGCGGCCAGATAATGGAGTTGGCCGAACATTCTCGCAAAGGTGGTCTTTCCACCCTGGTTCGGCCCCGTCACAATGAGCATGCGCTCCTCGCCCGAGAGCGAGAATTCATTGCTTACCACCTTACAACCGCTGCCACAAAGCTTTTCAGCGAGTGCCAAATCGAACGCTTCCGTCGCTGACTCTGCCTTCGAATTGTGTGAAAGAGTCGGATAGCAAAACGCCAGTCCGGTTCTTTCGATTTGCTGCCGGAATTCAAGCCATGCAAGATAGAACTGCACTTCGCGGTCGAACTGCAAGACGACCGGGTCACAAAAGTTCTTGTGCCGCAGGCAGAAAGCTCCGAGAGCCGTAAATGTCTCCGGGAACAGCAGCGCCACCCTGTCAAGAATGGCCGCCTCCACATGGTTCATCTCGGCGGCAGGGGCGAAGCGGAAGCGGTGCTCGCCGGCTGATTCCTGGCTGAACTTAAGAAAAGTTTCCAGCACGTCCGCGCTGTAGTCGGGTTCGGGCGCGTGGCGACGAACCGACACGCGTTTGCCGTCGATGAGCAGTGCGTATCGGATTTGCCCTAGTTCAGCAATAAGCTTCTGCGCCTGGGACTCCATCTCACAAAACTCTTCCGACGCAATGACTGTCTCCAGATGATGTCGGAATCTGCGCAGACCCTCTGATCTGATTCCGGCAGCCACAAAGACCGCTTCGAGCGCGCGAGTTGCCGTGCAGTAGACGTCCACGGCATCCAGAAAACTGCGCTGTTTCTGGCGCTCGTAATAAAGCTTGTCGGCTCGGGCAAGGTCCCCACGCAGATCAATCATTGCAGAAGAAAATTCGCAAACACTATCAGCAAGCTCGGGCTGTTCCAGATCGCGAAACACCTCGTGGCGAAACCGGATCACCTCGACATCTCGGAAAGTCGAGTAGAAAAATGGCTTCAGATCGTAATCCTCACGACCGATTGCAACCGCAGCCGCGATCTGATCGAGATTCAGATCCGGAAAGCAAGCTGGTTCATCGACGCGCTCGGGATCGGGATGACTCGTGTTCTTAGGAAAGAGGATGCTCGGCTGCGCAACGCCGCAGTCCGGTTTTGGAAGAAATTCTTCAGTTTGCGGCGGCAAGGCAAACTCCTCCGAGAACTCATCTCGTAGGAGTCATCTTCCCCTTGGGCAAGGGGCGGTGAAAGTGGACTCCAACACCTGCTCAAATTCAGTATTTCGTTTACCTGGATGTCGCGTCAATATCTCCATCTGCTCATCGCGAACTAGGTTAACGACGGGCATCGGATGACTGATGAAAAGCATTAGCTTCCAATCGGGAACTGGCCGTGTGGCGAAGATCACTCCCAGGTACGGCTGTACTGGCCAGTTTCGAAGGGATCGTTTGAAGTGAGCCGCTATAGGCGGCGGACGCGGTGATAAGCCGCATAAGGGATTCCAATTTTCGTGCTTCGAGTAAATTGGTGGCGTGCGCAGTGGCAGCGTGATTGTCGGGTCGTGACCGGTGAATTCCATCGCGCTGGCCGCTAGGATCCGTGAGGTCTGAGTTGCACAGGTGGAGGTGCATCGCCTCGGCGCACGTAGTACAGTTCCGGACGGCAAATATATATGGAAAACAATGCTTCCACACAGTTCTTACCGCCTAAGGGCGCTCAGAATTTCCAAATTAAGAAACCTAATTTATAAGAAAGTTTTCCCTTAAATCTGATTTCCGATTCAAGAAATCTGCAGGTGCCAGTCTCTATTCCAGACACCGAAGCTGCCATCGTGCGCGCGCTCAAGGGGACCAGGTCCCGTTCATGCAGCTTCCCGGGATACAGGTCACTAATGTGGTCAACAGCCGTCCGTTCGACGTTCGCTTCGACCTTGAATCCGGAACGAACAAGGTTCGAGTCTACGCGGAGATCAAGCAGTCGATCAGTCCCCGGCAACTGGAAAACATTGCACCCTGGATCGCCCGTCTCAAGGCGATCGAGAAGGACGCTGCATTCGCCATCGTCTCTCCCGCTCTCTCTCAGCAGGCACAGGCTTACTGTATTCAGGCGGGCATCGATTTTCTTGATCTCGACGGCAACGTCTCCATTAATGTCCCCGGCAACTTTGTCCTGCAGCGCACCGGTCAGCGCAAAAAAGGCGCCGTTGAAGCGACAGAAGGCCCCCGCGAGGTCAACGTCTTCTCCGGCCGGTTTTCCCGCGTGCTCCGAGTGCTCCTCCAGAAGCCGCGCGACTGGACCCTGAGCCAGATTGCCCAGGAACTCAAAACGGAGTCCAGCAACAAAAACAACCCCCTTGCTACCGAATTCTCACAGGACCTTCAGCCTTCGCGGAATTTCGTCGTCAGCCCCGGCACCATCTCGAAGGCTCTGCGCACGCTCGAAGACCAGCTCTGGATCCGCCGACGCGGCACACAGGTTCTCGTGCCCGAGCCCAGGCGCCTGCTCGATGCCTGGGCGACGAAGTACCGGGAACGGTATCGTTTTCGCCTGCGGAGCAGCTTTGCCTGTCCCAATCCCTTCGGGCAGGATCTCACTGCCATCAGCAACGGCCTCCGATCGCTTTCGATCGGTCCCTTCGCCTTCACCGGACCGGCAGCAGCCAATGTCCGCGCACCCTTCGTCGATCTCGACACAGCGGATGTATATCTGTCGTCGCCGGACCAGGCGCAAAAGCTCAGGGCACCCTTCAAACGGACAGCCGATGGCCCACCGCTCCGTTTTCTCGCGCCCTATGACCTTGGCGTATTCATGTATGCCAAACAGTTCGACAGGATCCCTGTGGTCTCCGACATCCAGACGTATCTTGACCTGAGCGCCCGCGGTGGGCGCGACCAGAAACAGGCAGACTTTCTCTTCGAGGGCACGATTGTGCCGACGTGGAAGCCCGCATGATTCCTGAACCGCAGCGGACGTACCTGCTGGAACTGCTCACGGCACTCGGAACCGCCGCGGACGAGTTCGTGCTCGTGGGCGGCCAGGCGCTGAAGTTCGTCCTTGCTGAGGCGAGAACCACAAGGGATTTCGACTTTCTGCTTGATGCAATTTCCCTCCGCGAGAAGCCGGCAAACGCATAAGCAGGCGACCCTCGAATACACAGTCGTGCCCGTATCGCGCCAGGAAGCTCTCGAACCCGACGGGATTTGAACCCATGTTATCGCCGTGAAAGCCGCAACCTAAACCGCAGCACTAACGAATCGCTGAAAACCGGAATGCATCGGTCCGAATTCCAGCAGCCGTAAACAACAACCAAGGCGCTCCGCGATCGTCCGCGGACAGGATGAGCCCTCAGGCTGGGCAATATCCATGCCCGTGCATCGTGCGGAGCCGAGTGCCCAGTTGTTGCGGAAATGAGCCCTCCATATTCAGTCCTGAGGATGCTGCTACGTGGACCCTCAGTTCCCGATTACCAGCCCAAGGATGCGCAACGCTTCGAGCAGGTCCGGATCGTCTTCAGCCAGTTTCTGCGACTTCGGCTTATGGATGGGAAACCGCTCCGTTACAGCCCAGTCCTCGAAGATGGCCCAGTTTTCGAGCGAGTGGCCGTAGCGAGAGTGGTAGAAGACGCCTGCATATCCGAGCTCGAATACAAGCCGGCCGGCCCGCTGCGTCAATAGGCGGGGCTCGGCCGGTTCCAGCGCACTCAGGTCGAAATCCTTCATTCCCAGTTTCACCGCAATCCCGGCCAGCGCTGTCCTCAGATGGCTGACCCATCCGAGGGCGTATATGTCGGCATAATCGCCTTCGACATTTGCCGTGCCAATGCAGCGTCCTTTGAGCCATGCTCGGCGGACCGTACCGAAAGCTGTAAAGTCGTCCTCGCCATTCTCCATGAGCGCCAGGTCGGCGACGAAGGAGACGTCTACCCGGAAACGCGCGAGAGTTTCGATGAAGCATCCCAGCCGTTGCGAAGACGCATAGAGAACCCGGTACACACCCAACGGGTCGTCGAACCGGTTGCCGAAGGTTCCGTCTTCCTTGGCATAGGCCCAGTCAGGAACCGCCCAAGCATCGTCATCCCTGCCGACACGGAAAAGCGGCCTAGAAGGCCGCTTCGATTCGAGATCCATTCCATTCACTCCTAGCCGCCGACGAGGAAAGCTCGCGCTGCGCCCATGATCTCCGGCGCCACGGTTTCCAGATCATTTTCCCTCATGAGCCGAAGCGGGACGCGGTCGCCGAGCTCAGGGTTCAGGCCGGTCAGCCAGGATTGGATCACGGCGGGATCTTCTCGTTCGGCGAGCATCCGGACCAGCTGGAACGCAAACCTCAAACGCTGTTCGGCATCCCCGTAAAGCTCACTTCCGTTCATCCACCGATCGACGGCACGCACGTCCCGGACTCCGCCGACGTAGGCGGTCAGTTTACGGCCGATGAGGACGACGAGCTGCTTGACGATCTCCGGGATGGGGAGGCGGAGCGCTTCACGGTGCGCTGCAAGATCAGGGCGAGATGCGGGAACGGTTGCCATTGGGAACCTCCTGCAAATCCAATAATGCACTTTTTACATCTAAAAATCAAATAAATAACGTATAAATACCAGACACACAACAACAGTTTCAAGCGAAAGGGGGTTGGCGAGTGTTGGCGTCTCCGCAGTTCCGCCATCTTTTTTTCGGCAGTAGGTGTTCCTACAGACTTTTTCTCTTGACAACGCTATCTGTCGACTGCATGCTGTAGAAGATTCTACAGACGACACACCATGCTCCTTGCGCATGCTTGTTCCATTCTGTCGGGATATACGGCGCGGGGCCGGATCGAGCCGGTAGCGCTGGGTGGCGTACTGGCGATTCAGCTGCGCGACCTGTCTGCGAATGGGAGGCTCGATGTTTCGCGGTTGATGCGAGTTCAGCTGGATGATGTTCAAGATCGACATCTTGTGCACCCGGATGATGTGCTCTTTCGTTCGCGAGGCGACCGAAACACTGCGGCCGTCGTAGGCGAGGATCTCACAGAGGCGGCATTAGCGGTACTTCCCCTGATGATCCTTCGCCCTAAGGCGAACATCGTCTCGGGCGAGTATCTAACTTGGGCGATCAATCATCCGCAGACCCAGCGTTTTTTCGACAGTGTTGCTCGTGGCACGAAACTACGAATGGTGTCGCGCGCGAGCCTTGAGCAACTCGATCTGGATATTCCCGACCTCGAAACCCAGAAAAAGATCATTGCTATTGACGCACTGGCTGAACGTGAACGAGTACTCTCCGCCCGCATTGCTGGTATGCGTAAGGAACTTACAAGCAGAATCCTCGGCGAGTACGCCAAGCAATCCCAGCGCGCCGCCGCAACGGAAAGGACCACAAATTGACTGACCAACTCACACAAAACCAGGTCAACCAGACGGCTTGGGCGGCCTGCGACACCTTCCGCGGCGTCGTCGATGCCGGCCAGTACAAGGACTACATCCTCGTGATGTTGTTCCTGAAGTACATTTCCGACCTCTGGAATGATCACGTTGAAACCTACCGCAAGCAGTACGGGGGTGACGACGCCCGCATCCGGCGCAGGCTGGAGCGGGAACGTTTCATCCTTCCCGAGGGCGCCAGCTTCTATGACTTATACGAGCGGCGCAACGAAGCCAACATCGGCGAACTCATCAATATTGCCCTCGAGCAGATCGAAGACAAAAACCGCGCCAAACTCGAGGGTGTCTTCCGGAACATCGACTTCAACTCCGAGTCTAATCTCGGCCGCGTCAAGGACCGCAACCGGCGCCTCAAAAACCTGCTGGAGGATTTCGCCAAGCCGGCGCTCGATCTGCGCCCCTCGCGAGTGACCGAGGACATCATTGGCGAGTGCTACATCTACCTGATCTCCCGGTTTGCCTCCGACGCCGGCAAGAAGGCCGGAGAGTTCTACACACCTGCGGCCATCTCCCGCCTGTTGGCGAAGCTGGTCGCACCGGTGCCCGGAGACACGATCTGCGATCCCGCGTGCGGATCCGGTTCGCTGCTGATTCGCGCCGCCGAAGAGGTCGGTTCCGACAACTTCGCCCTTTACGGCCAAGAGGTGAACGGAGCTACCTGGGCCCTCGCCCGGATGAATATGTTTTTGCATGCCAAGGATGCCGCGCGCATCGAGTGGTGCGACACCCTTAACAGTCCCACGCTGATCGAAGGCGACCACCTGATGAAGTTCGACATCGTGGTCGCCAATCCACCCTTTTCGCTCGACAAGTGGGGTGCCGAGCACGCCGCCGCCGACCAATACAAGCGATTCTGGCGCGGCGTTCCGCCCAAGTCCAAGGGTGACTACGGTTTCATCACCCACATGATCGAGATCGCCCGGCGTCAAAGCGGGCGCGTCGCCGTCATTGTGCCCCACGGTGTACTGTTCCGCGGCGGCAGCGAGGGCAAAATCCGCCAGGCGCTCATCGAAGAGAACCTGCTCGACGCCGTCGTCGGACTGCCCGCCAATCTCTTCACCACCACCGGCATTCCAGTCGCCATCCTGGTCTTTGACCGCTCCCGCGAGCAGGGCGGCGCAAACGAGAACCGCAAAGAGGTCCTCTTTATCGACGCGAGCCGGGAGTTTACGCCTAGCAAGACGCAGAACCTGATGTCCGACGCGCAAATTCAGAAGGTTCTCCACACCTACCGCACGCGCGCCGAACTCGACAAATACTCGCACCTGGCCACGCCCGAGGAGATCAAGGAGAACGAGTACAACCTCAACATTCCCCGCTACGTGGACACCTTCGAGCCGGAAGAGGAGATCGACGTGGCCGCGCTGCAGAAAGAGATCGACCGCATCGAGGGTGAACTGGCCGAGATCCGCGGCCGCATGGCTGGCTACCTCAAGGAGTTGGGCGTCCATGTCGAACGGTGAACTGATTCTTTACACCAGCGAAGACGGCGCGGCCCGCATCCAGTTACGCGCCGAAGGTGGCACGGTCTGGCTATCTTTGAACCAGATCGCCGACTTGTTCGGAAGAGATAAGTCTGTGATTTCGCGGCACATCAAGGCGATCTTCGAGGATGGCGAATTGGCTGCGGATTCAGTTGTTGCACGTTATGCAACAACTGCCACCGACGGTAAGAGCTATCAGGTGGACTACTACAACCTTGAGATGATCCTCGCCGTCGGCTTCCGCGTCCGTTCGCCGCGCGGAGTCGAGTTCCGCCGCTGGGCCTCCACCACGCTCAAGGAATATCTGGTCAAGGGCTTCGTTCTCGACGACAAGCGGCTCAAAGACCCGGCCTGGGACTACTTCGATGAACTGCTGGAGCGCATACGGGAAATTCGCGCCTCGGAGGCGCGTTTCTACCAGAAGGTACGCGAGATTCTGGCGCTCAGCGAAGACTACGATCCCCGCTCGCAGGCGGCGCAGGTCTTCTACGCCACCATTCAGAACAAGATGCTGCACGCCGTCACCGGCCACACGGCGGCCGAGCTGATCGCCGCCCGCGCCAACGCCAGTCTCCCCAACATGGGCCTGACGGCGTGGAAGGGCGCGCGTGTGCGCAAAAGCGACGTCACCACGGCCAAGAACTACCTGGCCGAAAAAGAGATCAGCGAACTCAATCTGATCGTCACCATGTTCCTCGATACCGCCGATCTGCGCGCGCGCCGCCGCCAGACAATGAAGCTCACGGATTGGGAAGTGGTTCTCGATGGCTTCCTGCGCTCGAATGAACTGCCGCTGCTGACCAACGCCGGAAGCATCTCCGCCGCGCAGGCTGAGCGAGTCGCCTTCGAACGATACGAAAACTTCGACGCGAAGCGCCGGGAACAGCTTGCCGCTAGTGGGCAGAGCGACATTGCCGAGCTTGAACAGATTGCCGAGCAGACAAAAAAGTTGATCAAGCGAGGCAGGAATGAAAAGTAAGTGGAAGAGTGAAACAATCGGCAACCTAGTTCGTGTTGCGTCTGGTCAGGTAGATCCGAAAGATGAACAAGCGAAGCATATGCTCGTTGTCGGGCCCGAGAACCTTTTCACGGGAGGCGGGCTCGACAAAAAGAATCTGCACTCTGCCGAAGAATTAGGCATGATTTCCGGAAAATATGCTTTCGACGATCAAGCGATCCTCTATTCGAAGATTCGCCCAAACCTCAACAAAGTGTGTCTACCGGATTTTCAAGGTCTCTGTAGTGCCGACATGTATCCGTTGTGGGTGCGTGATAAAACGACTGCGCATCGCGTCTACATGTATTACCTGCTTACTTCAGAGCGGTTCGTCTCCGATGCTTCCTCACGATCGTTCAGAACTGGATTACCCAAAATAAACAGGCCGGATCTTGAAAGCATCACCGTAGAGATCCCCCCACTTGGCGAGCAGCGCAAAATCGCCGCCATCTTGCGCGCATGGGATGAGGCGATTGAGAACCTAACACGACTGAGGGAGCTACGAGAAAAGCAATATCTGGGGCTGCGAAATTACCTCATTGATTGGTCTAAAAACCAGCACGCAGTCAAACAATTTTTGAAGCCGACCCCCCGCCCGGTTCCTAAGCCGACATTGGGGTACCGTGCCTTGAGTATTCGTAGTCACGGAAAGGGAACATTCGATCGGTTCGTAGAGAATCCTGAAAGCGTCGAGATGGAGACCCTATATGTCGCCAAAGCCGGAGACATAATTGTCAACATCACTTTCGCTTGGGAAGGAGCGGTCGCGCTGGTGCCTCTCGGCCACGATGGGTGCCTGGTCTCTCATCGCTTCCCGACTTTTGTTCCGAAGCTCGAGAGAGTGGATGCGCGCTACTTGCGGCATGCCTTGCGTATGGCTCGCTTCACCTACCTTCTCGGAATTGCTTCTCCAGGCGGCGCAGGTCGGAATCGCGTTCTCAGCAAGTCCGAGTTTTTGGATCTGATGGTTCCGCTACCACCTTTAGACCTTCAGCGACGAGTAGCGACGATTCTCGATGATGCAGAAAAGGCCATCGCTGCAGAAGAGAATTATCTATCGGCCCTGAACCGTCAAAAGCGCGGCCTGATGCAAAAGCTGCTGACTGGCGAGTGGAGGGTGAAATGCTAAATCGGCTTGCCAAACTTCTCCTTACCAGTACCGCCATCGCCCCGGTTCTACTGACATATGCCTGGGTTGCTTACCGTGCATGTGCATACCACCAGGCGATTGTTCTGATCCTCGCCTGCGCTGCTCTTGTCGCGGTTTGCCTCGGCATGCTGTCGTATTCCAAAAAACACCTCGAACGTGTCCCGTTCTCTACGAATAGCGCCGAAGCCGCGGACCGCGAAAACATTGGATTTCTGCTGCTGTACTTACTTCCCCTATTCACCAGCTCCTTTTCTGCGCTCAACTGGCAGGTGTGGATTCCCGCCATCGCGATTTTTGCCGCGGTGGTCGGCACAGGCTACAGCTACCACTTCAATCCGCTCCTCGGCCTGATGGGGTGGCATTTCTACAAGGTGGGGACGAAAGAGGGCGTGACATACGTTCTCATCACCAAAAAGCATCTGCGCAATGCCACGGCGACAATCGAAGTCGGTCAGCTCACGGAGTATATCGTGCTCGATTTGGGGGAAAAGTGATATGCCGCAGAACCTGTTTGCAGCTTGCCGCATGGATGGTGAACTCTCCGCGAAACGCGTGCGTCTTGACGCCACGGTGCAGCAGGCGATTGAGAACATCTTCGCTCAACAAGAGGCCCAGTTCCGAGAAGGTGTCACCGAAGAGGTTGCCTTCGATGGGAGCTGGAAGCCGGATGACGAAGAGTTTCTGACCATCGATGTGCCTGCTGAGGCGGCCATATTCGAGGCGACAATTCGTGGCAACGCTACGGCCGTTCCCGATCTTGACGCGGCGCACTTCGCAGAGGAAGGGATCAAAGCCCTTTTCACGGGTACCGTACGCCACGGTGCTGCAAAGGTTCTCGTTCAACGCTTCACTTCACAGCAGGTGCTGTCTAGACGCTTTTCGCTTCTTCAGCAGGGTAATGCTTTCCGCCAACTGACGGACCCTGCATTCACTCTCGATAACAGCCTGACCTGCATCGTTGAAGACGGTAAGATCAAATTCAAGAGCATGCAGAAGCTCCGGTCGATTATCGACATGGTGGAGCTTTATCGGGCAGCAACTGACGCAGAAGTACAGGCCTTTGCTGGCCATACAAGCTTGGCCGTCTGGAATGTGCCTGAATTTGTGGCGCTGACGAATCAGACCAGCCGTAAATTGATTCACGCAGTGGCAGCAAGCGGTACCCTCGACCACTACACGCCGGCCGAAATTCAGACTGCTGCGCAATCAACGGGACTGACCGTCACCATTCAGAACGGAAAAGTTGAAATGCCGCGCGAGCACGTCGGAATTAAGGCCCTGCTCCAGTTTCTGAACGAGAGTCGCTACTCTGGTCCTCTTTCCCATCATCCATACGTTACAAACTCGCAGAGGCCCGTATGACTGATCGCAGCAATCACGGGGCCTTCGACGCCGCCGAAAAGCACCAGTCGCAGGTTCCCGCCATCCAGTTGCTCGTGGCCATGGGCTATAAGCCCCTGAGCCAGGCAGAGGCCTTTGCCTTGCGCGGCGGGCGATTGCGCAACGTGGTGCTGGACGACATCCTCGCGGAGCAGCTTCTCAAGATCAACCGCTTCACCTTCCGGGGGCGCGAGTATGCCTTCGACCTGGAGGATGCGCACGAGGGCATACGCCGCCTGAAGCCGACGCCTGACCGCCTGAAGGGCCTCAGAGGCACGAATCAGGATATTTACGACACGCTCGTCCTGGGCACAACCATTGCGAAAACGATTGACGGTGACAGCAAGAGTTTTTCTTTTCGATTCGTCGATTGGGAGCGGTCGGAGAACAATGCCTTCCACGTGACTGCGGAGGTCTCCGTAGAGCGCACCGGCAGCATCCAGACGAAGCGCTGCGATATTGTCGGCTACGTCAATGGCATTCCATTCGTCGTCATCGAGAATAAGCGGCCCACCGAAAGTCTGAAGAATGCCGGTAGCCAGCTCATTGGCTATCAAAGCGAAGACTTTATTCCGCATCTCTTCCACTTCGCTCAAGTGCTGCTGACGATGAACCGCCAGGATGCCCGCTACGCAACCGTTGGAACTCCGCAGAAGTTTTGGCAGAACTGGCGGGACGAGGAGGACACCGACGCTGTCATTGCGCCATTCGCAAACCGCCGGCTGACTACCGCCGAGACGGACGCCATCTTTTCGGGCGATTTCGCGGTGGCGAGACCATACTTCGAAGCAATGGCGGCCGAGGGGCCGAGGGCAGTGACTGCGCAAGACCGGACGCTCTATGCGCTTTGCAGACCCGAACGCCTGCTCGACCTGGTGCGGCGCTTCACCGTATTCGAAGGCGGCAGTAGAAAGATCGCCCGGCATCCGCAGTTTTTCAGCATCCGCGAGGCCGTGCAGCGCGTTAAGCAGTTCGAGCCGAAAGGTAATCGCAAGGGCGGCGTTATCTGGCACACACAAGGGGCGGGGAAATCGCTGACAATGGTCATGCTGGGGCGCGCGCTTGCGCTGGACGGGGAGATTCCCAACCCGCGCATCCTCATCGTCACCGATCGCGACGATCTCGATGTGCAAATCAGGGACACGTTCAAATCCTGCGATATGCAGCCGGTGCGCGCAACCAGCGGCGGCCATCTGCTCGATCTGATTCAAGACAGGCGCCCGCTGATCACCACCATCATCAACAAATTTGATTCCGCGTTGCGTGGCGCCAAGGCCGCCGATGGCGATGCCAACATTTTTGTCCTGGTAGATGAAAGCCATCGCACCCAGACGGGGCGCAAGGGCAGCTACAGCCAGTTCGCGGTGAAAATGCGCCGTATGCTGCCGAAGGCCTGCTACCTGGGCTTTACGGGTACGCCGCTGCTCAAGAAGGAAAAAAATACTCTCGCGACCTTTGGCGGTCTCATTCACAGGTATGCGATCGATGAGGCGGTCGCGGACGGCGCCATCGTGCCACTTCTCTACGAAGGGCGCCTTGTCGACCAGCGAATTACTGCCGATGCGATTGACCGCTGGTTTGACAAGATCAGCGTGGGGCTGACGGACAAACAGAAGGCCGATCTGAAGCGCAAGTTCTCGCGGTCGAATGCTCTGTCGAAGACGCTGCAAGCAATTCGCGCAAAAGCCTTCGACATATCGGAGCATTACCGTCAGAACTGGCAGGGCACCGGTTTCAAAGCCCAGCTCGTTGCTCCCTCAAAGGTCGCGGCGGTGCGTTTCAAGGATGTGCTGGATGAGATCGGACACGTAACGAGCGAGATCGTCATCTCGCCACCGAACGAGAACGAGGGTAATGAGGAAGTCGATAAAGAAGCGACGGATCTTGTTCGGAAATTCTGGGACGAGATGATGAAGCGCTTCAAGACGGAGGAAGAATACAACCGCCAGCTTACCGCCGCCTTCAAGGGTTCTGGTGATCCCGAGATTCTCATCGTCGTTTCAAAGCTCCTGACCGGCTTCGACGCGCCGCGCAACACCGTGCTCTATGTGTGCAAATCGCTGCGCGAACACAATCTCTTGCAGGCGATCGCCCGCGTCAACCGGCTCTATGAAGAGGAAGGAACGGAGAAGCAATTCGGTTTCATCATCGATTACGAGGGCCTCCTCGGCGAGTTGGACAGCGCGCTAACCACATATAGCGCATTCGAAGGCTATGATTCCTCGGACCTGGCCGGAACGGTGCACGACGTACGGGAAGAAATCCGCAAGTTGCAGCAGTTGCACGACCAATTGTGGGATCTCTTCAAGTCAGTCAAAAACAAAAGGGACATGGAACAGTTCGAGCAATTCCTCGCCGATGAAGCCGTCCGCCATGATTTTTATGAGCGGCTGCGTGCCTTCGGACGGTGCCTGCACATCTCGATTTCGTCAGAAAAGCTTCTCGACGTCTTCGCCGAATCTGATGTGGACCGCATGAAGCGTGACTGGAAGCAATTTTCCGAACTGAGGCGATCAGTCCAGCTCCGCTATCAGGAAGTCGTTGATCTTGACGAGTTCGAGCCGAAGATCCAAAAGCTCCTAGATGACCATGTCGTCGCCATGCCCGCTGAGATCATCATCCCCCTGGTCAACATCAATGATCCCGATGCGCTCGAGGCCGTGATGAAAGAGGCGGGGGTCTCCGACGCATCCAAGGCCGATCGAATCGCAAGCGCAACGCGCAGGACCATCACGGAGAAGATGGAGGAAGATCCGACCTTCTACAAGCGTTTCTCACTCCTGCTCGAGGAGACGATTCGGAATTACAGGGCAAAGAGAATTTCTGAGCGGGATTATCTGAAAAATGTGATCGATCTCGCCGGCAAAGTTGCCCGGAAGGACCGGGGAACCGACGTTCCGGATCCTATCAAGGGCAATGATGACGGGCAGGCATTTTACGGAATTCTCCAAAATGTGCTTGCTGGCGCAGATGGGCATTCCGCGAGCGCAGTGGAAACTGCCAACATTGCGCTCGCAATTATTGACATCATCAAAGCACATCAAATCGTCGACGTGTGGACGAACGACGTAGCGCAAAACAATATGAGAAATGCCATCGACGACTACTTTTTTGATGTACTGCGCGATCAAAGAGGAATCAGGTTGCCGGTAGAGACGATGGATGAGCTTGATCTCAAGATCATGGATCTAGCAAGAGCGAGGTTCCCTGGATGAACCGGGAGCGAGGACATGTCGAATACGGACAGCATTGCATCGAATTCGTCGTGGTGCGGCGCAAGAGAACTACACTTGAACTTGCTGTTGAGCCGGATGCGACAGTGGTGATTGCAGCCCCACTCAGCGCCTCTATGGAGGCCATAGCAGAAAAGGTACGCAAGCGGGCCTCGTGGGTGCGCCGACAACAGCAGTTCTTTCTGCAATTCGTTCCGAGGACACCGCCTCGGCGCTATGTCTCTGGCGAAACTCACCTTTATCTCGGCAGGCAGTACCGCCTAAAGGTCATAGCAGGCGGCCTGCCTGAGGTGAGGCTCTTACGAGGCGTCATGCTTGTGCAGAGCCAGTTTCCCAAACGGGCGGACGTGACCCGGGATCTCGTGAATGCTTGGTACCGTGTGCGCTCTCAAAAATGGTTCGCTGATCGTCTTGAAGTGAATTTGCTCCGATTCCCAAACCCCGAACGGGTTCGTCCGATCGGGTTAATCATCCGCCATCTCCGTCAGCGCTGGGGTTCAATGTCGCCTGGGCACAGGATGCTTTTGAACCAGCGGCTCATCCAGGCACCGGTTTACTCAATCGACTATGTGATCACCCACGAGCTGTGCCACGTAGCCGAACCCAGTCATGGGCCGGTGTTCTTCAAATTATTGAATCGCATTCTCCCCGATTGGCAGCAGCGAAAGCAGCGGCTGGAGTGCTTGCTCTCATAAATGCTTGCGCTTCGAAGACTCCGATTTGAGGCCAGAAACGAGCGTGGCTTTCCTCTCAATTCTTGATACGCAGGAGACTTTTTAGAAGGGCTTGCCGACCAGTCTTAAGGGAGCGAGCAACATGTGTTGTTGTTGATTTCAGGGCCAACCAGCGCGTCAAGACTAATGTGCAGGTAGGCCCATCTCGGCAAGAGCAATCGGTGAAGTCCACTGACTGGCTTGCGCTGCCTTTCTCACGAGTGTCTTAGTCACCCTTCCCAAGACTTGAGCGGATTCAACAGTCATTAACAACCGTTCACTAACAAGCATTCTTGGAAATTCCATAAAATACGGCTAAACTGCCATTGAACCTGTTCGACCGGCCCAGCGAGGATTGCGATGCGGTTTTCCCCCAAGCGCACCCAATCCGTTGCCGTCCTTGTCACGTGTACGGTCGCGATCATTCTGGTTGTTTCGTTTGTTCGTTACCGCATT
>Ga0335074_10004494_pt1 | contig 19193 bp, 19 predicted proteins | sample Lox_Sample_23_FD_206715 | JGI IMG/M metagenome (GOLD analysis project Ga0335074, IMG submission 206715) | Soil microbial communities from Loxahatchee National Wildlife Refuge, Florida, United States - Lox_Sample_2.3 | ecosystem: Environmental > Terrestrial > Soil > Wetlands | place: USA... | reverse complement strand
TCATCCGGGTCAACTCGCAGTCCGGCAAGGGCGGCGTGGCCTACATCATGAAGACCGACCACCACCTCGACCTGCCGCGCCGGCTGCAGATCGAGTTCAGCCACGTCATCCAGCGGCACACCGAGGATGAGGGCGGCGAGGTGGACGCGGCGCTGATGTGGGAGATCTTCGCCGGCGAGTACCTGAAGCCCGGGTCATTCGACCTGGTCGACTTCGGCTCGGCCAGCGAGCAGGGCGTGGAGCGGATCACCGCGACCGTGCGCGCCTTCGCCGCCGAGCACACCGTGACCGGCATCGGCAACGGACCGATCGCCGCGTTCTGCGACGCCCTGTCCGGCCGCGACCTGGGCCTCGGTGGGCTGAACGTACGCGTGCTCGACTACTTCGAGCACGCGCTGACCGCCGGGCGGGACGCCGAGGCCGCCGCTTACCTGGAGATCGCCATCGGCGAGCAGGTGCTCTGGGGCGTCGGCGTCAGCGAGTCGATCGTGGACGCGTCGCTGCGCGCCGTGATCAGCGCGCTGGACCGCGCCGCCCGGTAACGCTCGGGCGCTGGCCACAAACGGTCCCGGCAGTGATGTGGTGGGCCCCACGCTGTTCCTGTAGCAACAGCTAGGTGCCCACCACACCGCTCAAATTGGGTCATGAACCGACTGGGGCGCCTGAAAAGTCATGATGATCGCGTCGCGCGCCGCCCGCTCCCCCTGCTCTCCCCGGCCGGGTGAGGCGCCAGTCATACGGCGCGGGCGGGTCCGGTCGGAGGTCCGGTCGCGGTGCGGCCGCCGTCGGCGGCGATGACGGCGCCGGTGATGTAGCTGGCCTTCGGCGACGCGAGGAACGCGATGACCTCGGCGATCTCGCCGGGCTGGGCGGCGCGGGCCATCGGGACCGTGGCGCCGAGGGCATCGGTGTCGTCCTCGGACTGGAGCGCGGTGTGGACCGGCCCGGGAGCGACGGTGTTGACCCGGACGCCGGCCGGGCTGAACTCGGCCGCCCAGGACCGGGTCATCGAGGCCACGGCGCCCTTGGTGGCGCCGTACGCGGCGGTGTTGGCCAGGCCGATCTGGCCAACCTCGCTGCCGACGTTGATGATGCTGCCGCCGCCCCGGGCCGCCATCTTCGGGGCCAGCGCGCCGACCAGGAAGTACGGCGCCCGGACGTTGGCCGCGAAGAGCTGGTCGAAGGTGGCCGCATCGATGTCGGCCGTCGGCCCGTGCCAGGCGAAGCCGGCGTTGTTGACCAGGACGTCGACCTGTCCGGCCTGCCGGACCAGATCGTCGGGCCCGTCGGGGTCGCCGAGATCGGCGGGCACGAAGCGGGCGTGGCCGCCCTCGGCGGTGATGGCGTCGACCACCGCCGCGCCGTGACTGGCGTTCCGTCCGTGCACGACCACATCGGCGCCATGGCGGGCCAGTTCCTCGGCCGCAGCCCGGCCGATGCCCGAGGTGGCCCCGGTGACCAGTGCGGTCAGGCCTTTGAGATCTTGCTGCTCGGTCATCTCGGTCATGTTGTCTCCCCGTCCCAAACCGGGTCGCAGCTGCCAACCTGTCCCTTGACGCGGCTGCCGTTGTCCACGGCGTGACCGAAGCCCGCTTGGCTAGCGTCCCCCGCAGCGGAGCGGCGCAAACGGCCCGCCGGCCAGGGGACCTGTCCTCACCCGCGGTCTCACCGCCGCGGGGGAAGCGGCCTGCGTCCCCGGGCGCTTAGGGTCTGAGCATTCACGGCACTAGCGACCGGACTGCCTGACCGAAGACCGCCGCCTGACCTGACGGGCATGGGAAGGAGGCCGCAGTGCCCCACAAGATCATCCGGCAGCAGCGCAGCGACCCGGGACAGGGCCCGCGGCGCCCAGTGATGCTGGCCATCGCGGGCGACAGCGCCGCCGGCAAGACCACGCTCGCCCGCGGCATCGCCGCGGCTCTCGGCGCCGACCGCGCCACCGCCATGTGCGTCGACGACTATCACCGCTACGACCGGGCGGAGCGGGTCGGCGTCCCGTTCACGGTGCTGAACCCGGAGTGCAACTACGTCGACATCATGGAGCAGCACCTGCAGCTGCTGGCCCTCGGCAGGCCGATACTCAAGCCCGTCTACGACCACGGAACCGGGCAGCTGGTCCGGCCTGTCCTGGTCGAGCCGCGCGACTTCGTGCTGGTCGAGGGGCTGCTGCCGCTGCACACCAAGCTGGCCAGGGCGTGCTTCGACATCACGGTCTACCTTGATCCCCCGGAGGAGATCCGGCGCGAGTGGAAGGTGCGGCGCGACTGCGCCGAGCGCGGCTACGCGCCAGACCAGGTGGCCGCGGAACTGGAGCGGCGGGAGCCGGAGTCGGCGGCCTACGTCCGGCCGCAGCGGCAGTGGGCGGACATCTGTGTGCGGTTCGCGCCCATCGACGGCCGGGCGGCCGCGGCCGGCACGCCGCTGTCGGCGGAGCTTCTGCTCCGCCCGACCATCCAGCACCCCGACCTGACCGACGTGCTGACCGACGACGACCGGCGCACCGTCCACCTCAGGCTGATGCGGGATGCCGACGGCCGCCCGGTCGACGCCCTGCACATTCACGGCTACGCGCCGCCCGAGGACAGCCGGATCGTGCAGAAGGCGATCTGGGAGCAGCTGTCCGCCGACCACGGGACGGCCATGCCGGACTCGCTCGGGGGGTTCGCCAACGGCCGGCGCAGCGAGGCGCTGGCCATCGCGCAGCTGCTGCTGGTCTGGCACCTGCTCGAGGCGCTGGAATGAAAAAGAGCCCGGTGATCGGCACTCCGGTGGCTTCGGGCCGGGCGCTCCCGGGGTACCGCGGCGACCACGATGGGTACCGTTCTGGCATGGAACGCCCGGACCGGCCGCTGCGGCTGGTGATCATCGATGATCACCAGATGGTGCTGGATGGCCTGACCGCCATGCTCCGGCCGTACCGGGACCGGGTAGAGATCGCCGGGGAGTCGAGCGACTCAGCCGAGGCAGCCCAGCTGGTCGCCGACCTTCAGCCGGACGTCGTGCTGCTCGACGTGCGGCTGCGCGGCACCAGCGGCCTTGACCTGTGCACCGAGCTCCTCGGCCGGGTGCCGGGCTGCAAGATCGTCTTCCTCACCGTCTATGACGACGAGCAGTACCTGTACCAGGCGCTGCGCGTCGGCGCGGCCGGCTTCCTGCTGAAGTGGATCCGCGGCGCCGAACTGGTCGACCACCTGTGCCGGATCTGTGAGGGGGAGATCCTCATCGACCCCGCGCTGGCCGGCCGGGTGGCGCTGTCCGCGGCACGGCTGCACAGCGGCGAGTTCTGGCCCGGGGCCCATCTGGGCCTGACGCAGCGCGAAAGCGAGGTGCTGTCACTGCTGGTAGCCGGGCTGAGCAACCGTGCGGTCGCCGCCAAGCTCGTGGTCAGCGAGGAGACGGTGAAGACCCATTCCCGTGGCATCTACCGCAAGCTGGGGGCGTCCGACCGGGCCGGCGCGGTGGCCGCGGCCCTGCGCGAGGGGCTGTTTCATTGAGCGGGGCCGGGCCAGCGCATCCCGACCCGGAGCGTGAGGCCAAGCTCCTTTCCCGCGTCATCGACACCATCTCGGCCGGCCTTGACCTGGACCGGATCCTGCAAGGGGTGGCCCGCCTGGTGACCGAGACGGCCGACACCGACGTGTGCTTCGTGCACCTGCTAGACGAGCAGGGCACCCGGCTGCAGCTGCGCGGGGCGACGCCGCCCTTCGACGACCTGGTGGGGAAGATCGAGCTGTCCCTTGGCGAGGGTGTCTCCGGCTGGGTGGCGCTGCACGGCGAGCCGGCCGTGCTGGTCGACCGCAAGGCGGATGACCCGCGGTACCGGTACTTCCCGGCCCTGCGCGGCGAGGATTTCGCTTCGATGGTGTCGGTGCCCGTGGTGACCCCGCTCGGGCATCTGGTCGGGGTCCTGAACGTGCACACCAAGGCTCGCCGTGAGTTCACCGAACCGGATGTGGAGCTGCTGCGGTCGGTGGCGGGCCTGGTCGCCGGGGCGATCGAGAACGCCAGGCTGCACAGCCGGCTGGCCGAGCGGGAGGAAGCGCTCGAGCGGTTCGCCGAGCAGATGGTGGAGTGGCAGGAACACGAGAGCCGCCGCCTGGCCGGCGAGATCCACGACGGCATCAGCCAGCGCATCGTGAGCCTGTTCTTCCACCTCTCGGCGGCCGCGGACGCGATCCCGGGCGAACCGGAGGTGGCGGCCGAGCAGGTGGCCCGGGCCCAGGATCTCGCCGCCGCCGCGCTGGACGAGACCCGCTCGGCGATCGCCGGCCTGCGCCCGCCCGTTCTCGACGACCTCGGGCTGGCCGCCAGCCTGGAGAGCCTGGGCCGCTCCTTCCCGCAGCTGGACGTGCAGGTCGAGGCGGCCAGCTGCCGGATCGCCGAGCACATGGAGACCGCCGTTTACCGGACGGCCCAGGAGGCGCTGCAGAACGTGGTCAAGCACGCTCAGGCCAGGACGGTACGGGTGCACATGTCCGTGCAGGACAATCGCGTACTGCTCGAGGTGCGCGACGACGGCCAGGGCCTGCCCGCCGCGGCGCTGGGGAAGGCGCGGGAGCCCGCCGGCCCCACCGGCTTCGGCCTGTCCGGCATGCGGGAGCGGGCCGAGCTGCTGGGCGGGAAGCTCCAGCTGTCCAGCTCGCCCGGCCGCGGAACCACGGTCCGGCTGGTCCTGCCGCTGACGCCGGCCGGTCAGGCCGACTGATCCGGCGGGCCGACGAGCAGGGCGGGGTAGACGGGCAGCCCGGGCTCGCCGGGCCGGGCGGGAAGGATGGGCTGGGTACCGTCGCCGAACACCCGGCTGCCGCGGACGTCGGCTTCGGTGATCTCGACCAGGTCGGCCCGGCTGACCTGGCCGCCCGCCGCCACCAGGCGCCCGGCCTGACGGAGCCGGAGCCGGTCGATGGCGTTCCTGATGCTGCGCGCGCCGGCGAACCGCGGCTGCCGCATGCGCAGGCCGACGTACTCCCGCAGCGCCACCGCCGCCCCGGGCGAGAGCCGGTATTCCTCCTGCTCGAGCAGGCGCTCGGCGATCTGCATGAGGTCACCGACGTCGAAGTCGGGGAAGTCGATGTGGTGCCCGATCCGCGACGCCATGCCCGGGTTGGAGCGGAAAAACACGTCCATCCGGTCCTTGTAACCGGCCAGGATGACGACCAGGTCATCCCGGTGCGCCTCCATGAACTGCAGCAGGATCTCGATGGCTTCCTGGCCGTAGTCGCGCTCGTTGTCCGGCCGGTAGAGGTAGTACGCCTCGTCGATCAGGAGGACCCCGCCCATGGCCCGCTTGAGCACTTCCTTGGTCTTGGGTGCGGTATGGCCGACGTACTGCCCGACGAGGTCGTCCCGGGTCGCGGTGACCAGCTGGCCCTTGCGCAGGTACCCCAGCTCGTGCAGCAGCTCGCCCATGTGCATGGCCATGGTGGTCTTGCCGGTTCCCGGGCTGCCGGTGAAGCACATGTGCAGGCTGGGGCGGGATGAGGACAGCGCGTACCGCGCCCGCAGCCGGTCGACCAGCAGCAGCGCGGCCACCTCGCGCACCCGTTCCTTGACCGGCGTCAGCCCGACGAACTCGGCGTCGAGCCGTTCAAGCAGACCGGATATCTGCAGCGCCTTGCCTTCCTCGTCGAGGTCGACCAGGGCATCGGCCGGCAGCTGCTCGCGGGCCGCATCCGCGCCATCGGCCGCGGGCTCGGCGCCCGCGGGGCCAGCGCCCGGTCGCGGCATGGCGAACCCGCGTGCGTCCCGCCCGGCCGTGGACGCCCCGATTCCGGCTGCACCGTCCCCCGTCACCCGCGCTGGCCGTTCGGGTGGCCGTAGCGCTCGCCGCTGGGCTGGTCGGCGGCATACGGGTGCAGCGCGTAGCTGATGCGCCGGTCACACGCCTCCGCCCGGTCCAGGCGGAAGCCCGGCTCGTGGCCCGGCCGGTTGACGATGAAGCTGAGCGCGGTCGTCTGCCGGCCGAGCGAGGCGTCGTAGGCCGATACCCGGACGTAGTGACCGGGCCACGCCTGCACGCACGCGGTCACCTCGTGCATGGCCGCCGACGCGTCGGAGAGCTCGAACATGGGCAGGCCCCACATCTCCCACAGGACGTTGCGGGGGTGCGGGTCGTCGGTGAACTCGACCGCCACCGCCCAGCCCCGGTCGATCGCGTACTGAATCTGCGCGCCGATCTCACCGGCGGTGAGGTCGGGCAGATACGAGAACGTTCCTTGGGTGATCCGCATGGCAGGGCTCCCGGATGCGCGCGTCGCTTACCTGGTCGGGGTGAGGGTGACGTCGGGGGTGTCGGTCGATTCGTAGTTGAAGGTGATGTCGCCCCAGGTGTCGATGGCGGCCCGCAGTTCGGGGGAGTGCTTCGCGGCGTCGGCCAGGATCTGCTCGCCTTCGCGGACGAAGTCACGGCCCTCGTTGCGGGCCTTGATCATGCTCTCGACGGCTACGCGGTTGGCCGTGGCGCCGGCCGCGATGCCCATGGGATGGCCGATGGTGCCGCCGCCGAACTGCAGGATGACGTCCTCACCCAGGTAGTGGAGCAGCTGGTGCATCTGGCCGGCGTGGATGCCGCCCGATGCCACGGGCATGACGGCGGGCATCGATCCCCAGTCCTGGTCGAAGTAAATGCCGTGGCCGGGATTCTGCGGCACCCGCCACTCGCGCAGCGTGTCGTAGTAGCCGCGCACCATGGCCGGATCGCCCTCCAGCTTGCCCACCACCGTGCCGGCGTGGACATGATCGACGCCGATCAGCCGGCACCACTTGGCGATGACCCGGAAGCTGACGCCGTGCGACTTCTGCCGCGTGTAGGTGCTGTGGCCGGCCCGGTGCAGGTGCAGCAGGACGCCGTTGGCCCGGGCCCAGTTGGACATCGAGTGCAGGGCCGTGTAGCCGACGGTCAGGTCGACCATGATGATGATGCTGCCCAGCTCGCGGGCGAACTCGGCGCGCTCGTACATGTCTTCCATGGACGCGGCGGTGACGTTCAGGTAGTGCCCCTTGACCTCGCCGGTGCGCTGCGCGGCCCGGTTGACGCCGTCCATGGCGAACAGGTAACGGTCCCGCCAGCGCATGAACGGCTGGGAGTTGATGTTCTCGTCGTCCTTGGTGAAGTCAAGCCCGCCGCTGAGCGCCTCGTAGACCACCCGGCCGTAGTTGCGCGCGGACAGCCCGAGCTTGGGCTTGGTGGTTGCGCCGAGCAGCGGCCTGCCGTACTTGCCCAGGTACTCGCGCTCCATCACGACCCCGTGCGGCGGCCCGTGAAAGGTCTTGACGTACTGCAGCGGGATCCGCATGTCCTCGAGCCGCAGCGAGCGCAGCGCCTTGAACCCGAAGACGTTGCCGATGATCGAGGAGGTCAGGTTGGGGATCGAGCCTTCCTCGAACAGGTCGATGTCGTAGGCAATGTAGGCGATGTACTCGTTGTCGCGGCCGGGCACCGGGTCCACCCGGTAGCACTTCGCCTGGTAGTGCTCGTAGGCGGTCAGCCGGTCGGTCCACACCACCGTCCACGTTGCCGTCGACGATTCCCCGGCCACCGCGGCGCCGGCCTCCACGGCAGGCACGCCCGGCTGCGGGGTGATCCGGAAGGCGGCCAGGATGTCGGTGTCCTTGGGCACGTAGTCGGCGTTGTAGTAACCCATCTGCGCGTACGGGATGACGCCCGCGCTCCACCGGTCCTGCGCTGCGGTCATGCCGTGCCTCCCTCGTCGCTGACGGCCGTCCTTCCGCATCAGCATGACCCGCCGACACTTTGATTGTCTATTGAGACTTGTGGATCAACCTTCAAGCAAAACATTAAGAGAAAAATCCACCAATCCGATCCGGTGATGGTGTCGAATACCGGTCGTGAACCCAGGTGGCATGCGCGCGGTCGGTCCGGGTTCTGGCCTCGGGGAGGGGAGAGGCCAGGACCTGGACGGGCTGCTCGATCGGGTGGCCCGTGGTGATCAGGACGCGTTCGAGGCGGTATATGACCAGCTGGCCGGGCCGGTCTACGGCCTGATCCGCAAGGTGGTCAGGGACCCGGCGCAGTCCGAGGAGGTCACTCAGGAGGTGCTGCTCGAGGTATGGCGCTCCGCGTCCCGGTTCGATGCCGCCCGGGGTAGCGCCGCGACCTGGGTGATGACGATCGCGCACCGGCGGGCTATCGACCGGGTCCGCTCGGCCACCGCGGCGGCCGAACGGGAGCACAAGACCGCGCAGCCCCAGGTGCTCACCGATGAGGTGGCCGAGACGGTGGCGGCCAACATGGACGCCGAGCGGGTGCGCCGCTGCCTGGGCGGGCTGACCGAGCTGCAGCGCGAGTCGATCACGCTGGCCTACTACGGCGGTTATACCTACCAGCAGGTGGCCGCGCTGCTGCATACCGCGCTGGGCACGGTCAAGACCCGGATTCGCGACGGCCTGATCCGGCTGCGGGACTGCATGGGGGTGAGCTGGTGAGCTTCCTGCGCCACGATCTGCACACCCTGACCGGTGCCTACGTCCTGGACGCCGTCGAGCCGGCCGAGCAGGCCCGGTTCGAGCATCATCTGCGCCGCTGCAAGCCGTGCGGCCACGAGGTCCGGGGCCTGGCCGAGACCGCTACCGGGCTGGCCATGGCGGCGGCCATGCCGCCCCCGGCCCAGCTCAAGGAGCGGGTGCTGACCGCCGTCGCCGTGACCAGGCAGCTGCCGCCGGCCGCGGACCGCCCCCGCCGCGGCCGCCCAGCATTCGGCCAGGCCTGGATCCCCCGGCTGGCCGTGGCGGTCGCGGTGGCCAGCCTGGCCGTGGCGGTGGCCCTCGGGGCGATCGGGCTCTCCACGCGCGGCGAGCTGGACCGCGCCCGGGCGCAGAACCAGGCGATCGCGGCGGTCCTGGCCGCCCCGGACGCCCGGATCGTCACCCAGGCCACCGCGGTCGGCGGCACCGCCACGGTGGTCGTCTCCCGGGCCGAGCAGAAGATGATCTTCACCACCGCCGGGCTGCCGCGGCTGCCCGCGGCCAAGGTCTACGAGCTGTGGCTGATCGGACCGCCTCAGATCCGCAGGGCGGGCCTGCTGGCGGCGCCCAGCGCCGGGAAGACCCCGCCACTGCTGGCCTCCGGGCTGGTCGCCGGGGACAAGGTCGGCGTGACCGTCGAGCCCGCCGGCGGAACCAGCAAGCCCACGACCACGCCGATCCTGCTCATGTCCCTGCCCGCCTGACCCACTGGTAGCGGGTCACCTGGCCGCTGGCGACAGTGATCGTGGCGGCCGACGTGACCGCGTCCTGCCAGATCGTGTAGTCGCCGGCCGCCACGTCGGGGTAGACGGCTGCGTAGCTGAGGCCAGCACCGGTCCGCCGTTCCCGCACGAGCGAGTGGGTGCGGCGGGCGTTCGCGCCCCCGCCGGCCGGGCTGATCTCGATCTCCCGGCCGGCCAGCTCGGCCGGGGCGTCCAGGATCAGGGCTCCGATGCCGGGGCCCAGGTCCAGGACGACGCTGCCCGCGCTGGACGGGCCAGGTACGGATTCGGGTTCGGTCATGGCTTCGGACTCTCTGCTTGTGGGGCCGGCGGCTGGGGTCAGGACGGGGTACTGAAACCGCTGTAGGGAACGCCGAGGTAGGGGAACTGGTCAAGGTAGCCGGACGGGACGCTGCTGGCGGTAAGCCCGTCGGTGACCTCGCCGGCGGCGGCGTCGGGCGTGTACTTGCTGTCCACCAGCGGGTAGGTCGCCCCGGCGATGGCCCGCAGCTCGATGGTGACGACGTCGTCGAAGACGCGGCGGCCGTTGGGGAACCCGGCCAGGTCGCCGCCGATGATGCCGAGCTCGTTGGGATTGGCGCTCGGCGGGATCGCGGTGTTGAGCCGGAGCATGTCGGCCAGCACCGAGCCGGTGTTGTTCTGGAAGCCGGGCACGATCCCGGCCGGTATCCCGGTGAGCAGGATGGCCTCCAGGTCGGCCCGGGCGGCGCCGGACTTGACCAGCGCGGCCAGGTTGGGGAACACCCCGGGATACAGCGCTGGCAGCAGGCCGGCCAGCTCGGGGTTGGTGACGTAGGAGGCGAACTGCTTGTCGTCATACGGCGGCAGTGAGTTCCACAGGTCTTTCTTGCCCAGCGGGACCAGCACCTCGTTGAACAGCGGATTGCCCAGCCGGGATACCTGCCGGAACGGGCCGCAGTTGACGTCCTCGCCGTTGTCGGCGTCCCACAGCCGCACCCGCTGGCGGCTGGCCGTCGTCCACACGCCGATCACCGCAGCCGGGTCGGCCTCGCCAGTCACACTGGACCGGGTCAGCTGCGAGATGGGCACCTGGAGGGCGATCGAGTGCACGTTCAGCGCGGCGGTCGCGTTGACGCCCGGCGCGGGCCCGGTGAACACGTTCAGGCCGTACTGGGCGTGCAGCTGCTCGAACGGCCTCAGGTCACCGAGGTCGAAGATCGCGCCCAGGTCCACGTAGAAGCCCTCGGCCCGCTGGCCGGCGAACACGCTGATGCCGCCCGGCAGGGCATGCACGGCCGCACCGGCCAGGCTGGCATAGGACGGCGTGGACAGCGGCCCGATGTTGCACGGCGGGCAGGCCAGCCCAGAGCCCAGAACCTGCTGCTTGCCGTCCTGGACCCGGGTGACGGTGTAGACCTGGCGGCGGTTCCAGTTCGGGCTGGTCAGCGACTCGATCGGCCCGACGTTGTACAGGAACGTGTCCGGGTCCCGCAGCAGGGTCTGGAAGCGGAACTGGTAGATAATGTCGGCCCGGCCGCCACCGCCGTTGTCGACATTGATCTCATACAGCACGTCGTCGCCGAACTCGTAGAAGTTCGGCCCGCCCGCTGGTCCCTGCAGCGGGAGGTAGTTGGCGACGAGGGTGACCGTGTCCGGCTGGTCCGGGCTGACGAACGCGTACACATCGGTGCTGTCAGCGACCGGATCCTTAGAGATCTCCGGAGCCTCGCGATGCGATGACATGAATTACCTCACAGGGGTTTGGGAGTGAAGATGACGGCGCTGTTACCGGGCCGCCCGGGCCAGCCGGGCGGCCAGGTCCGGGTCGCGGAGCCTGGTGTGGCTGGTCCCGGCGAAGACGTCCATCTCGCCGGACTGGACGTCGCGCAGGTGCACCACCAGTGGCTGGGAGACGCTTTCGGTGCGGCCGCCGGCCACCCTGGATCCGGTTGCTGCGGGCGCAGCCGGCCGGCTCGCCGAGGCGAGGGCAGGTACCGCCGGGCCGGCGACGGCCAGCGCGGCGAGGCCGGCCGCGCTGGCCCCGGCTCCCCGCAGCATGGACCGGCGTGAGAGATGGCGCTGCGGCTCCGCGGCGGCGGCCGCGGGGTCCGCGGGCGGGCCCGCCTGACTGTGATCAGACATCGATGTCCTTTCCGGGGTCGCGGAACATTCGCTTGCCCTTCCGGTGCACGCGGTTTTCGCCGGTGCTTCGGCCTTGGCGCGGGCATGGATTGGCCGCGGGTATTACGTAACCGGATCGTTACCAAGCGGCCCGTCGCGCTATACGGCCGCGGCGGGATCTGCGGCGGCCGGCCCGGGAGGATGAAACCCGCTCTTCCCGCTGTCGCCCAGCACGTGGGCCGCCAGGCGGGCGGCGGGCAGCGGGAGACGGCCGGGATGCGCGATCAGGTACCAGTCGCGGTGCAGCGGGGTACCGGGAACCCGGACCTCGGCCAGGCGGCCCGAGGCCAGCTCCTGGGCCACCGCGTCACGGGATACCAGCGTGACCCCGAGACCGACAGCGGCCGATTCGCGGATCGCGCCATTGGACCCGACGGTCAGCGTCGGCGGCGTGATGTCAAGCTCGGCCAGCAGCGCCTCGGTGCTCAGCCGGGTGCCGGAGCCTGGCTCCCGCAGCAGCCAGGCCTGGCCGGACAGCCACCGCAGCAGGCCGGTGGCCCCGGCCGCGCCGGCCGGGCCGGATCCGGCGGCGGCCGCCTCGGCGGCCAGCTCCGGCGCGCTCACGACGACCAGCTCATGCGGACGGACCGCGTGCACGCGCACGTCCCATCCCGGCTCCGGGCGCCCGGCCAGCGCCAGGTCCACCCGATGGTGCTCGAGCAGGGCCCGGACCCGGTCGCGGTTGCCCGCCTCGAGCAGCACACCGGTGTGCGGATGCTGCCGCCGGTAGCCGCTGAGCAGGCCGGGGACGATCTGCTCGGCCGCCGTGGTGACCGCGGCGATGCGCAGCTCGCCCCGCTCGGGATCGGCGGCGGCGACGGCGGCCAGGTGTGCCTCGTCCAGCAGGCCAAGTACCCGGTGAGCGTAGCCCGCGTACTCCTGGCCCGCGCTGGTCAGCCGCAGGCCCCGGCCGTCGGGACGGATCAGCTGGATCCCGAGGGCCCGCTGCATCGCGGCGAGGGAGGCGGATACCGCCGCCTGGGTGACCACGAGCTGCTCGGCGGCCGCGCGGACCGACCCGGTCTCGGCCACGGCCAGGAACGTGCGGAGCTGATTCAGCGTCAGCGCGGGCTCCCGTCGGGCAGGGCGGATACTTAAACGATCAGCTATGAATCCTAGTTCACCATTAAACAACTGCTGAGAGAGGCCGCCACCACTAAGATCGTCGGGGAGATCGTCGGCCAAGCCTTTGGAGGCGTTGCGCAGTGTCACACGGCCCAGGTGACGGTGGGCGATGGATGGAGGTCAGCCCGGAGCGCCTGGCGGCCTGGCTGGAGTCGTTCGCGCAGCGCCATGGCGACGTCGCCGTCGAGCCGGGCCCGGCCGTGGTCACGTTCCGGGCCGGCGACGGGGCGATGGCCGAGGCCCATGTGCCGTTCCCGCCGCTGCCGGAGGGCGCGGGGGACGGGAGCAGCCCGATCGCCGCCAGCGCCGAGCGGATCAGCGCCCACGCGCGGGCCGAGCGCACGGTCGGCGTGCTCCTGGTGCGGCTGGGGGGCTACGCGGCCGGGGTCTTCACCGGCCCGGAAGCGCACCTGGCGGCGTCCAAGGTCGGTTCGCGGCTGGTGCACGGGCGCAGCGCGGCCGGCGGTCAGTCACAGCAGCGATTCGCGCGACGGCGCGAGAAGCAGGCCAGCGAGGCACTCGGCGCGGCGGCCGACACCGCGGCGGCCGTGTTCGGCCAGTTCGCGGGCAAGCTCGACGCCGTGGTGCTCGGCGGAGACCGGCGCGCGATCACCGGCCTGCGCGACGACCCGCGGCTGGCGCCCTACTTCGATCTCGCCGTGGAGCGCTTCCTCACCGTGCCCGACCCGAGGCTGGCCGTGCTGCGCAGCACGCCGCGGCTGTTCCGGGCGATCCGGATCCGGCTGACCGAGCCGGCCCAGGCACGCTGAGGAAATACCGTTGCCGAGGCCGGGCCGGCCTCGGGTACCCTGTGCGCATGCAACCGCTCCTGTCCTGACGGGCTGCCCACGTTGATGGGCCTCTTACGGCATCTGGTGTCCGTTATGTCGGGTTATGGAGCGTTTTTCTCGTGATCAATGTGAACGACCTTGAGCTGCGCGCGGGTGCGCAGCTGTTGCTGGAGGCCGCCACGTTCCAGGTGGCGCCGGGCGACAAGATAGGCCTGGTCGGCCGGAACGGCGCGGGCAAGACCACGCTGGCCCGGGTCATGGCGCAGGAGTCTGCGCCCGCGGCCGGTACCGTCCGCAGCAGCGGGTCGGTCGGGTACCTGCCGCAGGACACGATGGTCGGCGATCTCGAAGGCCTGGCGGTGGACCGGGTGCTGTCGGCCCGGGGCCTGGACGCGCTGCTGGCCGGCCTGCGCGAGGCCGAGCTGGGCATGGCTGACCCGGATCCCCGCAGGCGCGATGCCGCGGTGCGCCGGTACGGCCACCTGGAGGAGCGGCTGACCGTGCTCGGCGGGTACGCCGCCGAGGCCGAGGCGGCGTCGCTCGCCTCCAGTCTGGGCCTGCCGCCGCAGGTGCTGCGGCAGCAACTGCGAACCCTGTCCGGGGGGCAGCGGCGCCGGATCGAGCTGGCCCGGATCCTGTTCGGCGGGTCGCAGACGCTGCTGCTCGACGAGCCGACCAACCACCTCGACGCCGACTCGGTGTCCTGGCTGCGCGATCACCTGCGGGCCTTCCGCGGCGGGCTGGTGGTGATCAGCCACGACACCGCGCTGCTTGAGGCCGTGGTCAACAAGGTGTTCCATCTCGACGCCGACCGCCAGGTGCTCGACATCTACAACCTGGGCTGGAAGGCCTACCTCGACCAGCGGGAGACCGACGCCCGGCGCCGCCGGCGGGAACGGGTGAACGCGCAGCGCCAGGCCAGCGCGCTGCAGTCGCAGGCTGACAAGATGCGCGCCAAGGCGACCAAGGCGAAGGCGGCGCAGAGCATGCAGCGCCGGGCCGAACGGCTGCTGGCCGGGGTCAGCGCCGACCGGGCGCCGGACCGGGTGGCCCGGATCAGGTTCCCGGTTCCCGCGCACTGCGGTCGCACCCCGCTGGCCGCTCAGGGCCTGACCAAGTCCTACGGGTCGACCGAGGTCTTCGCCGGAGTGGACGTGGCGGTGGACCGCGGTTCCCGGGTCGTGGTTCTCGGCCTGAACGGCGCGGGCAAGACCACCCTGCTCCGGCTGCTGTCCGGCCTGGAGCAGCCCGACTCGGGCGAGGTCCGGCCCGGCCATGGCCTGCGGCTCGGCTACTACGCGCAGGAGCACGAGACCCTGGACACCGGGCGGACCGTGCTGGAGAACATGCGCTCCGCCGCGCCCGACCTCACCGAGGCTGAGCAGCGCCGCGTTCTCGGCTCGTTCCTGTTCTCCGGCGACGAGGTGGCCAAGCCGGCCGGCGTGCTCTCCGGCGGCGAGAAGACCAGGCTCGCCCTCGCGCTGCTGGTTGTGTCGGGCGCGAACGTGCTGCTGCTCGACGAGCCGACCAACAACCTGGATCCCGGGAGCCGGGCCGAGATCCTTTCCGCGCTGCGCCGGTTCCAGGGGGCGATCGTCCTGGTCACCCACGACGAGGGCGCCGTGGAGGCGCTCGGGCCGGAGCGGGTCGTGCTGCTCCCCGACGGCGTCGAGGACGCGTGGAGCGACGAGTTCACCGATCTGGTCGCGCTGGCCTGACAAAAAGAAGAGATCTTTTGCGGGCGTGTGGGTAGCCGATCACGAGTTCATGCGTGATCATGGCGGGAGACGGTAACGCAGCGGTCACTTTCAGCTCAACGGGAGGTACGCGTGACCGAGACCCTCAAGAAAGGCACCCGGGTGACCGGTGCCGATCGCACGAAGCTGGCTGCTGATCTGAAGAAGAGATACAACGCCGGCGAGAGCATCCGCTCCTTGGCTGGGTCGACCGGCAGGTCCTATGGCTTCGTGCACCGGATCCTGACCGAGACGGGGGTATCGCTGCGCGGGCGGGGTGGTGCCACCCGGGGCAAGGCCAAGCGCTGACCGGCGACGCCTCCCGTACCGCCGAGCTCGCGGCCAGCGGGCTGCACCTGGAGATCTCCGGCGCGGTCGCCACGGTGACGCTCAGCAGGCCCGAGCGCCGGAACGCGATGACCCCGGCGGTGTGGCGCGGTCTCGCCGCCATCGGCGCCGGCCTGCCGCCCGGGGTCCGCGTGGTCGTGGTCCGGGGCGCCGGGCCCTCGTTCTGTGCCGGGATCGACCTGCGCCTGTTCTCGGCAGTGAAGGGGGAAGGGGAGGTGGGTGGGCCCGGGGAGCCATCCCCGCCCAGTGCCGCCGATCCCGAATTCGAGTCAAGCGTCGCCAGCTGGCAGGAAGGGTATCTGTGGCTGCGCGATCCGCGCATCGTGTCGATCGCCGCGGTGCAGGGGCACGCCATCGGCGCGGGATTCCAGCTGGCTCTGGCCTGTGATCTGCGCGTGCTGGCCGACGACGCGAAGCTGTGCATGAAGGAGCCAGCGCTCGGCCTGGTCCCCGACCTGACCGGGACCAAGCCGCTGGTCGACATCGTGGGGCTGCCGCGGGCGATCGAGCTGTGCCTCACCGCCCGCACCGTGTCGGCGCGGGAAGCCAGCGACCTGGGGCTGGCCGAGCTGCTGGTGCCGGCCGCCGACCTGGACGGGGCGGTCGCCGACCTGACCGCGGCGCTGCTTGAGATCGACGCCGAGGCGGCCCGGGCCACCAAGCGGCTGCTGGTCCAGGCGCGGTCCAACACCCTGGAGCAGCAGGCGGCGGCGGAACGCAGCGCCCAGGCGACCCTGCTGCGCGGCCGGCTCGCGCGTTCCTGAGCCCTTTTTCGCCGTCGGCTGACCCGGGAAGAACTTCGGCCGCCGAAAGGTTCGGGGCGTCATGTACGCCAATCAGTGGCACGCGATGCGCGGGTTCTCCCGGGACCCGTCGGTGACCAAACAGCGGCTCAAGCCGGGCACGGTCCGCCGGATCGCCACGTACGCGCGGCCCTACCGCTGGGACCTCGCGATCTTCATCCTCGCCGCCGCGCTGGATGCCGTGGTCACGGTGTCGTATCCGGTGCTGCTCGGCGTGATCATCGACAAGGGCATCGTGCCGAAGAAGGCCGACGTCGTGCTGATCCTGGCCGGCGTGGTCGTCGTGCTGGCCGTGTTCGACGCGGGCCTCAACATAGCGCAGCGCTACTTCACCGCCCGGGTCGGCGAGGGCCTGATCTACGACCTGCGCACCGAGGTTTTCGGCCACGTGCAGCGGCAGCCGATCGCGTTCTTCACCCGGGCGCAGACCGGCTCGCTGGTCAGCCGGCTGAACAGCGACGTGATCGGCGCGCAGACGGCGCTGACCTCCACGCTGTCGTCGGTGGTGTCCAGCGCGCTGCAGCTCATCCTGGTGCTGGCCGCGATGTTCTACTACTCCTGGCTGGTCACGGTCATCGCGCTGGCGCTGGTCGTGATGTTCCTGCTCCCGGCCCGCTTCGTCGGGCGTCGGCTGCAGCGGCTGACCAGGGAGTCGATGCAGCTCGACGCCGCGATGGGGTCGACGATGACCGAGCGGTTCAACGTCGCCGGGGCGATGCTGGTCAAGCTGTTCGGCAAGCCAGAGGCCGAAAGCCAGGTCTTCGCGGGCCGGGCGGCCAAGGTCAGGGACATCGGCGTGGTGCAGGCGATGTACGGCGGGACGCTGTTCATCGGGCTGACGCTGCTCGCCTCGCTGGCCACCGCGGTCGTCTACGGGGTCGGCGGGACGCTGGTCATCCACGGCGCGTTCCAGATCGGCGCGCTGGTGACCTTGGCCCTGCTGCTGCAGCGGCTGTACGGCCCGATCACGTCGCTGTCCAACGTTCAGGTCACTGTCATGACCGCGCTGGTCAGCTTTGACCGGGTGTTCGAGGTGCTCGACCTGAAGCCGCTGATCGAGGACCGGCCGGGCGCGGTACCGCTGGCGCTGGCCACGGCGCAGAACGGATCGGCCGCGGAGCCGGCCGCTGACATCGTCTTCGACCACGTATCGTTCCGCTACCCGCCCGCCTCCGAGGTGTCGCTGGCGTCGCTGGAGTCCATAGCGCTGCCGCAGCCCGAGCGCGCCGACGCGAGCCTGGGCGTGCTGCACGACGTGAGCTTCACCGCGCCGGCCAGGCAGCTCACCGCGCTGGTCGGGCCGTCGGGGGCGGGCAAGACGACGATCACCAACCTGGTGTCGCGGCTGTATGACCCCGACCAGGGCAGCGTGCGCATCGGCGGGTACGACCTGCGGGAGGTCACCCAGGACTCGCTGCACGACGTGGTCGGGGTGGTCACCCAGGACGCGCACCTGTTCCACGACACAATCCGGGCCAACCTGGCCTACGCCCGCCCCGGAGCCACCGAGCAGGAACTGATCGACGCGTGCCGGGCCGCCCAGATCTGGGACCTGGTCTCGGTGCTGCCCGACGGCCTGGACACGATCGTGGGCGACCGCGGCTACCGGCTGTCCGGCGGCGAGAAGCAGCGCGTGGCCCTGGCCCGGCTGCTGCTGAAGGCACCCGCCGTCGTCGTGCTCGACGAGGCCACCGCCCACCTGGACTCCGAATCCGAGGCCGCCGTGCAGCGGGCGCTCAAGACCGCGCTGGCCGGGCGCACCTCCCTGGTCATCGCCCACCGGCTGTCCACCATCCGCGAAGCCGACCAGATCCTGGTCATCGACGAGGGCCGGGTCCGCGAACACGGCAAGCACGAGGAACTGCTCGCCGCCGGCGGCCTGTACGCCGAGCTGTACCGCACCCAGTTCGCCAGCCAGGAGCCCGTCGCGCTGGCCTGAGCCGGCCGGCGCGCCTCAGATGGTGCGCAGGGCGCCGCCGTCCACCGGGATCATCGTCCCGGTGACGTACCCGGCGGCGGGGGAGAGCACGAACGCCGCCACCCGGCCGAACTCCTCCGGCGCGCCGTACCGGCGCAGCGGGATGCGCTGGGACAGCTCGGCCCGCACCGCGTCCGGGTCACCCGACCTGGCGTCGAGCTCGCGCACCCGGCCGGTGGCGATCCGGCCCGGCAGCAGCCCGTTGACCCGGATGCCCCGCGGCCCCAGCTCGTCGGCCAGCGTCTTGGCCACCCCGGCCAGGCCCGGCCGCAGGCCGTTGGAGATGGCCAGGTCCGTGATCGGCGACCGCACGGACGACGACAGCACGAAGGCCAGGGATCCGCCCGCGTCCAGCTCGGCGCCGACGGCGACCGCGATGCGGACGGCGCCGAGGAACACGCTCTCGAACGCGTCCCGCCAGGCCTGCTCGGAGGTCTGCGCCACCGATCCGCCCGGCGGGCCGCCCACGCTGATCAGGGCGCCGTCCAGCCTCCCGAACGACTCCTGCGCGGCCGCCACCAGCCGCTGCGGTGCGTCCGGGCTGCGGTTGTCGGCCGCAACCCCCACCGCGTGGTCCGCCCCGCCGAGGTCCTTGACCGCGGCGGCGACCTGGTCGGCCTCCCTCGACCCGACCACCACCCGGGCCCCGTCGGCCACGAGGGCTTGCGCCGTGGCGAAGCCGAGCCCGCGGCTGCCGCCGGTGATCACGTAGACCCGGCCGGTCAGTCCTAGATCCATACGCCCCATCCTGTCGTTGCCGTAACGAGCCAAACGCTATCGTCTTGGCATGTCCAGCCGTCTTCCCAACCTGCGCTATGACGATCTCGATGCCGAAGGCCGGGCGGTGTGGGATGCCATTGTCGGCTCCCGCGGCGCGGGCCTGGTCAACGCCGACGGCGGGCTGATCGGCCCGTTTAACGCGTTCGTCCATGCCCCGGGCGTCGGCCAGCGCCTGAGCTCGCTGGGAGCGGTGCTGCGGTTCGAGACCTCGATCGAGCGCAGGCTCAGCGAGCTCGCGATCATCACCGTGGCCGCCCGCTGGA
>Ga0335074_10004493_pt1 | contig 19195 bp, 13 predicted proteins | sample Lox_Sample_23_FD_206715 | JGI IMG/M metagenome (GOLD analysis project Ga0335074, IMG submission 206715) | Soil microbial communities from Loxahatchee National Wildlife Refuge, Florida, United States - Lox_Sample_2.3 | ecosystem: Environmental > Terrestrial > Soil > Wetlands | place: USA... | reverse complement strand
CGCCACCGTCGTGCGATTGGAAAAGCCATGGGGCGAGGTGTGCGACGATCAGCAAGCCCGCGACTTCATCCGCCGCGAGAAGCCGCGCGTGGCGGCCTATGTGCAGGCCGAAACCTCCACGGGCGCTTATCAGCGCGGCCATGCGATTTGCGAAGCCGCGCACGAAGTGGACGCACTTTCGATCGCGGATTGCGTGACGTCGCTGGGCGGTATGCCGGTGATGGTGGATGAGACCGGCATCGACATCGCTTACAGTTGTTCGCAGAAAGGGCTGGGCTGTCCGCCGGGGATGGCGCCGCTCACCGTCTCGCCGCGCGCCTGGGACCGCTTGCGCAAACGCACCCGGCCGGTGGACTCCTTCTATATGGATCTGCGCCTGCTGGATGGCTATTTCCGCGAGCACAAATATCATCACACGGCCTCCGCGACTATGTTCTACGCGTTGCGCGAGGCGCTGGCGCTGGTGCGCGAAGAAGGCCTCGAAAACCGCTGGGAGCGGCATCGCCGCAATCACGAGACATTCGTAGCGGGCATCGAAGCGATGGGCATGCGCATGCATGTAGCGGCCGGGCATCGCCTGTGGACGTTGAATACGCCGCGCGTGCCCGAGGGCGTGAACGACGCGGAAGTGCGCAAACGGCTGCTCGAAGAACACGGCATCGAGATCGCGGGCGGCTTCGGACCGTTGGCGGGCAAAGTGTTCCGCATTGGATTGATGGGCTACTCGTCGACCCAGGAGAACGCCGCCAAGGTCCTGGATGCGCTGACGCAGTGCATGGGCTGAGAGTGGGGACCCTGGTCCTTAGGCGGACACCCGTCCGGAACTCCAGTGCGCGAATGATAAAATACGCCTTGCGCCCCAGCGCCGTTCCCCAGGGAGTTAACGAACCGGCGTGACCATCGGCAGCCGTGGTCCGTCCAATTATCTGCGGCTGCCGTTCGACTGCGTTTAAAAAACCGTGAGTATCTCAGAGATCTTCATCCGGCGTCCGGTGGCCACCACTCTACTGACCGCCGCCATTGGGCTGGCGGGAGCCGTCGCTTTCCGCATGCTGCCCGTGTCGCCTCTCCCGCAAGTAGATTTCCCGACGATTTCGGTCAACGCGGAATTGCCCGGCGCCAGCCCGGAAACCATGGCCTCCTCGGTCGCCACGCCGCTGGAGCGCCAGTTCAGCCGCATCGCATCGGTCACCGAGATGACCTCGTCGAGCAGCCTCGGATCCACCGGCATCACCCTGCAGTTCGATTTGAACCGCAACATCGACGCAGCGGGGCGCGATGTCCAGGCCGCCATCAACGCCGCGCGCGGATACCTGCCCACGAATCTCCCGCAAAATCCTACTTACCGCAAAGTGAATCCCTCGGATTCTCCCATTCTCCTGCTGGTGCTGACCTCCCCGATTCTTAGCAAGTCTCAAATGTATGATGCAGCCTCCTCCATCCTGGCCCAGAAGCTGTCGCAGGTTTCCGGTGTCGGGCAGGTATCCGTTTGGGGAAGCGCGCTGCCCAGCGTGCGCGTGGAACTCAACCCCACGGCATTGAATAAGTACGGCATCGGGGTGGAACAGGTGCGCGGCGTGCTGGCCGCGGCCAATGCCAACTCTCCCAAAGGACACTTTTCGGGCGACCACTACACCTGGGAAATCGGCGCCAACGATCAGATCTTCCACGCCAGCGATTACCGCCCCCTGATCGTCTCGTATCAGAACGGAGCGGCGGTGCGCTTCCAGGATGTGGCGGAAGTGGTGGACTCGGTCGAAGACGTCCGCAATGCGGGCTATGCCAACGGCAAACCCTCGGTGCTGGTGGCGGTGTTCCGGCAGCCGGGAGCGAACATCATCAATACGGTCGATCACATCCGCGCGGAGCTGCCGCTGCTAAGGGCATCCATTCCGCCATCCATCGATTTGCGGGTGGGATCGGATCAAACCCAGACCATCCGGGCTTCGGTGCATGACGTGGAACGGTCGCTGCTGATTTCCGTGGTGCTAGTGGTGCTGGTGGTCTTCGCTTTTCTGCGCAGCGCCCGCAGCACTTTCATCCCCAGCGTGGCGGTTCCCATGTCCCTGCTGGGGACCTTCGGCGTGATGTACCTGCTGCATTACAGCATCGATAACCTGTCGCTGATGGCGCTGACCATCTCCACGGGCTTCGTAGTGGATGACGCCATCGTGGTGATTGAAAACATCACCCGTTATCTGGAACATGGGATGAAGCCCTTTGAAGCCGCTCTGAAAGGCGCCAGGGAAATCAGCTTCACCGTGCTTTCGATGAGTGTTTCGCTCATCGCCGTCTTTATTCCGCTCTTGATGATGGGCGGAATCGTGGGCCGCCTCTTCCGCGAATTCGCCGTCACTCTATCGGTCGCCATCGCCGTTTCCCTGCTCATATCGCTCACCACCACACCCATGATGTGCGCGCATTTACTGAAAGTGAACCAGACCCATGGCTGGATATACCACACGACGGAACGCGCGTTTGAAGGCCTGGTCAACCTGTATGGCGTGACGCTCTCCGCGGCACTGCGCGCCGCGCCTCTCACCCTGGCGATTCTGCTGGGCACCATCGGCCTGGACGTCTACCTGTTTATCCGCGTACCCAAGGGATTCTTTCCCATGCAGGACAACGGCCGCATGATGGGGGCCATCCAAGGGGATCAGGATACTTCGTTTCAGGCCATGGATAAGATCCTGCAGCAGATGGAGGCCATTGTGGCCGCCGATCCCGCGGTGGACACGGTGAACGGATTCACGGGCGGCGGCACGCCCAACACGGCGCGCATGTTCGTGAATCTGAAACCGCTCGGCGAACGCCAGGACAACGTGGACCAGGTAATGGCGCGCCTGCGCCCGCAACTGGAGCAGATACCGGGCGCCACGCTGTATTTGCAGGCCTCCCAGGATTTGCGCGTGGGCGGACGCATGAGCAACGCGCTGTACCAGTTCACCATGCGCGGCGACAACCTGCGCGATCTGGCGGCGTTCGCTCCCAAAATGCTCCAGGAACTGGAAACCATCCCGGTGATTACGGATGTGAGCAGCGATCAGCAGGATCGCGGGTTGCAATCGATGGTGGAGTATGACCACAGTACCGCGGCGCGCTTCGGCATTTCGACGGAACTCATCGACAATACCCTGTACGACATCTTCGGACAGCGCCAGGTGTCCACCATGTACAGCCCGCTGAATCAGTATCACGTGGTGATGGAGGCAGCCCCGGAATATCTGCAGGATCCGCGAGTTTTGAATCAGGTGTACGTGCGTACCGGCGGCGGCGAAGAGGTGCCCTTGAGCGCCATCGCCAGCTTCGCCCCGACCAGCGCGCCGCTAGCCGTGAATCACCAGGGGCTGGGTCCGGCGGTGACGGTTTCCTTCAACCTGCAACCGGGCGTGGCGTTAGGCGATGCGGTGGACGCCATTCTGGGCGCCGCCAGTAAAATAGGGTTGCCCCATACGATCCAGACCGGCTTCGCGGGCACCGCGCAAGCCTACCAGCAATCGCTCGGAAACCAGCCGATTTTGATCCTGACCGCGCTGGCGGCGGTCTACATCGTACTCGGCATTCTATACGAAAGCTACGTTCACCCGATCACCATCATCTCCACGCTGCCCTCGGCAGGCGTGGGCGCGCTGCTGGCCCTCATGCTGACGCACACGGACCTGAGCGTGATCGCCATGATCGGCATTATTTTGTTGATCGGGATCGTGAAGAAGAACGCTATTATGATGATCGACTTCGCTCTGGGCGCCGAACGCCTGGAGGGCAAGAACTCGCGCGACTCCATTTTTGAAGCGTGCCTGCTGCGCTTTCGCCCCATCCTGATGACCACCATGGCCGCTATGCTAGGCGCGCTGCCGCTGGCGTTAGGCACCGGCACCGGATCGGAGCTGCGCCGCCCGCTGGGCATTGCCATCATCGGCGGCTTGCTGGTGAGCCAGATGCTTACGCTCTACACCACTCCGGTGATCTATCTGTATTTCGACCGGCTGCAACACTGGTGGTACCGGGTGCGCCACAGGGAGCCGCCGGTGGTGATGGGGGAAGTGTGAACGTGGCGTTTGCCAATGCCGCCCCGGTTCCTTAGTCACACGCCTTCCGATCCTTACAATCCGCTGATTCGAAAAGCACTGCTCCGCTAGCTTGACCCGCTCGCGCAGGCCCCGCGCATAGAATAACCAGCGAGAAATTCCATGCCGCGCCGCTCCAGCCGCAAGCCGGGTCTCCCCGCACCGAGACCGCGGCGTATATCTTTGGATCCTTTTTTCATGCTCTCGCCCGACCCCATGGCCGCCGCCAGCCTGGATGGCCACTTGCTCCGCGTCAACCCGGCATTTGCCGCCGCGCTGGGGCTTTCCGAGACGGAAATGCTTTCGCGCAACGTGCTAGATCTCGTCCATCCCGGCGACGTTCCGGAAGCCAGAGCCGCACTTGCGGCACTTGCCGCGGGTGAGCCTGTGAGATCCATCGAAGCCAGATTCGCGGCTGCCGGAGGTGAATACAAATCGCTCGCCTGGAACGCCAAGCCGTTCCCGGAGCGCGCGCTGGCTTACATCGTTGCGCGTCAGAAACCCGAGCGCGAAGCCGAATCCCCATGCGTCTGCGCCGTGGAATACACCACCGACGCGTTCTTCGCCGTGGATTGCGAATGGCGGCTCATCCGCGTCAACCGGCAAGCGGAAACTCTCTGGACACTCCATCGCGACGGCATTCTCGGCCGTAATCTCTGGGCCGTATTTCCAGAGGCGGCTAATAGTTCCGTGCGCGGCTTATACGAAGAAGTGATGCGCACCGGCGTGCCGGCGCATCGCGAAGAATTTTATCCATTCCCGCCGCACCCCGGATGGTTTGAGATTCACGCTTACCCATCGCGGGAGGGGTTGGCCGTCTATTTCCGCGACATCGGCGCGCGCCGCCAGTCCGAGGAAAAAATCAACCAGACCCTGCAGGAAAAAGAGGTGCTGCTGCGCGAGGTGCATCATCGCGTGAAGAACAACCTGCAAGTGATCTGCAGCATGCTGCGTCTCAAGGAACGCAACCTCGCCGATCCCACGCTGCTGCAAGTGTTGCGCGAATGCCGCGAGCGGGTGATGGCGATGGCCATGCTGCACGACCAACTGCACCGCGCCAAGGATTTTTCCCATATCAACCTGGGCGAGTACATGCGCAACCTGGCTGCCAGCTTGTTTTGCTCCTATGGAGTGAATTCCGCCGACATCGACTTGCGGCTGGATATCGAAGACGTGCCGGTAACCATTGATACGGCCATCCCGTGCGGACTGATTGTGAACGAGCTGGTCTCGAATTCGCTGCGCCACGCTTTTCCGGATGGCCGTAAGGGCAGCGTCAGGCTGGGGCTTCACGCACTGGCGGGCGGATCTGCCGAGCTGATCATCGAAGACGATGGCCGCGGTTTCGAGGAGATGCCGCCGTCGGCGGGCGCCCGTTCGCTGGGACTCTGGCTGGTGGAGCTCTTGGCGGCCCAAATCGGCGCCGCCGTCGAACGATCCAGCAAGGCGGGCACGCGCTACTGGCTGGTGTTTCAGGACGTAGCGGCCCCCGCGCTTACCGCCGGGGCGGAAGGATAGGAAAGGCGTAATGGGGTTCCAAGGAGAACATCAAATGAGCAAACGGCGCATCATGCTGGTCGAAGACGAAAAAGTCGTGGCGGCCGACATCCAGGAATGTGTCAAAGGATTGGGATATGAAGTTGTGGGCGCCGCGGCTAGCGGAGCCGAGGCACTCCGGCTGGCCGTCAGCACCGTGCCTGACCTGGTCCTGATGGATATCAAATTGAAAGGCGCGCTGGACGGCATCGACGTGGCCGCCGCGCTGTACGGCCAGCTCAAGATCCCCGTGGTGTACCTGACCGCGCATGCCGATGCCGAGATTCTGGAACGCGCCAAGCAGACCGCGCCATCGGGCTACGTCCTGAAACCCTTCGATGACCGCACGTTGCGCACAGCCATCGAATTAGCCTTCGACCGGCATCGCCGCGAGCGCCAATTGATCGAAGGCGGACAGCGGCTGGCCGCGGCTATCGGCAGCATCGACGAAGGTGTGATCCTGACGCAAGACAGCGGCCGCGTGGCGCTGATGAACCGCGTGGCGGAGATCCTGACGGGTTGGAAGCAGGAGGAAGCCATCGGCAAACCTCTCGATGAAGTGTTCACCACGCTGAACGGCGCCACCGGATCGCCGCAGCCTTCGCCCGCCGGTAGAGTTCTGCGCGAGGGCGTGGCGGCCGGGTTGGGGAACGCCGCGGGCGATGACATGGTGCTGCTCAGCCGCCAGGGCACGCGTGAAATTATTCAAGGCAGCATCACGCCCGTGCGCGATGGCGAGGCCGACACCGTGGGGGTCTGCCTGCTGTTTCGCGCGGCCGGGCTGCTGGCCGCCGATGAGCCGTGGGGATCACCGGCGCATGGTTCGGCTGGGCGCATGCAGGTGCTCGGACGGCTGACCGCCGCGGTGGCGCAGAAATTCAGCCGTCTGCTCGGAGCCGGACGCGGCCGCGCGCATGCCGCGCGGCTTTCGCAGCGCCTGCTGGAGTTCGGGCAGCGGCAACCCGGCCCGCCCGTCCCGCTGGATCTCAACCAGTTAATTGCCGAGATGGACGATCTGCTCGAGTGCGCGCTGGGCGACGAAATCCCGCTGCAACTCGCGCTGGCGCCTGGCGCCGCAAATGCCAAAGCCGATCCCGGCGTGCTGGAGCTGATCCTGATGCACCTGGCCTTGCTGACGCGCGATTGCGCTTCGAGCGGCCAGTTTACGGTGGAGACTTCCACGATCTCGAGCGCGGAGACCGGCGAAAGCTATGCGGTGGTCACCATCACGCCGCCGAGGCTGGGCCGCGATCTGCCGTCTCTTGATGAGATCGTGCGGCAGTCTCCGGGCGAGTTGCGCTTTGCGGCGGAGAATCACGCGATCAAGCTGTACCTGCCGTCGGCGCCTATGGCCTAAACGCTCTTTCACTCCCAGATCATTGACATGCCGATTGCTAATCGTTAACGTCTATGTTAACATCGTTGAATGCGGAGAGCGATTGCGTATAATGGCCGTCGCCACACAATCGTGTATGCGATTTGTCTGAACGGCCAGTCTCCGGGCGAAGACTTCTATGACGGTCTCGGGGATGCCGATAAGGCCAAGCGGAATAAGCTCTTCGAGTATCTCGGGATAACGGATCGATCCACAACGAGGAGAAGTTCAAGAAAGTAAACGAAACGTTCTTCGAGTTTAAGAGCCATCAGATCAGGATGCCTTGCTATTTCAGGCGCGATGGGTTGGTGATAATAACACATGGATTTATTAAGAAGAAGGACAAAATGCCACCCGCGGAGCTCAGACGCGCGGAACGGATTCGGGAAGAGGATGAACAGTATGCGCAGCGTAGCCGCGAGAGCGAAAACAAGGAAATATAGCGATAAGTTTGAGGAATTTGTTGCCGACCCGGAACGGCGCCGCCTCTACGAGAGGGAGGCTCTGGCCTTCGACGCATCTGAGATGATCGCCGTTCTGATGGAACAGAGAAATGTCAACAAGGCCCAGCTTGCGCGCGCCATTGGAAAATCTCGGGCATTTGTGACACAACTTCTCAGCGGCTCGCGAAACATGACCATTCACACGTTGTCTGATCTCGGCTTCGCCCTCGGTTACCGGTTCGAAATCAAACCGCGCAAGTGCGCGTAGCCGGGCAGGCAGCGGCGATGGTCCCGCACGCGGCACTGTCTGTCCCGCCGCGGTAGGCCCGGTGCTGGCGTTAGGCGAGCCCGTGCTGATCGGCTCTCGAACTCCAGGTAGGTGCGGGATAGTTCGTCTGCACGGTCGCGCGCGCGGCGGCGGCTACTCAATGGCATGCCTATCCGGATCTTAGTGCCCGCCTTTTCGGCAGTGGCCACGCTACTCGCGCAGACGCCGTCTCCTTGACTATCCTTCGAGGTGGCTTCCGTCAAGCCAGCTAAAGAGGATGCAGGCGAGACACCTTGTATGTGTGAGCCGGAGGGACGCATCGCTTACCGGCGGTCGCTGATGATGTTCATTGTTGATCCAAGGCCCGGACTGGCTATGGCAGGAAGGGTACAACGTCGATGCGCCGCTGCCGGAAGGGACATCCAAACAAGACGTTCCGGCCATGTTGCGCACGCTGCTGGCTGAGAGGTTCAAGCTTCGAACCCATACCGTGACCAAGGTCGCGCCCAGTTACGCGCTGGTGCTGAGCCGCGCGGGAGCGAAACTGGCGCCGGCCAAACACGACACTCCGTTTGACAATCGGCGCGATCGCGCGGGGATTCATTGGCGGCAGAATACGAACCTGGCTAACCTGGCGCAGGCCATCTCGAACCAGCTCCAGGTTCAGATGACGGATGAGACCGGGATGTCGGGAACTTTCTGAATTCCTGATTGTCGATCACATCGAAAAGACGCCTGCTGCCAACTGAAAAAGACCGGGATTCCTCAAATGCCGGCCGTCGGCAGGGTGAATCGATCCCCAGCGCCGTCGGTGAAGGCGGGTTCTACCCCATCTGCACGGCCGCGCGCACGGCGTCTACTCGGCCGCATGCCGATCCGGAACTGGCGCCGGCGGCTTCGGGCAAAATCGCCGTTGGCGGCGATCATGCCGTCCGAAAAAGCACAACGCGGCCGGCGCGCATGGGGAGGTCGCGCAAATCGCGGCGTGCACGATGACCCTCGGAAAGCAGTCGTCCGGTATCGCGCACGCCCTCTGGGATATAATGGGCCAAACGACGTGGCCGATCCGTTATGCTGCAGCCACGCTTCAGAAACTCAGGAGACTCACAGTGCCTCGGACATTTTCCTCGAAGTTGGCAATTCTTTTCGCGTTTGTCGGCGTGCAGACGATTTCCGCTCAGACAGCCGGATCGCAGCCGATAGGAACACACCCAATTGCGCCGCTTCCTGACATTCATTTCGACGCGGCCGCGGCCCCCAGAACCACCGCCACGGGCGGGCCTGGTATCATAGCCATCGGTTCACCCCTGGTTTGGAACCCCACCAATGCGCCGGACTCTTACACCGCCAACACTACCTTCAGCTCGACGCCGGTGCTGGTCGATAACGGGGCGGTAAAGCTCTGGCAGGAGCAAACTCCGACGGGGTCGAACGGTGAGTGGGATGTGTTTTACATGGAAACCACCGACGGGGGACCGCTCGCCAACAACGCGAATGCGCTCTGGCAAATCGTGTTCAGCTACACTCTTACCCAGGCGGCTGCCTTCGACCAGGTTTTCGAACAGTGGCAGGTAAATGGAACGGCGGTGGGCCCGCTGACTAACGGCATTGGCAGCATTTGCTGCGCATCCGCCACCAACCCGATCGTGCCGGGATGGTCGTATTACAACTCGGGCTTCAGTGGCGCCCTGTCCGCCGGCGTGCAAACCAACTGGAAACAAGTCTACGTGCAACCGTACACCCTCATCGAGGATGGCGGCATCGATCCGAGCACCGCGAACGGGTTCGCTTTCGGCCTCCACTTCACGCTTGTCCCGAATATCGTGGCCGCCGTCAGCGCCAGCGCATTCGGCGAATTCCCGACATTTGCCCCCGGCTCCTGGATCGAAATCTACGGGACCAACCTCGCCGGCAATACCCAGACGTGGACGAGCGCTGATTTCAATGGCGTGATCGGACCTACCCAACTTGGCGGAGCCACCAGCGGAACCAGCGTGACGGTCGGGGGCCAACCGGCTTTCGTCGATTACATCAGCCCTTTGCAGGTGGACGTGCAGGTGCCGGGAAATGTGGACACCGGCCCGCAACCCGTCGTCGTCAGCGTCGGTCCGAACGCCAGTGCGCCTTTCACCGCCACCGTAAATGATACCCAACCAGGATTGCTGGCCCCGCCTAATTTCAACATCAACGGAACCCAATACGTAGTGGCGCAGTTTGCCGACGGCACGTACGTGCTGCCGACTGGCGCTATTCCCGGTCTGACTTCGCGGCCCGCGAACCCGGGCGACACGATCGTCATTTACGGCATCGGCTTCGGTCCCGTCACGCCCAACATTCCGCCAGGTCAGCTCGTGGAGGAGGCGAACACGCTCTCGAATACCTTCACGATCTCGTTCGGAGGTGTGCCAGCGACCACCGTCCCGTATGACGGACTTTCGCCCAATTACATGGGGCTCTACCAGTTCAACGTGGTTGTTCCAAACGTGGCTGGCGGAGATGCCGTGCCTCTGACCTTCACCTTGGGGACCCCCCCGGCCGCCGGCACACAAACCCTAGCCATTGCCATCGGCAACTGAAGCGGCGCCATCCGCCTTTCAACAACTGCGGCATCCGTCGCGGCTGCTCGGCAACCACGCGGCGGCAGGCTAAGACCGGCGAGCGGCCCGCAGAGTCCGCACGGCCGCGCTACGGCGCCGCGGGCGCGCGCAGCTCCGCTTGGGTAGGAAAACTCGAACTGCCGCAACCGGGAGGCGCGCCAAGGCCGATGGGCCACCTCGGCCGTTTGCGACCCCGGACTTTTCGCCCTGCCGGCTGAGTTCCCCCGCGCCCTTTCCGCGCGCACTCCCAGCCAAAATGCATTACAATACATTCGTAGCCACTTGCAACTATGTTGCAGACCCTGATCATCACCCTCCGCGAAGGCGTGGAAGCCGCCCTGGTAATCGCCATCGCCATCGCCTACCTGCGCAAGATCGGGCGCCGCGACCTGCTCCCCACCGTCCACAAAGCCCTCGCAACTGCTGTATTTGCGAGCTTTGCGTTCGCCTGGCTGTTCTCCCGGCTGGGCCTCGGGGAGGATGCCTACGAGGGCTGGACGCTGCTGGTGAGCGCCGTTTTCGTCTTATCCATGGTGCTCTGGATGAACCGCCACGCGCGCAGCATGAAGGGTGAAATTGAAACTCAGTTGCAACAGCGAAGCGGGACAGGCGGGCGTTGGGGCATATTCCTGTTTGTATTCCTGATGATATTCCGCGAGGGTGTGGAAACCGTCCTCATGCTCACCGCTGTAAAGTTCGACACCTCCGGAGTGTTGGATTTTGCGGGAGTTGTGCTGGGTCTGGGCCTCGCGGTCCTGTTCGGCGTGAGCTTCATTCGCGGCACCATCCGCATCGATCTGCGCAGCTTTTTCCGCATGACCACGGTCATCTTAATGGTCATCGTGGTGCAACTCGCTATCACCGGGCTGCATGAGCTCTCCGAAAGCCAGGTGCTGCCGAGCAGCCGCCAAGAGATGGCTTTGATTGGCCCCATCGTGAGCAATGAGGTGTTTTTCTTCGTGGCGATCCTGGCGCTGGCCGGCGCGATGCTGCTGATGGAATATCGCAAGCGCCGCCCGCCCATCGACGAAGGCCTCGCCGGCGCGGCGCTGCGCAAAGCCCGCTGGACCGCGCATCGCGAACGCCTTTGGATGACCGCGTCCTGCCTCGCCACCGGTCTCTTTATCCTCAGCATTACCGCCGAATTCATCTACGCAAAGTCGACTACCGAATTATCGGCCGCGGTTCCGGTCTCGCTAGTCAATGGCGTAGTACGGATTCCCGTGGCGGCCGTCAACGATGGCAATCTGCATCGCTTTGCCATCGACGAAGCCGGCGTGCACGTGCGCTTCATCGTGATCCGCCGCCCCGATCAATCGCTGGTGGCGGCCTTCGATGCCTGCCAGATCTGCGGCAATCAGGGCTATTATCAGAAAGGCCCTAACGTGATTTGCAAGAATTGCGCCTCTGCTATTTTTATTCCCAGCATCGGCTCGCACGGCGGATGCAATCCCATCCCGATCGCTTCGCAAGTGGAAGGCGATCAATTAGTGATCGCGGGCGACAAGCTCGTGCCCGGCGAAAAAATCTTCCGCAATCCCAGTTAGCCGCATGTTTGTGCGCTTCGTCAGCCAATCGATCCGCCGGTCGCCGCGCCGCAAGGCTATGACCGTGGCGGCGGTGGCGATGGGCACCGCGGTAGCCACCGCCATGCTGGGCGTGATGCTGGATATCGGCGACCGCATGAATCGCGAACTCAGCAGCTTGGGCGCCAACCTGATGGTCACAGCCAAAGCCCGTTCGCTGCCCGTCGAGATCGGTGGCGTCAATTACCGGCCCGTCTCCACGCAGGATTTTATCCCGGAAGACCAGGTGCTCAAGATTAAATCCACTTTTTGGCACCTGAATATCACGGGATTGTCGCCAGTGTTGCGGGCGTCTACTCCGCTCGGCGGCCGCAATGTGCCGGTCGAAGGCGTCTGGTTCCGGCGAAGTTTTCGCGGCGCGGATAACGCTCCGCTCGAAGCCGGCCTGCGCACGGTGAATAGCACGTGGAAGATCGATGGCCGCTGGATCGACGACCGCGCGCGTAACGATGCGGATTTCGAAATCATGCTGGGCAGCGCGCTGGCGCGGCGTCTGGGAGTGAAACCGGGCGACAGCCTTCAGGTTTACGGCCGGCCTTTCACTGTCGCGGGCATCGTCTCGACGGGCGGCGAAGAAGAGGACGAAGCGTTCATGCGGCTGGAGGTTCTGCAGCAGCTTGTGAATCGTCCGAATCAGGTGGATGCGGTGCAGGTGGGCGCGCTCACCAAACCCGAAGATGAATTTGCGCGCCAAGATCCGTCCAAGATGACGCCCAAGGAATACGACCGCTGGTATTGCACGCCGTACATCAGCTCCATCGCGCATCAGATCGAGGAGGTGTTGCCGATGGCGGTGGCGCGGCCCATCTGGCGCGTGGCGGATAACGAAGGTAAGGTGCTCGATAGAATTCGCGGGCTGATGCTGCTGATTACGCTGGCCGCGCTGGCTTCGGCGGGCCTTACGGTGTGGAGCGTGATGGCCACCACGGTGCTCGAGCGGCGCGGCGAAATCGCGATCATGCAAGCCACCGGCGCGGGCAATGGGTTGGTGGCGGCACTGCTTTCGACGGAGGTGGCCATCGAAGGCGCGGCCGGCGGGTTGATCGGATCGTGGATAGGGCTGCTGATGGCCGAATGGGTGGGCCGTGCGGTATTTCAGACGTCGCTCGAAACGCCCGCCATGCTCGGTCCGGTGGTGGTGGGAGCGGCGGTGCTCGCCTCGGTGGCGGGCGCGGCGCAGCCATTGCGTCGCGCGTTGATGCTGGAGCCGGCCGTCACTCTGCGAGGTGGCGAATGACGCGGACTAAGCTCCAACCCCAAGTCCCGAGCCCCCTGACCCGCCGTGCGAAGCATGGGAGGTCCGCCTGATGTTCTGGGATTTCGTCATCCGCGCCGTCCAATTCCGCAAGCGCCGCCTGGCGCTGGCCTTTGCGGCTCTGGCCGTGTCTGCGACCCTCGCCACCGCACTCTTCTCCGTCTATTCCGATATCGAGCGCAAGATGCGGGTCGAATTCCGCGGCTTCGGTGCGAATCTCATCGTGGCGCCGGGAGGCAGCGCGCAGACCGTGCCGCTCTCCGCCGTCGCGCTCGCCGAGCAGCAATCGGCCGTAGCCGCCCCGTTCATTTATACGGTTGGCAGGATCGATAGCGAACCGGTGGTGGTGGCCGGCACGGATTTCCGCCGCGCCGGTCCGCTGACCAATTACTGGCGTGTGGACGGCGCGCGCACAGCGGCGCAAGGCGAATGCCTTGCCGGCGCCACGGTGGCCGCGCATCTCCGTTTGCGCATCGGCCAGAAGCTGGAACTCGAAAACGCGCCGTGCACGGTGCGCGGGATCGTGACCACGGGCGGCGCGGAAGATGCCCAGGTGATGGTGCCCTTCGATGCCGCCGCGCAATTGGCCGGCCTGCACGATGCGGCCAGCCTGGTGGAAGTACGCGCCGATGGCCAGCGCCTCGCGGCTACCCAAGCCGCGCTGGCGAAAGCGCTGCCCGGCGCCGACGTCCGCCTGCTTCACGCCGTGGCCGAAACGGAAGCCAACGTAGTGCTCAAGGTGCGCTCCACTTTGTTCCTGCTCACGGCGCTGATCCTGGCCATCACCACGTTGTGCGTCACCAGCAATTTCAGCGCGCTGGTGCTCGAACGCAGCCAGGAAATCGGTATCCTGAAAGCCATCGGCGCGGCGGAGAAAAAAATCGCGGCGCTGTTTTTATCGGAATCGCTGATCCTCGGCCTGGCGTCGGCCGCGGCGGGCTATGCGTTGGGGCTGGTGGTCGCCTGGTGGATCGGCCGGCAAATCTTTCCCGAATCCGCGGCCGCCGGTGTGGGTGTAAACTATGGCGTATTCGTGCCGGTGGCCGCCGTCACGCTGGCGATGGCGGTGGTGGCTACTTTGGCCGCGGCAGCGCGCATCTGGCGCATAAGCCCGGCCGTGATTTTACGCGGAGAATAGCAATGGCATTCGTCGAACTCGAGAACGTAACCAAAGCGTACGACGGCGCTGGAGCCGCGCCGGTGAAAGCGCTCGACCGCGTAAGCTTCTCGGCCGATGCCGGCCAGTGGATCGCCATCATGGGCCCATCGGGATCGGGCAAGACCACGCTGCTGAATATTCTCGGATGTCTCGACCAAGCCAGCGAAGGCGCGGTCCGCATCGACGGCGTGGATACTTCCACTTTGACCCGTGCGGAATTGGCGCGCTTTCGCGCTGAGACCGTTGGATTCGTCTTTCAGCAGTTTCATCTGATCCCGCATCTGACGGCGCTCGAAAACGTGATGCTGGCGCAGTACTTCCACAGTATGACGGACGAAGCCGAAGCGCGCCGCGCGCTCGAGCGCGTGGGATTGCTGGCGCGCGCCAAACATCTGCCCTCGCAGCTTTCCGGCGGCGAGCAGCAGCGCGTGGCCATTGCACGCGCGCTGGTGAACGATCCCAAAATCGTGCTGGCCGATGAACCAACCGGCAATCTGGACGCCGCCAATGAGAAGATCGTGCTTGAACTGCTCGGCAACTTGCACCAGCAAGGCCGCACCATTTTGATGGTGACGCACGACGAGCAAGTCGGGCGGTGCGCCGATATCCGGCTCGATCTGGAACACGGACGCATCGTGGAAACCACCCATTTCAGCATGGAAGCGAATCAGGATTTCGACGAAGTGCTGGAGCAGTTGTGGGCCGCGCGCGAAGATGTTTTCCACGAAGAGCCGGAGCACTTCACCGAAGCCCAGCACCGCAAAGTTTGCGCCATGATGGCGCGCATCGGGCTGGTGGAGTTGCGCGGCGGCGAAATCGCCTTCACCCCACGCGGCGAAGCGCGCGCGCGCAGCGTGATCCGGCGTCACCGCCTGGCGGAGCGGCTGTTCATGGACATTCTGGCCATTCGCGACGAAGGGTCCATTGAAAAAAACGCCTGCACCTTTGAGCACATTCTCAGCCCGGAAGTGACCGACCGCATTTGCACCTTCCTCGGCCATCCCCGCACGTGCCCGCATGGCAGCCCAATTCCGGAGGGCGATTGTTGCCTGGAAGCCCGCGGCGGGGACTTAGCCTGCTGTGGGGCAGGCTCGCAGCCTGCGGCGGCCTCGTAGGCCGCCAAGCATGGTCTTGCTCACATATTCGTCCAGCCGGCAATTCTAGCAAATACGAGTGGCGAGCGCGGCCGCCAAATATTCCCTGGCGCGTCTTGAGCAGCAACGCATCAAAGGTCCGCATCTTTCGCATATTCGCGTGATTATACGCGCTATATGCGTAAATAGTAATCCAAGCTCTTGCAGAGTTGACGCCTGCTCCGGCCGCTGACCACCAGCCGCCAGGCACCGTATTACAATCGGGCATGCTTTCACGAATCGCTGCTGTTCTGGCCCTCGCGGCGTCCGCCTACGCCCAGAGTCCCACGGTCAAACAGGTCGAGGTATTCGGCCAGGAGATTTATTATGAGGAAGCCGGCTCCGGCCCGAACGTCATCCTACTGCACGGTCTCGGCGGAGACCGCGGCGCCTGGGCGATGACCGTGCCCGTGCTCGAAGCTAAGTATCACGTCTATGTGCCGGATCAGATCGGCTTCGGCCAATCCGACAAGCCCATGCTCAACTACCGCGTCGGCACGCTGGTGGATTTTCTGAACGCATTTTGCCGGAAGCTCGGCATTGCGAAAGCCACTTTGGTAGGCAATTCGCTGGGCGGCTGGGTGACCCTGGATTTCGCTCTGGCGCATCCCGATAAAATCGATCGTCTGGTGCTGGTGGATAGCGCGGGTTACTCGCCGAAGCGCATCGGCGCGCCGCCACTGACCCATCAGTTGCTGGACGGACTGAATCCGTCAACCATAGCGGGCGAGCAGCAGCTCATGGGGATCGTGTTTCACAATCCGAGTTTCTCGAGCGAACAGTTCGCCGAGCGAGCACTGGCGGCGCATATGCGCAAAAACGACGGCTACACCATCGACCGTTTCATCGATTCTATTTTGCGCAACGAGGATATCGTGGATGGCAAGCTGGGCGGGATTAAAGCGCCTACACTGATTGTGTGGGGCAGGGAAGACGCGCTGGTGCCGCTGGCCAACGGCAAGGCCATGGCCGAAGATATCGCAGGCGCGCAAAGCGTCATCCTGGATGGTTGCGGCCACGTGCCGCAGGTCGAGTGCGCCGCGGCGTTCAATGCCGCGCTGACTAAGTTTCTCGGGCAGTAACTTAGCAGTGTGAAGTAAATGCACTTACTAACTGGTGCAGCCGGCTCGGGAAAGACTTATCGCATTCTGGAAAGCTTCCGTGATGCCTTGCGCCGGCGAGACACGGGCGTACGCTTGCTGACTCCCACCGCGACCATGGAGCAGCACCTGCGGAATACCATCGCGCGCGAAGGCTTTGTTTTCCGGCCGCGGCTGATCGAGACGCTATCGCATTTCGTGGATGAGTTCGCCGCGGACCTGCCGCAGGTTTCTGAACCGCTGTTGTACCTGACCGTCGAGGATGCCGCGAGCCGTATCAAACGGCCGGAATTTACGCGTGTCGAGGGCATGCCGGGATTCTGTGCGGCATTGGCGCGCGCGATTGAAGAGTTCTCGTCGGCGGGATGTGATGGGGAGCGGCTCTGGAAGAATCTGGCGCGCGTGCGGTCCGCTGCGCCGCTGGGCGAGGCATTTCTGGCCATCTACCAGGAGGTGGAAAGCGAGCTGCGCGACCGAGGCCTGGCCCTGCGCGGGCAGCGATTGCTACATGCGGCGGAGCGCATCGAAGCGAATGGATTGGGCGCGATCCATACCATCTGGCTGGATGGCTTTTTTGCTTTGCCTGAACCGGAACTGGCGGTGATCCGCGCGCTGCGGCGGTACGCGGACGTGACGTTGTCGCTGCCATCCGGCGGGCTCACGGAGGCCACGCGGCAGCGGTTGCTGGCGATGGGTTTCGAGGAGCAGACTTGCACATGGGAGCCGGCGCTAGTACGCGTGGAACGCTGCGCCACGCCTTCCATCGAGCGCGAGGCGGATGAGATCGCGCGGCGCATTCTACATGAGGCCGCGGGCGGGCGGCCATTCCGCGACATCGGCGTGATCGTCCGCAGCCCCGAGATTTATGCGCCGATGCTGCGCACGGCGTTCGATCGCTGCGGCATCCCGGCGCGGTTCTACTTCGACGCGGATTTGTCGCAGCATGCGGTGGTGCGATGTTTGTCTGGCGTGGTGGATGCGCTGCTCGGCGGATTCGACCACCCGGAAACACTGGCCGCGATCCGTCTGGCGCCGTACGCCGCGTGCGACGAGTTCGATTTTGCCGTGCGGGAGCGCATGCCTGGCACGGGTTTGGACGCGTTGCGCGGCTTGGCAAAGGCTCCCACCGGATTGCTGGACTCGTTCGCCGCATTGGAGCCATGGTGCGAGCTAACCCTCGCTCCCCCCGATTGGGTTGAGCGGCTCAAGAGCTTGCGGCGGTTGTGTAACTTCGGTCAGCCGGAGCCGCGAACTTACGAAATCGCGTCGATCGCACGTGGCCAAGCCGCCGCGCTGGATCTGTTCGATCAAGCCATCGACAATGCGGCCTGCGCGCTCGCGCAGCGCCCCATTCGGCTAACCGAATTCTGGCGCGCGGCGAAATCTGCGCTACGCCTGACTCCGTTGCGGGTCGACGACAGCCGCCGCAACGTGGTCCACGTGCTCGATGCGCACGAAGCCCGCCAATGGCGCTTGCCGGTGGTATTCGTTTGCGGATTGGTGGAACGGCAGTTCCCGAAATTTCACGCGCAGGATCCATTTTTTCCCGACGCCGCGCGCGCGCAATTGAACCAATCAGGCATTCGCCTGCGCACCGCGTCGGATTTCGAAGCCGAAGAGCGCTTCCTATTTGATTGCGCAGTTACGCGCGCTACTGAGTCACTTACTCTGACTTATCCCCAATCGGACGCGCGCGGCCAACAGACCTTGCCATCGTTGTATCTCGAAAGCGTAGGCAGCCAGCGGAGCGAATGGCAGACGGCGCTGCCGCGGCCTGGGAGGAAGGCGGGCGAAGGGCCGCCATCGGTAATCGTCAGTCCCGATCTTTTGGACACCCTGATGCTACGCCATCAAGTGTTCAAACCCACCGCGCTTGAATCGTACTTACAATGCGCGTTCCAATTCTTCGGCCGCTATACGCTGCGGCTCGAAGGCGCGCCCGCACATCCGGAAGAACGGCTGGATTTTCTGACGCAGGGCAACATCGTGCATGCGGTGTTGGCGCAGCTTCCGAACAGTGGGCGGCAGCTCGAAGAAGTATTCGACGAAGTCTTTGCGCGCATCTGCACCAAACAACGCGTTCCGCCCGGCTATCGCACGGAAGCGTTTCGCGAACGCATGTTGTCCGATCTGCGCGCGTTCCTAGGGAGTTCCGATTGGCCCTGGCCTTATGAGATTCGCACGGAGCAAGAATTCGAGTACACCGCCGGTGAAGATGTGCGGATCAAGGGTCGCATCGACCGGGTAGAGGTCACGCCGGACGGCCGCGGTTCCGTTACGGACTACAAATACAGCAACGCGCAGAACGCCAAAGGCCTCAGCGAAAGCGAAGATGTTTTGCAGCCGCATCTTTATCTTCTGGCGCTGGAGCTGGTTTTTCGCCTCCATCCGGACGGCATGCGCTATGTCGCATTAAAGGGCGGAGTGCGCTCGGCAAACGTCAAGAGCTACCGGCGGGAGTTTGCCATCGAGGGGGTACAGAGACTCGCGGCGGAAATCCGTGCGGGCCGCATCGAGCCCCATCCCGCCAATCAGGAAAAGTGCCGTTACTGCGATTTTCGGGATGCCTGCCGCTTTCAATTCGCGGAGGCAGCGCTGGCCGAAGGAGCCGCGACGTGAATCTCACGGACGCGCAGTTGAAGGCCGTCGAAGTGGAAGAACCGCCGCGCGATACAT
>Ga0335074_10004492_pt1 | contig 19195 bp, 20 predicted proteins | sample Lox_Sample_23_FD_206715 | JGI IMG/M metagenome (GOLD analysis project Ga0335074, IMG submission 206715) | Soil microbial communities from Loxahatchee National Wildlife Refuge, Florida, United States - Lox_Sample_2.3 | ecosystem: Environmental > Terrestrial > Soil > Wetlands | place: USA... | reverse complement strand
GGCACTTCAGCGAGCACCAGCACCTCCGGTCCGCCGACCGCCGTCATCTGCACTGCACGCACAGGTCCGCCCCCCGATCGCGACGAGTCCCGGCTCCTTCCGGCTTGACGGAGTTATCCTCCCAGCCGCTGCTCCAGCGTCGCGAGCCGGAGTTCCAGCTGGTCGACACGGTGCCGAAGGATCTCGATCTGCGCCTCGTCCGCAAGGCGCCGTTCCGCGGTCTTCCGGAGCCGCGGAGACGCCTCGGCCCGGCCCGCGACCATCGTGAGGGGAACGAGGCGCTGCGGGCCGTGCGGCCCGTCGACCAGGCGAGACGGAATCTGGCCGGTCCGGTACCAGGTCCGCAGCGCGGCCCGGGACACACCCGTGTCTGCGGCCGCCCGCTCCAGGGTCACCCAGTCTGAGCCTTCGAGCTGCGCGGCCAGTTCGAGCTCGAGATCCCAGTTGTCCAGCCGGTCTTCCCAGTCCATGCGCGGCCCTCCCTCTCAGCTTCACCTTACTATTAGCATGGTATTGACGGGGTTAGAGGGGCTCCTGCAAGCTGGACCACATGTTCGAGCGATTCACCAAGCGTGCGCGGCACGCAGTCGTGCTCTCTCAGGAAGAGGCACGGCGACTGCAGCACAACTACATCGGCACCGAGCACGTCTTGCTCGGGCTGGTCGCCGAGACCGAAAGTGTGGCGTCCCGCGTCCTCGACGGTTTCGGCATCTCCCTTGAGGCCGTCCGCCAGGACACTGTCGCCATTATCGGCCGCGGCAAATCCGAGCCAACCGGCCACATTCCGTTCACCCCGCGGGCGAAGAAGACGCTGGAGCTCGCGCTGCGCGAGGCACTCCAGCTGCATCACAACTACATCGGGACCGAGCACATCCTGCTGGGGGTGATCCGCGAGGGCAAAGGCGTCGGCGCGCAGATCCTGCAGCGGTATGCCAAGCTTTCCGACATTCGCGCGGCCGTGCTCGATGCCCTGCCCGCCGCTGGCCGGGAGGACATTGCGGGTCGGCGCTGGCTGCGGCGCCGCGGGCCCGCCGATTTCGGCGGCACGGACTCGCCGGAGGACCAGGCAACGCTCAGCGCCACGCCTGCCGCCGATACCACCCTCAGCGAGGCAGCTCGCCTGGCCGGCACCAGGCCCGTGGGCTCGCACCATCTGGTGCTCGCGGCACTCGGTGACGCGGACTCGGCCGCCGCTCGAGTGCTCGCCACCCTGGGCGTCGACCTGGACCGGGTGCGGGCGGGCCTGCGCACCGTGGATGTCACCGGAACAAGCGACGAGCAGCCAGAGGAAGCCGGCAGGAGGCAGATGATCATCCGCGTGAGTGGTGACAGCCTCACGATCGAGTCGGCCGACCCGGTCATTCTCGCCGCCGCCCGCGCTGCGCTCGAGGCCCTCGGCGAAGCGAGCGCCGACGACACCATCCGCGGAGACGCGCCTTACGCGGCCAGCATGACCGCCGTATGGCAAGCGCTGCACGACAGCCTCGACACCATCCGGCGGCGCTCACTCGAGCCCGGCGACAACCCGGAGGCGATCGATGTCGTTCGGCGCGACCCCGATGATCCCGAGTCATCGGGGTCGGACGCAGCCTGAATGCCCGTCTGACCACCGCACTGACGCGGAGCGCGGGCGCGAGTGGAGCCAGGCCTACACCGGGTGGCACGATAGGAGCGCGTGCCTCATAGGGGCAGTCAGTTAGCAGTAACTACCGAAAGATAGTGAAATTCATGACCGCTCGCAGCGGCCCGGTCACCACCGTAGCGCCGTCGCCGAACCCTGATGGCGGTAGCCGCAAGTGGTGGGCGCTCGTGGCGATCGCGGCGAGCGTCCTGGTGGTCGGGCTCGACCTGACTGTGCTGACCCTGGCGCTGCCCACCATCGCCACTGACTTGCATGCCTCGACCGGTGACTTGCAGTGGTTCTCCGACGCCTACAGCCTGGTGCTGGCAGCCGCCATCCTGCCCGCCGGGCTGCTCGGCGACAGGTTCGGGCGCAAGAGGGTGCTGCTGATAGCCCTGACCTTGTTCGGTTTCAGCTCGGCCGCCTGCGCCTACGCGACCAGCACGGGCGAGCTGATCGCCGCCAGGGCGATCCTCGGCATCGGCGCGGCCGCCATCTTCCCGCTGTCCCTGTCCGTGATCCCCGTGCTGTTTCGCCCGGAGGAACGCCAGAAGGCCATCGCGCTCATGACATCGGCGACGTTCCTCAGCTTCCCGATCGGGCCGATCGTGGGCGGGTACCTGCTCGATCACTTCTGGTGGGGCTCGGTCTTCCTGATCAACGTGCCCGTGGTGGCCATCGCGCTGACCGCCGTCGTGTTCCTGCTGCCGGAATCGCGCAGCGAGCAGCGCCCGAGCGTGGACGTCGCCGGCGTGCTCCTGTCCAGCGCCGGGCTGACCGGGCTGACCTACGGGTTCATCAAAGTCGGCGAGAACGGCTGGAGCAATGCAGCGGCCCTCGCCACGATCGGGGCAGGCGTCGTCCTGCTCCTTGGCTTCGTCGCCTGGGAGCGGCGGCTCACCAGACGGGTCGCCGGGCGGCTGGCGCCCTCCGCTGAGCAAGCCGCCGCCGGCGGCAGCAGGCTGCGGCCCCTTATCGAGCTTGGGCTGTTCCGGTCAGTCAGCTTTACCTGGGGCACGATCCTGACCACGCTCATCTCGTTCGCCCTGTTCGGGCTGTTCTTCGCGATGCCGCAGTACTTCCAGGAGGTCCGCGGCGTGAATGCGATGGGCAGCGGGCTGCGGCTGCTGCCCATGATCGGCGGCATGGTCATCGGAATGATCAGCAGTACGCGACTGGCATCCCCCCGCAAGAGGGCGGATGGCGGCGTCGCCGCGCCGCTGGCTACGGCGAAGGCACTGGTCGCTATCGGGTTCGCGATCATGGCTATCGGCCTGGTGGCAGGAGCCACGACCAGCACGAGCAGCGGCACCGCCTTCGCGGCCGCGTGGTTCGGCGCGGCCGGGCTCGGCCTGGGACTGGCGATGCCGCAGGCGATGAACGCAGCCCTGTCCGCGCTGTCCGCCGAGCGCAGCGGCTCGGGCTCGGCGCTGATCAGCGCGACGCGGCAGGTCGGGGCAACTATCGGGGTGGCGGTCCTCGGCACCGTGCTCGGCTCGGTCTACAGCAGTCATCTCAACGTCACCGGATTGCCCGCCGCAGTCGCGGCCGAGGCCCGCAGCAGCGTCGTTGCTGGCGTAGCGGTCGCGCGTGCCTTGCACTCGGCGGCGCGGCTGGACTCGGCTCGGTCCGCGTTCGTGGTGGGCATGGACACCATGCTCTGGGCCTGTGCCGCGATTGCAGCTGTCAGTGCCATCCTGGCGCTCATCTTCCTGCCCCGGCGCGCGGACGGGCTGAAGGCCGATGGCACGGGACTCACCGCCGCCGGTGAAGGCGACCCGGAGCCGGCCGAAGTGGACGTGTGACGGAAGGACGCACCGGCCTCAGCTGGCTGGCGGCGGCGGCAGGCTCCGCAGGCGCAACTCCCGGATGATGTCGGTGTAGGCGCTGTGGCGCAGCTCAGCCGGGACCCGCCAGATGTCGACTGTTCCGCCTAGCCCGATGATGCGCACGCGGAGCCTTGGGGCATCCGCGTAGCCAGGGTCGCGGCCCCAGTCCTTGCCGTGGCCCATCAGCGCCCTACCGCGGACGGCAACGCTGACACCTTCCGGCACGTAGACGTCGACGTTGGCGATGACTGCCACTACGGTCACGGCGACCTCCGTGCCGCCGACGGCGGCCTCGCGCAGATCGAGGTCGAGGTCGCCGAAGACACTGACGGCGGTCGACCGGCTGCGCAGCGACATCCGGCCCCTCCGGATCCTGTGGCCAAACAGGGCGGTAGCGAAGCTAGCCGCGTTCGGCAGCTCGCCGTTCTCTCCGCTTCTGCCCGCCGCCGTGGGCGGCACGTCGGCCTGGATCGCCGCGAGCTGCGCTGCCTGCCCTGCGGTGCGAGCAGCATCAGCGCGCTCGCAGAACTCTTCGAGAGTCAGGCGCCCGGCTGCCAGCTGCTCGCGTAGCGCGGCGACCGCCCGCTCAGGTTCAGCCTCTGATGCTCCCAGCGACCCGTCATCCACGCTGGCAACGTTAGTCAGCGCCAGTAGACCGCCTTCACCCAGATGGTCGCGAGCGCCTGCACTGCCGCATCGTCGTCGAACGGCACGTCTTTCTCGCCGCCCTGCCCGAGCCAGACGTAGCAGAAGTGCTCCAGCATCGCCGACAGCGCCGACGCCGTGAGCAGCGGATCGACGCCCGGGCAGTAGCCTTCGGCCTGCGCGTGCCGGATCTGCGCGGCAATCCGGGTGATCGCCTCCAGCCGGAGCTCCAGCCAGCGATCGCGGAAGCGGCCCTCGACCATCGCGGCCTGGAAGATGCCGATAAGCTCCCCGCGCCGCTTGGAGTACGTGCGCCAGAACCCGCGAACGGCCTCCTGCAGGGCGTCCGCATCCGGCAGCCCGGCCCGGTACGGCAGTACAGCCATCTCCATGGCCTCGGCATGGAACTCCTCGGCAAGCGCGATCAGCAGATCGGCCTTGGTGTCGTAGTAGTTGTAGAACGAGGCGACGGAGCGCCCCGCGGCCGCCGCGATATCGCTGATCTTCGCGTTCAGGTAGCCATCGCGGGCAAACACCAGCCGCGCCGCATCACGGAACGCCTCGTCAGTCTCCCGGCCTTTGCGCGTCGCCTTCGCCGGACGGGCCGCGACCCGCAGCGCTCCGGCGCCAGCGCCCGCGCTAGCGGTCATGACACCCGCCGGTCGCGGCCAGCCCAGAACGGATCCCGCAACGGCCCGCGCTGTACCTTCCCGGTCGCGTTCCGGGGCAGCGACGGCACTAGCGTCACGCCGGTCGGGCACTTGAACCCGGCCAGCCGCTCCTTCGCGAAGCCGATCAGCTCGCGGGAGAACTGGCCGCCGGTATACGGGCCGGTACGTGCCACGACGACGGCATGCACGGTCTCGCCCCAGGTGTCGTCCGGAATGCCGATGACCGCGACGTCCGCCACGGCCGGATGCCGGGTGAGCACGGCCTCGACTTCGGCCGGGTAGACATTCTCGCCGCCGGTGATGATGATGTCACCCAGCCGGTCGATGACTGTCAGGTAGCCGTCCGCGTCGATCGTGCCGACGTCACCCGTCCGGTAAAACCCGTCGGGGGTCAGCGCCGCCACACTGGCCGCAGGATTGCGCCAGTAGCCCGGCAGCGGCATGGCGCCGCGCACCTGGACCTCGTCGCGCTCGCCGAGCCGCACCTCCCAGCCCAGCGACGGACGGCCTGCCGTGCCGAGCAGGCCGCGGGCCGGGTCGTGGTCAGCGGGGGGGAGCGAGGTCACCGGCATCGGCCCGGTCTCCGTGCTCGCGTAGTGCTGGCGGAACCGGCAGCCGAGCACGCGCACGGCCCGGTCCAGCACGCGCGGCCGGATCGGGGACGCGCCGTAGACAATCTCCGCGAGGCTGCTCAGGTCCGGCGCGGCAGTCCGCGCGTCCACCTCCTCGGTGACCGCCTGGATCAGCGTCGGCACCAGCTGAGTCAGCTGGATCCGCCGCGCCGCCAGTTCATCGACGAAGCCCGCCGGGTCAAACCCGCCGAGTACGTGCAGGTGTCCGCCGGTGAACAGGACGTACCCGAGGTTGGCCAGGCCCGCCAGGTGAAACAGCGGCAGCGCGCTGAGGTGTCGTGCGCCCGGCACGGCCTCTGGCACCTCGAGCTTCATGAACGTCGCGGCAGCGATGAGCTGCTGGTGAGTCAGCGGCGCGAGCTTCGGCAGCCCTGTCGTCCCGCTCGTGTGCAGCAGGATCGCGGGCTCCGGCCCGCGCAGCCGGTCCGCAGGCCGCGGCGGCACCTCGGCCTCGGCACCGCCAGGCCCTGGTCCCGCACCGATGAGAAGAAGTGAAACGGGGTAGTCGAGCCCCGCGGCAGCTTCCTTGACCGCGGCTTCGCAGTCCTGATCAGTGACGATCGCGGCCGGCTCGAGCAAGCGGAGCAGCGCGGTCAGTTCCGGTGCGGCCAGGCGCCAGTTCACGGCCGCGGGCAGCGCTCCGGCGCGGATCAGTCCGGTCAGCGCGGTAACCCAGCCGACCTGGTTGCGCGCGATCACCGGAACGACTTCGCCAGTGCCGATCCCGGCCGCCGCGAACTCGGCTGCGCGCCGGTCAGTCTCTGCGGCGAGTCCGGCATAGGTCAGCTCGCCGCCGAGGTGGTCGCTCAGAGCGACGGCGTCCGGGGTGACAACCGCGCGCCAGTCCAGGACGTGCTGAAGGGACAGCACCTGCTAGACCGCCGCGCTTGTGCTGCCCGCGGAGACCGATTCGGCCGGAGCCGCATCGGCCGGAGCGGCATCGGCCGGAATGGTGTCCGGCACCTTCGGCGTGCGGTCGGCCGCGGTCTTCGGCTCGTGCCGCACGTCACCCGGCTGGCCCATGACGCGGCGCCAGGAGGCGAACTCCAGCAGGATCCCGTCAGGGTCCTGGAAGTAGAAGGATCGGACGAACACGCCCGGATGCAACTCGCGGGCGACACCGGCCTCGCTGTCGTCGTGGTCGAGGATCGGGCTGACGCGCACGCCCTTGGCCTTGAGCTTCGACCGGTACTCCAGGAACTTCTCCTCGGGCACGTTGAACGCGATGTGGTTCATCGAGCCGACCGCGCTGGTCCACTCGCCGAGGCCGGGTACGGTCACCGGAGCCGAGATACCTGGTACCGGGTCGGGAGCGTCCGGGAACCAGAAGAACGCCAGCGCGTTCCCGCCGCCCATATCGAAGAAGAAGTGCTGCCCGGAACCGGCCGGAAGGTCGATGGTCTTGATCAGCCGCATGCCGAGCACGTGAGTGTAGAACTCAACCGTGCGCTTCATGTCGGAGCTGACGAGCGCGAGGTGGTTCACACCGCCGAGGTCGAACTCCTCGTTTCGCCACTCGCTCATAGAAGCCTCCTCAGACCTGGCGTTACGCTCGGAACTAAATCTAAACTCAGATTCACTTCTGGCGCTAGGACCTGATCGGAGTAGCAGGTGATTGTCAGGGAGTTTGTCGGGCTGCCGTCGCCGGTCGTCGGCCGCGCCGGCGCGGGCGGCCACCCATGTCAGGGCATCTACCACCGCCCGGCGGACCGGTGGCCGGGCACCGCCTTCATCGCCACGCATTACAACGTCGACTTCTCCGAGCACTACCTGGCAAGCTACCTCGCTGAGCGAGGCTTCGGCTTTCTCGGCTGGAACACCCGCTTCCGCGGCAGTGAAGCGCACTTCCTGCTCGACCACGCCCTCGCCGAGATCGGGGTTGGCGTGCGGTGGCTCCGCGAGGAAGCGCGGGCGGAGCGGATCGTGCTGCTCGGCAACTCCGGCGGCGGCTCGCTGATGGCGGCGTACCAGTCTCAGTCGGTCGAGCCGAACGTACGGCCCGCTCCTGGCATGCGCCCGCTGGCCGCGATCGAGAACCTGCCGCCCGGCGACCTGTTCGTGGCGCTGGCCGCGCACTCGGGACGGCCGGAAGTACTGACGAACTGGCTCGACCCGTCGGTCACGGACGAGACGGACCCGCTGTCGGCGGATCCGGACCTCGACCCGTTCAACTCGGCCAACGGCCCGCCGTACAGTGCCGAGTTCCAGGCGCGCTACCGGACGGCTCAGCGCGCGCGGAACGAGCGCGTCACCGACTGGGCGCTCCGGCAGATCGATGCCCTCACCGGCAGCAGGGCCCGGGACCGGCTGTTCGGCGTGCCGCGCAGCTGGGCGGACCTGCGGATGATCGACCCGTCCATCGAGCCGTCCGACCGCAAGCCGAACTGGTGTTACCTCGGCGAGCCGGTGAAGGCCAACTACGGCGTGTTCGGGGTCGGGACCGTCAGCACGCTCCGGAGCTGGCTGTCGATGTGGAGCCTGCGGACATCTCAGTGCACCGCGGCGCCGCACCTGGGCCGCATCACCCTCCCGTCGCTGGTGATCCACGCGACGGCGGACGCCTGCGTCTACAACAGCGACGCCCGCGCGCTCTATGACTCGCTCGCTGCCCCGGACAAGCGGCTCGAGTTCATCAGGGCCGACCACTACCTGACTGAGCCCGCCGGAGCCCGGGACGAGGCCGCGGACCTCATCGGCGCCTGGGTGACTGCCCGCTAGCCGGCGCGGCTGTCGCAGCGCGGCACTTTCTGTGACAATGCCACCTGCAGGGGGAAGGGGATCGGTGCAGAGCTGGATTCACGTGCTCGAGTGGCGGGCGATCGTCCGCCCGGACGTGCTCGCCCTGGCGGACGACCGTGGCGCGCGGTACACCTATGCCGAGCTGCGCGGCGAGTATGAACGCCGCGCGGGTGGCTGGGGCAGTCTCGGCGTCGGCCCCGGCGACGTGGTGGCCGTCGTCGCAAAGAACAGCGCGGACTTCCTGGTCCAGACCTTCGCTGTCCTGCGGGCCGGCGGCATCCCGGCGCTGATCAACTGGCGCCTCTCGCCCCGCGAGCTCGGCGATGTTCTCGATCTTGTGCAGCCGGCCGCAGTAGCCGCCGACGCGGAGTTCACCGGCCTGGTCGACGCCAGCCTGCCGCTCCCGGTGCTGCGCGTCGCGATCGGCGGCGGCGGGCCCGTCCCGGCCGGCTGGCTCGACGGCGGTGCGCTGACCGGACCTGTGCCGCCGCGGCCACGACTGTCCGGCGACGACATTCTCGCCCTGGTGCACACCAGCGGCACCACCGGGACGGCCAAGGCGATCCCGCTGCGGCATGGCGCCCTGATGATGAGCGTGGCGGACTTCGCGATCGAGATCGGCGACCAGGTCGCCGGCTCGCGCCACCTGCAGATCCTGCCGCTTTTCCACCTCGGCGGCTTCGGCCAGTGCCTGCAGGCACTGCTCACTGCGGGGACGGTCTACATCCACACCACGTTCACTCCGAAGGGCGTCGTCGACGCGATCGAGCGAGACAAGATCGAGTTCTTCACTGCCGGGCCGTCACTCATCGACATGCTCGTCGCGGAGATCGGGGAGCGGGCCAGAGCGACCGGCGCTCAGCCTGACCTGTCCAGCCTGCGCGAGGTCGCCTACGGGACCGCGCCGATTACTCCGGCGTCCCTGACTGCCGCGCTGGCGGCGTTCGGCTGCCGCTTCCGGCAGATCTACGGGAACACCGAGAGCCAGAGCATGATCAGCCTGCTGGCGCCCGAGGATCACGAGCCGGGTAACCCGCGGCTCGCTACCGCCGGGCGGGTGAGTTTCGGCTGGGAAGTGCGCATCGTTGGCCCGGATGGCCTGGACCTCCCCGTCGATACGGCCGGCGAGCTGCTCATCCGCGGCGAGTGCCTGTTCGACGGCTACTGGCGCGACCCCGATGCCACCGAGGCCGCCTTCACCGACGGCGGCTGGTACCGGACCGGGGACATCGCGAGCCTGTCTGCCGACGGATACCTGACGATCCTCGACCGCGCCAAGGACATGATCATCAGCGGCGGAGAGAACATCTACCCGGCCGAGGTCGAGGCAGTGCTCGCCGAGCACCCGGCTGTCGCGGACGTCGCCGTCGTCGGGCTGCCCGATGCGCGGTGGGGCGAGGCAGTCCACGCGGTCATCATCCCGGCCGGCGACAGTGCGGCCACAGCGGAGGAGATCATCGCCTGGAGCAGGAATCAGCTCGCGCACTTCAAGTGCCCGAAGTCGGCGGAGTTCGTCAGCACGCTGCCGCGCACCACCACCGGCAAGGTCCTCAAGCGCGAGCTGCGGCAGCAGCTCGGCACGCCGCTGCCGGCAGAGCACAGTGCTGCGGATGCGCCGCCGGAGGCCGAGCCACGCAAGCTGGTGCCGTGAACGAGCTGCCGCCCGCACCACTGGGGCTGTCCATCGCCTCGCACAGCGGACTGCATCCGGCAGCCATCGGGGAGCTCGGCGCGCACGCGGAGGCAGCGGGCTTCAGCGCCGTCTTCGTCGCCGAGGGTCACGGCGACGCACTCGCACTCTGCCACCCGGTCATCGCGGCGACCAGCCGGGTCCGGGTCGGCACCGCCGTCGCCAACGCCGCGCTGCGACCCCCGGTGCTCGCCGCCAAGACCGCGGCCCAGCTCGATCAGGCCTCCGGTGGCAGGTTCGTGCTCGGCCTCGGAGTGGCGAACGAGGTCATGAACGGCCGGTTCGGACTTGCCCCGTTCCGGCCCCTGACGATGATCACCGAATACGCCGCCGTTGTGCGCGCCGTGCTCGCTGGCCGCTCGTTTTCCGGTCAGCAGTTCCGCACTGGCGTCGTGCCGCTTGACGGCCCGCCGCTGCGGCCGGGCCTGCCCGTGTACCTGGCGGCGCTGGGGCCGCGCATGCTGGAGTTGGCCGGCCGCGTAGCTGACGGCGTCATCCTCAACCTGATGTCCCCGGTACAGGCGGGCGCGGCCGCGAGCCTGGTCCGCGCGGCAGCGGTGGCGGCCGGGCGCGACGCCGCGGCGATCGAGATCGTGTGCATCGTGCACACCTGCCTGTCCGACGACCCTGGCGCGGCCAGCGCCGCTGCGCGCGACGTCGTACCGCGGTACATCCTGCATCCCTCGGTTGCGCGGCTCTTCGGCGACAGCGCCAGCCTCCGTGCCGCGCGCGACAGCGTCCTCGCGGGCGACCGGTCCGCCGCCGCTGCCCTGGTGCCCGACGACGTCGCCGCCGGATTCGTCGCGCACGGCGACGCTGCCGCCTGCGCGGCCCGGATTGCCGAGTACAGGCAGGCCGGCATTGACCTGCCCGTGGTGTTCCCGATGCCGGTCAGCGGCCACTGGGGTTACCAGCAACTGATCGGTGCCCTCGGCAGCAGGGCTCAGGCAGAACAGGAGACAGAGCCATCAGCACAGGAGATGCAGCCATCACCACAGGTGACACAACCGTCGGCGAGGAACTCGTAGTTCGGTTCTTCACCGCGCTAGAGGCCGGCGACATCGGTACCCTCCGCGAGATCTACGCGCCGGACGCCCTGATCTGGCACAACGACGACCTGCTCGAGCAGAATGTCGACGACAACCTGACGGTGCTGACCGGCCTGCACCGTGCGGTGTCGGGACTGCATTACGACGTGATTCGCCGGGCGCCGGCCGCCGACGGCATCCTCCAGCAGCACGTGCTGCGCGGCACGCTCGCGGACGGCACGCCGGTCGAATTGCACGCGGCCATGTACCTGCAGATCACCGACGGTCACATCAGCCGGATCGAGGAGTACCTGGACTCCGGCAAGCGCGCGTCCATCCGGCGGGCCCGCGAGGCGCTGGCCGGGTAGCCGGTCAGCCGCGCGAGTCCGCGCGAGCGGCTCATCATCCCGTCGAGTGCGCTCCCGTCATCATCGCGGCCAGGTCGTCCGGATGGAGAAAGGACGGCGGCGGCGGCGGGCCCCAGGAGAAGAGACCACGCGCGCCCTCCAGGTCCTCCGGCGTCCACAGCTGATCGTCGACGATGCAGTCCATGTCGGAGTAGTACTCGGAGAAGTTCCCGGCCGGGTCCTTAAGGTAGTAGAAGAAGTTCGACCCGGCGTAGTGCCGGCCCAGGCCCCAGACGTGCCGCTCCGGGTTACCCGCCAGCATCGCGAATGCGCCCCGGCCGACCTCGTCGACGTCATCAACCTGCCACGACGTGTGATGCAGGAAGTCGACGGGCGCGCCGAGCACGAGGACGTTGTGGTGGTCAGTCGAGCAGCGCATGAACGACGCCGCGCCCTTGATCCGGTCGCTCACCTTGAAGCCCAGACCGTCGGTGAAGAACGCCGCCGTACGGTCGTGGTCGGTGCTGCCGAGCACGGCGTGTCCGAGCTTGCGCGGCCGGACCGGGCCGGGCCGGGCGAAGGCAGGCGCTCGCACATCCGGCCGCTCGGTCCGGCCGGGCCCGTTGTAGCTCGTCGCCGGAACCTCATCCTGCCTAAGCCGCGGCGCGATCTCCAGCCGGACATGCATGCCGGTGACCGGCTCCGCTGTCTCGAGGCCGTCTGGATCGCGGCTGCTCGCGATGCCGATCCTCGTCAGGCTGCCGGCTACCCGGTCCAGATCGTCGGCGTCGTCGGCGGCAACCCGCATCGCCAGCAGCCGCCGGGTCGGTGCGTACGCGATCTGCAGCTGCCGCCCGCCGTCGGTGGTACTGAACCAGTGGTCCGGCTCCGGGGTGAGGCCGAAGTCGGCATAGTAGGCCGCCGTCTCGTCCACGTTCGGGACGCCCATGGTGACCGAGCGCAGTCCGTGCAGACCCATGGATTCCTCCTTATCCGGCCACGAACGTGTGCCGCATCTCGCCGATGTCTTCGATATGGCTCGTGAGCACGTCGCCCGGAGCGAGGAACCGCTGCGGGCTGCGGCCCATGCCGACACCGCTAGGCGTGCCGGTGAAGATCACGTCGCCAGGCAGCAGGGGAGTCACCGCCGAGAGCTGCTCGATGAGCTCGCCTACGCCGAAGATCAGGTCGCTGGTGCGGCCCTTCTGCACCTCCTCGCCGTTAATCGCGCAGCTCAGCTCCAGGTCGTCGGGGTTGCCGAACTCGTCTGGCGTCACCAGCCACGGACCGACAGGGCCGAAGCCGGGATACGACTTGCCCAGGCTGAACTGCGGGGGAGTAGCTGCGAGCTGGAGGATGCGCTCCGACACGTCCTGCCCCACGGCCAGGCCAGCGACGTGGTCCCAGGCTGAACTTGCCGGCACCCGAGCTGCCGTGACGCCGATGATGACGACCAGTTCGACTTCCCAGTCGGTGTGCCCGCCGGCGGGCAGCGCGATCGGTGCCTGCGGGCCGATGATGCAGGACGGGAACTTGGTGAACACCGGCGGCGCGGCGTCCGGCTTCGCGAACCCCGACTCGGCGGCATGGTCGGCGTAGTTGAGCCCGATCCCGTACACCTGCCGCGGCGACGGCGACGGCGAGCCGAGATCGCTCGCCGCGAACGGCTCCGCCGCGGGCAGTGTCGCCGACGCAGCCCAGTCGGTGAACTCCCGCCACCGCGCATACACCGCTGCCGGGTCCGCGTCGAAGCGGCCGTCGCTCGCCGTTTGCACGTCGACGGCGCCGTCGATGGCGATCAGGCTGAGCCGCTGCCGGAGATTCGCAATCCGCATGAAGTCCTACTTCCTCGTCACATCGTGCTCGATCCCGCCGCACCACACGCGGCGGACCGAGCGCGTGGCCCGGATGTCCGCGAGTGGGTCGCCGTCGATCAGCACCAGATCGGCCCGCTTGCCTGAATCCATCGTGCCCCGGTCGGTGAGCCCGAAGTAAGTGGCCGGCCGCGATGTGGCCGCATCAAGCGCCTCGGCCGCGGTAAGACCCGCGTCGACCAGCAGCGCGAGCTCGTCGTGCAGGCTCGCCCCGTGCGCGACTGGCGACGGGGTGGCGGCACTCTGATTGGCGTCCGTCCCGGCCAGCACCGGGACGCCCGCAGCGTGGAGTTCGGCGACGCTGGCGCGAGCATGGGCGTAGTCGGAGCCGGGTGGCGCGACGCTGGCGACGATGCCCGCCATCATCGTGAGCGTCGGGATCACGACGCGGCCGGCTGCCCGCGCCTGCCCGGCCGCGGCAGCCGGCAGGACACCGTCGAGTGGCGCATGGGTCAGGACGTCCGCACCGGCGAGTTGCGCCTTCGCCACCGACGCGACCGACGAGGCATGTGCAACCACCAGCTTGCCTGCTTTGTGCGCGGCAGCCACTAGCGCGTCGATGGTCGCCTGCTCGTGGTCGGCCAGCGGGCTGCCGATGACGATCTTGATGTAATCAGAGCCCTCCGCGATCCGGTCGGCCACAAATCTCTCCGCTTCGCCCGGGCCGCCGATCAGGCCGCGCGGACCGACGCCGGGGAAGTGCGCGTGCAGGCTGCCGGGCGCGATGGCCGGAATCCCGGCACTGAGGATGTCGGTCGTCCCCGGCTGGCCGCGCAACGCGCTGGTCTGCTCTGGCAGCGATGCCATGTCGAGCGCGGTCGTCACGCCCCAGCTGGCCAGCAGATCCAGACGATCCGGGCCGTCCAGGTGCACATGGGCGTCGATCAGGCCGGGCAGCAGCACGCCGCCCTCACCGTCGACGAGCTGACTGCCGACGGGTCGCGCGGAGTCGTCGCCGACAGCGGTGATGAGCCCGTTCTCCACAATCACCGTCGTGCGAAAACTCAGCCGGCCGCCATCGACTTGGCGGACGTTCGTGATCACGATGCAATTCTGATCAGCCACTGGCGGCCTCGTTTCCGTTCGCGGCGCCGATAGCCCGGGCCAGGTCGATGTCTCGCGGGTCCGTCGCCCGCCACGCGATGTGCTGGTCCGGCCGCACCAGGAGAAACTCCTCGCGCCATGGATAGTCGGCCGGCGGCTCGGTGATCGTCAGCGGGATGCCGCGCAGACGCGCCTGCCGGGCGACCGCGCGGACCGCGGCGGTGCGCCGCCCGAGCAGGGTGAAGTCCGGGCCGGTGCGGTCGTACAGCGACGACCCGTCCGGAAGCCAGGCATGCGGAAGGCGGGCACCCGGCTGCGCCGACGGCGTGTAGCGGGTCGTGTCGGCGGGCGCAGGCGGCGGGACGCCCGGCTGCACTGCCGGCGAGCCCGTGTAGCTGTATCCCAGCACCAGGCCGAGACTATGGAACTCCGGCGTCTTCGCCTGCCGGATGACTGCCGCGTCAGGCGGCAGGTCGCCGGCTAGCGAGCGCATATTCGACTCTGCGCTCGCGACGGTCTGCTCAACGACTCCCCGCCGTTCCGCGTCGTAACTGGCCAGCAAGCCCGGCCCGGCCCAGCCGTGCAGCACTGCCGCCAGCTTCCAGGCGATGTTGACCGCGTCGCCCACGCTGGTGTTGAACCCGTGCCCGCCCCACGGCGGGTTGACGTGCGCGCTCTCGCCGGCCAGGAAGACACGGCGGCTTGCGAACCGGTCCGCGATGAGCATCCGGGCCGTCCACGGATCGGTCGCCAGCACGTCGTGCTCCACCCGGGCGCCGACCAGGCCGGCGATCAGCTCGGGCGCGTGCGTGCGGCCGTGGTCGGCCTCGACGCCGGGGAAGCCTGCCCACCAGATGCCGTGCAGGTCGAGCCGGCCCATCAGGCCGGTCACCGGACTGCCGACAACCCAGTACTGAACCGCGCGGCCGAGCGGCGTGTCGAGGGCTGGCGCGCGGAACACCATGTTGAAATTCGGCCGAGAGTCTGACCGGCCGAGGTAACGAGCGCCGATCTGGTCGCGCACGACGCCACTGGCGCCGTCGCAGCCGATCAGGTACGCGGCGCGCAGCCGGTAGTGATCGCCTGCCTCGTCGCAGACCGCGAGCGTGACGCCGTCGTCGTCCTCGCTGAGCGCCGTGGCCTCGTGCCCGAGGCGCAGGCTCACGCACGGCTGAGCGCGGAGATGGCCGCGCAGTACCTCCTCGAAGACCGGCTGGCCGACCTGCTGACCAGACTCCGCGAACCGACCGTCACGCTCGGTGGTCAGCCCGAAAGCACCATCGAAGTCGGTGACTCGCCGGCCGGCCAGCGTCTGGCAGAAGGTGACGCGCTGGGACCAGGCCACCGGCAGCGGCGCGGCGGCGCGCAGCTGGTCCGCCACGCCCCAGCGGCGCAGGTGCTCCATGGTGCGGATGCTGGTGGTCTTGGCCCGGGGGCGGCGGTGTGATACTGAGACTCGCGGCTCGAGAACGACGCACTCGATTCCGCGCAGCGCAAGCTCGGCAGCGGCGGCCAGCCCGGCCGGGCCGCCGCCAGCGACGGCCACCGGGACCATTGCGGTCATGCTCCGCATCCTTCGCATCTTTCGCCGGATGGCCAACAGGAGTTTCATTGACTGAAACCATCGAGGAACTCGAGCGGAGGCGACTGCGGGTGGCGGTTGCCGAGCAGCAGCTGATGCGAGGGCACCGGCTCGCACAGGGAGAGCCCGTGCTGGACCGGGCATTCCGGATCCTCACGGCGTTCGGTCCCGAGCACCGCTCGCTGACGCTGACCTCGCTCAGCGTGAGGGCCGGGCTGCCGAAACCGACCGCGCTGCGGATCGCCCGCAAACTCGCCGAGTGGGGCGCGCTCGAGCGGTCCGCCAGCGGCGAGTTCGTCATCGGGCTGCGGCTGCTCGAGATCGCCGCGCTGGCACCACGCGGCCACGGGTTGCGCGCGACCGCACTGCCCTACCTGGAGGACCTGCACCACTCCACCGGGCAGCACGTCCTGCTAGCCGTCCGGGACGGAAACGAGGCTGTCCTGGTCGAGCGGCTCTCCGCCCGTGCTGCCGGACGGGTGCTGTACCGGGTCGGGGGCCGGATGCCGTTGCACTCGACCGGAGTGGGGCTGGTCCTGCTCGCCCACGCGCCGGCCGCTGTCCAGGAGGAGGTACTGGCCGGTGACCTGACCCTCGATCCGGCCGAGAGCATCTGGCCGTCGGGCCGCGACCTGCGGGTCACCCTGGCGGCCATCAGGCGGGACGGCGTCGCCATCGCGTCCCGGCTGCTGCCCGACCCGATGACGTCAGTCGCCGCCCCAGTCACGGAGGCCGGGCGTCACACGATCGCGGCCCTGTCGGTCGTCACCCGCTCGGATCAGGGCGATCCGGCAGCATTGCGCCCGGCAGTGGTGGCGATCGCCCGTGCGGTATCGCGGGCAGTCTCGGCCGGGCCGGTGAGCTGACTCGTGCTCGCCGTCGCGGCGCTGGTGTGCTGGCTGCTGACCGAGGCACTCGGCGCCCTGATGGTACGCGGCTGGCTCACCGCCGGCGGCTTGCACCGCGCGCGGCGGGAGCGCCTGGCCGGCTCGCCCGACGCGATGTCGGTGCCGGTACTGGCCGGGCACGCCGGACTCAATCTGGCTGGCCTGTCGTGCTGGATCTGCTTCGTGGCCTCCGGGCTGCGGCCGCTGGCGTTCGTCGCGCTGGCGTTCGCGGCCCCGGCGATCGGCCTGGGCATCTCGACGGTCACGATCTGGACGCCGTACCCTGGCCGGCGGTCCGAAGAGCCGGCGCCGAAACCTTCCGGCGAGGATCTCGGCCAGCAGCTCATCGACGAGGCTCTGAGCACGACGCGGCCGCCCGGCCTCAGCCTCCGCCCGCTGGTGCCCGTCAGCCACGGCGCGCTGGCGATCGCCACTTTTGCGCTGGCCACGCTGGCCGCTGTCAGCTTCCGCTAGAGCGGCAGGCGCATCACCACGCGGGTCGGGGACCGGCGCACCACTTCGGTGAACCCGGCCCGCTCGTACAGGCTCCGCGACCCGAAGAACATGAAGTCGTCGTGGCTGCGATCCGGTTTGTCGACCGGATAGGCCTCGAGCATCGCGGCGCCGCTGTCGCGGGCGAAGGCGATCGCGGCCGCCAGCAGCTGGCGCTGCAGCCCCCGGCCACGGTACGGCTTCGCGACATAGCTGCACACCACCGACCAGACCGGCGTGTCATCCACCGGCTTCATGACCGGCGAGCGCTGCAGCCTGAGGTACTCCGCGCGAGGCCCGAGACTGATCCAGCCGGCCGGGCTGCTGTCGACGTAGCCGATCAGGCCGGGCCTGGTCCCGGCTCGCACAAGGTCGCACAGGTCCTGCTTATTGACCTGCTTCCAGTCCTCGCCCGCGCCGGAATTCGTGCCGGTCCGCCGGTAGTGCATGCACCAGCAGCCGCGCACTATTGACCCTCCCGGCAGCCCGAATAGCTGCTCGAGATCCGTCCAGGTCTCCGGAGTCAGCGGCCGGAACAACTCCGCCATGGTGCTCACCCGACCCGGGGGATGACCTCGGTCGCGATGCGCTCCGCCTGCTCGGCCTGGTCGAACAGCGTCGTGAACAGGATGAGCTCAGCACCCGCGGCGGCGGCCCGGTCGGCCTCGGCGGCGCACACAGCGGGCGTTCCCGCCACCGCGGCCGCCTCAATGGCCGGAACGCGACGGCCGTAGATCCGCTCCATCGCGTCGTTGATCCGCTGACGCGCTCGCTCGGTGTTGTCGTCCACCGCGGTGTACAGGCGCTTCGCAATCGGGAAGTCGTCCGGGTCACGGCCGGCCTCAGCGAGCGCGGCGCGAACGATCTGCACCTGCCCGGCGAACGCGTCGGTCGGAGCTGAGCCAGCGCCGAAGAACCCGTCGCCAAGCCGCACGGCGCGGCGAAGCGCCGGCTCGCTATTCGCGCCGAACCAGATCGGAGGGTAGGGCTTCTGAGCGGGTTTCGGTTCCATCGGCGCATTGGTCAGCTGCCAGAACTCGCCGTCGAACGTGACCCGGTCCTGCGTCCAGAGCGCCTTCATGAGGGCGAGGCCCTCGGTGAATCGGGACACGTACCGGTCGCCGGTGATACCGAAGGCCGGGAACGGCCGCTGCTTGCCGCCGGTGCCGATGCCCACGTCGATCCGACCGCCGCTGAGCTGGTCGAGCGTGGCGATGCTTTTGGCGAGGTGGACCGGACTGTGCAGTGTCGAGACAAAGACAACGCAGCCCAGCCGCAGCCGCTCGGTGCAGGCGGCTGCGTAGGTCATGGCCTCGATCGGTCCCAGCTGCGGCGACGCGCCGAGGACGCTTTCCTGGGTCCAGGCGCTGTCGAAGCCCAGTTGCTCGACGCTGGCGAAATAACCGCGGAACGCCACCGGGTCGAATTCGCCGTCCGCGTAGAACTGAGGGATCGAGATCGCGAAGCGCATAGGCCGCATCGTAGCTCCGGTCCGAGCATGTCACCCTGCCCGCGTCACCCTGTCCGCGTAGCCCTGTCCGCGCGACCCGGAGCGAGTCAGTCGCAGCGCGAGGGCAGGGCAGTCGGTAACCGTACGGCGAGCCCGGCCAGTGAGGCTGACGGGTACCGGGATGTCGGCGAGCAGCGGATAGCCCCACTGGTCGAGCGCCACGAGCTCCGGCAGCAACTCCGCGCAGAGGCCGTGTCCGGTGCACGCGATCGGGTTCACGCTCAGCCGGAGTCCGGAGTCGCCCGGCCGCGGATTATGCACCGGCGGCCGCAGCCTCCCCGATGGCACGGGCGGCGCAGCCGGCCCGGACCGCAGGCGGGTGGCCACGCGCCAGCCCGCTGCCGCCACCGCACTGGCCGCGCAGACCACGGCCAGGTCGAGCAGTCGTCCGGACCGCATGCCGCCGAGGAAGCTGTGCGCGATCGCCGCAGGCCAGCAAGCGTAGGCGAGCCAGTGGATGAGCCGCCAGGTCCGGCGGCTCAGATGGCGCCGCAGCAGGCTCGTGACGACGAGGACGATCACCAGGTCAGTGGCGACCGCTCCGAGGCCAATCCACGAGATGGCCGGAACAACGATCGCCGCGAAGCCGAGACCACGGGCGCCG
>Ga0335074_10004491_pt1 | contig 19197 bp, 16 predicted proteins | sample Lox_Sample_23_FD_206715 | JGI IMG/M metagenome (GOLD analysis project Ga0335074, IMG submission 206715) | Soil microbial communities from Loxahatchee National Wildlife Refuge, Florida, United States - Lox_Sample_2.3 | ecosystem: Environmental > Terrestrial > Soil > Wetlands | place: USA... | reverse complement strand
ACCGATCGAAGGCGTATTTCGAGCCGGCTTGCGGATCGAAAACGGGTTCGAACATGGAAACGGGGCGGGGGGGAAATCGGCAGAAGCGGTTCCGGACTACTATGAGGTTCTCCAGATCAGTCCGAACGCCGATCCCGACATGATTCACCGGGTCTACCGGCTGCTGGCGCAGCGCTATCATCCGGATAATAAGGAAAGCGGCGACGAAATATCGTTTCGGGCCATTACGGACGCCTACAAAGTATTGAGCGAGCCTGAAAAACGTGCCGCCTATGACGTTCACTTACATTCCTACCGGCAGATCCGCTGGAGAATTTTCGACCAGCGTCAGGCGGCGGTCGGCAAGGTGGCGGAAAAATCCAAGCGCAAGGGCATTCTGGATCTGCTCTATACCAAGCGCTCGACGGAGCCCGAAAAACCCACCATGACGCTGCATGAGCTGGAGGATCTGCTGGGATGCCCGCGCGAGCACCTGGAGTTCAGCATCTGGTATTTGAAGGAAAACGGGCTGATCGCGCGTATGGACAACGGGCGCATCGCGGTAACGGCGAAGGGCGTGGATTGGGCCGAGCAAGAGGAAGCGGCTGAGCGATTGCGTACGGACCGGTTGCTGCAGGCGGGCCACACGACCCAGAGCTAGCCGGCTCCTTCGATTCGCGCATTCAATTTCGCGCATGGATCGCTCCAACGGCAGGGTACAATGGCAATAATGATTGCGGCCCCGGTGACGCTTTCCAGGCTCAACGAGTTGGAAGTGTCGCTGAACTCGGTGGTCCGGGGAAAACCGGAAGTGGTCCGGTTGTCGCTGGTCTGTTTGCTCGGACGGGGACATCTGCTGATCGAAGACGTTCCGGGAGTGGGCAAGACGACACTGGCGCAGGCGCTGGCGCGCTCTGTCGACTGCAGTTTTCACCGGCTGCAATTTACCAGCGATATGCTGCCGAGCGACGTGCTGGGCGTCACCATATATAACGCGCAAACGCAGGAGTTTCAGTTCAAACCGGGCCCGGTTTTTACGAATTTCCTTTTGGCCGATGAAATCAACCGCGCGACGCCGAAGACGCAATCGGCGCTGCTGGAAGCGATGAACGAAGTGCAGGTGACGATCGAGGGGCATTCCTATCCGCTCGAGCGGCCGTTCATGGTGGTGGCGACGCAAAACCCGGTGGAGCACCACGGAACGTATCCGTTGCCCGAGAGCCAGCTGGACCGATTCCTGATGCGCATCCGGATTGGGTATCCCGAGCGTGACGCGGAGCGCGAGATCGTGCGGGGGCCGGAGGGGGCCCGTTCGGAAAACGTGGCTGCGATGCTCTCGTCGCAGGAGTTGCTGCGCTTGCAGGAGCAGGCGTCGCAAGTGACGGTGGACGACAGCCTGGTGGATTACATGCTGGCGATTGTCGAAAAGACGCGCTCGCATGAATCGCTGGCGCTGGGCGTGAGTCCGAGGGGATCGCAAGCATTGTACCGGGGGGCGCAGGCGCTGGCGCTGATGGAAGGCCGCGAGTATGCGATTCCGGACGACATCAAGCGGCTGGTGGTGCCGGTATTCGCGCACCGCGTGGCGATCAATGCGCGGACGTCGCTGGGACAGCGCGGCACGGAGCTGGCCGAGCGGACGCTTGAGGAAATCATGACGCTGGTTGAGGTTCCGTTGTAGGGACCGCTCCCTTACGGTCGCGGCTCGGCAAGACGGTCACGGCTCGGTAAGCACACCGCAAGCGACAATAAAAATAAATGAAGACTGCCATTATCGGCCTGCCCATGGTAGGCAAGACATCGTTGTTCACCATCTTGACCGGCGTGCAGGAGGCCACGCGCGTCGGATTGATGGAAGCGCGCGTCGGCATGACCAAAGTGCCAGACCCCAGGCTGGATGCGCTGGCGAAGATTTTCGAGCCGCCCAAGATTACGCACGCGACCGTTGAGTATCTGGATTTCCCGGCCGTTTCCAAGGAAGCTTTGCGCGATCCGAGCTACCTGGCGAGCATGCGCGTGGCCGATGCGCTGGCGCATGTGTTGCGGCTATTTCCCAGCGACACCGTGCCGCACGAAAAAGGCTCCGTGGATCCCATCCGCGATTTGGAAGACGTGGAAACGGAACTGATTCTGAGCGACCTGGTGGTGGTGGAAAAGCGCATGGAGCGGCTGGAGAAAGACCGCAAAAAAATCAAGAGCGCGGATCTGGACCGTGAATTCGCGCTGCTTGAACGGGCCAAGAAAACCCTGGAAGACAACGTGGCTTTGCGGACGCTGGAACTCACGGCGGATGAAGAAAAGCTGATTCGCGGGTTTCAATTCCTGTCGCAGAAACCGATGCTGTTCGTGTTGAACATCGGCGAGGAGGACGCCGGGCGGCTGCACGAAATCGAGGAAGAGTACCGCAAAGGTCCGCTCGCCGGGCGCAGCCGCACGGCGGTGACGGCGGTGTGCGGCAAGATTGAAGCGGAGCTGGCTGAGCTGGCGCCCGAAGAGGCGCGCGACTATTTAGCAAGTTACGGCCTCAAAGAATCGGCCCTGGACCGGTTAATCTCGGCTACCTATGCGCTGCTGGGGCTGATGTCGTTTTTGACGGCAGGTGAGACGGAAGTGCGGGCTTGGACCATCCCGATGCACAGCAAAGCGCCCAGCGCCGCGGGCGCGATTCACAGCGATTTCGAGAAGAAGTTCATTCGCGCCGAGGTGGTGAATTGGCAGGCGCTGATCGACAACGGCGGTTACCCCGGAGTGCGCGAAAAAGGCTTGCTACGGCTGGAAGGCAAGGAGTACATCGTCAAGGACGGCGACGTGCTGGTGATCCGGCACGGGTGACGGGAGCCTTCGATCGCCGCTCGTAATGCGGCCTCTGCGACCAAACCAGCGCGAAGCCGGCGGCCAGCAGACAGCCCCAGGCGAACCAATCCCCATAGTTGGTGTAGAAAGTTGTCCCGCTGCGATAAGCGAAATGCATGGGAGCGACGAGTTCCCGGTAGGGCGGCAGGCGTTCGTCGATGTGGCCGGTTGGATCGATACTGGCGGTGATGCCGTCGTTCGTCGAGCGGATCAGCCAGCGGCTGTTTTCGACCGCCCGCATGCGCGCGATTTCCAGGTGTTGCTCGCGCGCGGCGCTATGGCCGAAGTAACCGTCGTTGGAAATATTAACCAGCAGATTCGCGCCGCCTTTGACGAACTGGCGAACTTCGTCGGGGAAAACGGATTCGTAGCAAATGAAAACGCCCAGCTTGTGGCCGTCCATGGGAAAGACGACGATGCGGTTGCCGGGGGCGAAATCGCCCGCCTCCTGCGTGACGCGATTGACGAAACCGAAGATTTTCGGGACGAATTCGCCGAATGGGACCAGATTGATTTTGTCGTAACGGTCCACGAGGGTACCGTTCGGCCGCAGCAGCACGGCTGAATTTAGCGGCGATCCATCGGGCGTTTCGGCCACGGTGCCGAACAGAAAATAAGTGTGCGAAAGTTGAGCCAGCTGCATGGCCTCGCGATGAAAGGCGGGATCGCGATAGAAATAGAGCGGGGCTGGACTTTCGGGCCAGACGATGAGCTGCTCGGACCCGTGTACGGAAGATTGGAGCGATTCCATGATGAGATGGTCGCGCTCGGCGCCGAAAGAGGCGTAGGTCCACTCCTGCTCGGGATTGATGTTGGGCTGAACCACGAGCGCGGTCTGCGTAGGACTCTGAGGCGTGGGTAAGGCGGGCAGCAGCAGCAGAGCGGGCACGGCCGCCAGCCAGTAAAGATTCTTCCGGCCGCGGCGAAGAATCAGCAGCGCAACTACCGCGGCCATGAGGGCAAACAGGAACGAGATGCCGTAGACGCCGAGGAACGGCGCCAGGCGCAAGGGCAGCGGCATGCCGATGGCGGCGTTGCCGAGCATGAGCCAGGCGAAGCCGAACGTTCCGTGCGTGCGCTCCAGGCCGGTCCACAGCGCGGCGATGGCGGGGATGGCATAGCGGGTGGACAGCAGCACCGCGGCCAGGAGACTGAAAAGGCCCAGGTGCAGGGCTTTGAGAACACAAAAGAGCAAAAATGTTCCACGGCTTCCCCAGTAGCCCATGCCGCCGTGCACTTCCAGGACAAACTGGATCCAGTAACAGATTGCGAACCAATACAGGATGCCCGCGAACTCGCCGAGAGCGAAGCGCCACAACGGGCGAGGTTCACGCGCGAGCGCGATCAGCAACGGAACCAGAGCGATGGGCGCCAACCACGGCAATCCCAGGCCTGGAGAAAACCAATTGGGATACAACAGCACCAGCAGCATCGCTGAAAGCAATGCCAGCGCGAAATTGACGATCGCGGACCTCAATATGGGGTGAAAAGCCTCAATACTTCCGCATGATGGGATTCTTGAAGCCGGCCGATTCCAGTCCGGTGCGCGTGGAAGCCTGCGTGGGTGCATCCGGCAGCGGGCCCACCAAGACGCGAAAAATCCCGTCTTTGGGGGCGGGCGCGAGTACTACGTGAAATCCTTTCTTGCCGAGCGCTTCGGCGATGATTTCGGCATCGGGACGCGCGGTGGCCACCACCTGCCAGTATTGGCCGCTGGCGGGTTCTCCAGCGGCGGCGGCGTGTACGGGTTCGCTCGGGGGCGCCGGCGAGGGTTTCGCTTTGGCTCCCCGCACGCGAGATTCGGGTATTTCCGGAGCGGGCGCCAATTGCGTGGGCCGCGTGGCTTCAGGAACCGGCGCGGGAGTGGAATCGCCCGCGGCCGGAGTGGAATCGGTCTCAGACGGCGCGGTTTCGGCCGACGGCGTTTCAGAGCTGGAGCCGTCGGAGGAATCCGCGCTGGGTTTGGGCTTTTCGTTGCGGGCAGTCTCGCTCACGGCGGCCGAGGAATTGCGGCCAACTACATAGCCCATCGAGAAGAATACTCCCAGCAACACCACAACGATCACGAAAACGCTGATCAGTTGCCTGTTGCCGAGTACTAACTCAAACTCTCCCTCATCGTTCTTCGGCAAAATCTTTTAGCCTTCCTGTTTCTCCCCGGTTTTTTCTTTCCCACCCAAGCGATCCAATGCTCTTCCTAAAGATGAGAATATATCGATGGGCAGCGGGAAAACAACCGTGGTATTTTTTTCCGAACCGATCTCGACCAAGGTCTGGAGATAGCGAAGCTGGAGCGCGGCCGGCTGGCGCTGGATCAGCTCGGCGGCCATGCTGAGTTTTTCAGCGGCCATGTATTCTCCCTCGGCGTGGATGACTTTGGCTCGCCGCTCGCGTTCGGCCTCCGCCTGGCGGCCAATGGCCCGGATCATCTGCTCGGGCAGGTCCACTTGCTTGACTTCGACGACGGTCACTTTCACTCCCCAGGGTCCGGTGTGGCCATCGAGCACGGTCTGCAGGCGCATGTTCAGTTTCTCGCGCTGGCTGAGCAGCTCGTCAAGCTCCACTTCCCCGAGCGTGCTGCGCAGGGTGGTCTGCGCCACCTGCGATGTGGCATAGAGGTAGTTCGCGACTTCGAGCACGGCCTTAATCGGTTCCACGATGCGGAAGTAGACCACCGCATCTACTTTCACCGTGACGTTGTCGCGCGTTACCACGTCTTGCGCGGGCACGGGCAGCGCCTCAATGCGGAGGGAAAGCCGGACCATGCGGTCGACGGGAGCGAAAACCAGGATGACACCCGGGCCTTTGGTCTGCGGAAGCACGCGCCCCAGGCGGAAAACCACTGCGCGTTCGTATTCGGCCAGAATTTTGATCGACGAAAGCAGGTAGATCACGACGATCAGGACGGGGATCACGAGAGTCAAGTCAGGCATCGCGGTTCTCGGGGAACACTTCACTATACAGCGATTGGCGCTTGGCTATCGGTTTGTTGGCGATCGGCAGGCGGAAATGCGACTCTCGGGCTGGGAGAGGCGGTTCAGAGCTTGTGGTTGGTGACGAGCAGCTTTCCTCCGCTTGCCAGGACCACGTTGAGCAGCTTCGGATCGACCAATTTCTTTAATCGCCCGACGGACTCCTGCTTGATCACCAGATAGTAGCGCCGCGGTTGCAGCCACAGGGTCTTCCACTGGGCGTCGTCGATGAATACATCCGGCGCGCCGGGCGCGTAGGAGCCGTAGACCAGGTTGTTGAAGCGGCCGTTCAGCAAGAGCACGCCCTGCTTGTTCTCGGCATCGGTGTAAAACAAAACCGAAGAAGCCCAGTAGTAGTGATGATCCACGATCAGCTTTCCGGCGGGCGAACGAAGCAGTGCGTTGGCCAGCGGGCGCGAGGAAAGAAACGGATCGAACGCAGCCATGGCGATGCGCGCGGCTTGAAAAAATACCACGGCCATCAGCGCGATGGCCAAAAAGGCACGCTGGCCCTGAGCGCGAAAAGTGCCGGCGGCTCCGATCAGGGACGCGGCCGCGGCCACCAGCAGCGGCAGTCTCAGATAGGCGAAGGAGGCGATGGTGAGGTCCTCCATGTGGCCGAGCGAAAGCTTATAGGCGCCGGGATTGGAAGTCAGGGCCCGGGAGATATCGCCGGGCGTGGGAAGATGCCAGGCCATAAAATACAGCGTGAGGACCGCAATGGCGGCAGCGACGAAGATCCCGCACAGCGCGCGCGTGCCGTAGCGGATCCAATTGCCGCCGGCGGCCATGGCCGATCCCAGGAGCAGCGCGAGCGCCGGATAGCAGGGCATCGAATAATATTCCTGGGTGGTCGAGAAGGTGAAGAATACCAGGATGAAGCCGGCCCAGCACAGCGCGAGCAAACGAGTTTTCCCCGCCCTGTCCAGCGGCTTGAAGCTTAGCTTGACCACCGCCGGCAAATACACGCTCCAGGGAAACAGCCACAGCAGATGAAACAGCCAAAAATACAGGCGCGGGACGGTATCGTAATCGCGCGGATAGCGCATATTCAAAAACCGCAGCAGTTGTTCGTTAATAAAATAAAACCACAGAAATCCGTGATATTCGCCCGGGGCGCTGCGCATGGTGAAATCGAAATAGGGCGGATTTCTGAGAGCGGCTAAAATATGCCAGGGCGCGGCGATGGCCAGCGCGACCAATAAGCCAGTCCAGGGATGCAGCGCGCGCCAGACCTTGCGCTCGAACAATTGCCGGGTGAGGGCCAGGTAAACGATCGCCGCGCCCACCGGAAACACGATGCCGATCAGGCTTTTGAACAGTAAACTGGTTCCCAGGCTCGCGGCCAGCACCAAGGCCCACCAGCGCCGGCGCGGCTCGGTTTCGTCGATGGCACGCAGGAACGCCCACATCGAAAGCGCGATGCTGGCGGTGAGCATCACATCGGGGATCAGAATACGGGTGAATAGAAAAAGCCCGAAGCAAGTGGCGATGCAAAGCCCGGCATAGAATCCGGCGCGGCGGCCGAAGGCCCAGTTCCCGAAAGCGGCCGTCAGCCAGGCCAGTGCGATGGCAGCCAAGACCATGGGAATGCGCGCGGCCCAATCGGTGGCCCCAAAGATCTTAAACGATCCCGCGATGAGCCAGTAAATCAGCGGAGCTTTTTCGAGGTAGGGAACGCCATCCAGGCGGGCGGTGACGAAATCGCCGGAGGCCAGCATATTGCGGGCGATCTGGGCCTGGACGCCGTCCACGTCGTCCATGAGCGACGGAGGGGAAATCATGCAGCCCACATAAACCGCGGCCGCAACCAGCAAAACGATCAGGCAGTAATGGTAAAAACTCGTTCCATCGCTGGGCGCGCGCACCCGGCCCGCGTCCGGGTCTCGATTCCCCATTTTTTCATCCAAAAGAACAGTGTCATCAAACCCCATAGATGGTAGCCCAGGTTGGCGCGCCTTTCGAGATGCGCCTGCAAATCGGCGTGAATTTTCGGAATATTGAAGAAATCCGCATGCCTGGCGGAAGCGAATGCGACGGCTTCCTCGATCAAAGGCCGCAGGGGTCCGCGGAACCAATCGTGCGTGGGAATGTCAAAGCCGATTTTCTTGCGATTCAGAATCGCGGGCGACAATTTGCCGCGCATCAGGTTCCTCAAAATCACCTTTTGCCTGGAGCCTTGGATCTTCATATCCGCGGGGAGCGAACTCGCGAATTCCACAATGCGATGATCCAGAAACGGCGGCCGCACTTCGATCGAGTGAGCCATGCTGGTGTGATCCACCTTGGTGAGGATGTTGTCCGGCAGAAAATATTTTTGATCGAACCAGAGAAATGCGGGCAAGCGGTCGCCTTCGGACTCCAGCTCCTGGAGGACCGAATCGAGCGCCGGCGGCAGCTCCGGTTGGACTAAGGAACGGCGAGGCGCGTCGTCGAAGGTTCCGCTCCAATGGACGTGGGCGCGAGCGGCCGGCATCCGGCAGCCTTCCAGGAAGCGTTTCAGTTTGTATTCGAAGCCGATCTTGTCGCTCGAGACCGGCCAACGTTCGGCCATCGCGAGCATGGCCCGAAGCAGGGGCGATGGCAAACGGCGCACCTGGCGCGCGAGCAGGCTGGCGCGTTGCATCAGGTATCCGCCGAACAACTCGTCCGCGCCTTCTCCGCTGAGCGCCACCGTAGCCTGGGTCTTAGTGAGGCGGGAGAGAAACCAGACCGGCAAAGCGCCGGAATCGGCATTGGGTTCATCGCAGTAATACGCGAGCTCGCCGATCGCCCCCGCGAGGTCCTGGCCGGGGTTGAGATCCAGCTCGGTGTGATCGGTTCCGTAGCGCCCGGCCACTTCGCGGACATAGTCGGCTTCATCAAAGCTGCGGCCGCGAAACGTAATGGAAAACGTCTTGAGACGCGAGCCGGATGCCTCGGCGGCGTAGTGCACCAGGCTCGATGAATCGAGGCCGCCGCTCAACCAGACGCTCAAGGGCACGTCCGACAGCATATGTTCGCGGACGGATTGTTTCAGTAGCCGATCCAGCTCCGCTTCGGCGTCCTGGGGCGTCCAATCCGTTTGCTTGCCGCGGGGCAGCAGCCAATAACGTTCGGCGCGGACCTGGCACTTGCCGCCCAATCCCTGGCGCCACTCCATCCATTGCCCGGGAAGCAGCTTTTCGATGCCCTCCACCAGGGTCCAAGGCGCGGGCACGTAGTTCAGGGACAGGTAGCAATCCAGGCCGTCGGAACTCAGGCATCGCTCGATTTCGGGATGGACCAGGATGGCCTTCAGCTCCGATCCGAAGTACAGATCGTCGCCATGGCGCGCGATGTAGAGCGGCTTGATCCCCATGCGGTCCCGAGCCAAAACCAAGCGCCGCTGGCGCTCGGACCACAAAGCCACCGCGAACATGCCGCGCAATCGATTGAAACATTCCGTATCCCATTCGAGAAACGCGTTCAGAACGGTTTCGGTGTCGCTGCGGGAGCGAAAACGATATCCGCGCTGCTCCAGCTCGCGTCGCAATTCCAGATGATTGTAGATTTCGCCGTTGAAGACGATGACCGTGCCGCCATCTTCAGAAAGAATGGGCTGATCGCCGCCCTGGACATCGATGATCTTCAGCCGCGCCGCACCGAGCGAAACGGCCTCCGACTCAAAGACCCCTTGCTGGTTGGGACCGCGATGGACGATGCTGGCCACCGCATCCTGGATCCGGCCGGGCGCCGCCGCGCGACGCGAATGGGTAAAGCCGGCTATGCCGCACAAATCAGCAGTGTCCTCCCATCAGCAGGTCACTTCTGAGGCCGGAACAGCGGAGGCGGATTCGCCCGATGCCGATACCGCCGTGGCCACGCCGAGCTGGCGCGTGCGCTGGTTGCGCGCGTTGCGCCACTGGACTTGCGGGCGGAACAGCGACGCATCGATGCGGTCCTGATAGCGGATGGCGATATTCATCAGCGAATCGAGCAGCGAGTCAGAAAGATAGTGCGGATTGAGGCCGAGATCGATGAGCTTGGAGTGCTTGGCGTTGTAGTAGTGCTCCTCGGATTCGACGCGCGGCCCGGGCAGATGGTCGATGGTCACGTGCAATCCCAATTTCCTGGCAGCGGCCTGCACCATGTGAGCCAGATCGAGCACGGAGAATTGTTCGGTAAACTGGTTGAACACGCGGCACTCGCCCGGCTGGGCCGGATTCAAGCAGGCAATCTCGACACAGCGGACGGTGTCGCGGATATCCAGAAAGCCGCGCGTCTGTCCGCCCTTGCCGTAAACCGTCAGCGGGTGTCCGGCGGCGGCCTGCACGCAGAAGCGATTCAACACGGTGCCGAAGACGTCGTCGTAATCGAAGCGGTTGATGAGCGCTTCGTCCATCACCACTTCATCGGTGACGGTGCCGTAGACGACGCCCTGGTTCAGATCGGTAGCGCGCAGTCCCCAGATCTTGCAGGCGAACATCATATTGTGGCTGTCGTGAACTTTGGACAGGTGATAAAACGAGCCCGGCTGCTTGGGATAGGGAACCACATCGGAGCGGCCATTGTGTTCGATGCGAATGTAGCCTTCTTCGATATCGATATTGGGCGTGCCGTACTCGCCCATGGTGCCGAGCTTCACCAAGTGGCAATCGGGCCGCAGCTCGCGCAGCGCGAACAGCAGATGGAGCGTGCCGACGACGTTGTTCACCTGGGTGAACACGGCGTGCTTACGGTCGATCATCGAATAAGGCGCCGAGCGCTGCTCGGCAAAATGCACCACCGCGTCGGGCTGGAAATTTTCGATTACGCCGGACAAAAAGTCGTAGTCGTTCACGTCTCCGACGAAGGCTTCGATCGATTTGCCGCTGAGTTCGCTCCAAACACGGAGCCGGTCGGTAAGCGGTTGAATGGGCGTGAGGGTTTGGACGCCTAACTCGAAATCCCATTGCCGCCGAAGGAAATTATCGACCACCGCAACCGAGTGGCCTTTACCGGATAAATACAGCGCGGTAGCCCAGCCGCAATAGCCGTCACCGCCAAGCACACAGATTTTCATGGGGTCACATTCGCCTGAGATTTTCCGTGAAAACGCTCGAACAACATTCCGAAGTCTAAATTCATCCTAGCAGTTACTCAACGTAACTGTCTTGGATTGTTTTTGGCAGGGATTGCCTTTGACGAGCGCGGCGGCACTTACTCGCGTTAGACTGGCGTTTGAGCTTCTGTTGGAACGCCCGCCGCCCGGCACTACACCTCCTGTTCGTAATGAGCCTGTTCGCGCTCACTTTGTTGGCGCAACTTGGCTTGTTGGCGCAGACAGGCTTGTTGGCGCAGCCGGGAGGCGAAGAAGGCATCCCGGTGAACGATCCGCTGGTGATTGCCAAGTGCGGAACGTGCCATGCCCGCGACGAGCGCGGAAACATGCAGCGGATCTCGTTCGAGCGCAGCACGCCCGAGGGCTGGCAGGAAGCGGTGAAGCGCATGATCCTGGTGCAGGGTGTGTCGCTGTCGCCGGCGGAGGCGCGGTCCATGGTGAAATATCTCAGCACCGAGCACGGCCTGGCGCCGGAGGAAGCGAAGGCTGTGCTGTACGATGCCGAGCGGCGGATTCATCGGGAGACTACGATTCCCAACGAACACATGGATCATGCCTGCGCGCGCTGCCACAGTTTCGCGCGCGTGCTCTCCTGGCGGCGCTCAGCCGACGATTGGAGACAGCTGGTGGCCGAGCACGCCATGCGCTACAAGCTCCCGCCCAATGAGGACGCCATCGCGTTCCTGTCCAAAGCCGCGCCGCTGCACACGCCGGAGTGGGACGCCTGGCACAAACTTGCGCGAACTCCCGATCTTCAAGGACATTGGCTGGTGACGGCAGCGCTACGCGGACACGGAGAATATTATGGCGACATGCAGGTGGACGAAAGCGCGGACGGCGATTTCACCACCAGCGTGCATTTGACTTCGGTGGAGGATGGCTTGCGTTTTGTGCGTAGCGGGCGGGGCGTGGTTTATGCCGGGTACGCCTGGCGCGGCCGTTCCGCGGGGCCTGGGACCGGATTCACGGCGCCCGACCACGTGTTCAGCCAGGCGCGGGAGGCGCTGTGGTTCTCGCCGGACGGGTCCACGGCGGAGGGCCGCTGGTTCTGGGGCCAATATCAAGAATTCGGCTTCGATGTGAAATTACGCCGGGCGACGGATGGGCCGGCCTTGCTGTTGCTGGACCGGTGGTCGCTGAAAGCCGGCTCGCAAGCGAATCGGGTTCGATTGCTGGGCGATCATCTGGAACACGCCGCTACAGGCGATCTGAATTTCGGCGCCGGCGTAACGGTGCGGCGCATTGTGTCCAGCACTCCGAACGAGGTGGTGGCGGAGGTGGACGTCGCCTCCGATGCCACGCCCGGAAAACGCGACGTGAGCTTTCGCGGCTCCGCGATTCGCCAGGCCATCGGGATTTACGATCGCGTGGATTACGTCAAGGTGATGCCGGATTCGGCCATGGCGGCCTTCGGCGACGCAGCTCATGCTCGCGGCTATCAGCAATTCGAAGCGATCGGGTATCAGCGCGGGCCGGACGGCAGGTTGCATACGGCCGATGATGTGGAACTGGGACCGATGGACCCCTCGGACATAACCTGGTCGCTAGAAGTTTTCTATGCCAAGCCAGGCGCCAGCACGGATTTCGTCGGCCAGATCAGCCCGTCGGGTTTCTTTACACCCGCGCAAAAAGATCCGAACGCCAATTTCGATGTTTGGGTGGTGGCGACGGCTAAGAATGAGACCGGCCGGAACGGCAAACCGCTGGTCGGGAAGTCTTATATGGTGGTGACGGTTCCATCCTACACGCTGAATGGACGCCGCTACGTTCGGGATCTGGACCGCTGGGTGGATGAGGGACCCGCACAATGAAGACTATTGCTCTGTTGCTTCTCATCGCGGCGTCGGCGGCCGCGCACCATGGATACGCGGCCTTCGACACATCGGCCGAGGTTACGCTCAAAGGCACGGTGACCGATTTTCATTTCGTGAACCCGCACTGCGTGATCGAAATCGACGTGAAGGACGACAAAGGCGCCGTTCAAAACTGGAAGGCCGAACTGACCAGCGCGAACCACTTGGCGCCGAAGGGCTGGAACGAGGGCACCATCCAGCCGGGCGATGCGCTCGCGATTACCGGGTACCGGGCCAAGAACGGGGCGCCGTCGCTATGGGTGACGAAGATTCATCTGGCGAATGGCCAGGAGCTGAAGATCGATACGTCGAATTAGCCGGCAAGCTGCCAGCCCTCCTTGATGTTCCCGTCATCATCGAGCGGCCACCACGCCTCGTTGGCCAGATGAAGATTCATACCCTGCTTCGTGATGTAGAAGTAGGTCCTAAAGTGTTCCTCGACGGCGGTCAAAGCGGGCATGCTTTGGAGTTCGCCGGAGAAAGCATCGCTCGTGGGGCCGGGCAAAATGTAGGCCTTGGCGAGGCCATCGCTCACTAAGCTCGCCAGAGCATCTACCACTTCGGCCCGCTCAATCGTTAGTCCGCATTTCGCGCCGGTTTCCGCCACGTCGCGCAGAATCACCTGGTCGACATTCTCAAAATCGTCACAAATCGAATTCAGAACCAGCAGCCGAACGAATTCCGAACGTGTCATTGCGATTCCGATACCATTGGATCAGATGCATCGCCGGCAATTCTTAGCATCGCTCGGCGCGGCTGCGATTCCGTCGAGCCTACTTGGCGGACAACGCTTCTCGGCCGGCGCGCCGTCCGCGGCTAGCAAGGCGGATTTCACTCTGCACATCGCGGAGACCACGTTCGAAATCGCACCTCGCAAGACGGTGAAGACGGTCGGCTACAACGGCCAAATCCCGGGGCCGCTGCTGCGGACCAAGGAAGGCCGCGAGATCACGATTGAGGTGTTCAACGACACCGGCGAGGCCGACATCGTGCACTGGCACGGGTTGCAGATCCCCTCGGCTGTCGACGGCGCCACCGAAGAAGGCACGCCGTTGATCCCCGCGCATGAGTCCGCGCGCTACACCTTCACGCCGCGGCCCAGCGGCACGCGCTGGTATCACAGCCACGTGATGGCGGAACGGAATCTGAAGCGCGCTACGTATACGGGACAGTTCGGATTCTTCTATATCGATCCGGCGAGCGACCCGGGCCGGTACGACCAAGAGATTTTTCTCGCGCTGAAGGAATGGGACCCGTATTTCTCGAGTGGGGGTGAAGGCGGCGACGATTCGATCGACGTGGCGTACAATCTCTTCTCGATCAACGATCGCGCGCTGGGCCATGGCGAGCCGATTCGGGTGAAACAAGGGCAGCGGGTTTTGTTGCGAATTCTCAACGCCAGCGCCACCATCACGCGCCGCATCGCCGTCGCCGGGCACAAGTTTCGGGTGGTGGCCATGGACGGGAATCCGGTGGCGGCGCCCAAGGAAGTGGGAGCGCTCGAATTCGGTCCAGCCGAACGCATCGATGCGATCGTGGAAATGAACCAGCCGGGCGTGTGGATTCTGGGCGCGACTGACGATCACGATCGGGAACACGGCATGGGGATCGTGATCGAGTATGCCGGACAATCGGGCGAGCCGCGCTGGACGCCGCCCAGCACCGAGCCCTGGGATTACAAAGTGTTTGGAGGCGGGGGCAAACCCGGCGCGCCATCCACCGGCTTAGTACGCGTGCCGCTGGTGTTCGAGAAAAAATTCGCCGGCCATCATTGGGTGGACAAATGGACCATCAACGGCAAGTCGTATCCGAAAACCGATCCGATTCGCGTGAAGGCGAACGGCCGCTACCGGCTGGTGTTCGACAACCGCAGCAACGAGGCGCACCCGCTGCATCTGCATCGACACACGTTCGAACTGACGAAGATCGCGGGCGTGCCGACCTCGGGCGTACACAAGGACGTGGTGGTGGTAGCGCCTATGAGCCAGACGGAAGTGGATCTGGTAGCGAACAATCCGGGGTTGACGCTGTTTCACTGCCATCAGCAGATGCACATGGACTACGGGTTCATGACGCTGATGGAATATGTGTGATGCGCCTTAGGCCAGCGCGATCACCTGAATCTCGACTTTGGCGCCGCCGTAAAGCTGGCTCACTCCGCAGGACATTTTGGCCGGACCGGGCGCAGGGAAATATTCGCTATAGACCTGGTTGACCAACGACAAAGCGCCATAGTCGGTGAGATAAAGATTCACGGAAACCACGTTGGCGAGCGAGGAACCCGCGGTTCGCAGAATGGCCGCGATATTTTCCAAGGCCTGCCTAGCCTGTTCCGCGACATGATCGCTCGCGAGACCGCCAGTTTGGGGATTCACGCCCGTCTGGCCGGAAACGAAAAGGAAGCCACCCGCCCGAATGGCCTGGCTGTACGTGGCGTTGGCGGTGGGAACCTCGGGAGTTTGGATGGTTTCGCGGATGGCCATCACATTCTTTCCTTGCGCAGAATGAGAATGACGCTCGCGAGTACAAGGGCCGTCCCCACCAGCGTGCGCGCGCTGATGGCTTCGCCCGCCACAAAATAGCCCAGCGCGACCGCCACTACCGGATTGACGTAGGCGTGACTGGCCACGCGTGTAGCGGGCATGCGCGCCAGCAGCCACACGAACGCGGTAAACCCGAGAAGCGATCCACACACAATCAAATAGAGCAGCGCCAGGGCCGCTCGAAGGGAGACCCGCGGGAACGGGTGAAGCTCGCCGAATGCCGCCGAGAGCACCAGCAGGATTGCGCCGCCGAGCAACATCGCGCCGCCGGAAGTGAGGGGTCGCGATTCCGGCAGGTCCAGAGAACGATTCAGAACAGCACCCAGCGACCAGGCCGTGGCCCCGGCCAGAATCGCGACGCAAGGGAATACGCCGAAGCTGTTTTCGCCGTTGTGGACAAGCAGGACGCTGACGCCGCCAAATCCGAGCAGAACGGCAGCCAGGATCGGCCAATGAAAGCGGTGCCGGCGGAATACCCATGTTTCGAGCACCATGGTGATCAGCGGCAGCGTGGCTTCGAGCACGGAAGCAATCCCAGACGGAACATATTTCTCGGCCCAGAACAGGGCGCCGTATTCGGCCACGAACATCAGCAGCGCGAGAATAGCGAGACTGCGCCATTGCCATGCGGTGGGCCGGGGACGGCCGCGTAGGCGCAGGAAGGCGTACAGCACAGCGCCCGCGACAAAGAAACGAACGCCGGCCGCGAATAGTGGCGGGACCTCGAACACCGCGATCCGTATCGCGAGAAAGGAAGTTCCCCACAGAACGTAGATGGCAAGAAAAGCCGCGAGGACACGGATATCGAGCGTTTTCGCGGGAGGGCCGGTTGCCTTTTCGATAACCGTTGTATCCGCCATAGCCGGTTACCATCTTTACAGCCGCAGCGGTAACCTGTCAAGATAGTTTAGAGGGTTATACCCCAACGATGGCCTTTCAATTGATCGCCGGGCATCCGGCGCTGGATTTCGTCAACACCCTGGATTGGCGCTTCGGGAGCCGCGGCCCGCAAGAGCTGCTCGCCAGTTATGACGATCTGGTTCGTTTCGCGCAGCAATCCAAGCTGCTGGGCCACCGGCCGCGGGCAAGCCGAAGCACGGGCGCGCGCGTGCTGAAACGGTCGATTGAACTGCGTGAAGCGCTGGCGGAGGTTTTTTACGCCCGGCTGGATGGCCGCACGCCTTCTTCGGAAGCAAGGCATACCGTGGAGCGATATTTCAAAGAGGCGCGTCTCCGGCAAACGCTCGATTGGAAGCAGGCGCGCCTGGAATGGAAATGGCGGGCTCAGGCGGCGAGCGCCGAGCTTCCTTTTTGGGTGCTCGCGCTGTGCGCCGAGGATCTGATGACATCGGAAGCCGCGGGTCGGGTGCGCGCCTGCGACAATGCGGAATGCCGCTGGCTGTTTCTGGACACGAGCAAGAATCACACGCGGCGATGGTGCGATATGAAGCTATGCGGGAACCGTATGAAGGCACGGCGCTTTAAAATCCGGCGAAATGCGTGAAACGCCTACACGACGGCCATCCGCCCAAGATACTCCCAGCACCCCTCGCCAATCGCGGCCCGGAAGGCACAAGCGGCGCCCACTGTTATGCGTGCCCGGCTCTCGTAGCGCCAAGCGGAAATCGACGCCATCCAGTTGGCCCCAAAAGGCGGAGCCATCTGCTGAATCACCGCAGAAACTTCGTCAATTTGTTCTTAACACGCAGCGGCTGCTTCAGCTCGCACTCCCATATGATCGCCGAACGCCAGCCCAAAACCTTAAGTGCCGCGCGATTCCTGGCGTCTCGCGCCCAATTTCCTTGGATTTTCTTGCGCCAGTACTCGGCATTTGCCTTTGGCTCTCGTGCGCCACGCGCGCAATGATGACCGTGCCAGAAACAACCGTGCACGAAAATCACCTTCCGGAGTTTTGGAAAAACTAAGTCGGGTTTTCCCGGAAGGTCCCCTCGATGAAGCCTGAAACGATAACCCATCTTGTGGGCCATGTGCCGCACTGCGATTTCGGGCGCCGTGTTGGTTGCCTTCACGGCCCGCATAATGCGGCTACGAAGATCCCGCGTCTCCTTCATCGCCGAAATTCGATTTTAAGACTTGGATCGGTCTCGAACTCTTCGACAATCTCGTTATAACGCTCCACCAGGTCCGTAACCGCCGTTTTGCGACCATCCGCGCCGAATTTTCCGAGTTCGTAGAGATTTAGGGCAACGAATTGTTCGATCTCAAAGATGTCGATGCGGTCGGCCAAGCCCACGTTCCCGGCGAGGCCCTCCCCTACGGTAAGCCCTCTTTGCAGCGTGACTAACATCGGACGCAATCCATCGTTCAAATTATCCCGGCATTTCTCTATTACGGCCTCGCCTGGAGAAGTAGTTACATGGACGCCCACATCGTCGATGAGAAAATCGCCTACCCGGTCGCTGGGGGCATCGGCAGTCGAGAAGCTGTTGTGTTCGACCGCACCGTGTCCTAAGGCGCATTCAAGCTTCGCGCCCACGAGATGCTGAAGAACGGCGCCCGCGTAATAGACGCCGGGAGACGTTTTCTGGCGCTCCACCGCTTGTCCTATGACATCGCGCACGACAGCACGTAGACTACGCGACGCATCCAGCTTGATTTTGAATGGCTTGCCCGCGAAGAACTCATGAACGCGCTCGATCCAAAACCCCTCGATTGCATCCAAATCAACCTTTCCTTTGCCGTTCAGCGCGTTAAGAAAACCGACGTACTCGCGCATATTGCTAAGGCTGCCACGCGACGTTCGGCCGCCTTCAGACGCGAGAACGCGGGTCGTACCATGCCGCTTGAGAATTGCCTGAACCGCGCCTTTGCCGAGGCCAAGAACCTGCCCGCCGCCTTCCGTCACCAGCCTGCCCGGATCTAGCGGCAATCCCATTTTTCGAGCGTGCTCGGTAACCACCAGTGCGACCGAGAGCGGGCCCTTTCCCCGGAAGGAGTACATCGCAGTGAACGCCGACAGCTCTTTCTGGTGCGCGGCCATCGTTTAAGCCGCTTTTTCTTCGCGCTCGGAACCGCCTCCAAGCAGCGGCTCGAGTAGGCGGGCAGCCAGGAAGCGAACGACGGGTACGACAACACCGTCTCCGGCCAAATGATAAGCCTCGTTGTAGTTTTCCGGCAGTTTGTAGGTCTCTGGCAGGCCCATCAACCGAGCTGCTTCGCGCGGCGAGAGCAATCTGGTCCTGATGCTGTCGCCTTTGACGATGATGATAGTCTGCCGGCTTGAACCCCCGACCGGCGTTCGAAGACAACCGGCTACATCATCGAAGCGGACCTCCGCCCGCTGCGCCCGATTTCCGTCTTCGTCCAGGCGGGTGCGCTTGTAAACGGATCCGACTATCCGACGTCCCATGCGCTGAGCCTGCTCGACCTTCTTATAGTTGAGCGGGCTCATCATCGCGAGCAGCCGCCGCGTTTCGGACGGTTCGTGCCAAGCCACGCCAAGGGGCTCCTCTTCTACGATGTCGGCGAACCGACTTTTCCGGCGCGGCGGCGTGGGAAGGCTCCACCACTTCCAGAGTGCCTTCAATCTGTCAGGGAGCTTTTTATACGCGCCGAGAAGATTGGCCGGATGCCAACGTGGATCCGGCTGATCCCAGGTTAGACCGTTTGGGATAGCATGCTCTTGCCTCGTGGCAACGATGAATAGCCGCGGTCGAGACTGCGGCACGAACCGCACGGCGTCGATCACCAGCGCTCCGAAGTTGTAGCCAAGATCTACAAGAGCCGCACCAATCGCAGCGAAATCCTTGCCATGGTGCGACGTGAGAGCGCCACAAACGTTTTCAAGCGCAATCAGGGAGGGTGCGCGCCCCTCTCCGCTTAGTGCCTTCACGAGTTGCCAGAATAACCAGAACGTGCCAGATCGTTCGCCCTTGAGACCAGCGTAGTCTCCAGCGAGCGATAAATCCTGGCAT
>Ga0335074_10004490_pt1 | contig 19197 bp, 23 predicted proteins | sample Lox_Sample_23_FD_206715 | JGI IMG/M metagenome (GOLD analysis project Ga0335074, IMG submission 206715) | Soil microbial communities from Loxahatchee National Wildlife Refuge, Florida, United States - Lox_Sample_2.3 | ecosystem: Environmental > Terrestrial > Soil > Wetlands | place: USA... | reverse complement strand
GGAGTGCTGGAGGACCAGGTGAAGCTGATGCCGGGGATGATGTTGCCGGAGGCATCTTTTGCCGTGGCGGTGAACTGCTGGGTCTGATTGACGCTGATCTGAGCCGACGCAGGCGAGACGGTCACGGCCGCCACGACTGCGGGTTGCATGGTGAGGGGGGCGGAGCCGGAGACGCCGTTGGGAGCAGTGGCGGTGATCTGGGCAGAACCTGCCGCCAGAGCCGAAGCCAGTCCATTGCCGTTGACGGAGGCGACCGAAGGAGTGCTGGAGGACCAGGTGAAGCTGATGCCGGGGATGATGTTGCCGGAGGCATCTTTTGCCGTGGCGGTGAACTGCTGGGTCTGATTGACGCTGATCTGAGCCGACGCAGGCGAAACAGTGATGCTCACCAGAGTCGTCAGCATCGAATGGTTTACCTGCGAAATCCCAGCACAACCAACCTGCGTAATTGCTAATATGCAACTGCCGAGAATTAGAAAGATGTAACTAGCTGCTCCGGGGAGTTTGGCTGTCCTTCCGGAATGACTCAGGTCAATTAGGTAATACCTGAGAAAAGAAACATCTGAGAAGTCGACTGAGACTTGCGTCCCGGCGGAGGCCAACGTATACATTGACGACTCTGAGCGAGGCGAAGTACACGGCAACCTTGTTCAGAGAAAGCTGCGCGTGCCAAGCAGAGTCATTGCACGCATGAATACACATTTTGTATTCTCGGCCCTACAGTGCATCACCTTTTGTCTCCGAGAATGCTGTTACGGGAATAGCCCAAATTGGGCAGCAGACCAGTATTGGAATTTTCTAACGATGGTTCCAAAAGGAGTGCCGAATGTCTCGGCGCAGATTGACAGTGTTAGAAATCCGTACGGGACTGGAGAAACTCGCCAATTCGAAAGCGATTAATGCGCAGTCAGCAAACGTTTGTAAGCAAGCTGCACTCCTATTGCGAGAGATTCAAGTACGACTTCAGGCAGCTCTCCCAGAGGCGGAGACCGTTGAGATACTGGAGCATCTGTTGATTGACCGTAGTGGCCTATAGTACTTCGATCCTGACAAAACGCCTCAAATTCCACCAATACCCTAGTGTGCCGCGACCTTTATTTGTTCGCTTGCGAATACTACCGTGATTTAGATCAACGCAAGGGATGATTCGGGCATTCGCAGTACGACGTTTCACTTTAATGTTCGTCAAGTCCTGACCAACTACTCAGTCCCTGCGCTACGTTGCAAACTTTAATCACATGATCCACAATCCTCACAACCGAGAGCGTCCGCCATTGGAAGGGTCGCACCGTGAAACACCGTCTTCTGCGCGCTTTGACTTCCCGATTCGGGATATAGGCGTTATTTCCGCAGCACTTAGCTGTCGCCGCGTGACACAGATAGATACCGTCCCAACCCAGTAGAGTGCGCAACAAAAGTTAATTGCTGGCGCTTCGTGAATGGGCTCTGCACGCAAGAGATGCCACTTGTTATCTCTTCCCCCTCGCCTTTGCCGGCCTTGTCAGGAGTCAGGTCGCCGCAAGAGCCTACGCGATCCGTTCGCGGCTTTCTGGTCATCGATGGTGCGATGGCTTAGTTGTTAATCGGGGTTTTAATCTTTGCGCTTCCTGATCGCCGAGACGATGCATTTAAAAATGCGGACTAGGCTCCCATTTCAGGCGGCAGACCGGGCGTAGCAGGATTCAATTCTGAACCGCTGGTGTCAAGAGGCAGGACCTGCCGCCCTTGCCCGACCTCCACCCTTAGCCAAAGAGGAGACGGTATAGCAGCGACAGGAAGAGGAATGCGGTCATTACCGCCAATTGTCTGCGGTTAGGCAGCAGCCATTTTAGTTCAGCCGACCACATCATCGAGACAACTCGTGTTATCTCTTGTTCCGCTTTAAGCCAATCATCGATGTCATGTCCGTCCTCGCGACCGCGCATCTCGTACAGTTCGTACGAACATTGGGCAACTCTCTCAGACACGTCACCCGGCATTTTGTTTTTTGCCAGCTTAGGCTTCGCCGATATACAAATCTTTTCCCAAACGGGTGCTGTCCTAATACCAGTATTAGGACACCACCCCCAAACGCTTAGTGTAGGAACGTCGAAATCAGCGCGCAAAAACAAAATCGAGCGAAAGTTCTTTTAATCCCGAGCAAAATTCCCGAATTGGAAATCGGGTGACCTGTCCGCGTTTTCCACAGCGAGGATGTTTATTCATCACAGACTGGGCTGCTCGGCGAGGTTATTGTGAACAAGTTTCACGGGTAGCTTTCTCGCGTCGCTCGGATGCTCGCCGGGGCGCTCACCAGGAACGGGCCGAAGAAAACAGGGCTCCGCCCTCTTTCACTTTGTTAATACAACCAGAGCAGTGGAGATCGCATGGCTTCTTCGCGCATCATGGCTATGCCAGAACATCTTGAGTGGAAGCGAGACTACATGGCGGCGATCCTGGAGAAGGATAGACATCGCATATTGCCCCCGATTGATGACGCCAGGGCTAGACTTGCTGCTCGGTTCCATGAGTTGAAGAAAAAAGGCTTAGTTCCGTGCGACGAGGTCGAAGCCATTCACGATGCCTTCTATATGTTGGACACTCTCCGAAGCAGTCTCGCCTGTCGAGACGATCTGACAAAAGGTGGCTCCGCAGTGCTGCCTGTCGACCCTCCGCCATCTGGGATTCTCGAGGAATAGCTCCTACGAGTGGCATCGAATCGGACTGGCAGATTTCCTGCATCCGGTCTCAGAAAAGACACACGATGGTCTGCGTGACGCCGGCTGCAACTTCTGAACACAACTTGGGGTGGCTAGGCTCATCGTCAATCCCCATGTCCTTCCTTGCTTCTTGCGTCCGTCTTTCACTTTGGTCCCTTCTCTCCACCGGAGTTACCTGGCTTCCTTGGTACTGCGAACCTCTCCGCCACCCCACACGGCCCGGCCCGTCTCTCACGAGTTGCCAGTTGATCCACGAACTGCGATCACCACTGGGTTTCCCGTGCGTCTGGTCTCCTCTGCCTGCATGCCATCGCCATTACCCCGGCAGGTTCGATGGAGCTTATTCACTCGTCTCCACCGTTCGTCAGCGGCCTTCCCTGTGAAAAAGTCGGGTCGGCTCCTGCAATTGTTGTTTCGGGACCTGCTCAGCGTTCATTCATGTTATGGCCTGCATGCTCGCGGAGTCGCCTAGCGACCCTTTCCATCGAAAGCTCCGACAGTTTTGTTGCCTCCACTGCCGCTTCGATTGCTACCGGGTGGAGCAAACCAGTTCCCGGGCGGGAGTCACACCCGCTGAAGTCCAGCGCCTTTCACGGCGCACTTTTTCGTCAACTTACACTTGAACGTGTTGCACATTAAGCTTCTCCGCTGCATGCAGAACCATCCACAGAAGCATCGTCAAACCGCGTGGATAGCATCGCGGACCTTCACGCATGTCATGGTCTTTTCTGTGTTATTCGGGCTCATTTTTTCTGGTTGCATTTTGCTGGCCCGCGTAGGGTGGTGGGGGCTACTGGATCGAGCGTGAACCTTTGTCGACTGTGCCCTGCGTAACAATAGCTTTCTTCGTGGCGCTGGTAGTGACCGTACTGTTGGTGAGAAGGGTTGGGTAAATCTAGCTGCGCTGGGTCAATGAGTGTAATTAAGAATCTCTCGTCAACCTCTGGACGACCCGCCCCGATAATGAGATCTGCACCGACTAATGCTGGGCGTAACCCCCGGCACCTCGCAGAGCAAAGTCAAAGTACTGCCGTCTTCTTTAGACCAGGCTGGAATTTGCCGATAAATTGAGAGTTGGCAAATTGATTTTCCATGTCGATGAAACTGCTCCCGGCATCGGTGGATTCGGTCGACCAGCCGCCGATAAGCGATGTGTCGACCAGCCTTGTGCCTCTGGCTGGAAGAGCGATCACTGCGCGGTCCGGCCAAGTCAGCGTTGTTCCCTCCGCCGACACTTTCACTTGGTCATCTCGAACCCGCGCAGCCAGGGGGAATTGGATTGAAGCAACCCTGGTAGAGGATTCCAAGAACAACGAAGCGGGACACTCGACCGCGGAATATGTCTCCGGATGGGCGTGGAGCAATACCATCGAGCGCAGTGCGATCGCCCACTACCTTTCCTACGCTGGCGGACTCGCTATCGGCAGAGGGCGGTTGATTGATCTGTACGCTTGAACCGCAACCGCTTCACTTTGAGTGAAATCGCATTATAAGAGGGCGCTCCTTTTGGAGTAGGTTGTCATCGTTGCGAACGATTACCTACGAAAGGAGCACCCTCGATGTGTGGTGAAAAGTCTATTGGGCTGGACGTTCATCAAGCAACGATCTCGGTAGCGGTGGTGGATTCCCAAGGCAAAATTGTCATGGAGTCCATCCAGGAATCCAAAGCGTCTACGCTTCTGGAGTTCTTCGGTGGACTGCGCGGCAGCTTGTTCGTGACCTTCGAGGAAGGCACCTGGGCAGCTTGGCTCTACGACCCGCTCAAGCCGCATGTGAGCGAGATTCTGGTCTGCAATCCGCGCAAGATTCCACTGCACAAACGCACAAACAGGGCAACAAGAGTGACAAGATCGATGCTCGCAAACTGGCCGAGCGCCTGCGCCTCCATGACCTCAAGCCGGTGTACCACGGCGAGAACGGGATGCGCATGCTGCGGGCATTGCCGCGTAGTTATCTGACCGTGGTCAAAGATCTGTCCCGTGTGATGAATCGACTGAAAGCTCTGGATCATGGCTGGGCGATCCCCTGTGCCGGCCGGGATGTCTACTACCGACGACATCGCAGAGAGTGGTTGGACAAGATCCCGAGGCCGGAACGCGCCGCCGCGCCGAGCAACTCTATCAGCAACTGGACCTGCTGCAGCACTTGCGCCAACAAGCGTGCCGCGAACTGCTGGCGGAGAGTCGCAAACATGCCACCACGGCCAGGCTACGGTAGATTCCGTCGCTGGGACCGATTCGTTCTGCCTTGGCGGTGGCGCTGATTCAGACCCCGCATCGTTTTCGCAGCAAGCGCCAACTGTGGACCTACAGCGGTCTGGGGCTGGAAACCCGCGACAGCGTGGCGGACCATACATTGAGTGTAACCCGGATTTTTCAACATTCAGGGATTTTTCAACATTCAGGGAAATGCCGACTTGTTGGAGGTCTGCGCCGGCCTGGCCACGCGCACTAGCTTGCGCGTGCGTTCGAGGAGGGTGTTCGTGGGAGAATTGCGCGCGTGGGAAACGATGCGCGCAAGGTATCTATGCCGCTGAGATGCGGGGCACCTTTTCGCGGATGGCTGAGCCCGACGCTCTCCGGACCTTCTGCATAAACGATTTCATATCGAATGGCTTGGGGATGAACATCTCCTTTGGGCCCACCAACTTGCGGTGATGAAGTTTCTGATCCGAATAGCCTGACATATAAAGGGTATGCATCCACGGAAAGCGTCTTCTAAGGCGCGTGGCGAGCTCGATGCCATCCATGCCCGGCATAATCACGTCAGTGATTAACAGGTGGATTTTGTCTTTATATCTCCCGGCAGTGTCGAGGGCTTCCGCTCCATTTTGCGCGGCAATAACTGCGTATCCCTGCTTTTCCAGTGTTTGTCGAATCATTCTTCGCATGACCAAATTGTCTTCGACGAGAAGAATGGAAGTATGACCGTCTCGGGCTTCCCTGCGTATCTTCGGTTTGCTGCCGGCGGCTCCGTGGCAGGCTCTGCGAAAATACACCGTTACAGTGGTACCCTCTCCCAGCTTGCTGGACAGGGAGACGGCCCCTCCGCTTTGCTTGGCGATGCCGTAAACCGTGGACAAACCAAGCCCGGTTCCGCGGTCTGGCGGCTTGGTCGTAAAGAATGGTTCGAATGCGTGCTGTAGTGTTGCTTCATTCATCCCGGTTCCAGTGTCGCAGACCTCTAACTTCACATAGCGGCCGGATTGCAGCAAACTGTGTGTGTCTTTCGGATTCACAGTTGTGTTTGCAGTTCTCATCGTCAGTCGTCCGCCTTTTGGCATCGCATCGCGGGCATTGACAGCAAGATTGAGCATCAACTGCTGGAATTGCCCCGGATCGACCATCACGTTGCTAACTTTAGCCTTGAGTTCGAGGTCGAGCAAAATGTCTTCCCCAAGCGTGTGATGAAGTAACTTTGCAGTTTCACGAATGACACTGTTGATGGAGATCACCCGGGGTTGCAGAACCTGCTTGCGGCTCAGGGCCAGCAGTTGCGAAGTAAGGGCTGCGCCACTTGTAACTGCGTTGCGAATTGGGGTGAGCAAACCCAGAAGCGTGGTGTCATCGCCGATCTGATCGTCGATGGCATCAGAATATCCTCGAATGACGCCCAACAGATTGTTGAAATCGTGGGCTATGCCGCACGCCAGAGTTCCTAAAGCCTCCATCTTCTGGGCCTGACGGTACTGCTCCTCTAACCGCTTTCGTTCGGTGATGTCCTGTTTGACCGCGACGAAATGGGTCGGCTTGCCATTACTTGCTCCGATGGGCGTAATCGTCATGTCTTCCGTATACAGACTTCCATCTTTCCGGCGGTTGATGAGCTCTCCGTGCCAAACATCTCCCGACAAAATCGTTTGCCACATCTGTTTGTAAAACTCAGCCGAGTGCTTTCCCGACCTCAACAAACTTGGGCTTTTGCCGACGCTCTCCTCTGGTGTGTACTGTGTCAATCGCGTAAAGGCGGGATTTGTCCACAAGATGTTGCCATTCCGATTTGTAATCACCACGGCGTTGGCAGTAGCTTCCAATGCGGCCTTGAGCAGATGCGAGTCTGCGTATGGAACTTCGCAGCGCAACGCATGTTTGGCCGATAACTCCGCACATTGGGCTAACGCATGTTGGCTCGGTGCAGCTGCAACATTACCCTCTTTGACATATTTTGCGGTGTTCACGCGACCTCCGGTCTTGCACGAAAATCTGAGTGTATCGAGACCAATTTAGGACACCGCTTCCGCTGCGGATCCATCAGGCCAACCGCCATGACGAAGCGCACAAGTTCCGCCCTGTCTGTCAGACCCAGCTTTTCGCAAGCGCGAACGCGATGACTGTGAACTGTATTCACACTGATACCTAACTTCGCGGCAATCTGCTTGTCACTGTATCCCCAACCGACTTGTTCCAGAACTTGCATCTGGCGGGAAGAGAGCACTTCGGGTGCCCGTCCTTGAGTGAGTGGACCAAGTTTTAACTCTTCAATCAGGGATCTGGAAAGACCAGGATCCAAAAAATAGGATCCCGCAATGACGGACTTGATAGCCGAGATGATAGTCGAAGGATCAGAAGTCTTCAGCAGGTACCCTTTGGCTCCCGCTGCCAACATACCCCGGACTATGACATGATCTGCAGTTGCGCTAAACGCAATCACTTTCGTTCCATGAGAGACCTGAGTTATCCGTTGCATCGCCGCGAGGCCGCTCGCTCCGGGTAGACCGATATCAAGCAGCACGAGGTCTGGCCTATGTACGATAGTAAGTTCAAGCGCCTCTTCCGCGCTTGCCGCCTCTCCTATAAGTTCAAGTCCGATTTGGGATCGGATCCAGTTCGCCAGGCCGCAGCGAACTACGGAATGATCGTCGACAATCAGCAAACGAATGACCGGGTTTATCCCGACACTGCTGTCGGGCTCAAAAGCATCGGTGAAATCTTCCCTGGATTCCCTCGGTGGGTCCTCAATCCCGCCGCATCTGTGTTTGATTCCGGGAACGGTCTTCATTTAGCTCCTCCAGCAGTTAAACGAGTGTTTCGCACGTGCGCGACACGAGTTACTCGGAGGAAAATCGGGATTTCGCCTCCGGCGCGGCGAAATCGCGATGGAAGTTCTATTCAACGTCGAGAGGGGGTATGCAGTCAGTGACAAGTGTCACCCCGTTGCATCTTTCTCGTGTGGAAATTCGGCCGTTTTCGAATTTCGTTTTCGGCCTTCGCTTTGATCCCGGTCAGAAGCCGTGAATAGAACAATCATCTTGTTCACTTGCTTTTCGAGCTCCCTGCTGACCTCGAACAGATCCTGCCCTGCCTTCTTCGACTTCGGGTCGGATTGCATCGCATCCGCGTGCAGACGTATGCAGCAGAATAGGTTATTGACAGCATGGAGGATGTGCGCAAGTCCATCGGTTTCGGGGTTTATCACGGTACCAACCCTGTTTCTTTTAGAGCTGCGGATCTTGATCTCAGGCATTGCGCATCCGGATCATCGGCGGTGATCAAATGCCAAAATGAAGGTCGCACGACAAAAAGGAGGAGTCAATCGAAACCGGAGAATATTCGTCGATTCAGGGTTCAATTTGGAACCGCGGTCTATGAAGCAGCAGCTTTGGCGCGATGCAGTGAATAGAAACTTAGCCAGATCACTTCGGACGCCGGAATCGAATGGGGGGATGAGAAGCGCAGGGAGCGCGATCCTGCTTGTGAACCACAATAACTAGCGTCATGGAGCGCGTGACATTTTCCGCTACAGCAAGCCATCTTTGTGACGATCTTCGCGCTTACGGGAAAACTACTGAACGCTTATATTGCGCGCAGTGGCGGCATTGAGCAGAAAAGCAGTCCGCTCCCCCAAGCATCGGACAAAAAGTCTCATGCAGGTTGGGGATAGCCACTCCAACCTACATTCCCAAAACTTTCAAACGAATCACTATCCCCGATACTTCTCCCGATGCCAAACTGACCACCAAAGCAGCGAGCGAGCGACTGAAAGAACCGAACAACCGGCTTAAATGAAGTTCGAGGGGCTATGATGGCAACCGCAATAAGAACGAAAGTCGGACAGAATCCGACAGTTGAGGCCGTTCACCATATCCGCAGAATGCGTGGGGGCGCACAGAGTCAGCTCATGCGCTGCTCCGACGGACAATACTACGTGGTGAAATTCCGCAACAATCCGCAGCACTCACGAGTATTGGTCAATGACATGCTCGCCACAATCCTGGCCGAGCAGATCGGTCTGCCGGTGCCGAAAACCGCTATCGTCCAAGTCGACAAATCTCTTATTCGGGAAACTCCCGAGCTAAGCATCCAGCAAGCCCACACCAGTGTTCCGTGTGAAGCAGGCTTTCAATTTGGATCGCGTTATGTCGTCGACCCTCTACGGGGGCAGGTGTTTGACTATCTTCCAAGCGAGATGTTGGCGATGGTTCGCAATCTTCAGAGTTTCGCCGGCATTCTCGTCTTCGACAAATGGATGGGCAACGTCGATTTACGGCAAGCCGCCTTCTGGCGCCTTTGCACCGAGCGAAAATACCGCGCAGCCTTTATTGATCAGGGATATTGCTTTAACGCCGGTGAGTGGACTTTCCCCGACTATCCACTGCGGGGAGTGTATGGACACATGGAGGTATACGAAACCGTACATGGGTGGGAATCGTTTGAGCCATGGCTTTGGCGGATTGAACATTTCGACGAAGATTGCCTGTGGTGCGCGGCGCGCGAAATTCCCGCGGAATGGTATGACAATGAATGGAGTGAGCTGGAACGGCTCGTTGAGAAACTGATCTACCGGCGCGGCATGATCCGGGATCTTGTTGATGGTTTTCGGCTCTCGACCCGACATCCATTTCCGCATTGGAAACAGTAGATCGCCGCCCCGCCTGCCTGTAAGGACCGCCTACGAGATCCGACATGGATTGCAATCATTCAGAATCTTTCGCGCTTCCGGGAAGAGTGAGTTAAGATTGGGCAATGGCGGGCGAGCGTCGGCTCGAATACTTTCTGTTGGAGTATGTGCCCGATATCGTCCGCGGCCAAGGCTTGAACATAGCTGTCGTTCTTCTCGACCCGACAGATATGGATACAGGTTTCTGCCGACTGCGATGCGTATCAAATTGGGAGTCGAAGGTTTTGGCTATGGATCCGGATGCGGATATCGCCGTTTTAAGCTCCCTCATCAGGGAAATCGAAGAGCGACTGAGCAGCCAACGTTCACGAGCGGAAATGCTCCAGGTGCTGGAGAGTTCTTTTTCGAACGCTGTTTGTATTTCTCCGCGCTACAAATACCAGAGCGAGAATCCCATCCGTGACCTAGAGCAGCTGGCGTCCCGCTTCTGAACTTGCCAAGAAAACTTCCGGACGTCTCCTGATTAGCCCTGTAAAGACGTCACCGGACCTTCGTTTTCGATCGTCTCGTGCGACAAAATCGTCGCAGATCCTCCAGCGTGCAAGCAGTGCCTGTAATGCCTTCTATCTCCTCGCGCGCATTAAGGCTCGTGCCTTCAATTCGTGGCACCGCGTCCCCGGTCTCGCCGTGACGGCCTCAACCCATGGGGCTATCCACTCCTTGTCTTTCCTTTTGGTGGCGATATAGCTCTGCTTCCATTCCGGGCTCCGTGGCACAGGCACGATGTGCGAGCAAACACAGGAGTCTCCGAACTTCTTTGTTCTGTGTTCAAAGGACAAGAAGGGCGAAGCCGGTTGCTTCGCCGCTGTCAGATCTTTGAGAAAGTCCGAACGAACATGGCAAAGAGCCTGCAACGCGTGAAACCAGTTGAAGTACATTTGTCGAGCCGTTCTATCTGTGACGAATAAAATCGATACTGTGGAACGGCGCCGGATTACAGAATTCCCGATTCGGGAACGGCCCGGGTGCCATAAGGCAGGGTTCTCGCTTTGATGTTGCATGCTGACTTGTAGATTCCCACACTGTCTTGTTGGGAAAATGCCGATGCCAGCGAAGCCGAAGCTGGCGAAAAAGGAAGTAACGAACGACGTAACCCAGAGGATTGCCCAACGTGCGTACGAACTGTACGAGATGCGCGGCCACGAAATCGGACACGATCTGGCTCAAAGCGGAAGAGGAAATCACGCGGGGCGATTCCAGGTGATACGTCTGGACGAACTCAAATGGCTGCGACCCAACCGCAAACAATTAGCAGTCCTGGCCTTAGTCCTGTTTCTGTCGCTGTTGTGTCGCTGTCCGTTCCGATAGTCTCTGGCCGCTCGGTTTTTCCACAGGCTTGGCTGCCATATCTGTGACATTTGATACAGACTGGAATCCTCCAAAATGAATAGAGTGTCAGTCGCCGACCAGCGTTTTTATTTCGGCTCCGATGCAGCTGAATCTATCGCTCACAATCGGTGTTTTTCTGCTCGGTGCATTCGCCGGTGCGTTGCTCGTCTGGGTCTACTTCGCGAATGTGCGACAACAAATGCGGGAGGAATTTGCCGAGGAGCTCCGTTGTGCCCTCTACCCGAAGTATCGGCAGGGTGCAAGAGTATTGAAATGGCTCATGCAACCCTGCGATGAGGATTCCCCGCCACCCGTTTCCCCCAAAACTGATCTAATCCCCTAGCTTTTCAGCCCGCTGAACAGCATCCCGATTTTTGTAACATTCACCTGCTGTGGTGGCGCCGGGGAGATGAGAATGTCGAATCGGGTGGGGATCGTCCAGCTGTCAAGGTAAGGGACAAGAGCGCATGGCGAAATCACTTCCGCTCTGGCAGCCTGCGGCCAGACATAAGCGCAGAGGGTAGTGTCCTAACTTTTAGGACACTGCCGCCCAGAGCGCATCGACCCGAAAAGTCTCGGGCATGATGTAACACTCGTGATAGCCGTTCCTTCAGTCGCGCGGCCTGTTCCGTTTTGGTATTCGAGAAGTCAATTTCCGCGCATCTTCACTATCCCAATCTATCGGAGAGACCGAAGACTTTCGCCCGAGTAACTCGACTTGTACTGCATCCATGACAACGGAGAAAACGCGACGGAGGTCTACTGTCCCACAGGCGGTCGTCCGAGGAGTTGTTTTGCTCGCAAATCGTCGGTGGTTGCATTAGTAATCGACTTTTGCTTGATGGTGCCGTCCCAGGATAGGGTGTAGTTGTCGTCCAAATGAAGACGACCAACGTAGCCAGGCACCTTCCCGCTCGTCTCTTCCTGCACGATCGGTCTCCCAAATCTTGGCCGCACGAGGTTTTTGAATCGGTGCGATTGCCCATAGAGCCGAGCCAGAAATGCATCCGATTGTGATGTTGCGGATGCGTAACGTGTACCACTAAGCAGAAACCTCGCCCTACTATCTGCAGCTCGCCGTGTTTCGACGTCGTCCCTGATTCCAAAACCGCCAAAGTCATGTTTGTCGGGTGAGTCAAAAATACTCCGTCTCAAGTCCTGGCTGGGATGGCCTAAAAAGTCGAGCTCGACCCGCGCGATTTGTCTTGCCAGTACTAGCGCCAACACTGCGTCGTCCGGAACAACGTTCAGCAAGCCCCGACTGACAATAATCGTATGCCCCATAGCCATTGCCTCCAGGGGGGTCGTGAGAAGAACTCGGCAGTGAATCGATTTCCCGATACCAGCCGCGTTTGTAATCTCATCCACAATCCCGTCCAGTTTCTTCTCCACGGTACCGGGAGCCGCGAGTAATCCGTCATTCTGCAGACGTGCGACGAGATCCCTTTCCTCGATTCCTTCGGGCTCATCGGCTCCTTTATCAATCGCAGAATTGCCGATCGCAAGTTGCTGACTGCGTGTTCTGGCGGGCCAAAGAAAAGACAGTCCTCTGTAGTGGAAATCCAGATTGCCGTCCTCGCGAAATGTCCTCCTTTCATCGAAGCAGGTAAATGTCGGCATCCAGCGGCCGTCCTCCGTTCGTTCGCGCCAACTGTCAAAATGAAAATACCGATCATTGCGTAGCTTTCGATACCCAAAAGGCCCAATAAACTTGCCCTCGATTCGTATGATCTGAAACGCAGACGGCTCGACCCATATCGTTCCTGAGAAGCGGCCTGACGCCCGATGGTCATTGGGCGTCACGGAAAAACGCATGCACTGAACCCCTCCCACATTTTCTTCGCCGGAATACGTCAGAGTATAAGTGTCAGCGTCAAATGAAAACAGATCGACAAAAAACATCATTAGATTGCCAAGCGGAACCAGCTTGTCATATAAGCCGCCGCGGATTTTGATGTAGCGGTCTTCCCAGTCCTTACCGTACAGCAGATTTTCTATTGGTTGGTCATCCTCCAGGTGAATCAAGTTTACTTGTCCTAAAAAGTATGCGTCATCCGTCGCACCCTCGGCGTTGATATCTGTAGTCGTATCCAAACCGTCGTGCTGCCTGTTCTGAAGACTCTGAATGTAGGTTTCAGTCACGAGCTGCAGTCCTTGTAGCTCCGCCAGAGTTTTATGCTCGCGTTCGAATATCTTGCGAGTCACCTGTTTATAGCTAAGGCCGTGCGGCTCGAATGCGCTTTGGTCATCGGGGGGAACTTGCTGGGCAGTCACTGGCAGCCCGAGACCTACAGAGACGCCTAGCATGAGCATGCAACCACCAAGCATGCGCGTCTTGCTTCTAAGAACTACCAGCAGCGAGATAACCAAAGGGCACCTCCCGTGAAGTGAAACGCGCTTCCCACTACCGCCCCCGTGTATCCAGTGCTCTTCCAAAGCCAACGTGGCCCGTGCCCGTTTCGTGAAGCTTTGGCTCCCAACCAGCCAAGCAGCACCCCGGGACCAAGCTGCTCCAGATCGTCTGTGTAGAGTTCTGCCCGGCTTGGCATACGTCCGACTTCGATGTTCGCTTCTTCGCACCGGTGATGCGCAATTCCTTCATGAGTGATTTCAGAATCGAAGATCATAGAGCTGAGCAAGACCGCCTGGGCAACATACATCTTTTTGTCCCAGATTGGTGGACGCCGCATCTCCCGGGACGGCTTCGTTGGTTCATCAAGCTTCAGGTCAAATCGTGGTCCAGCCTCTCCCCCATACTCGGCAGCGCTAGGAGCATTCGGTGCATCAGATTCCGATCTTGACGAGGGGCTCGTGCTCCCATTTGGTACCTTTTCATCCTTTGTCCGGTTCTCCGCGGTCTCTGGACACACACTGTCGTCTGAATGACGTACCGCACTTGGCGGCTCGCACGTTGATTGTCCGTAAGCCGGGACGACGAGAATTGCAGCTAGACAGATTATAGCTCGAGTCATTTATGGTCACCTAGCTTCTTCGCGTTTACCGCGTCTGTACTTCCGCGTCAACCTACCGATATTTGCCGCTTTAGTCTGTGACAAGTGACCATTCCGACTGTGCAAAATCTGTTCTCTCAGGCTTCTCAGGCGCACGACTGTCTAAGTCGATCTGTAACTCAGTCGGATATGCCACGTTCCATTTTGGGATGCGCCGAAAATATCGTTGAAGGTGTCCCTGTACGTATGCGCCCTAACGCAGGCCTTTCTATTCGCGCTCTGTAACCGATCCTGAGAATGGCACGTGCACATAATCACAGACAACTTTTCCACAAGTCACGCCTGTTCATCTGTCACAGACACGATGCGATCAAATATGAGATGAAGCTATTGAAGGTGACGAACCGTCGTTCGTGCGTATGCCATTTAGAAGTCAATGAATACAGATGTTGACAATCATTGGTGTGCGTTGCACCTAACGTGGAGCGGTCCGACCGCATGTCTTCAGTGTTGGGCAGTGCTCGTGTGCCACACGGATGCCTGCCGGCGGCTATCATTCCAGACGACCTGCCTTTTTTATGTTGAAGCCAACACCTAATCAAGTTCTGCGGACATGTATCTTCTGGATTGCTTCAGTGATCATAGCCGCGCCGTTTCAGTTGCAGGCTGCGGGGCGCCACGATGACGCACGCACTACCTTTCCGACTGTAGTCACTGCGCGGGTGAATGAAGTTAGGTTGGCGTTCACTGCATTTGATAAGCGCGGCAAACCAGTGCACAATCTCGATGAAGATGATGTTAGTATTCGAGACGATGGAATGCCACCAGAGGCCGTATACACGTTCTCACATAGCGGAGATATGCCGTTGTACCTTGGACTTATCATCGACACGAGCTCTTCCGTTAGTTCGCGATTCGATTTTGAAAGATTAGCAGCTGCACGGTTTCTCTCCCGTATGATTAGGCCCGGCGTGGACAAGGCCTTTGTGCTCGGGTTCAATAGCGCAGTGTTGACCGCCCAGGCTTCTACCGACGACATGCAGTTGCTAGTGAGGGCCCTGCGGAATTTGGAAAATGGGGGAGGAACAGCGCTCTACGACGCTATCTATAGCGGGGTTGGATTATTGACCAACACGTTGCCAGCGTCAAGTAGGCACGCGATCGTTGTGATAAGCGATGGAGAGGACAATCAGAGCGCAATTTCTCGCGCCACAGCGATTGCCTTTGCGCAGAACTCCGAGGCGACAATTTACGCGATCTCAACCAATATAACGGGCTCAGTCTTACCCGGTGATCGAGCGCTTGAGCAGATCACATCCGAAACAGGAGGGTGCACCTTTTTCCCTCGAACGATCCGTGACATAGACCGCATATTTCGTACCATCGAGAGTGAGTTGCGCAGCGAGTACCTGGTATCGTATAAACCGGCAAAGTTTAAAGCCGACGGCCGCTTCCATTCTGTGAACTTATCAAGTCGGCGAAAGGGTGTGAGATTTCACTGTCGACGTGGGTATTTCGCGATTCGCCCATGACCTTGATCCGGAGTTTCTTTGTTACTCAATTCGCCCGGGTTCATTAGGCGCTTCATCATTTAGAGCTCAACGATTCCAGCCTGCAGTTTACGCCTGCTGGCGCGCGCCAAAGAAAAGCAACTCCTCTGCAATGAAGGTCTGAAATGTGTCAGCGCGAAATATCCGCCTCTCGTCGAAACAGGACAGATGGGTGTACACCTTTTCGGCCCGAGGGGGACGGATAGGAGATGCGATGGAAGGAGCTTTCTGTGCGAGGGCTTGCTGCGAGTCGTTGCGGTTGGCTCCGGTCATTTGAACGGCGAGAGGAATCCCGCGACCGTCGCGAATCAGATGACGTTTGCTGCTAAGCTTGGCTCGGTCGGTTGGATTCGGTCCCATCTGCAGCCCCCAAAAACTGCCCAGACAGAACTGCCATCCACGACCGCCCGCGACCATTCAATCTTTCCCCAGCGCGCCAGTCAGTCCAGCAAGGAGAAGTGGATCAGTTGCCAGATGCCCGCCTCTTGCCAGTCAAGTAACCGCCGCCAGCAGGTCATGCCCGAACCGCAACCCAGTTCCTGTGGCAGCATCTCCCAGGGAATTCCGTTACGCAGAACAAACAGAATTCCCGTTAGACAAGCACGGTCTGGTGAGCGGGGTCTGCCTCCGTTGGGTCTGTCGTGTGGCTCTCTGTGGTTAAACTTTGGATTACCCCTTACCAGGAGTGGCCACGAGCGATCCTCAAAGCTGACTCCCGATGCAGATCCCGGAACCGCTCCCGACATTGAGAGGCGGAGGAATTCAGTGATCGCCGCAAAAAACATATGGCTCATGGCGACTGGGATCACCGCGCGGATCGCAAGTCCGACAGGCAGGGACCTCGCGTCCGCTCGGAAGTTCAGTAGTGACAATGGGTATGCGATCGCCGTGTGAACCTCCACGTATTGGAGCGCCACCAGCCTCAGAGAATTTTCGCCTCTCGGTGGCTCGTTCCATCCGGAAAGGTGCGCCGTTTAGCATTATGAGACTCTGGTGCTTGCCCGAACTTGGGCTCTCGTGGCCCACCGAAGGACCCGCATCAACTTTCGATGACAATCGTGACCCTCGATTCCGCTGACATCAGAGTCCCCGCGCGTTACCGAATGCCGTCGTAGGCGGCCACCTGGTACGGCGACCAGCCCTCAGCAGGATATGAATCCATAATCGTCGCGCAATGACTCTTCCTACCTCGCTGGGCTAAAGACAGTTCGCCATTGCGAATCACTCATGCAGGTGCTTCAGAGCCCAAGTTCGCTCGCTGATTCCCGAATCAGAATTTCCACAGGAAAAGAATTCCTGGTTGTGATGGATGTCGCGGGGGTTCACCGCCGCTCATGGATATACGGTGCCCTGGCGCACCCCGGCTGTTCTTCCTTACTGGCTATGCCGGGTTCATCCGTCGACTGCAGAGTTATTTGGCTGGAGGAATCGTCACGCAGCAGTCTGACTCAGACGGTGCGCTACGCTTGCGTACCGCGATTGGAGAAATTTAATTCCGGTGCGGTACGCAATTTGCCGACGTACTGCATATGAAACCCCGTTACGGGTTTTTGGTTGTTATCGTTCTCGCGGCGACGAACGCTAAGTGCCAGAGCGGTGATGGTTTTCTGTCGGTGCTGATCCATGCCGCGCATCACCCCGATATGGTCTGGACTTCCGGCATACACCCGTTCGTCGAAGTTAGCCTGTCGCCTCCATCTGAAGGCTATGGGTTTGAACTGATGCCTTCTGCTGGAGTCGCGCTGCAGTATCCGCATTTCATGTTGGATGCCGACGCCAGCTATGGCTTTGTTCGGAAAGTGGACGACAACGACCAAGTTCCGCACGAACACGGGCACACGCGTGGCTTATCGGCCGATATTTCTTGGCGCATGGGACGCAACTTCATAGGGCCAGGCGCGTCCTGGGGAGAGAGTGCTGAGACTCCCTATCGGAAATATTCGTGGGCGCCGGCGGCATTCGCCGGACACGATTTCAATTCGATGAGAATCACAGCTTCCTATTTCCGCTCCCTGCGCGAGTATGTTGACTATCCCTCCCTGGTTTATTTCACACCTGGTCCGGGCCAACCGTCGTTATCGCCCTACTGCATTTGCAGCAATGGAGTTTCAGGAGTGGGCTTCGATCTCTGGCAGGCTCCTAGCGAGAAGGCGCGCGCTCATCTGTTGCTGCACTATTCACTCTCGGTGATTCATTTTTATGACACGGTGACCGATCCCTATAATTCGGTACTGACGGCCGAGCAGAAGGCCAACACTAACATCGGCGGATCGGTGTCTTTCGGTGTGATTTACCGCCGCTGAACCCAACGAAAGAAAGTACGCGCCCTCTAATTGCCTGAATGTATGGACGTGGCGACGCTAGGACGACAATCTCACTCCGTGCAGATCGAAGTTCCTATCTGGCGCACCAAAGCCAGAATTCGGGGCTGAACCATCACTCCAAAACCAACACTACTACCGAGGCTTCAAACTAATCCCACAGCTCCTGAAATCGATGATGCTGCGAAAGTGCCCGCGGTTCACTAATATCTCAAGAGAGTCCGTACGACCAACTCCACTAAGGGACAACCGATATCCCGTATTGGGCCGCACTGTGCGGCAACGTGGCTGTAGATACTGGGAAGACGCCTCTTGTCCGTCGGAGGTCGCGCTGCGATTGAATGCACTGTTAGAAGCCGATCCGTGCTCATTCGTACTCAGCTCTTGCCGCTACAACGCCTCGGCAAGATAGTTCGCCATCCCACTATGATGATAAATGGATCATTCTTCCCCAGATTTGCGCTGCAGAGCGTTCATATGTCACTTACGCACACGGGCAATTGACCTTAGCAATGTAATCAATCGCGCCGAGGCATGGACCGATGCACTTTATCGAACCCAGATTTGTAACGCGAAGTCGCCTTCTCGAAAGGCAACATTCGTGGAATTGGAAACATTGTCCACGGCGTGTTCACGCCGGTGCTGGCCAAACACTCGCAATCCTTTTTGCTGATCGATTGCGTTTCGGTAGGCGTCGACCAAATGCAACGGAACTTCGAGCCCATGCGAAAGCAGGTAGAGGCCTGGCAAAGAAGCGAATTGACGGACGTCACGGCCAAGGTGGTCATCTACGAGGCTTTCGTCGAAGGCAGACTTGAGGCTCCGAAGCACCTGGCCCGCACCGTGCACGACCTCTACTTCGAGCCGAAGTACGCGGAATTCCGTCCACGAACGATCTGGAGTCTCTCGAATGCGTTTACCTCGGCGTTCAAGGAACTTGAGCCAATTCCGCAATTTAAGGCGAACGGCGAAATTGGGCGAGTTCCTCGAAGCACGGTTCGCCCAGTCGTTCTGAGCTAGCGGCGCTTTCCGGCCGGACCGCCGCGCTTGTTTGCTCCCTTTTTGATGGGCAGGCGTCGCGCGGTAGCCGACGCTTCCCCCAGCCATTGATTTCCAAGAAGGCCGTTTCCGAGGAGTGGGCCACGGCCGCTCTGTCTCAAAGCCATCCATTATTTCGAGCGATGCGGGCTGCATCAAACCGGTTCGTGGCGTGCAACTTCGATATGGCCTCCGAAAGATAGTTGCGTACAGTTCCCTCGGTCAGCCGGAGCGAGCGCGCCAGTTCCGCAGTCGTTTCCCCATCCCCGGCGCGGCGCAGGATCAAACGCTCGCGATCCGTGAGCGGATCCTTTTCCGTGCTCCATATCTGCGAGGCCAACTGGGGATCCACGACACGGCCACCCCGACTGACCTCCCGCACTGCATCGGCCAGTTCTTCTGAGGGCCGGTC
>Ga0335074_10004489_pt1 | contig 19197 bp, 20 predicted proteins | sample Lox_Sample_23_FD_206715 | JGI IMG/M metagenome (GOLD analysis project Ga0335074, IMG submission 206715) | Soil microbial communities from Loxahatchee National Wildlife Refuge, Florida, United States - Lox_Sample_2.3 | ecosystem: Environmental > Terrestrial > Soil > Wetlands | place: USA... | reverse complement strand
TCCGTTCGCAGCTACAATCCGGCGAAAAACTGTCCGGCACGAAGTACATTCTCGCCGAATTTGCCACTAAGATCCTGCTGAACTGAAGCGCTTTCGGTAGTCGCGAGGCGGCACTCGGAGGGATCGTATAAAAGCTGTCCGCATCTGTTCCTCGTTCGCGAATCCACAGGCTTGGGCAACAGTCTTCAGCCGGTCTGGTGTTTCCTCCAGCCGACGCCGTGCCGCGTCAACGCGAATTGCCTCGACCGCTTTCGCAGGAGTACGTCCACGTGTCTTTGCATAGTGACGTGCGAAATTCCTGGGACTCATGTTGACTCGTTCCGCGAGTGCCTCGACCCGCAGGTCGCCTGTTAAATTTTCGGCGATCCACTGTTCGAGATTGCCAAACGTGTCTGAATTGGATTGCGCCTGCGCGGCGAGCAAGGCGCTGTATTGTGACTGACCGCCTGCGCGCTTAAGGTATACAACCAGCATGCGCGCAACCTCGATGGCGACTTTTCTGCCGGCATCCTGTTCAATCAGCGCAAGCGCGAGATCTATGCCTGAAGTCACGCCAGCGGAGCTCCAGATTCGGTCGTCATGAACGAAAATGGAATCGGGTTCGACGCTCACTGCGGGGTACCGGCTCGCCAGCAGAGGAGCATGCAACCAGTGTGTTGCGGCCCGATGTCCGTTGAGTACCCCTGCTTCAGCCAAGAGAAAACTGCCTACGCATACGGAACACACGCGTCTGCATGCGGGAGCCGTCTTAGCGATCCATCTCACAAGCACGCGATCGCGGGTAACGTCGTTCACCACGAATCCACCTGGCACGATCAGTGTATCTATCCCTTTCACAGCTGTGTTGCGTAGTGATTTCGTGTTGAGCTCTACACCATCGGCGGTCAATAGGGCCCCACCGCGGGACGAAACGACGATACATTCGTATGTCACGTTTCGATCACGCGAAGACGAAAAGGCATCGGCTACTCGGAAGGCTTCTAACGGCCCAGCGAGATCGAGTAGCGAGACCCCTTTGTAGACTGCGAAAACGATACGGCGATTTTTTGGCAGCATAGGCATCTGGCAGAAAATCTGGGATTTATGTCATTGAGGAAAGAGCACGGATGCGACATATTGTACTCGGAATGCTTACGGAAAGGCGAGTTTCGCACTTCGACCAATCCAATTTGTTTCGGCGATGCATCGTTCAAGATCTGGCAATCCGAAGACTTCGATTGAGCTCGGAGAGTTGCCGAACTGAGGGATACGAAGCCAACAGTTGTTCCAACCGCGCAATCGGTCCATGATAGGAGGTTTTCCCATGTCGCAGGGCCTCAGTCCAATTGTCTTTGTCGTCGACACGGACGCTTCGATCCGTGAATCCTTGAAACGCCTGATTCAAAACGCTGGTTGGCAAGCGGAGACGTTTGCTACCGCCTACGATTTCCTAGCACGGCCGCGAAGCGCCGCTCCCTGTTGCCTCATCGCTGATACAGCACTGCCGGGTCTCACCGGACTTGAACTTCAGCGTCAGATCGCTTTCGAGCGTTCGCCAATCCCGGTCATCTTTCTCTCCGGTCATTGCGATATTGAGACGACAGTCCGGGCCATGAAAGGCGGAGCGCTGGACTTCCTAACGAAGCCGATTAACGATGAACCCCTCCTGAACGCAATCCGTGAAGCCATTAGGCGCAGTGAAGCGGTATTACGCCGAGAGAATGATTTATGCCAACTGCGAGCCATCTACAGGTCTCTCACTCCACGTGAACGTGAAGTGCTGACATTGATAGCTTCCGGATTGCCTAATAAACAGGTTGGCGGAGAACTCGGCATCACTGAGATCACCGTTAAGATGCACCGCGGCAATGTAATGCGAAAGATGAAAGCGGATTCGTTTGCTCAGTTGGTGCATATGGCCTCGAGACTTCGTGTGACCCGGCCCCTGGCACCAACCGCATTGTCAGCCTGACGTCTACCCGATAAGGCCTGAACGCGAACTGTGAAGCCGGCGCTGTCCAGCAGCAGTAAGGTGCAAATGACCAAGCCCGACGGCATATCCACACGAAAGTATAGATCCATACTTTAGTGCAGTAGAACAGCTGCCACAAGTCGGTTCTAATCACCTCTGGACGGGGAGCCCGACCGGGACAGTCGAGAAGACTACGTCGACTCACGTGATGCACAACAAGCGTGAAGACGCTCACGATTCGAAAAGGAGCAGCCATATGAAATGGATCTCTTGCTTACTGGTTGCATGTGCAATAGGCACTGGCGTTATCGCCAAGTCGATCCCCGCCGCTGAAAACACCGATGAAGAGGCCGCTCCAATTTACGGAGTCAAAATCCCCGTCGGGTACCGCGATTGGAAAATGATCGCAGTCAAACAGCTTCACACTCCAGACAAGGGCGATCAGTTACGTGCTCAACTAGGCAACGATATCGCTGTCAAGGCTATTAAGGCAGGAACACTCCCGTACCCAGACGGCAGCATCATCGTCGCGCTCCATTGGACTCGTGTTCTATCGGAAGCCGACACCCAAGTCATTGACGGCGCATTCCCGGGCGATCAATCTTTCATTGCTGGATCGCGCCTGAATATGCAGATCATGGTTAAGGACTCAAAGAAATATGCCTCGACAGGCGGCTGGGGATTTGCTGACTTCACGAACAGAAAGCCGGGCAACAAGGCGTTGCACGAGACTTGCTTTGCATGTCACATGCCTGCAAAAGACCGGGATTTTGTATTCACTCATTACGCACCTTGATGCAAGAGAACCAAATCGCGGGAACGATTGAAAAAGTCTGCCCGGTTTGACTCTTTCCGTCCGTATTCAATAACGCCCGCCATGACCTAGCGCGCTCAAATCGGAGGAGGAAGAATGACCGCCCTGAAGGATGATGTAAACATCAACGATGCATCCCAAGACGTGACGGCTACGCACATCGATACAAAACTCGAGGTAATCGCCATCCCCGTATCGGACGTTGACAAGGCGAAGGAGTTCTACTTGGGGCTCGGCTGGCGCCTTGACGCAGATTTTGATAACGGAAAAGACTTCCGTGTGGTCCAGTTCACGCCGCCTGGCTCGGGATGCTCCGTTGTCTTCGGCAATAACGTCACAAGGACGATACCAGGCTCTGCCAACGGTTTGCTGGTCGTGTCCGACATTGAAGCTGCACGCGCTGATCTGGCCACGCGTGGCATTAATGCAAGCGAGGTATTTCATTGTGCAGCGGGATTCGGCTGCCGTTTTCCCGGTCGTACAGGCAGAGCTAACGGGCCTCATCCTGAGCGACTCAGCTACGGTTCTTACTTATCTTTCAGCGATCCGGATGGAAATAGCTGGGACATCCAGGAGGTGACTACTCGCCGCCCTGGACGCGTTGCCGGCGATACGTCGTACGCGTCGGTGTACGATCTATCCCAAGCTCTGCGACGTGCAGCTGCGGCACATGGACAGCACGAAAGGCGAACGGGGCAACCGGATCGGAATTGGGCAGATTGGTACGCAGAATACTTGGTTCGGGAGCAGACGGGCGTAGCCCTGCCGGAATAGCCAATACAATTGGCGCGGACTGAGCGGACGTCGTTCGAAGGTATCCGTGATTCAACTCGCGTGTTTGTCCGCAAGCAGCGAGTGCGCGCAGACAATTCCGGGTTTCGGCGCGCGGCCAACCAATAGTGTGTTCTGTCAATCTTTAACTACGACTGCAAGACGTGCGACACGCGGTTCTTGGTTCGCACTCGGATGCATCGCGGTCGAGCCTGCTGGTTGCTTCAGTACAACAAGGCTTTGTCACATCCCACTTCAAGCAGCCGGCACGCCAGCTTTGCAGATGCTCTTAGTGTTACCTGATGCCAATCGGGACTGGCATGTTCGGGTGTCCGACCCATCGACGCAACTTCGTCAAGCCACAATTCTGTTAGAAACCTTGTCAACTCGGCGCCGATCAGGCTACTCACGGCATGAATGAATGCATTCAGCTCCTGTTCCGCAGGCGAGAACGATCGGGAAGTTACATGGTCCCGGCTAGGTTCTTCACCGTCGTCCGCTCTCGATTGCACTCTATCCATATTTGCTCTCGTTTCCACCGGCTGGCTTCTCACGCAGTTATCGGTTGGTTCCAGTCCTACGTGAGAACATCCGGCCTTCGTTCGGCAGCCGATTAGCTATGCGCCGCCGGGCACGATAGAGTCTGGCCTTGACGGTTGCAAGCGAGACATCGAGTGCACCTGCAATCTCCTTCAACGAACACTCTTGACTCATCTGGATCTGCAAGACCGTGCGAAGGGACGGCTTAAGTTCGGCTATGGCGCGCGAAGTGCGGCGACGTCTTTCATCGAGAAGGCAGGATTCTTCTGGATTTGGGCTGGTATCCCGGACATGAAGTTCCGGCATCTCATCTCCGACTAACGTCATAGACTCGAAGTTAACCTCATGCCGAATGTGGCGCTTACGGAGAGCCATTAGAGAAGTGTTGATCGCGATCCGGGTCAACCAGGTGAGGAGTTGTGATCTGCCTTCGAATGATGCGAGAGCCAAATACGCTCGCATCAACGTCTCCTGCAGGATGTCTTCAGCGTCCTCATGATTTTTCGTTATGGAAAAGATCATCTTGTATAGGCGTTGTGCGTAGAGACGGTGCAGCTCTGCAAATGCCGCCTCCGATCCCGCGCGCGCCGCCATCACGAGTCCTAAGTCGCTTTGGCAGGTCGAATATCCTTCAATGTACCTCAAAGACGAGTCTTTCGAATGCATAGCTGATGACCTCGAACTCGAAATTAGTGCTGCTAGGTTGAGACATTGGCCAATAAGGCGAGACCGTCTCTCATCAGGCTGCGCGTTGCCTTCCCGAAGTCAATCGAAAGGCTCCGACACGTGATGCTCCGACTGGAACTCGCAATCCGCGATTACCCACTTCAATCAAACTGAACTGGACAGTTGCAATTAGGCCAGAGATGTGAAGGGAACACTACCCAACGAAGGTGTGTGTCAAGACCTTCGTATAGTGAACGGGCGTAAGCGGCCTTGCGAGGCCTCCACCTAGGTATAGGAACAGACCTTTGTCTAGTAGCGACGCGGGCCGCGCCTGCGAGAACATTCCTCATTCAGAATTTCGCATCATCGCATTCAGGCCGCGAACAACCACTCAAAATGAAGGCGACCAATTGCTTTTCGAACTGGAGGCGCATGGCCACAGAGGCTTCCAAATGCTGATGTCCACGATGGATCGAGCTTCGGGCAAGAGCCACAATGAGTAGGCAGTTCACGGTTATGAGCGATGCCAGCAGAATGATCGACAGGGAGAGAGATCATGGCTAGATTCGACTACGACGTGATCATCATCGGTTCGGGATTCGGCGGAAGCGTTGCCGCGCTCCGCGCCGCGGAGAAGGGCTACAGAGTTGGCGTGATGGAAGCCGGCAGACGTTGGAATGACGAAGACATTCCAAAGACGCAGTGGGACCTGCCAAGTTTTTTGTGGCTCCCTGCGGCAGAGCTATATGGGATCCAAAGGATGGAATACCTGGACGATGTGCTCATCCTTTCTGGCGCGGGCGTGGGTGGCGGCTCGCACGTGTATGGCAACACGCTCTATGTCCCTCCGAAGAGATTCTTTGACGCTCCAGGATGGGCAGGGATTACCGATTGGGCTGACGAAGTGGCGCCGTGTATCGATCAGGCTACCCGAATGCTTGGCGTCGTTCGCTATCCTTACATGCCGTCTGACGTGGATCGAGCCCTGCAGCAGGTGGCGATCGAAATTGGAAGAGGCGAGACGTTCAACAAGGCCCCAGTGGGCGTCTACTTCGGCAGCCCAGGCGTCGAGGCCGACGATCCTTACTTCGGCGGAGTCGGGCCACGACGTACAGGCTGCATTTCGTGTGGCAACTGCTGCATCGGATGCGGACAAAACGCCAAAAACAAGCTGACGACGAACTACCTTTTCCTAGCCGAGAAGCTCGGCGCGGAGATACTCCAGCTGCACGAGGTGTACGACCTCACTCCGCTCGACGGAGGCGGGTTCGGGGTACATGCTCGCCATCCCGGCTGGGCGCAGAGAGCGGCAGGCCTCCAGCGTCGCACATATACAGCGGAACAAGTGATTGTCGCCGCACACGCATACGGATCCTCTAAGCTCCTGCTTCACATGCAACACAAAGGCCGATTATCGGGACTCTCCAGTCAGGTTGGACAACGGGCGCGCACGAACTCCGAACAGCTTCTCTATGTTACGCGGACCCATGGTGAATGGAAGCGGCATCCGGAGAGAGTCCACATCACTCCTGGATCGGTCGCGATCACGTCCGGTGTCTGGCCCGACGCAGTGACGAGCATCGAGCCCACGTATTGGGGAGTCGGAAGCAACGTCTTTGCATTACTTGGAACCTACCACCAGCATGGTGAGCAGAGGCATCCGTTCGAGTTGTGGCTTAAGGAACTTCTCGAAAATCCGACCGAGGTACTCAGCTTTGACGACCCTCGCCACTGGTCAGAACGATCTTTTGTCGCGCTGTGCATGCAGACGACTGACACATCGCTCGAACTGTACTGGGAAGACGGCATGCTGCGGAGCCGACAAGGCTCCGGCACACCTCCATCGGTTCACATCCCAGTAGTCGAGGATTTCGTCGACCGAGTGGCAAGGAAGCTTGATAGCCGCGAGGGGGCGTTGTTGACGGAAGTCATCAATCGTAATGCTTCCGCCCATTTCGTTGGCGGGATCCCCATCGCTGACAGTGCGGGAAGCGGGGCCGTTGATCCTTATCAACGTGCGTTTGGTCAGCCGGGCCTTCACGTAATGGACGGGAGCGTAATGCCCGCCAACCCGGGAGTGAACCCGTCGCTCATGATCACAGCCTTGGCCGAGCGCGCAATGTCACTCTGGCCCAACAAGGGGGATGCGGACCCGCGGCCACCTTTGGGCTCCGGCTATGAACGCGTCAACCCAGTCATGCCGCGCCGTCCGATCGTGCCCATAGGTGCACCGGGCGAGTTGCGACTCGACGCGAAGAAGTCCGACATCATTCCGGAATACCCCTACTGAACTCAACTTGAGTAAAGGAGAAGCCAATGACCGAGCTTGCTCTTGATACCTTCCGAACTGTCGGGCCCGGTGACGCAATCCCTAACGATTTCGTCGTCCCCTATTATCTGCATGACCGCAAACGAAGGATCGCGATTGCACGGGTCGATGAGCGCCTCTACGCATTCGATGACCTGTGCAACTGCACCCGCGAGTCATGCCCGCTCTCAGGAGGATTGCTCGTTGGTATGACCATCATGTGCCAATGCCACGGTTCACGATTCGACATCGGCACGGGTGACGTTGTGAATGGCCCAGCGACTGAAGCACTCAACGTCTACGAAGTGTATGAGGTCGAAGGCAATATTCAACTTCGAGCCTGACACACTGCCACCGTGTGGTGCTCGCCGTCCGACTGTGACTGGCTAATCGCATGGAATTCGCGCTTCCAAATTCGGGGAAAGGATCCCGAGCTAGAGAGCGCCCGCTTTAACCCGGCCAGAAGTTGAAGTAATGCCAACCTCTACCTAAGTGTGGCTACATACCTTGGTTTACTAGCGCGATAGCCGCACTCAGGACAACATATCTTCATTGAGTTTCTTGCAGCCGCAAGAGTCGGCTGCGACCAAATCCTAAAAATGGAGGCTCCAAATGGGTCACAGAGCGAAGGACATCATAGTCGTAGGAAGCACCAAAGCAGTCCGAGTCAGATACACGCCGCTAGCCACGGCGATCAGAGCTATCATCATCGTTGGCGCAATCCCGCTTCAAGCGATTTTGGCACCAGCACAGACTGCCAAGGACGTCAAAGGCGCGACACCGCTGGTTGCGATTCAAAATGAGCCGCCGGTAAAACTGATTGTCGACCCGCCCATTCCCGAACAACTCGCCCTGGGACGGGTATTCATTCAATACAGAGCCGAGAACCTGCGCATTTTGCCTGTGTATGGCAAAGCTGCGCTCGACGTATCTCCCCGCGTTGGCCATCTGCACTATTACGTGGATGACCAGTCGTGGCCCATTGTCGACAGCAGCGGGGAGACGGTAGTCCTTGTCGGCCTGCCGCCTGGTCCTCACAAAGTGCGGTTTGAATTAGCGGACGCGATACATAGACCCATTCCAGGAGCCTCGACAGTCCTGGAGTTCACCGTACCCGATACTCACGGCTCGCACCACTAGGATGTACCCGCCTTTTGTTCTCGTCCACGGAAAGGGAGATTGGAAATGAATGTTGTCAAAGCGAGTGCGGTTCAATTGAGCCCGGTCCTTTACAGCCGCGAGGGGACAGTTGAAAAGGTCGTGAGAAAGATTCATGAGCTTTGTCAAAAGGGAGTCCAGTTTGCGACGTTCCCGGAGACTGTGGTGCCCTACTATCCGTACTTCTCAATCGTGCAGTCTGGATATGCCATTCTTCGGGGTAACGAGTTCCTGAAATTACTCGACCAGTCTGTGTCGTTACCATCTCCCGCCACCGAAGCCATTGGCGAAGCCTGCAGACAGGCGGGTGTCGTCGTCTCCATCGGCGTTAATGAGCGCGACGGAGGAACCCTATACAACACGCAGCTTCTCTTTGATGCCGATGGCAAGTTGATTCAAAGACGACGGAAGATCACACCCACCCATTATGAGCGCATGATTTGGGGGCAAGGTGATGGGTCAGGTCTCTGCGCTGTTGACAGCAAGGTCGCGCGCATCGGTCAACTGGCCTGTTTCGAGCACTACAACCCTCTCGCACGGTACGCGATGATGGCCGATGGCGAGCAGATCCATTCCGCGATGTTTCCTGGCTCCATGTTCGGTGAGCCGTTTGCACAAAAAATGGAGATCAATGTTAGGCAACATGCGATGGAATCGGGATGCTTTGTTGTCTGCTCGACGGCCTGGTTGGATGCGGAGCAGCAGGCTCAGATAATCGCGGACACCGGATGCGACATCGGTCCGATCTCTGGCGGCTGCTTCACCACAATCGTCGCACCCGATGGAAGCCTGCTCGGTGAGCCCATTCGTTCCGGCGAAGGCGAGGTCATCGCCGATCTCGATTTCTCGCTGATCGACAGGCGTAAGCATGTGGTAGACACGCGTGGTCATTACAGCCGGCCCGAACTATTGAGCCTGCTGATTGACCGGACTCCGACCGCGCACGTTCATGAACTCCACGCGCGCCCCTGTACTGGCCCTGAGCGCATCTCGGAGGAGACTCTTACCGAGGTTGCCTGATCCAGCTTTTGGTGGACTAAGCGAATACGATAGCGGTCCAATTCTGAGGATTCATCCTCATCTGGTCGGGCCGTTCTGTTTTGCATAAGCATTTGCCCATCGGGATGGGAGTATCTACGACCACTTTTCGTAGCAAGGAGCAACACCATGGGATCCGCAGTAAATCATCCCGCGAGAATGACCATCCCGCCGTTGGCGGTCCTCGGATTTGCACTGGCATTCGCCATTGCTGCGAACGGCCAGGCACCTGAAGGTGCCGGCGCCTCGGCAGGCTTTGGGTCGGTGAACACGCCGCGACCGATCAACCCAGCTTCCGACACCACAAATCCCAGCGCACGAGCGACACAGAACCTCAATCCTTATCTGGGCAGCACCCCGCACGGCGAAGCGACAAAGGAAGAACTGCATCTCAGCCTGGAGGATGTTATTGCACGTGGGCTCCAGTACAACCTGGGTCTGATCGACAATCAGCAAGCGAGTGCCGATGCGCGCGCCCAGCGGCAACACGCTCTCTCTGTTCTTCTTCCCGAGATCTCGGCTCGCGCCGAACAGACGTATCAGCAATTCAGCCTTAAATCGATTAATTTAGCATTTCCACCGCAAACAGGAATTCAGCTTCCGCCAACCTCTGGGCAGTTCGGATACTCCGAGGCGCGCATCATCGCGCAATCCCCGGTCCTGAACATGACGCTCCTCGACAGTTATCGGCAACAAAAGCAAATGGAAACCGCGTCGGTTTATAGCGCCAAGGACGCACGAGATGTTGTTGTATTCGTTGTTGGAGTTGCGTACTTCCAGGTAGTCGCGAGCGAGGCAAGGCTCGAAACGGCGAATGCGGCTCTGGCATCCATGCGGGAACTCAACACACAGGTTGCCGATCAATTTAAATCGGAGGTCTCCCCGGAAATCGATGCACTCCGTGCCGACGTTGAGCTTCATACCACGGAGCAGCGCGTCACTGACGCTCAAAACGAACTCGAGAAGGATAAGCTGACCCTAGATCGCATTACCGGCATTCCGCTTGATCAGGCATGGGCTCCCGCGGGTGCCTACGGCTACGTCGCAATCCCAAACGATTCCACCAACAACTCGGAAATGGCGGCGAGCCGCTCCGATGTTACCAGCGCAAAGGCCAGCTTTACCGCGGCGCAATTCCGGGCTCGGGCAGCTCGCGCAGAACGACTGCCTGTAATTTCATTCAATGCGAGCTACGGCGGCGGCGGCGCCAATCCGGGCAACTATAACCGCGTCGATGAGGTGAGCGGTTCCGTCTCTATTCCTCTTTTCACCAGTGGCCGGATTCGCTCCGATATCCATGCAGCAGAAAGCGAGCTTGTTCAGCGTCGCGCGGAACTGGCCGATATCGAGGGCCGCGCCGATTACGACGTACGCACTGCTCGGCTCGATGCACAAGCCTCCGAATCGGGTGTGAAGGTCGCGGAGGAGAACCGGACCCTTGCGCAGCGCGCACTTGCCCAATCGCAGGACCGCTACAAAAACGGTGTCACCAACTACCTCGAAGTGCTCGAAGCTCAGGAGGCGTTGGTAGCCGCGAATGAGAACTATATTGCGAGCCTCTTCTCTTTCAACGTAGCCAAGATATCCCTTGCTCGTGCGCTCGGATCGGCCGAGTCGCGCATCACGGAATTCTTTAGCACGGCCCAGCCGGCCCATTGATTTCATTCAGCACAGGAGCAGCGTATGGCGACAACAGCGAACACAAGTCCCGTGAAGGGTCCGGAACTTATCGGTGAAACAGATCATGCCAACCCCAAGCGCTGGAGTGTCAAACGAATCGTCCTTGGAGCCGTGGTCCTCGTTGCCTTAGCAACGGGCCTGTCATGGTGGCTTTATGTGCGTCAGTTTGAGACTACAGACGACGCGCAGGTGGACGGCCACTTCGCACAGCTCAGCGCAAGAGTAACCGGAACGGTTCTTTACGTGAACCCGCTGGTTGAAAACGACCGGTTCGTAAGTGCAGGAACGGAACTCGTGCGGCTTGACCCCCGCGATTATCAAGCCGATCTCGATCACGCCCACGCAACCCTCGATACAAGGCAGGCCGAATATGACGCGGCTTCCTTTCAGGTGCCCATCACCCAAGCGGCAGCCAATAGCCGGCTGCACGTCGCTGAGGAAGAAGAAAAGGCCGCGGTCGAGACCGTCGCCGAAGCCGAAGCTTCGTTGGAGGCGGCGCGTAAACGCGTAGAGCAGGACACAAACATTGCGGCGCATGCCGAGCGTGATCGGCTCCGCTATGCGGCTCTCGTCGAAAAGCATGAAATCTCACAATCGTTCTACGATGCGCGAGAGACCGAAGCGCGTACTGCAGCAGATGTGCTCTCAGCCGATCAGGCGGCAGAAGCCGCAGCAGCACGCAGAGTTGCGGAATCGGAACGTACCGTCGCGCAGCGCCAGGCCGAGATTGATGCCGCGCAAACTGCTCCACAACAGATATCTGACGCGCGTGCCAAAGCGGACTCAGCCAACGGAGCCCTCGAACAGGCGCGCGCCGATCTCCACACTTCAGAACTCAATTTGAGCTACACGACGATCTTCGCTCCCGTCAGCGGTGTCATTGGACACAAAACCGTCGAAATTGGGAATCGCATCCAGCCCGGTCAATCATTGCTCACAATTGTTCCCATTGACGACATTTGGATCACTGCAAACTTCAAAGAGACCCAGCTCCGCCGCATGCGCCCGGGTGAATCCGTGACGATTCACGTCGATAGTCTTGGTCGCAGCTATCGCGGCAGCATCGAAGATATGGCCGGGGCCTCCGGACCTCTCTTCAGCCTTTTTCCTCCCGAAAACGCGAGCGGGAACTACGTCAAAATCGTCCAGCGCTTTCCAATCCGAATTCACATCGATCCTGGACAGGACCCAGAACATCAACTTCGGCCGGGCATGTCCGTAGAAGCCAAGGTGCGCATTCGCTAACCCGGAAGGAACTGACCAGGACCCTTTATGAGCACTACACAAGAAATCTCGGTGTCTTCAGTGAGCCCTCGGGCGCTCGCTCGTACCGTGAATCCGTGGTTCATCGCGGGGACCGTCACAATTGCTGCCTTCATGGAATTGCTCGACACCTCTATCGCTAATGTTGCGCTGCCGTATATCGGAGGCGGACTGGGACGCAGTTACGATGAGGTGACGTGGATTCTGACGACTTACCTCGTTGCCAACGCGGTCGTATTGCCAATGACCGCGTGGTTTAGTCGTCTGATTGGGCGTAAGAATTATTACCTGATCTGCGTTCTGCTGTTCACGATTTCATCTCTGTTCTGCGGGCTAGCCCCGTCGCTTGGCTTCATGCTTCTTTTCCGCGTACTGCAAGGAGTAGGCGGCGGTGGTTTGGCGCCGGTTGCACAGGCCATTCTTGTGGACACTTTTCCACCTGCAAAACGGGCTGCCGCATTCGCGGTTTACACGATCGTGATCGTTACGGCACCTGCCATAGGCCCCGTGCTCGGCGGATGGATCACCGACAACTACAACTGGCGCTGGATATTCTTCATCAATGTGCCGATCGGCCTGCTTTCGATGTGGCTCTCGAACCGGCTCATTCGCGATCCAGAGGCCTTCACCAAGGAGCGAACGCAAGCGAAGGCGGAAGGAAGAATGTCGATTGACGGCGTGGGCATTGTGCTCATCACGTTGGCTTCCGCAGCGCTCGAGATATCTCTCGACCGAGGTCAGATTGACGACTGGTTTGGCAGCCGAGTCATCACGGCCATGATTGTCATTGCCGTACTCGGCTGGGTATCAACCGTCTTTTGGGAGCTCAGAAACCCGAATCCGATCATCGACTTTACCCTGCTGCGCCACCGCAACTTCGCGATTGCCAGCGTCTTGTTTTTCTTGTTTGGTATTAGCCTCTTTGGAACGACTACGCTTATTCCGCAAATCCTTCAATCTCTCTATGGCTATCGAGCCATTGACGCTGGCCTTGTGCTCGCACCCGGAGGAATAGTAATCACTGTCCTCGCCCCGATCTCTGCGCAACTCCTCCAGCGGAAGCTAATTTCCGCGAAAGCTCTGGTTCTGCTGAGCTTTTGCGTGGTCACGATCGCCATGTTTATGTATAGCGACAAGACTCTTGATGTCGATAGCAGCAGTTATGCATGGAATCGTGCCCTGCAGGGATTCGGATATGGCCTGTTCCTCGTCCCGGTGAACTTAATTGCGTACTCTCAGTTGCGGTCTGATGAAAACAACAAAGCCTCCAGCCTTACCAACCTTTTTCGAAACTGGGGCGGGAGTTTCGGGATCGCGTACATCACCATCGCGAGCGACCGTCGGATCGATCTACACCAGTCGGTATTGGGATCCAATCTCGATTCTGCTTCGCAAGCGCTGCTGCAGGGAGCCCATTCGCTCGCTAATCAGCTCTTGCACTACGGTCTCTCCAGCGCGGATGCCGGCCCCGCCTCATTAGGCATTGTCTATCAGCAGTTAATTCGTCAGAGTTTGTTTTTGGCTTTTATGGATTGTTTCCGGGTGATCGGCTGGTTGAATGTGTTGGCGATTCCTCTGGTTCTTGTGATTGGCAAATTCAGACCGCCAGGAGAAACTCCAGCGGGACACTAGATCGGGATAGAAGGCCCTTGTCTCGAACACGCTAGACTTTCCGGAATTCTCAAGAAGAGGAATCAAAACCATGAGTGAGACGGTAATCGACCATGTTCTGTCGCGATTGCGCGACCTTGGTATCAAGGACGTTTTCGGCGTCGCCGGAGACTTTGCATTTCCGATTGACGATGCGGTTTCAAACAGCAGGGAAATGCGCTGGATTGGCAGCTGCAATGAGCTCAATGCCGCTTATTCCGCAGATGGGTATGCACGCATCCACGGTGTCGCTGCGCTCTGCACGACCTACGGTGTAGGTGAACTGAGCGCAATGAATGGGATTGCCGGCGCTTACGCAGAGCACCTGCCGATCTTCCACCTCGTGGGCATGCCAGCCAGCCGCACACAAGAGGCTCGCAGACTTGTGCATCACACATTGGGAAATGGCGAGTTCGACCTGTTCTACAACATGGCGGAGCCCATCGTTTGCGCGCGAACGATTATGACGCCGGAAAACTGCGAAGCGGAAACTGAGCGCCTGATCGCAGCTGCCCTTTACCATCGCAGGCCGGTTTATATGGCATTTCCCACCGACTATGCAACATGCCCTGTTATCGGTAAAAGCGAACCCCTAGCGGAACCGGGTTCGAATCCAGCCTCGCTTGATGCAGCGATTCATGCGGTGCTGAATGCCATTGGCCACGCCAGGACTGCATGCATAATTCCGGGTCTTCTCGTGTCTCGTCTGGGCTTGAATGAGGAGGTCGCGAAGTTCGTCGAACAATCGAATCTCCCTTTCGCCACCATGTTCGCAGACAAGAGTATCCTCGATGAAACGCTTCCGCAATACATCGGGATGTATGACGGTAAATTGATGAATGAGGCGGTTCGTGCGTTCGTCGAGGGGTGCGACCTCGTTCTTGGCATCGGAGCGGCATGGACTGACTTCAACTCCGGATCGTTCACTGCACAAGTCGATCGATCCAAGAGCATCAATATCCAGCATCATGGTGTTCGAGTGGGCCATACGTTTTTCGACCACGTCGAGATGAGGGATGTATTGGCCTCTCTTTCGGCCAAGGCTTCACCCAGGAGCTTCCAGGTTGGCAGAGCTCGGGGCCTCGGAGAACCAGTCGGTGCACCGTCTGACAGAATAACGGCTGAGTATTTGTATCCTCGATGGCAGCAGATGCTGAAGGAAGGAGACATCGTCTTCGCCGAAACGGGGACGAGTTCGATGGGCATGGCCTTTGCCGACTTGCCCAGGGGGTCAACCTTCCACAACCAGACGCTTTGGGGATCCATTGGGTGGGCAACGCCTGCAGCGTTCGGCGCAGCAATCGCGGCGCCTGGCCGCCGCGTCATTCTGATCACCGGTGAGGGCTCGCATCAATTAACAGTTCAGGAAGTCGGTCAGTTCCACCGCTTTGGACTAAAGCCGATCATTTTCGTCCTCAACAACGACGGCTATTTGATTGAACGATTGCTCTGTGGGAATCCTGAGAGTTACTACAACGACCTTGCACAATGGAACTACGACAAGCTACCTGCGGCTCTCGGTTGTGATGGCTGGCTGACGGCACGAGTCACCACATGCGGGGAACTCAACGATCTCATCACGCAAGCGGAAACTGCCGAATCTGGTGTGTATATCGAGGTCATCACCGATCGTTACGCGGCGTCGCAGCTGTCGCACAAACTGCACGACTCGCGGGAAACTCTCTACGCATGAGGGACGCAACGGCACATCGGTTTCATGAAGGGGTCGGACTATGAAGATCAGAGCTATGTTTGCCTGTGGGGCGATCGCGGGGTCAATCACGATCCTTTTGCTCGTAACCATATCGGCTGCAAATGACGGCTGGGCTCCTTCGACCGTCTTGGCAAAAAACCAGGACACTTCATTGTCAGCGTCGAAGAGCCATGACAAGTACAGCGTGAGAGTGCCAGGCGGTCTTTCGTTTTCCGAGTTCAAGGGATTCGAAGATTGGTCGGTAATTGCGGTCAGTCAGAACGGACCAAATATCTCTCCGATTCTCGGAAATCCGACCATCATAGAAGCCTTTAAGGCGGGAATTCCCGGCAATGGCAAGCCTTTTCCTGATGGGTCGAAGATGGCAAAAGTGCATTGGATAGCGACGAAAGACGAGACGGAAACCGGCGGACCACTTGTGCCAGGTGGCCTGCGTGACATTGAGTTCATGATGAAGGACGGCAAGAGATTCCCGGATAGCCACGGGTGGGGCTATGGCGATTTTCACTTCGAGGCGTCATCAAACACCTGGCGACCTGGAGATCTTCAGGACAAACCGCCGCAGGCAAACGACGCGAAATGCGGAGCGGCCTGCCATGAGTCTGTGGCCGATCGGAACTATGTCTTCACGCGCTATGGACCACGTTGATGCCAATTGGAAGGCCGATTCGGTTGGTTATCGCGGCAACCGGCCGCGTGAGTGAGCGTTAGATACCGTTATGACGAATGCGAATCCGTTTACAAGCATCGGTGAATATTTGCGTGAACGCTTGATGCCGGCAGACGGCGTGATTCCGCACATTTCCGGAATCGACATATTCGGCGACTCAATTCCTGCTGGAACGGTCGGAGGTGATCTTTGCGAGTACATCAATTTTCAAATGCGCTACGATATCGACGCACGCATTCAGCGCGCTCAGCGCCTCGGCGTTCTGTCTCAATGAACGTGAGAAGCAGCCTGTTCAATTACGGCCGCAACGTCTTGGGGCCGTGACGCGTATACGGCGTGGCTGGCGCCTGCAATTTCAACCATGTGGCTATTGGCCCGCTTCGCATACCAGCGTTCTAGCTCTGGGCTGATGGTTCTGTCTGATCCGGCCACCAACATCCAGCTGGGTTTGTTCCTCCAGGCGGCCGAAGTGATAACAGCTTTGAAGTTGTCTGCATAGTTGTAGACCTGCGATCGTGCCATGAACGCAGCCCTATCCGCCGGAAGGTCAGCAGCGAAATACTCATGAAATTGTGCTGGATCAAGATAGGTGAATCCGTCCGGCGTTTTCTTGATCGCACCGGATTTGCTCAGATCGCTTGGGAATCGTTTGCCATCGTCGGCTTCGTCTTCGCCCGCGTCAGGCATATGCGCCGCGATGTATACCAGTCCGAGGACCTTTGGGTCATTTCCGGCCTCAGTGACGACGGCTCCGCCGTAGCTGTGGCCGACGAGAATGCAGGGACCATGCTGCTGGTCGATGACTCGCCTCGTTGCCTGGACGTCGTTCCCAAAGGAGGTTTCAGGCTCCTGCACCATGCTGACGTTGTAGCCATCTTTTGTCAGAATGTCGTAGACGCCCTTCCAGCCCGATCCATCGGCCCAGGCGCCATGAACTAATACGATGTTGTGCACATGATGGTCGTTTCTCTGCGCAGCCAGTCCGTCTTGGCATGCGACTGGCAGTGCGACACAAAGAATGATGTACACCATCGCGCGTGTTTGAGAACATTTTGAGAAAGCGTTCATTGTCGTCTCATCTTCGAATTGCATCTTGCACCAAATTGACTTCCGCCGAACTCTCCTTCTATGCCATAAGCAGGCCGAGCCGATTCACGGCAGACGAACTTGACCGATCAATGCTCGTGTCCAAGAGCGACAGCGGGGGCAGATCAAAGAGTCTGCACACCGTCGCAATTCTTTCTGAATCTCCGTGCTTAGCGGCTTCATTTAGTGTGCGGATCACTGGTTGCAGGAGCTTGTCCGCAATTCCATGCAGGACGATTTGGACTGCCTCTTTCTGTTCTGGAGAAAGAGAACCGAGCTTGGACCGAAACCGCCGCATTTCTGCGCACGTGATAGCATCCATCGCTCCCTGTAACGCGCTGATCACAGGCGAAGGATCAATTGCCTTTTGCCGATGGGGATAGCGAATTGTCCCATGCACTACAATCATCTGGCTTGCCCCCTCCGCACCGGTTTTCAGGGTGGACTGGACGAAATAGCGGCGGCCCATTTTCCTGTTGCTATTCCTGGAGCCCCTCAGTGCTCGCAGATTTCGTAGCTCTCCGTCGTCGCCTTCGATGGAGCAACATGGGGAACGACGGACGCAACCAGATCCGCCGAGTCGAATATCCATACATCAAAATCCTCTACGTTCTCAACGGTCATCGGTTCAATAGATTCGTCGTGCATGTCCATCCTCCACAGCAGCTGAACTGGCTGGTCTGATCGGTCATGATCTCGCCATTTCAGAGTTCCTTGAGACGTCCTGCACTCCTGTACTAGCTCTTAAAGAACGAGATCTTCAGGACTGCCGTTGCTCTCTCGCTCCTTTCAATGCAACGCACATGCCAGACTGTCGAACCGGTTAAGTGGTTGATTTCTCAGCTGAAGAATTGCGCAGCGGTGGAAACTGGATGTGTCGAAGTCGAATATGTCGAACAGCATCGTCTCCGACGGACTAGAAGACGGGAATGACGCCGTTGTTGAAGCCCGGGACAAAGAATGACTGCTGACCCGCCGGCACCATGGCCACAACGTGATCACGCGTTCTGGAAAACGTTCAATTGGTTTGCTTGGGTAACCTATGGCGTCGCGAGCGAAGGGGCTTGGATTCCATTCAGGACAGCGTCGATGTTATCGAGTGCAACCATACCCATTTCGGTCCTGCTCTCAAGCGTCGCTGATCCGATATGTGGCAATAAGAATGTATTCTTGAGTCCGATATAGCCGGGGTTGAGCTTTGGCTCTCCTTCGTAAACATCGAGGCCTGCGGCAGCGATTCGACCCTCTTTGAGAGCATCGATCAAATCGTCATCCTTGATGAGACCACCCCGGGCTGTATTCACAACGATGGCTCCTCGGGGAAGCAGAGAAATGGTCTTTGCATTGAGGAAATGATGAGTTGCGGTCGTCTCAGGGGCATGCAGGCTCAGGAATTGACTGGACCGCAGCAACTCGACGGGATCGGAATGAAACTCCGCATCACCCGCGGTCTCTTCTGGTAGCTCGTGGGGGTTCGAGTAGTGGATCTTCATCCCAAAGGCGCGCGCGCGCTTTGCAACGGCCTGTCCGATACGGCCCATTCCAAAGATCCCCAGAGTCTTGCCAGTAATCTGCCAGCCCAACAGAGCACCTGCACGCGGTATTGTCCACTCCCGCTGTCTTACCAATTCCTGTGCTTCGAACGCGCGCCGGCTCGCTCCGAGAAGCAGCAACATCGCGATATCGGCAGTGGCGTCCGTGACTTCTCGCGGCGTATATCCAATCGCGATGTTCCGTTCCTCGGCTGCGTGCATGTCGATATGGTCGATGCCAACGGAATAGGTTGAGATCACTCTGACAGAAGGCGAAAGGCTCTGAAAGAACTCGGCGTCGAGCCTGTCGAATGGGGTGATTAATATCGCGTCGGCGCCTTTGGAGGCCTCCAGTA
>Ga0335074_10004488_pt1 | contig 19203 bp, 19 predicted proteins | sample Lox_Sample_23_FD_206715 | JGI IMG/M metagenome (GOLD analysis project Ga0335074, IMG submission 206715) | Soil microbial communities from Loxahatchee National Wildlife Refuge, Florida, United States - Lox_Sample_2.3 | ecosystem: Environmental > Terrestrial > Soil > Wetlands | place: USA... | reverse complement strand
CAGCAAGCCGCCCGGCGATCCCTCCCCGACCCGTGCCCGGCGCGAACGCGCAACGCGGTCATCCGACAGCCGAAAGGCCCGCAAAGGCGCTTCCAGTATCCGCCGTGACCGCGGCGCCCGCAATACGGCACCGGGGCCAAGCGCACAGTCGGTGACGGAGCCGGAGCGCGCCGACCGGGATGCCGGCGGCCTATTCCGCGCCGGTGCCGAAGTAGTAGAAAGTGTTACCCAGGTGGTGCTGCACAGTCACGGGATGCGGGCTGGACCACGCGTTGCAGGAAAGGATCAGAGTCTGGACGCACCACCGCTTTTCCATTCCGACTACGTACCGGCTATAGCGGAAGCCGTCATCGAGCCAGCCGCTGCCCCCTGCCTTGACTCTGACTGAACCAGCAACGCTCACCCCGGCGGAGTACGTGACATTGAAGCCGACGCTGGCCGAGATTTCCTTGATCGGGAAACCGATGTTCCCGCTAATGCTCTCGCTGACCGTCACGGTCTTCGTGCAGCTGTAGCTGAGCGTGCTGCGCTGCTTCGTGACGTACAGGCAGTGCACCCAGTCGCCGCTGAAGTCGCCCTCGAAGCGCTCGTAGCCAGCCCGGTATTCCCAGTGCCCGCTCGGGATCAGCCTCGGCGTCACGGGTCGCTGCGCATGCATCACATGTGCCATCGCCATGCCGCCGGGCGAGGCCAGGCTGAACGCCAGCAAGGCCGCACAGAAGATGGACGCCCTGCGAAGTTTCGTCATCGGGCTACCAGTACCTTTCGGCAGAAGGAGCGCTCACTGCTTACCGCGAGGCTAACCCACGCCCTCTGGGCCTTCAACCGTACGTGCGCCCGACGGCTCGTCCGCATTGTCCGATGCTGACATCGAAGCCCGGCCCGGCAAGGCGCTCCGCAGCTACGCCGCCTTCATGACAGCGGGAGGCGCACCCGGACGCAGTGCCAGATCGCCTACGCCGACGAACTGAACGGCTCCTGGCGATCTTCGAGCAATCCGGCGACGCGAGCGGAGGGAACTTCTACAACACACAGCCGATCCGGGTCGGCGGCTCGGCGTGCACGCCAGCGCTCCGGTGTTCGCCGGTACCCGGATCCGGGTCGCGACAGTGCAGCGGTACCTGGTGCAGGGGTACGGAACCCCGCCATCCTGGAGGCCTTCCTGGGCAGCGCCGCTCGTCCCCGCCGGCTCCTGGACCGCTGGGTTCGGCATCCATACCACCGTGCGATGACTTCGTGGCGGATGGCCTCGCGTAAGTTACAACTGGCGCTCAGCCGCAGCAAAGATCTCGGCCAAGACGGACTCGAGCTCAGTTGGATCAGGCTGCAAAATGGCGAGCATGGCGCCGAGTTGCACTCCCTCAGTCTGGTCGGCGACCGCGATGACCTCGGCGATCGTAGACGGAAGAGATGGGTCGTCACCGTCGTCATGCAGTTCGTCTACGAAGTCGAGCACCGTGCCGGATAGGTGGTGGCTCATGTCGGTCGCCGCGTAGATGAGCGCGCCGGCGAGCCGGTGGGCACGCTGGCCCGCGCGGTCACTGCCTAGCCGCCGTAGGAGGAAGGCAAGATTGTGGTGACTAATGGCGATGCGCTGCGGATCACGCGTGGACGCGGCGTAGCGCAGGCGAAGCGCCGCGCACTGCAGTTCTACGGCGGCTTGCCGGTGTCCTAGTGCGTCCTCCAGAGTGGCGCGGGTGGACAGCACCATCGCGAGCATGACCGTGTCAGCGTATTCCTCGAAGACTTGCTGGCAGTCAGCAAGCAGCAGCCGTGCTTCCGCTAGCCGCCCAAGCCGGATGAGCGGGTCCGCATCGTTGAATCGGTTGCTGGCCACTTCATGGGCGGGGGCACTGCGCCATCGCACGCTTTCCAGGGTGGCGGCATTGAACTGAAGGCACCGCTCCCAGTCCTCGCTCTCCATCGCCGCGGCCCTGCCGATGCTGAGGATGCTCTCGCGGACATTCCACGTGTTTACCGTCTCGCTGGCATCTCTGCGCGTGGACAACCCGTCCATGACCCTGCACAGGCCTTCGACCTCGGACAGCACACGCTCGTGCTCTCCCTTCATGACAAGGATCCGTAGCATGCGGGCGTGGTCGGCCAGTTGAGTCCACGATCCGAGCCCTGCCCGGCGGGAGTACTCCTCCTTCTGCTCGGCCACTCCCAGTGCCTCTCCCAGCCGCCCTCCGGCACGTAGCAGATTTATCAGGTCTCCAGCGGCATTGGACGCTGTTCGATAGTCATCTGCCTCGGCCGCTGTTGCCATAGCTTCACGCAGAAGGCGTTCGGCGCCCATCGCGTCTACGCTCATGAGCGCGCGGCCAAGTACCCCCGCGTCCCGTGGCGTACCGGTCGCGGAGGCGATCTGCCGCAATCCCGGCAGCACTGTCTGCACTAGCTCCGGAGACCTGTCTCTGCCGATGGATCGCTCGAGTACGAGCCTGGCAGCATCCCAGTCACCGCGGCGTAGCAGGTACGGGGCGGCTGCCAGGCTCGACCGTACGACAGTAGTGCTCCACTCTCCGCCCTCCCTGACACGTGCTTTCTCCGAAGCTGCCCCCCAGAACGCCGCGAGCTCGGCATCGACAGACTCCCGCACTCCAGCCCCCGCAGCGGCGGCGACGGCAGCGGCCACGCCAGGATGCACACGGAGCAAGGTCGGCTCGGTCGCCGGGACGGCCTCCTCTTGCACTTCCACCAGAGCCGCGAACGTCAGCGCGTCAAGCAACGGGCGCGGCTCAGGCGGGTTACCGGGGCCCGCTAGCCGTTGCCACAAGTTCCCCCAGATCGCCGTAATCACATCCGAGCGGCGGTCGGCGTCCTCAAGGAAGACGATAGATTCCGCCATCAGTCGCGTGTCCGGGGATAGTACGCTTAGTGCCGACCTCGTCCACTCACCGAGAGCCGACAGGAACTGGCCCGGTTCAAGGCTGGTCTCACCGTCACGAAAGAATGTTTCGAGGCCGCGACCGCCGACCGCTTCCCCGGCGGCTTGCTCTGCCGCAGCGAGTTGGTGGTCCAGCCGACTGCGGTCGGACGCCGCCGCGTCCGCTAGCTCCATCAGCTTTGGGTGGCCTTGGACCACACGCAGCACGCGGCGCAGTCGCTCGCGATCCGCCGCGATCGCCGGTACCCGAATTGATCGCATTGGACCATCGTCGTCGTCCTGCTCATCATCGGCATGCAACAGACTCCGCAAATGCGGTAGCTCACGGGCCAGCGCCGCTGACTCGTCAAGCGATAGCGCGTGCACCGCCAGCACTTCCGTGTCGGAGCGTGTTGCAGAGAACCCTGCCGGTGCAATCTGGGTGGCCATGATGAGCCGGGACTCGCCTCCGTGCCCGGTCAGCATGCCAGTTAGCATTTCCCAGCGCGGGTCCCGCCATATGCCATCAGGAGTCAGCAGCGTCTCTAGGTTGTCAAGGACAAGGAGCAGGCCGTTGTTCCTCATGACATGGCGGAGCCTAGGCAGGTAGGCGGACAGGGCCGCTTCGGTCCCTATGTGGGCGGCCATAGAGAACTGGTAATCGCCGAGCTGGACCTCCAGCGCCCGGGCCAAGTCGGCCAGTGCCCCGCCCCAGGCGTCAGCCTCTGCAGGTGCCTTCCAGAATGCCAGCGCCGCGAACGCGTCCTGGTGCCGGTGAGCAAGCTCCACCGCGCACGAGGTCTTGCCCGACCCCGTCATGCCGTACAGAAGCACGGCAGTCTTCGGGCTCTCCGGGGCCAGCACGGCACTGGCAATTGTCATGGCCCGCGCCCGGCCGACGAAGCGCTCTGGCTCGTCGGGGAAGAAGGACATCTTCTGCGCGCCAGGAGCGAACTGGGGCTGCCCGCGAGGAACATCGAGGGCAAGGGCCGCCGAGCGGGTACCGAAGACCCCCGGCGTCGCCAGCGACAGCGACCGCCGCACCATGCCTCCCCTCCCGCCGGCGGCCTCCGCCGCGGCCCGCGCCGCCGCTACATCGACCGTGTGCCGCCGCCCAAGCACGTGCTCGTAGAACGCGGCACCGAGCGCGATCGCGAACTCGTCCGTCACCGGGTATCGCATCGCGACGACGGCGCAGTCCAATTCCTGCACCAGCGCCCGTGCCACCCCGATCACCTCGGGGCCGTCAGCCAGTCCATAGTTTGGGTCGGCCGTCAAGGCGTCGGCCTGGCCGACACCCTCCGCCTGCTCTGCCAGCCCGACCAACCGCAAGGTCTCGGCAACCGTCTCGGCGGCTGACTCGCAAGCTGACACGACCGCCAGCTTCAGCCGGTGCTTTGTCGGTCTCAGCATCTCAATCAAGTTCGCCGTATCCAAGCGATCCGGCGAACCGTCGGCATGTTCGAGCACGAACACCCCACGGCCGCCGTGCCCCGCCAGGTGCAGCACGTCCCAGCCGTTCCCAGAGTCGGCGATCTCAGCCAACCGGTCCCGCGTCACCCCGTATTGGACGATCCTCAGCTCCACCGCAGCGCGCTCCCGCGCGGCGATCCGCCGGAACAGCCGCGCGAGCTCAAACCGCTCTCGCCGTAGCGCAAGCACACTCGTCCGGGTCGGTTGTGAGAAGACCGCCAGCACCCGCAGCGTTCCGCCCACCGGGTCCTTGCGCCGCACGCCGCCTGCAGCGATGTCATAGACGAAGGTCACGTCTCCCCGCGCCGCCAAGGGCCTGCCATTGGCGTGCGCCAACTCCAGCGGCCACATCAGCACCTGCTCGGCTGGCGCGGGCACCGACACGCGTACGGTTACCGGGGCCTCAGCCGCAATGGTAGCGCCGACCACCTCACCAAGCAGTTCCCGTCCGGCCCATGCCCCCGCGGCGGCCACTATCTTCACCTGATCGCTAGCGCGCCGATCTGGTACCGCTCGCCACCGGGCGTACTGATACAGATCCCTAAACGCCTCGACCTCCTCAGCGAGCGGGTCAAGGCTCACGAGGTGATCGGCGAGCGGCCTGCCAGTCTTCTCGTCGGAGAGCAGCCACCGCCACCGGTACGGTGAAGTGACATCCACCGCCTGCAGGACTAGCCCCACTCGAACCCTCTCGCTCTCAATTCAACGGCCAAAGCCGTCTTGCCTCCGCCGGCCATTCCGTGCAACAGGACCGCTGTCCGCCCGCTGCCAGGCGCGAGCGCAGCGGCTGCTTCTGCTATCACATCTAGCCACGGGGGCGCTTATCGCACGCAGCGCCGCGATGGACTCCACCGGCTGCCGCGATCGAACTGGCTGGCGCGGGGTAACAGTCTCCGCCCGCAGGGCAGTGTCATGCTCGGCCGTACAGTATGTCAGCACCGACGAGCTGGATGTCGTCGCGCTCCGCGGCCATGGCCTGAAGCTCGCTGGTGAACCCGGCCCCACTGAAGCACAGTAACCGCGTAGCCGAGGCGTCATAGCGACCGGAGGCCCGGAGCAGATCCCTGATGCGGACGAGACGGTCAGCATGGGCTCTGCCCATGACGGCACTCCACTTCGCCTCTCCGATCGCTATCAGGAGTGTTTTCCCATCGGCGACACCGATCACTGCCACATCGACCTCATGACTCGTCTGGTTCGCCGGGTCATATACGGTTCCGCTGCCGACCTTCGCCGACACTCCGCCGAGCACAGCATGGTCAGCGTAGTTGAGAGCCCATTCGCGGCACGTCTGCTCGAAATGCGGCCCGAGCATCCAGCTCGCGAATCGATGCTGACTGGCCTGCCAGACACGGTGCGCGGCACCGGGACGCTCGATCTGGTCCCAGACCGGCCGCATCATTGCGTGATAGAAAGTGACCGAATGATAAAGCGCACTGTCTCGCAGGTCAGGTTCTTCGGCGAGCAGTTAGCGGCCCTCACGGAACAGGGGCGTCTCCGGATTAAGGACCGTCCGCTCGACCCAGGCCATCGAAGTCGTCCGCGCTAGATGGGCTGTCGTTGCGTGCGAACTCGCGCCGGCAGGCCGACGTCCCGCCCACGATCGAGTGGACGCAGATGGCGAGTCGCGGATCACTGATGTTCCAGAAGTCTGCGGCGATCCGGTAATCCGGCGGGCGGATGACGAGTTCGAGGCCAGCAGCTGCAGGACAGGCCGGTGCTAGGACCAGAACTCATCCAGGGAGTAAAGGTCGGCGTGATGGGTCCAGGCCTCGGCGACCTTGCCGTCACGGACATGGAAGACGTGGACGACGTCGGCTTCCAGCTGCCGGCCGGCCCGTTCGGCGCGGGCCGTGGCGAGCGCGACGACATGGTCGTCATTGCCGATCACGTCGTGCAGTTCGAGCCGGTGCGTGCCTCCGGACAACTCTGCTGGCCGGCTGAGCATCTGCGCGACCAGCGCCGCTCCTTCGTGGTCTCCGGCCAGGGGGCTGCGGCCGGGGAAGTGCCAGCGGATGTCGGCAGTGAAGTACTGCCGTTGCAAGGCGCCAATGTCCCCGCGCCCGAACGCCGCGAAGGCTTCCCGCACCAGGTCCTCGCTGGGATGCGCCATGCTGTTCCTCCCGCAGGCCGACGTGCCACCCATCGTGTTAGCGCTCCCTGACGGCCGTCAAGCACGGCAGTGGCTAACGGCAAACGTATAGCGCGGGCCAGGGACAGGCGCAGTGCCTGCGTGGTGACAGTTGTATGGCTTCCGCATTGCGACACGACGGACGGTGCGGATTCGGCCGCTCGCCGTTCCACGGGGGTATCGACGTTACCGGCCGGTGGCCGCTCCAGAGTTTCCTGCAACTCGGTGCGCTCCCCAGCGCGGTATCTTGCGCCCGTCTTCATACGCGGCACGTGCCGTGGGACTGGGGAGTGTCTAGCCTGATCGACAGCACCGAACTCCCGGTCTCGGAGGTCATCACCGACGCGGTGCACATATCCCGCGAGATGGACATACCGCCGTCCGTCGATGTCCGCTAGCGTCCACTGCTGCTGTGACGGTTGTTACTCACTTGGTTACCCGGCATTCGCGAGTCTGCGCAAGGAGCCGACCACCTGGCCAAGATCGTCGGGCCTCACGAGTACGTCACGCGCCCTGGAGCCTTCGCTGGGTCCGACGATTCCCCGGCTTTGCAACAGGTCCATCAGCCAGCCGGCTTTCGCGAAACCCACCCGCAGCCTGCGTTGCAGCATTGAAGTTGACCCGAACTGGGTGGAGATCACCAGCTCTGCCGCCTGGACGAGTAGCTCCAGGTCATCGCCGATGCCGGGGCTGACCTCGCGGGAGTGCTCAGGCCTGGCTGCCATGCTTTCCCGGTAAGCGGGTCCGGTCTGCTTCTTGCAGTGCGCGACGATGTCCCGGATTTCCTTCTCTGATACGAACGCGCTCTGCAGCCGGACCGGCCCGGACGCGCCCACCGGCAGGAACAGCGCGTCGCCCTGCCCGGCCAGCTTCTCCGCGCCGGGCTGGTCCAGCATGACGCGGGAGTCGGCCAGGGACGAGACGGAGAACGCCAGCCGGGACGGCACGTTGGCCTTAACCAGGCTCATCATCCCGAAGATGCCGGGCTGGCCGGTCGCAAGGACCAGATGCACTCCGGCGGAGCGACCGCGCCGGGCGATAGATGCCAGAGATATCTCAACCTGCTGAGCCGGGACCGACACGATCCCGGCTAGCTCGTCCACGATGATCAGCAGGTACGGGTAGGGCAGGTACACCCGCTCGCTGCCCGGCGGCGGCGTCAGCTTCCCCGCCCGGACCGCCTTGTTGAAGTCGTCCACATGCCGGAACCCCGACGCCGCCAGGTCGTCATAGCGGCGCTCCATCTCCCCCGCCACCCAGTCCAGCGCCTCGGCCGCCTTCTTCGCGCTGGTGATGACCGGCGTGATCAGGTGCGGGATGCCCTCGTAGATGGACAGCTCGACCCGCTTGGGGTCGACCAGGATCATCCGCACCTCATCGGGCGTTGCCCTGGTCAGGATCGAGGTGATCAGTCCGTGGACGGCTGTGCTCTTGCCCGATCCGGTAGACCCGGCGATCAGCAGATGCGGCATCTTGGCCAGGTTGGCGGCCAGCACCCGGCCCTCGACGTCTTTGCCCAGGCCGGCCACCATCGGGTGATGATCGCTGATCATCACTGGCGCCTTGAGCACGTCGCCCAGGCTGACGACTTCCTTGTCTGCATTGGGGATCTCCACCCCGATGGCGGACTTGCCCGGGATCGGGGAGATGATCCGCACGGCCGCGTTCTTGACCGCGTAGGCGATGTTCTCCGACAGCGAGGTGATCTGCTCCACCTTCACCGCGGGGCCCAGCATGATCTCGTACCTGGTCACCGAGGGACCCCGGCTATACCCGGTGACCTGCGCATCCACCTGGAACTGCTCGAAGACCGCCGACAGTGCGGCAACCACGACATCGCTGGCCCGGGTCCGCTGCCTGGGCGCCGCGCCTGGCCGCAGCAGCGCCGCTGGCGGCAATGTGTAGCCGCCGAGCGTGGCGCCGGTCAGCGTGAGCTGCCTTGCTCGACGAAATACAGCTGGTAGATCACCCGGTGGCGTTCCTCCAAGCTGGCGACGTGTTGCCCACGTTCTTGTTTATCACTGTTTACCTCATCAAGTAGCCCAGGCCAGGGACACCTTGCCGCCAGGCCGGCTGGTAATCCGCGTGCTAACTCGTCACCCCGTCATCTCGCGGATCAACTGCGCCGACTGATCCGGGGGCAGGGCGTATAGCTGAAGCTGGGTGAACGCCCGGACATGACCGGCGATAGCTGGTTGGTCGATCAGGCACATCCCGCCGTTCAGGCCGGTCAGATGCACTACGCCGAGACTGGCTGCCTGCGCGAACCGCATGATCGCCATAGGTCCGCTCCGCTTTGGAGGGGCCGCGACCCCGAATGGCAGGACCTGCAGGGTGACCCACGGGCAGGTATCGCTGACCTCGGCGAGCCATCGGGCTTGATCGCGCATGACGCCGACGTTACCGACCTGCTGGCGCAGTACCCCTTCCCCGATGACGGCGGTGACCGCCGCGCACTTTTCGTTCACGATGACCTGCTGGCGAGTCATGCTCATCTTGGTTAGCCGGTCAAGCGTGTCCGGGTTCAGCGTGCCTGGCTCGGTCTCGGCGACCGCTCGGGCATACTCCGGGGTCTGAAGCAGGTCCGGCACCTGCTCGCCGTCATAGACCATGATCTCGCTGGCCAGCGTCTCCATGATCAGCAAGTCCAGGTGGCCGGCAGGGACGATATCGGTGTAGTCGTGCCACCAGCCGTGCCGTGCCTTGCGTGGGTCGGCTAGGGCCGACAAGGTGGCCTGCTCGCCTTCGCCGACACCATATTCTTCAAGCAGGTGCCGAAGGTCGATCGGCCTGATGCCGCGCTTGCCTGTCTCGATCCGCGAGATCTTCGACCTGTCGCATTCCAGGACATTCGCGGCATCCTCCAGCCCGTACCCCATGTGCTCTCGGTACCGGCGCAATGCCGCACCGACCAAGCGCCGTCGCACTGCGCTGCCAAGTTCTTCGCTGGCCAGGATCGGTGGACTAGACATGGGCGCTCTCTCCAATTCATTCCATATCTCCTCCGCGTGGGAAGAGATCAGGCACCACGGGTTACCGTCGTTCCGCGTCACCACCTCGAAACGCGGACGTTCGCCCTGCCGGGTAGAGACTGTGACCGCATACGAAGGAAACGCCTCCTGGATCGCGGCGGCCTGACTTCTAGATGACGGCGTCCGGTTGTCTTTGACCATCAGCGGGCTCCTGTCTCGTTGGTCGCGGGAGCGATGTAAGCCATCAGGGCCATCGCGAGCTTCCATCACTAATCTGCCAGCCACGAACTACCGTGTGTAGGTAGTGGAGTTGCACACTATAAGGGTGCAGCAGGGCATAATGTGAGTGCAGTCTGGTCGACGTTAGTGGAGATGATCATGAATCAGGCGGAGGCTAGTTCGCTGGGCGCGTTCGCTGCCCAGCTGCGGGCATGGCGACTGCACATGGGATGGACACAGGAACAGGCCGGCAGCAAGCTCGGATACTCGGCGTCGATGATCAGCGGCGTTGAGACCATGGATAAGAAGAACGTCACAGCGGGGTTCGCGAGGGCTTGCGACAAAGGATTTGCCACACCTGGCTTTGACGATCGATCCGATCCCGCATCGCCAGGTACGTTCATGATCTTGCAGCAGCTAGTAGCACGCGAGGCCTGGCCGTCCTACTACGCTCCGGTCGTAGGTCAGGAGACGAGTGCTATCCGGATTCACGAATGGGAGATGCGGGCGGTTCCTGGCCTGCTCCAGACTGAGGACTACGCACGGGCGGTCATCAGGGCGGGCAAGCCGAGAGCAAGCACCGCGGCGGTTGACGACACGGTGAGTAACCGCATGGCGCGTCAGGCGGCGATCTTTCATCGTGATGACAGACCGATGCTCTGGCATGTCCTGCATGAGGGAGTTCTCCGGCATTTGATCGGTAGTGCGGAAGTAATGGGAGAACAGCTCGAACACCTGGCAGAGCTGTCCCAGGAACCGGGCATCGTGGTGCAGGTCCTGCCGTTCGCCGCTGGCGATCATCCCGGCACAGACGGGCCCATCTCGGTATATGAGTTCAACGGCGCACCATCTGTAGCATATACAGAGTGCATGGGTGGCGGCAGGATAGTAGAGTCCCCCGAGGAGGTAGCAGAGATGATCATCGTTCTCAACATGATCAGGGCGGCGGCGCTGCCACCCCGCGAGTCCACCAGGCTAATACTAAAAATCAGGAGTGAGATCGCGTGATAATAGTACGGTCGTGGATTAAGTCCAGTCATTCTGGATCGCAAGCGAACTGCGTCGAGGTCGGGGTTAGCACAGACGGCGAGCACGTGCTCGTCCGTAACACGCGGGACCGGAGCGGCGGAATGCTGGACTTCACCTCTGCCGAATGGGACGCGTTCCTAGCGGGAGCGCGCGACGGCGAGTTCGATCGGGACAAGGCATAGCACATATCCCTGGCCTGACGCTCTATGGGGGCACCCATGCCCGCGGCACCGGGATGCTCGGTCCGTCGCCGAAGAGTCCATGCCCCGACCTCGGCGCCAAGGTCATCGGCGACATGACCCAGCTCTCGACCGCGCTCGGCCGCTACGAAGACAGCCTCGGCTTGGTCCGCACCGCCCTGTGCAACCTGCCCCGCCAGGCCAGCGGCGGCCTGGTCCGCTCGGAGTTGCTGGGCCTGGAATCGCGCGCCTACGCCCAGCTCGACGGCGAGACCGGTAACGTCGGCCGCTCGGCCCAAAGCCGCGTCGCGGTGTACGAGGCACCCGCGCCGTCGTTCGCCGCCGTCGCATAACCGGCGGGGCGGGTCTTTGTGTCCTGTGGCGCTGGTGCGAGTTATTCGCGGCCGGTGTTCACGACGCAGAAGAGGTTGCCTTCGGGGTCGGCCAGGACGACGAAGCGGGCGCCGTCGGGGTACGCCCAGTCGACCCTGGTGGCCCCGAGGGATACCAGGCGTTCGATTTCAGCCTGCTGTTCCGGGGCGCTGTCGGTGTAGAGGTCGAGGTGCGTCCGGTCGTCCTCATCCAGGGCGATCGCAACTGCCGTCGCCGGCTGAGGGAGCAGGACGGGGGTAGTGTCCTGGCTGTAGCCGCCGTCCCGGTAGGCGTACCCGAGTGCCTGGCTCCAGAACTGTGACGCCCGCTGGGCACCGCTTGCTGGGAGCGGGCCGGCCCGCTGGCAGTTCGCGCATCACGGGTTCGCTGTTTGGCTCCTTCGCGGTGGAGGAATCGGTCTGCCGTTGGCAGATCAAGACCGTGGTGGTATTGACCCGGTCGTCATCGCCAGCCGCGCGCTCGGCCTGGACACCGGGCAAGTACTCGACCTGCTGGACCATTCGCGGACTGGCTGGCGCCCCGGCTGCGGCCCGGCGTCCGCGCCGCGGCCCAGGTGAAGGAGGTACCGATGCGAGGACACCCCGCGCTGCCGCTTGTCCAGAGGATCAGGCGGGCAACGCTGCGGACCCGGCCCAAGTTCATGTTCACGCGGTTCACTGACTGGGCCAGACGGGCCGTGATCCTGGCGCAGGACGAGGCCAGGGAACTCGGTCATGGTTTCCTCGGCGCCGAGCATCTCCTGCTCGGCCTGCTCGCCGAGGGAGAAGGCGTCGCCGCTCGCGTGCTGGACTCGCTGGGCATCTCGCTGGAGGAAGCACGGGACCGGGTCGAGGAGATCGCCGGCCGTGGCCAGGACACGCCCGCGGGCCACATCCCGTTCACGCCGTCGGCCAAGCAGGCGCTGGAGCGGGCGCTGCGGGAGGCGATGCAGCTCGGGCACACCTACGTCGGCACCGAGCACCTGCTGCTGAGCCTGCTCGCCGAGGACGGCGGCGTCGCTGCTCAGGTGCTGGCCGGCCGGGGTGCCGGCTATGCCGTGGTCCGGGAACGGGTGGTGGCTGTGCTGACCGACCGGTACGAGCAGGCGGATCCGAAAACGCGGCTGGTCCGCCTGCCCGTCCCCGCAGGCCTTGCTGAAGTCACCGAGCAGCTCCGCCAGGTGCAGCGGCAGAAGATGGCCGCGTTCGAGGCGGGTGACCACGAGGGCGCCGCAGCGCTGCGCGCGCGGGAAAAGCAGCTGCGCGCCGAGAAGCTGCGGCTGGAGCAGGAGTGGGCAGTCGGCGTAGACGTCCAGGCCGTCATCGCGGAGAACCAGCGGGTGCACCGCGAGCTCGATCGCCTGCGCGACCTGCTCCGCCAGCACGGCATCGAGCCGGACGGCGGTACCGCGCGGACCGCCTGAGACCCGGTCCAGCCGAAGCGGCCACGTGTTCGGCGAAAAGAGATCCCTGGCGCAAGAAGAGCATGTGGTGGCCGCGCGGAAGCGGGCTTCGGCCTGCTGGCTGGTGAGGGGCATGCCAGTCCTCGGGGCTGGCGCGGAGTCGATCTGCTGCAGTACGCGCAGGCTGCGGGCGTGTTCTGCCATGACCACACGGAACGCGAGCCGCGACGGCATAATCCTGTTAACATTCACGGCGTAATCGCCTTTACACCCCGGCCCTCGTGGCGCCGCTGACCGGACCGGTCCATCAGGTCCGCGCCTACCGGTTCGAGTACTGGCCCGGTACCCACAAGCCTTGCCGCGCCTTTCGCCGCGATCAGCTCACCCGGCGCGACTAGGTCAAAGCGCTCGCCGCTGCCTTGAACGTGCGGCCGGCCGAGATAGCGCTCAGCGCGACGGCCGGGTTTGACGAATAGGCACCAACGCCCCCGCTGCCGTCCGCGTTCCCGGCCGCTGGCGATGAGACCAGGCTGGCCCTGCACCGGGAAATAGCCGGGCGGTCATCCGGGGAGGGAAGGGCGGCCCGTGCCCGTTCACCCGCGGGGGAGCATCCGGCCCGCTCGGGCCCTGGCACCGTAGCCGCCCAGGGACGGCTCGAGCAGGTCAAAGGCCTGGCGGGCGACCGCCGCGAGCACCTGGCGGATCTCGTCGCGCGGCTGGCCGGCCAGGCTGCGCCGGGCGCCTTCGGCGAATAGCACCCGGTGGACCGACGCGAGCTGGGCGGCAACGATCCGCTGCTGCGGGTCGTCCGCGCCGGTCTCGGCGGCGATGGCGTCGCCGAGCGCCTGCTCGCGCAAGTCTTCGATCTCCCGGCCCCGGCTGGTGAGCGCGTGGCTGGTGTGGACCATCCGGGCGAACACCGCGTCGGGCGGGCCGAGGGTGACGTCGTCGTCGGCGATCCGCTCGGCGTAGTCACGGCGGATCGCCGCGAGCAGGCTCTCGCCGGGCGCGCGCGCGGCGGCGGCATCGGCCAGGCTGGCGATGGTCACCTCGGCCCGGTCGAAGACCAGGTCCTCCTTGCGCGGGAAGTAGTTCGTCACGGTCATCTTCGACACCCCGGCCGCGTCGGCGACCTGGGAGATCGTCACCTCGTCGAAGCCGTTGGCCGCGAACAGCGCCATCGCGGCGCCGGAGATGGCCTGCCGGGTCTCCTGCTTGCGGCGCTCCCGCAGTCCCGTGGTCACGCTGTCACGCTAGCACCAGATTATGTCGGACACAAGATTAGTCTTGACATAAATTTATGTGCGACCTAGCTTGGGTCATGACCACAAACGGAGAGGGGTACCAGATCATGAGCACCGTACCTACCTCGCCTCCCGGCGCGCTCGGCGCGTCCGCCTCCGGGCACGCCCCGGTGGCGGACGGACACGGCTGGCGCGCGGTCTCCATCGTGCTCGCCGGAGCGTTCATGGCCCTGCTGGACACCACGATCGTGACCGTCGCGTTGCCCACGATCAGGACCGGCCTGCACGCCTCGCCCGCCACCCTGGTGTGGGTCGTCTCCGGCTACGCGCTCGCCTCGATCCTGTGGCAGTCAGGGCTAGCCCGAAGTGCCCTGATGACCGGATTGATCGCCGTACCGTTCTCGTTCGGCAGCCTGGTGTCTGCAGCGAACAGCGACAAGCTATCGGCCGCGATGGGCCGGATGGTCCTGGTCACTGGCTGCGCGATGGCGGGAATCGGTCTCGCCCTATCGGCGCTCGTGATTCACCTGACCGCCCCGGACTCTAGCGGCTGGGATCTCGCCGGCCCGCTGCTGCTCGCCGGACTCGGCAGCGGGATAGTGATCGCCCCGAACCAGGACTTCGTGCTCGCCCGGGTGCCCAGCCAGGAGGCAGGCACCGCCAACACCATCCTCGGTGCGGCCCAGTGGACGGGCAGCGCCATCGGCGTCGCGGTCATTGCCACGGTGCTGTACGGCAACTTGCACCTCCGCCCCGGGCCGAACGCCGTCGCCTCGGCGTTCAGCCACAGCTCGCAGCTCGCCCTGCTGGCCAACGCGGCGATGCTCGTCCTCGCTCTTATCCTCGTCCTGGCCCTGCCGCGGCAAATCCCCAGCCGCAAGCCGTAGTGACCATCCGTCCTGGCGTCAAGCCGCTCAGCCGTCCGAGTGAGACCCGGGGTTCGCGCCGATGCCAGCGCGCGGGCTTGCGCTTGAGTTCCGCCTTGCTCGTCGCGCGCGGCTGCGATGTTGCGGTAGCGGGGCCTTACGCGCCGAGGTTACAGGCGGGTGTCAGACATCGCCGAAGTTAGCGGCATTGCCTCGGGTGCACATCGATGTGGCATTGATGTTCATCGCGCCCCCGTCGAGCAGGCTCCGCACCGGGACTCCACTTAGTCTGGGGATGGAGTCGCTAGGTCCGCGGTGATACGTATTTCGTACAGAGTCAATGACGAACTGTGCACCAGAGGGGCGGGGTCCGAGATGACAACACGAGGCCGACCTACCATGCGGGCGGACGGGGCCGACTATGAAAGGGGGTAGCAAGGCCGGGCCGGAGGAGGTTCCCGGGATGCTCGCGCTGATCAACGACGCGAAACACTACGGTGGCGCGGCCCTCATCCGCAGGGAGCAGGAGCAAGCGGTGGTGCTCACCGCCGCCCACTGCCTGAACTACGACCTGAACCATGTCATCGTCAGCGGCGGTTCACTGAAGTGGTTTGAGAAGAGCACGATGGCGAAGGTGCGGGAGTACTACGTGCACCCGGACTACGCGCTACCTGCCGGAATAGATCTCGCTGTGCTGATACTCGACGGTGCGCTGACGGGGGTACCGGTGGGGCCCCGCTGGCTGGCCAAGACGATGGCGCGCTTTACCAGACGGGTAAAAACGTGACGATGGCTGGCTGGGGACCGTCGGAAATCAACGGGAAGAGCTGGGACGATCTCCAGGTACTCACGCTGCCGTTGGTGGACCCTGGCGGCTGCTCCACCGAAGACCGCGCATCCAACGTGGGCTTCGCGTGCTGCCGCTCGGACAATGAGCACACGACTCCCGGCGACAGCGGCGGTCCGATGATCGGCGGGAGCCAGGATTCACGCAAGCTCGTCGCCGTGATCGAAGGAGGCGTGGGCGGCGCGTCGATCGCCACGAGGGCCGACCTGCGGGCGGCGTGGATCGGCAATCCGGAGCATGTCCACTCCTACGTCGTCGCCAGCGGACCGGCGGCCGTCGCCGTGGTGCCGGCAGCCGGCCGCAAGTACGTACTGCATGGCGACGGAACGGTGAGCGTGCTCGACGCCGGGTGGGCCGCAGTAAGCAAACTTCCGGCCGGGCAAACGGTGCGCGCCATCGCCGGATCCCCCGTCGGCAAAAGCGCGTACATCGCGGACCGGGAAGCCGTCCGCGAGGTAAACGCCGAGACAAACGCGGTCACCCGGTCTGTCAGCATCTCCGGTCTCCCGTCGCTCCTCGCGGTAACCCCCGACGGCAAGTTTCTCGCCGTCGCACACGGCTCTTCGGTGACGATCCTCGCCACCGGGGATCTGTCGGCCGTGAAGACTTTCGGCATCGGTGAGACTGTGTCCGCCATGGCGGTGGCGCCGGACAGCGAGCACGTTTACGTGACGAGCGCTGATAACGACCAGGTACAGACCATCAAGATCCCGGCCACCACGATGACTTCCTGGAACAACGGCCAATACGGCAACGGCTTCGTAGCGGCTAGCGCGGACCGCGTCTACGTCAGCGAGGTCGTCGACACCGAGGTGAGCGTGCGGGACCGCAGCGGTGACGAGCAGGCTCGCCTCAAGCTGCAGAAGCACCGCCAGGTGAAAGCGCTCGCCGTGTCGGGGAGACGGGTCTATGTCGGCTACGAGACAGACAACTCGACTCCCGCCCAGGTGGGTGTGGAGGTCTTCGACACCGGCAGCGACAGCCCCGTCTGCACGCGCCAGTTCGGCGCTGGCCCGCTCGCCTCGCTGACGCCCCTGGCCGGGGGAGGCGTGCTCGCCGTCAACCGGACAGTGTCGAGCATTTCCGTCGTCATCGCGCCCGTTTAGGTGTGGCGATGGGGCCAAGCTCGGCGAGAGTGAACCCGATCGACTGTGCGATCTTGATGGGTGAGCGGTCTTCCCGTCTGCGCCGGTCCTTGGTGTCGGTTCCGGTGGTGAGGGGACGGTGGCCGTTCGCGCCGGTGCGTGCTGGGAAGTGCACTTCGATGCTGAGGCCGCCGCCTGCGCAGAGCTGGACCTTGAGGTCGGCGTCGTGGGCGGCGGCGATCGCGCGGACGATGGACAGGCCGAGCCCGTGACCGTCGGGGTGGCTGGCGCGGTCAGGGCTGAGCCGCTGAAATGGCTGGAAGAGCCGGCTGACCTGGTCCTCGGGAACCGGCGGTCCGGTGTTGGCGACAGTCAGGACAGTGTGGTCATAACCGGTCTCGGTGTGCACCTCGACGTGGCCGCCGGGCAGATCATAGCGGATTGCGTTGTCGATCAGATTGGCGGCCATCCGCTCGGCCAGGTCTGGATTCCAGTGGACGGTGGCGTGGCCGAGCGACACCTTCAGGCGCAGGCTGCGCTGTTCGGCTTCGGCGTAGTGGAGCGCGAGGGCCTGCCTGGCGACGGTGGCCAGGTCGAATGGTTCCCGCCGGTCAAGGCCCTGCTGGCTGGTGGCGAGGGTGAGCAAGGCGTCGATGAGCCGTTCCTGGTGTTCGTCGGCGGCCAGCAGGTCCTCGCAGGCGGCTCGGAGATCGCCGGCGTCGGCGCCGGGGTCGGCGAGAGCTACTTCGAGCAGTGCCCGGTTGAGGGTGAGCGGGGTCCGCAGTTCGTGGGAGGCCCTGGCGACGAACTGGCGCTGGGCCTCGAAGGCGGTCTCGAGCCGGGCGAGCAGGCCGTCGATGGTGTCGGCCAGGTCTTTCACCTCGTCACCCGGCCCGGGAAGGGCGAGCCGTTCATGCAGATTCCGTTCGGTGATCTGCTGGGTGGCGGTTTTCATCGCCCGCAGCGGCCGCAGCACGCGGCCTGCGGCAAGCCAGCCGAGACCGATGGCGAGCACAGCCATGATGGCCAGCGCGAGGCCGGACTGGGTGAGCAGCTGATGAAGATCACGCGCGTGCTGGGCCGCTGCCTGCGCGCTGAGCTCCCGGGCGAGCTGCAGCGATCCAGTGGACGGGTGACCGTCGCTGAGCTGGGCGGCTTGCGGCCCGCTGACGGCGATTGCCGTGCCGTTCTTATCAATGAACAGCTCGCCGGCGGTGGTGCCGTCCACCAATGCGTAGGTGATGGCGAGCAACCCGGCGCCCGCGGCCAGGAACAGCGCGCTGTACAGGGCCGTCAGACGGAACCGCACGGTGCGCCGTTGCGGCCGCAGCCTTGCGGTCATCAGGGAAAGCCGAACGGCCAGCAGGATGCCCATATTAGATCCGGTAACCGCCCGGTGGCACGGTCTGGATGACGGGCGGCTCGCCGAGCTTGGCGCGCAGCCGGCTGATGGTCACCTTGACCGTGCCGGTGAACGGGTCGGCCATCTCATCCCACACCCCTTCGAGGGGGTCGCCGACTGTCAGGACGCGCCCCTGGGCGGTGAGCAAGAGTTCCAGGAGAGTGAACTCCTTGGGGCTGAGCGTCAGCTGCTTTCCGGCCCGGGGGGCGATGCGGCGGCCGGGATCGAGGATGAGGTCGCCGTGGACCAGGGTTGTCGGCTGGGCGGGCGTGGCGCGGCGAGCCAGCGCCTGGATCCTGGCGACCAGCTCGGCGAATGCGAACGGCTTGGGCAGGTAGTCGTCGGCGCCAAGGTGCAGGCCGTCAACCCGGTCGCTGACCGAGCGCGCCGCGGTCAGCATCAGCACCCTGCTGTTGCCAGGACCGGCGGCGATTTGCCTGCAGACCTGGTCGCCGTGGACGCGTGGCAGGTCACGGTCGAGGACCACGACGTCATAGGCGGTGCCGGCAAAGGTGGTCGAGGGCGTCTTGCCCGTCAAAGGCGACGTCGACGGCCATGCCTTCGCGGCGCAGTCCCCGGGCCAGGGTGGTGGCGAGCTTGGCGTGGTCTTCGACCAGCAGCACCCTCATCGGCGCTCCCTCCAGCTCCGCTTGCTGCCCCCACTATGGCCGGGACGCGGTTACACCACGGTAACAGCGGTACCGCCGTGTAACCGGCTGCTCCCTAGCCTCTGAACGGTATGAGGCCGACAACCACAGGAGCATGACATGGAAGACACGCCAACCGAGCTGGCCCCGAACACGCAACGCGCGGCCCGGCCGCGCCAGGCAGGGCTGTTCCTCGCCCTGGTGGCAGTGCTGGCCATCCTGCTGGGGGCGTGCAGCAGCTCAGGAAGTTCCGCGGATTCGCCATCTGGCCAGTCCGGGTCGTCTGCGCCGCAAGCAGTTCCCCGACCCGACCGCGAACGGCGCTATCGGGCTGCCGCAGGGGTCGACCCGAACTCCCCGCAGTTCCGGCAGGCGTGGCAGGAACGCCAGTCCAAGCTGCCCGGCAACCTGCAGGGGCAGCAGCCGTGAGCACGCCGGTACAGCATGCGGCGGGTGAAGCCTCGGC